>Ga0163217_1032941_pt1 | contig 15169 bp, 19 predicted proteins | sample SynspAceP_FD_185933 | JGI IMG/M metagenome (GOLD analysis project Ga0163217, IMG submission 185933) | Saline lake microbial communities from Ace Lake in Antarctica - Synechococcus sp. Ace-P (PacBio error correction) | ecosystem: Environmental > Aquatic > Non-marine Saline and Alkaline > Saline ...
AGGGTTTTGTAGAGTGCCAGCTTGGAGTCTTGAGAGTGTGGTTAGGAGTCTGTGTGATGTCGACTATATCTATCATCTCGTGCTGATGTCATGTGTCACTAGAGAGAATCACGCGGAGGCCTTCTAAACTGCCCTAAGCGCAGCACTCCTAGTATATATATAGCGTGTATATATCTAGAAACCGACAACCATGAGGAGTCATTTCTCGGCCATGTAGCCAGCTGTCCAAGAAAATAACCGGGCGCCACACAGAGAGTTGGTTTCTGATGTCAGTTCGAAGGAGTGTCAAAGTGGACTTCACACATTACCAGAGCATCTTGCCCGGCTTGACGGCCGCACAGCGTGGTTGGACGGCCCTGGGTTTGTAAAAACTCGGTGGCCATGGTGTGGTCCGTTTTCGCCTCGAATTCTTCCAGCGGCATGCTGCAAGGCAGCCGTTGCTGATCCTCCGCCCTTTGTAAAATAGGCGACAATTTCCTGCCAACAAGCGCATCTTTAATGGAGGAGTGATGGCTAACCCTTCCTACCTTGATCTGGGTTTTTTTTCAGCAAAAGGCCGCAGATTGCCCAAAATATTGCCTGCGGCGTTTCGGGCTGGGCAATGACCCTTGCTGGGCCCGGCGGCTTTCGGGGGGCTGCTGGTAAGCCCGGTTGGATTGCCCCGATTCTGCTCCCAACGCGTCATGGCGCCCATCACTAAACCCTGGCGTTTTGGCGTGGCTACCCTACATAAGGGCCCGGAAAAACTATGGTTTGGCTTGGTCCGCGAATCATTGCCGACAATCACGGCCGGGCTTGGCATTTTTTCCAGTATCATTGCCTACCCTGTTCCAGCCTGAACCAACACCGCCTACACAGCCTACACCGCTACTCAATACGGCTGTTCAGCTTCGATCATGACTTGCCCCGCGGCCTTCGCTGCCGCGATTTACCGGGCTGCTGCGGCAATTGGGCTGGTGAGCTTCTTTATGCTGACGCCGCCTTGAACCGGACTGCCGGCTTACTGTGCTAGGCCTTTATGCTGCCAAGCTGGCGCAATCCGGACAAAGCACAGCGCCCAGGCAGTTCGATTGAACTTCTCCCCCACCCGCATGCCAGGCACAGCCGCGCGGCGGTCCACATTCAGATGCAATAAACCGGCTTTGAGAGAGCCGAGTTCAAGTATATGGCGATTACCAGAGTGATATCCTAACTTGGCAAGAAACCAAAGTCAGATGCAGACAGGCTCTTTGCTCCTTTTTAAACCCTCCAGCGCCGGGGGGACACCAACTGCATAGTTCCGTTGTGGGCAACAGGAATGGTAATGCCGGCCTTGTCCGAATTCCTCCTTGGCCTGCCTCCTGAAAGATTCCAGAACACACCCCAGAAGTCTTTTCCGTCTTGGTCACCATCATCCGCAGGTGGACAGAACTCGACCCGAACTGTTCGCCCCAACGCCGTCCAACCACCAACTTGGCCCCGGAGCACAGGGTCTTTAAAATACCCGCTCATTCGGCTTCTGCAGAAAGCCAATAGAATAGGCTCTTGCCTGCTCACGTATCCATCAGCCGTAATCAATGCGATATTGACTACCACACGTCGGGTTGGCTGCCGGCGAATAGTCTTTGAATTATATTGCCGTTGACTAGGGCTACCGGTCGGGACGATAATGGTTTCTTTTGTTGTCCGGCTGGTTTTTCAGGCACGACGTAAAAAAAGAATCTGGAAAGCTACTTCACGCGTATAAACCGCCAATCCTTGTCGCCTCGACTGTACTCGCCGGCCGGAACGGCCCGCGCAGAATACGTACAGCAAATGCCGCCGCAAAGTTTTTGCCAGGCTACCCTGCAATGCGAGGCCACAGCCAAACCAGCCCACCGATTCAAAGCAATAAAGGACCGTGGTTTCGACGCGACCCGCAACTCCATTGCCGGCCATCCGCTGATCTAACAGCAGCCACCTCCCAAGACCTCGACGCTGACCAGCGTACAACGATAAAGCTTGTGCAGCCGGTGCGGGTCCCGACCACCGGACGCTTTCCCAGCAGCTAATGTTGCACAAGGTGCTGAGTCACCGACGTCACCCGGCCTGATGACCCCACCGATCCCGAGCGTGATTATCGCCGACAGCAACACCTGACCCTGCCGATTTGCAGGGCCATAGAGGCAACCAGGCCTGGGAAAGTTTCCTCCAACTGCACCAATCGACATGCATCCATACCCGTAAAGCCTCTCTCTTGGAAAATCAATCGCGAAAATTAATTGAATTAGCAGCGGCATGTCCAATCTCGCAACACGCAATAGCGCCATTACCTCCTGCAGAATCGTCAGTTTCTTGCCTGTCCACACGAAAACTCTGCTCACCCTGGATAGCCTTGCCTGGACCTTGCTTTGAGAGTCCTTTGATCAAAGAGACAAATTCTTCTCGCCAGCTCCTTGATCCCGATACCGCTCTTTAAGCACAACAATCTGCTTCAGCTGTTTGCCCGAGCAAAACGGCAGGCTTTGATTTCCAGACAGCGCTGGATATCGATCTTGCGCTCTGACCAGGCTGAGCTTGAAGGATCTCGAGCATTGCTCAGCCCTGGGAACTCGCATCGCCGGGCAATATGCACGTCTGTTCCTTTGTCCTGAAACTCAAATGGCCCTTGCCGCGCAAGTCATAGCGGCGGCGTCAAGGTCTTTCTACGGCGTTATCAAAACCGCGTTTGGTCACTTCATGTTTGTCCCATGTTCGGACGAACCCACATCGAATGAGCATGCAGATTACCTCAAATAAAACATCATTTTTATGACATACATTCAAAACAACAGTAATAAGTCCTCGTGGCATTATAACGTGAATTGACAACTGACCCGGGAGCCTATGCATTCCAACCCGCAACTGAGCAGTCATGTGTGGTGGATGACACAAGTATCAGCATGTGCGGTCATGTCACAACCTGACTGCGCGCAGGTTTACGGCCGAATCCGGTTTGCCCAACTCAGCCATGCATGCCCTGGCAATGCAGATGAGCAAGCGCCTCCGCCAGCCGCACTGGTGGGGCCGACTTGGTTAATGCCGAAATGGACGGGCTGGAGCTGAACGACCTTGCATACGTCAGGTCCCCGATTGAACAAAAGCGGTGGCCTTACACCTATTGTGGTTTCTGCTGGACGGCCGCGCAGAAGGCGACAATGTGCTTAGCCAGGCCTGACCGCGGCGTGGACGACTTCAGTCAGCAAGTCCGCGATGAACCGAACAGTTGCTGCCCAGGGATTTATGCGGCCGACCGAAATCACCCAATTGATCAATCGCCTGCTCGACGAGAATCGTCTGCTCGCCGACAACAACTCGCAACTCGAAGAACCACAATCTGGTCGACAAACTGACGTCGCTGGGCAACCGCCGTTATGCGTTTGCAGCGCCTCATGATTGTGTTGGCGGCAAAATGCTGAATCACGCGGGGTATCTTTGCTCGTGCTTGGTGCGGGCGTACCAGAACCTTGAGGAACTTGGGTCGCAAGCTGGTGATAACCGTACCAGCAGGAACTCTTCGGCGGCATTGCCCGCCGCTTGCAGCAATTGTGCCGGCCGACCGATGTGTCCGCCCCGGGTGGCGATGAAACATACCTTGCGCATCCGTGACCCTGGCGCGAGGACCCCAGACGTGCAAGCTCGGCCAGCCCTTCAATACGTCTGCATGTGGGCCGACACCTCAAAGGCTGTTCAATAAAACCAGCGAAGGCTATCTGAAGCCTGCGGCCGGCAATGGCCCTTGCGCGGTCCAGCAACAGAGAAGCCGCTGCCACAAGGCCGCCGAACTACTGGAGCGGGTAGAAGTACAACTGGGTGATGCCTACGGCACCAATCTGGTCCACCGAAGTTTGCGCTGGCCGCCATCGAGGCCTGAGCATCGCTGCCGTAATAGGTCTGGAGCCTGGCTTTGCCTTTGGGCTTGCCAGGGCCTGGCAGCCGCAGGCCATCAGGTGCAAATGATCGTCCGCGACGCGCCCAGCGCTTTTGAGCGCTGGAAGCCACAGGCAGCTCGGTTGATTCTACGGAGCGCGACGGACACCGCCAGTCCGCATAGCGCTCAAGGCGCAGTTACCCCGTATTTCTTCAGCCTATCTATCTAACTCGTCTTGCCACCTAAAGGCCTATGCTGGCAGAAGCGGCACTCGCAAAGCGTCCGCCGCACGTCCTGCAAGCCTGGCGCCGGCGTGGTGATCCCTGCAAACGGTGGGCAGCCAGCACGGCCGTCCACTTCAAGGCTCTGCCCGCTCAGCAGGTTCTGTATGCCAGTGTGACTCTGACGGTGCCTGGCAGCCAGCCGCGCAGCAATGTGATTCTGGGCCGGCCAGGGCACTCCCCAGATTGGCGACCCCCTCTTCTTGTTGCGTCGTGCTTGTCCGCATGGCTCGAAAGCATTGAACGGCAGGTGATCGATTGGCAATGGCGAGCCCGCAGATTCATGACTTACCCTATTGGGAAAAGCTGGCCATCAATTGTGCCTCAACTTCCTCTTATATTTGCGGCCCTGCATGACTGCTCAATGGCCAGGTGCCTGACCCGGGCGGGCGCTGCAATGGCTGAACTCATCAACCGGAGCTGCAAGCCCCTGCTGGCCAGACTCAACTGCGGGGTAATAACCCGAACGAACTGGGGTGAGCCCTATTTCTGCAGATCATTCCCAGACGCACTGCGGCCAACAACTCATTCCATGCGCACAGGATATCAGGCCCGGGCGCACCGAAATCAAGCTATATACTGGCTTTGCCCTGTCAGGCATGCGCCCGATCAGGCCTGGAACATACCCGTGCTGGAATGAGCTGCACATGGCGCTGAAAACTCACATCTGCAACGCTTGGCCTGCCTACCCCGAGTGACGGAGCGCCTTTGCCAATGGCCGTATTCAAAGCTAGCAATTCCCTCCCACCTATCGACAATCCAGTCCAACGAAGCGACAACACCATGGGTTACCCTGCTTTGAGTAAACTCTATACCCGTACCGGCGATGAACGGTGATACCGGCCTGGCTGACGTGCCGCTCGTATTGGGACAAGGATCATCCGCGAATCGAAGCCATGGGCAGCGTGGATGAACTCAACAGCCTGCTGGGTGTGTTGATCGCGTTGATTGCAAGGGCAGCATTCGTGATTCGAGCTCAAGATGAATGTATTTGAGCCAATTAACGCACCGTCTGTTTGTCTGGGGGGTGACTGGCCGTGCCCGGTTATGAAATCAATCGGAGGCCGAAGACGTGCGGCGCTGAAGCGATAGATCACGTTCAACGAGGAATCTTGAAGCGCGCTGAAGAAATTTTATTCTGCGGGCGATCCCGCCTTGCGTTGCCGGCGAGCGCATCTGGCCCGTAGCGTTGTGCGCCGTGCGAGCGCCGTTACCCTGAACGCTGGCCAACCAGAGCGGTCAATGACGAAGGCCGCCTATCCTACCTGAACCGGGCTTCAAGATCTGTTTGTTTGTCATGGCGCCGGACGATTGCCCGCCAGGCAAACACCCGAGTCCCTCTGGGCGCCCAAACCCATAGCCCCGCAGACTGAAAGCATGAGCACTGGTGCGCCAGCAGGCGCACCATGTCGGATATCACACGCGGAACGCGCTGATGAATGTGCTGCAGATCCTTGACCAACTGCCGCCCAATCCGGCTTTGCTTGACTGGCTCGGCCTGACCGCACCCTCGGCCACGTTCTCTCACTCGGCCTGATTGACTGCACAATATTGTGTCGATATCGTGACTCACGGCGGTTTGCTCCCCTCCCCGGCCCACGCGGCGGCGAATACTGCTGGGCTACTGATCGACAATCTGCGTTCACGATTTGTGAAGAATATTGCCCCAGCCGCCTCCTGCAGCCTTGAAGCGGAACGCTTCTACCGTGGAGCCGGGTCATGCCATGCTGGCGACCCATCGGCCTTGACCGCTCCGCCCGACGCCTCCTGCAAGCGCGCGATTAATCTGCTTCGATTTCCTCGTAGACCTCTGCCGTACGATGGCGCGCCAGCGTGTGGCGCGACTTCAATCAAGCGACCACAGCAAACCCCGGCCCCTGCTCCCGGCCCGCCGTCCGCTTCGATGGCCGCGTTCAAGCCAAGAGAATGGTCTGCTCGGCACGCTCCTTGATCACTTTCCAGCACGCGGCTGATAGAGGGTGCTGTCGTCGGCCAGCTTGTTGATCCCTTGACCGGATGTTTTCAATCTCACCTGTCCCAGCTTGCGAATGCCTTCCTATCCTGAAGCTTTCGACCAATTTGCGGCCATCAGCGTTTTCGCGGTATTGACACTCTCGCGCCTACGGTGAAACCGCCATTCGCGGCGCTGCGCGCCACCTTTCCTGCGAGGTAGCCGACATTTCATTCATGCGGTCGCCGACCCTGCTCGACTCTGCGAAGCGCTGGGAGCTACATGCCGTGGCTGCCTTTCAACTGGAGATGCTCTCGACCTGTTGTGACTGCTGTGCATCTGCACCGGCGGTCTGACCGTGACCTGTCCTGTATCAGCTCGCGACATACGCTCGACGTATCGTTGAACTCACTGCGCCAGAGCGCCCCAGCTGCGTCCGGCTGTGCGACTCGACCTGGACGTCATGTCACGCCCGCCACCTGACCGCATCAGCCCGAATAGCCGCTTTGAGCGTGCGTCTGGATGGCCATTAGAAGCCGGCGTACAGATAGAGGATCAGCAACACCCCACCAGATGACATGGCGCAGGATCAGGTGTCATCATGGCGCGAATTTTCGCCCATGCGGCCGTCTCAAGGCACCTGGTCCCAAAGGTATTCGAGCATTGGCTGTTGAAGCGTAAGGTCTTGTCGATTTCGGTGGTGATCTGATTTGAAAAGTCTGACCACACACGCCCGGTCAGGCTGTTGGTCCAGGATATATCGTCCTCGAAGATTCGGCTCGCCTCATCCAGACTCGCCAGGCTCGCCCTGGAAGTATGATTGCAACCCCGACAGACTGGGGTCTGCGAGCGACCAGAAGCGCCAGTACCCTGTTCGTAATCCGCTGCGCAGTAGGCGCTGCACTGCCTCGAACAGAATCCACTCCATATCCGGCTGGCCTCGAGAATTCAGGTTAGCCCAGCCCAAATGGAGTAGCCCACCCACACGATCGCCCGGCGCCCAGGGATGAGGTGATGTTCGAGTAATATTGATCAACAAATCGCTTAAGCTGGCGGATGTTGCGTCAATAGTCCCTGGGGAAGGCCGCAAATAGGCTGCAAGCTGAAAGCTCTACGAGTCTGACCTCGCCTAGCGCCTGGGCAGACATCCGCGCCAACGGTTGCGTACCGATTCGCCCGGCAATGGCCCTGGTATATCCGCCACCACTCATCGCCTTGGCAAATCAGATCCGCCGGCGTCAAGGGTCTTCAGCACTCCCGCGGCAAGTCCATTCAGGTGCCATCCAGTGACGCTTTGGCGCAGCACCAAGAGTCGCGTTGCTCAAGGTCCTGGCAATATTCCACCCTGCCAGTTGACTGTAGGATCATCTCAAGATCCCGCAGCGCCTCGCGCTCAACGCAATGATGGCGGAGTTCGGCGGCATAGCAAGGTCAGCTGTCCAGAGCAGCGCTGGGTGGAACCTGTATCGATCAAGGCTTGCTGGACCAGTCATGCCCTGCGACAATCCCCAGGGGAAATGAAAAACAACACAATCCTGATCAGACAGAACCTTCCATGCCTGGTAGGGCCAAGACGGTTCATCAACGCTATTGGCGGGAGCCATCAGACCTATTCACAGTCGGAACCTCTCCTCATGCCACACGCTATCCAGGGTCCTGATGGCCAGGGCAGCCGGAACCGGATACATTATTTTTTACAGCCATCATCCCAGTGCCGACTTCTTTTGTACTTTTCACTATAACCGATCAGATAACCGCCAAAACCCTGTCTCCAACAGTGACTCTATCGGCTAGTTGCGCGGTTCTTTAAAGAACAATCGCACCCTTCAGGCCAGAACACTCAAAAAAAGGCGAATCATCACGGCCCAACCAGCATACTGCGCGGCAACAACGCGCACACGGTTGTATTACCGGCTGCCGGCCAATCTGTGGCTTCGGGAGCCAATGCGCTCTCGCGCACAAGCCGCGGTCACCTGGGTCGCACTCCACGTCCCACTGCAGCAGCAGTCCCGCCCAGGCTGCCTCAGCGTTTTTTTGTCAAAATGCCCCGACCAGCGCTCATGCTCAAGGCCATCAATCGGGCCGGCAGCCATTCCAGCGCGTGGAGTCAGGGAACGCGCCAAAGTTGCAGGCGGAATGGCCCATGATGCTGGCTGCATTCAGCTCGAACAGATCGATAGGTTGATCGCCCCCTAGCGGGCCAAGCAGCAGATACCAGAATGCGGGAATCAGATAGCAGTGCAGACCCTCCCAGACCACTGCAATGCGCACTGCCACGTGCGCCAAATTTCCTCGGCGTTGGCGGCGTGAAGCCAGATTCAACGCCTTCGCGACCCAACTGCAGCCTCGCTGATCACCACGCTGCAGCCTGCTTCACAAGCTGCGTCAGCTATCCGAGCCAAGGGGGTCGTTTTCGACGACACAGAGCAACAGCAGCAAGGCCATGGGTCCAGCAGCGCGATAACGCTCGTAGGCCAGTCCATCGACGATCCCAGATCACAGCAGGCCCGACCCAAGCACCAGAAGGCACCACCAGCATCGATCAATCCCTCCAGGCCGGGCGTGCGGTAGTGGCAGCCGCCACTCCGCGCCAACCCATGACTCCCCAGCACATTCGAGGGAAAGCCCTTTGCGCCGAGGGCGTAAAGCGGATTATCAGTGCGACCAGTATGACCGGAGACCAGAAAAACTCATTGATTGCGCCTCTTTCAAACTGCGAAAATAGCGCTTGCCAGTCAAACGCCAGCCCAGGGGTCTGTCTTGGGTCCCGGGGCAATGAACTCATGGCCGGTGATACCATATTGCGGTTATCGCCGGTATAAGGCGTTGCATGGCGCCTGCGTCACTGTTTGCAAACGGCGTCCGTACTGGGCCGAAGTGATAGCAGGTCGTCGGGTGCCTTCCAGCTCGATATCCAAATGGAGTAATTCATTGCAACTTCCGAGCGGGCCAAGCGACTCTGCGGCCGCTTTCCTGCGTGCCAGCGCGCCTTGCAAGGGCAGGACACCAAACTCGGGTTACCGCCCCGTCACGTTTCCGACCAGTAAAATCGCGCGGAGACCTTGGAGCGCGACCATATCGGCGGAAAGTAAGGATGCAGGTTGAGGTTCGAGATGCCCCTGGAAGAAGGTATGCACGTGACCGGCCACCACCCACTTCGCCGGGCGGCAGACTTAATATTATGGAATAACCAATACAGAGACGGCCTCTCCCGCTGGCCGTCAAGTTGAAATGCGCGTACGGCAGTGATTTCACTCCCGTCGCACCAGCCCATCTTGGTATTAATCTGCATAAGGACTGCGGGAATCACCAAAAACCCTATGCTAGCAGGCCTGTCAGCTATCGGGAAAACAGCCTGACGGGATCAGTTTTCTGCTCGCTCTCCGAAATCCGGCGCAGGTTACCGATAACCGATTCCAGATGCGCGATACAAACAGCTGATTGTCATCAGCAGCCGAACCAGGCCTTGATCGTACTGCTGAGCCAGCGTGTGGCAACTATATTCCGCCACCTTGATCCCGCGCGATCGACGAAAGATATACTTGCCTGCTAAAGCTGATGATTCGCTGGCCAACTTTGCAAGCGTTGAGGCCGGCTGTCCCGCTTTGTGGTGCACAGCTCGAACCAAGCTGCCGGTATGTAGCGAGTCCACGCCAGGCGGCCCGCTTTGATATCCGGCAGATCCACCACGAGTTCTGGCTTCAGCAACATCTGCTCTGCACCACACCGGGGCGTCGACATCAATTGGTCGGCAGCTCCGCCAGTTCGACTCAGTTTCCCACCGGCGCGGTAGACGCTGGCTAGCGAATCAGGCAGCTTCTTCACCTGAGGCTCCCGCCCTTGCTGACACCTCATAGATAGCGCGTGCAGCAGGCTCGGCAGCGCTGAAACGGTCAGGGCGTGGCATCCCCCGTGGCGGGCCGCGATCGGTCGCAAGGCACAGGCCGGCTGCAAACGCTGCTGCTGCACCTGTTGCAGCTTTTACGATCAAAGGCGCGCCCTGCTCCGCCCCGCAAACCGCTATCAACTGCAACCGTCCCGGCACAGCCTGCCTGATCCTGCGCATTCAAGAGCTCCCGTTCGGCCAGCTCTTGCCGTCGTCGACCTGGACCGATACTCCTCGAGCATTGCTCGGCGGGTCTTGTTTTGGCAGCGCCGCCAGTTTTCAGCCGAATCGCCGCCCGTTCTCCCGCAAGCAGGTAATCTGCATCACCTGCTCGCAAGTATCAGGTAAGCAGAATCGACAACGAAAGATCCCGGCAGGGTTTTACCCAGCAGAACTAGGATCCATTCAGTACACAGGCTCCTGATGACCGCGCCGCCTCGATGCGTGCCGTTGCCCTCTTCCGCATCACGGGTACGCTTGTCAAGGCGCTCCGAGCGGCGCCTTCTCGATCGTTGATGAACGCAGCCAGTTCGTATCAGCGTAGGGCGCGAAAAGCTCAGGATCAGGCTCCGGCTTGGTCCAGTCAAGCCGCTGGCAGCTATGCTCTCGAGCAAGGCATGCAAGGCTGGTCACGGCGCAGATCATCCTGATCATTCCAGCCCACGGAGGGGGGGGGTGGTCTGGGCCGAGTCGTCTGAGCAGGCCGCGTGCGGGTGGCTGGACTGACTGAAGAAGGGCGTTTATCGGCCGATGGCCAAGCCTCGAGAATAGGCCATGCAGGCGGCTTATCAATGGCCTTTTAGTGCTGAGGGCAGTTCGGGATCGATCCAGAAATAAAATCAAAAACAGCAATGGATACCAGGCTGATAACGTCCATCATCAACCCGATCCAGCGCGACGTAACCTGCCCATTGTGTTCACGCGGCGGCCGCAACAACTGATTGAATCTGGATAAAGAGCATATCCAGGCCGCGGCCCCGGCAATCCCGGTGCGACGTCTCAGGCTCGAAAATTCGGCATGCGATCAGATCCGCCAGCAAACGAGCTAACTCATGACTGTGCATGCGTATGTGCAAAGGAGAACGCCATGGACGACAACGCAGCATCGCCACTGGCGTGCCCGCCAGTTGCCGATCAAACTCTACTGAACCATTGACAGCACATGTGATGATGCGGCCGTGCTCTGACTGTTTGATTCCGATTGTCTGTAGGCCCTGACTTCCGCTTGGCGCGGCACCCGCCATCTCGCCGCTGCCTGCCGCGGCCAGCAGTGGCTCTTCAAGTCCGGCAGCACACCGGAGGCGATCAGCTGTTTGTTGACGTCCGTCATAAAAAGTTGCGACTCTGCATTCAGCACATAGCGCTCGAACAGCTTGAGAGAGAATGCAGCCTGACCTTGATATCCAGTTGCAGATCAGACAACGCCTCAACAAATATCCTGCGATACATGTTCGGAGCGACCAGGCAAATCAACGTCATCTACCCGGCGCTTGACCAGCGCCTATTGAAAGCGGATGGACAGATGCGACATAGGCACCCCGCGTTTTGCGCGTTTTCCGCCCGGCCTATCATGCTATCCGAGCGCTTACGGTTTCTTTCAGCTCGTGGCTGCACCAATCGAAGAGAACTTCGATTCGAGAATTGTTTTGTAGCGTTTCGCCGGCGCCCCTTCCCCACACCAGATTGAGTGTTCCAGCTCGCGCATCAACCGTAGGAACATATCCCTTGTCATCTTGTGGCGCGCTAACCGCACCGCGCCAGTATGGCCGTGCGAAAAACAACGTCTGTCTCACTGTTTGCTGCCGGTCGAATCAGCCATTTTCAAACAGATGTCATGCCGCAATTATCGAACAGCGTAGTCATGGGCCCTGCCTTGAGAAAGTCGACCGATCTGCTTTAACCAGGGCAGCAAGGGGGCGGAGGAACGAAGGTCTATTTGGAATCGAGCCTGGGCAACAGCAGAAGGGCCGGAAGTAATTGCCCGGAAGGCACTTGATGGAAACGTATTTTGCGATCTGCGGCCATACGTTACTCTCCCGGCCAGTCGTCACACTGCCCCTTTGACAACGGCCAACGAGCTCCCCCTGCTTAATGCATACACTGATTTTGCAGCGCCCAATACGGGTCCGCTGGACTGGTCATTGGGCTTGCGTTCGTATGGTCACGAATTTGGCGCCAAAAATAAAAAATAGTACTACCCCGCCATTCATTCTGGGCCCCCAGCACGGCCTTACGTCGAATCCTTGATCACAGTCCACAACTTTAAATACATGCACTGCGCGATATAGACCCGCAAATTCCTGTAACAAATTGGACGATATCAGGGGCAGGCCAGGAGCCCTCAAGAACGCCATGCTGTGGCAGCTTGCGCGCAGGGCTGCCGATACGGCTGGCAGTCGGACGCCGACCAATTTTCAATTCGCGCCGTTCTGACTGCAGTAAAAAGCATGAACTATAGACAAACAGCTGGAGAGCCGTAACAATGGAATCACTTATCGATCTTAAATCAAGCGCCGTCAACGGCGTGGTGTGGGGTCCGGCCAATGCTGGTCACTGCTGGCAGGAACCCGCCTCTATCTGACCCTGGCCCTGAAGCTGACGCCCACAGCGTAAACTGTTTTTACGGCTTCGAGAATGCTCTGGCGCGGAACGCAAGAGTACTGAGAAGGCGATATCAGCCGCCTTCAACGCCCTAGTGCCCGCTCTTTCTGGCCACAGTCGGCACGGGTAACAATTGCCGGGGTTGCCACCGCAGTAATTTCTCGGTGGACCGGGCGCACTGTTTCTGGAGTGGGGCTATGCTGTGGTGGGCTATGGCGAGCCAGTTTCTGCGAAGCCCGCTGGCGGTTCACTAAACCGCGAAAAGGCGCCAAACCGCAACCACGTGGGCGGCGCCGAGTACTACATCCAGAACGGCCTGGGCATAAAGTGGAAATGGCCTGGGCGTCATGTTTGCCCATCTTCGGCAATGCTCGCTTGGCTCGGTAATCGCAAATACCATCCATCCAAGTCCAACTCGGTTGCCGACGCCCTGCAAAGCACCTTCGGCGTACAGCCTCTGGTGACGGGCATCGTCATGCGCGGTCTGTGCAACTGTTCTGATCGGCGGCATCAAGTCGCATTCGGCGATGTGCGGGCAACTTGGTCCTCCGATCATGGAGCTGTTTCTAGCGTGGGTGGCGCCTGAATATTCTGATCATGCACGCTGACCGCCTGCAGAAGCCTTCACCTGATTTCTATCAACGAGCGTTCAATCCACCCCATTGCAGCCGCTGCGGCTTGCCGGATGCGCCCATCTGGGCAGCAATGCGTTTTGTATCGGCCCGTGGCTGTTCTCCAACGAGGCCCGGCCTGGCAGCGCCCCTATCGCCCACGCCGCCTGCGCAAACCAAGGACCCCCTATTCCGTCAGGGCACAGTGGCATCGCCAGGCAACCTCTTTATCGATACCTCATCAATCTGCTCCCCATAACTGGCCTGGTGGATCATGGTCACTGGTGCCTGGCCAAAGCGGTGAGACGTGCTTCGATGTCCGCACGGCGTTCACGAATAGGCCTGCCGGCGGGCTGGGCCAGTACATCGTGAAGTACGGCCTGGCCGGTATTTGCCTTTACCACATCCATGGCTGGAAGCTTCTACGTGGTGAGAAGTGCACCCAGTTCCTGTTCGGGAAAAGTCCAACATCCGTTCCGCGTACTCTGGGTCGTCGCCCCCGCTGGGCACGCACCCATCGTTGATTCTGGGCGCCCTGTGCTGGTCGCCGACACCATGATGCGATGATGCCACCCCCACATGATAAAGCCCTGCTATGCTTAGCCCGTACGTATCAAGGCTGACCCAGGGACTACTTCAACAACCCGGCCATCTGCTTTAAAAAAGAGCTGATTTTCTGGCCCTTGTACCCGCCCTCCCCCGCGGTATTTCCTTCAATCGGGTATAGCTCGCCGGCTGATGCCGATCCCGCGCCGGGACCCCTATGCCCAACTCTGACCCCTCGATAAACTGCAGCAGAACCATCATCGATGATGTGCGCCGTGCGCTGGCAGAAGATGTCGGCTCGGGCGATATTAACCGCCACGCTGAATTCCCGCCGAACGACTGGGCCACCGCCCACCATTCTACCCCTGAAGCCGCCACCCTGTGCGGTTACTGCCTGGGCCGACGAGGTATCCGCCAGGTTGCACCAGACGATCAAGTGTCAGTGGCTGTTCAAGGAGGCGAGGAGCTGCAGCCCCGACCAGATATTCTGCCAGCTGGCGGCCCCGCGCGCGGCTGTTGACGGCCGAGCGCAGTGCAATGAAATTTCATCCAGACACTCTTCGGCCGCCGCCTACCCGCAGCCGCTATTTCCGCCTCGCTGGTGGAGGTAACCTCGGTACGCCCCTGCTCGAACACCCGCAAAACCTTGCAGGTCCCTGCGCAATGGCGCATAAAATACGCAGTGATCCTGCGGCGGCTGCAACAACCACCCGGCATCGGCCCTGTTACGATGCTTTCTGTATCAAGAAATCACTAGTCGCCGCTCCTGCGGTGGCCATTGCCGAAGCCGTCAGTCAGGCACGATAAAACTGGCCCTGGCAAGCCCGGTTGAGGTCGAGTGGAATAACCTGGAAGGATGCAGCAGGGCCCTCAGCGCCGGCGCGCACCCATCATCAATGCGTGGTGGACTCAGGCCGATGATGATTATGCGTGAAGGCGGTACTCAGACCGCTGGCGTGCATCCCTGGAGCGTCCGGCGGCATGCACAGCTGAGATAATACCCTGGCGCAGGCGTGGCTGAAAACCGGTGTTGTTTTATCTCCCATCGGTACGTACCAGGACATCAAGTGCCTGTGGATTTGTCTATGCGGTTAGTATGTAGGCTGGGGGGCTTTTGGCGGGTTAGGGCGCGTTATTGGATTCTGCATTCCTTCGGGGATGGTTTCCAGCGCCCCTGCCCCGGTGCGTGGCGACGCTCCTGCCGTCCCCTGGGGCTCGTTTCTTGAGCACACTCCCTGTGCTCAGACGGCCACACACCGGGCCAGGGGCGCTGAAACCGGATGACCGCGGCTCAGCATCCTTCCCAACAGAACAACCCTCCCCTCACCAGTCCTCCTAACTACTCATCCATCTCCGAATTTATCACTTGGGTTTTCTCTCAGAGCATAGCATGCGCTTATTGCGCAGCCTTACCAACGCCCCCTC
>Ga0163217_1010365_pt1 | contig 15167 bp, 9 predicted proteins | sample SynspAceP_FD_185933 | JGI IMG/M metagenome (GOLD analysis project Ga0163217, IMG submission 185933) | Saline lake microbial communities from Ace Lake in Antarctica - Synechococcus sp. Ace-P (PacBio error correction) | ecosystem: Environmental > Aquatic > Non-marine Saline and Alkaline > Saline ...
AGGGGGCCAAAAAAAAAAGAAAAGGGGGGGTTTTTTTTATTTTTTTTTTTTTTAAAATAAAAAAGAACCCCAAAAAAAAAATCCCAAAGGTCAGAAATTTTTTTTTTGTTTTCCCAAAGAAAAAGCCCTTTTGTTAGTAAAAAAAAAACTTTTTCCCCCCCAAAGGAAAAAATGCCGAAGTCCTTTTTTTTTGGTTTTTCCAAGCAAAAGAAGAAACCGGTTTCAACTGTCCACCATTGATGTCGAAGCTTTTTTTTGGGAAGGGAAAAAGATAAAAAACCGATTTAAAAATACCATAAAAAACTCCCACACTTCCACACACATCAGTCTCCCAACTAATCGGAAATTGAAGAAGTGTCCTATTTGAAAATGTGACTACTTAATTTGAGAGCGAAGCAGGAAGCATCTTAAAGAAATTGGAATTTGAAAGCAAACAATTCTGAAATTATTCCAAAACGGAATAAGGGCGATAGTACATTGAAGTTGGTGGTACGTCCTAATGCAAACAATTTTCCTAGAACCAATCCGCGAATTTCACCCATCAATATGTAAACAAGCTTCGCGTATTGGGGAATTAAGCCAATTAAAGTTGGGATTACTTGGAGTATAGGTTTCCGGAAAATCCACCGTGGCTTAAGAATTTTTCCTATTTCTGGTAAATTGTTATTTAATTCTGCGGATGAATCGGCCAAAAAGCAAGCTGATTGGAACTGAGATCTGGTTTGAGAAGAAAAAAAAATTATTGCTGCTTTTTGGTAAGATAGCTATTTGGAATCCGGTCACTTAACCGTGCTTTTTTAAGCTAAGAAACAGTTTTTTCAGAACCCCAAAAAAAATCATACAGATCAATGGAGTTTGTCCATCCTGCGGTTGGGGAGGGATTTCAATTTATGGGTAGAAGTCCCACAAACAAGTCGCTTAACGGACTGTCCTTAAAGAGGGCTGCTTTGATTTTTAAGACTGGTGGCGAAGAATCTTTTGGATTATGTCAAATCAACGTCAGCGCACCACGTCCGAAATACGAGTAATGTAGAGTGATGAAATGCGTGATCCAGAAATCGAAAATGAGGCCTCAAATCAATTCAAATCATTGATCAACAGCTTTCCCGGACGAATAGAAATAAAATGAGTTGTCAGATTTTGGATAAAAAATGTGGCTAATAAACTCTTGATTCCTCTAAGTGTTTAAAGATTCATGAGAAACTTGTTGGGTTTAGCTAATTAAAGCTTTTTTTCAGACCAACTTTTATTCACTGATTTTCCTCATGTCCTCGCCAATCTCACCAAGTCAAAAAATCATAGTAAGTAAATTCCCGGGCCAATACTAATTTCAGTTTCAGCTATCGCCGTGTTTCCTTGCACCCGAATACTAACTAATTCATTTTTAGATGCTAAATTGGGATTCGGGTTCCCCTTTTGAAGTAGCAGTAGCCCAAACATTCAGGAAGTAATGGTAAAGTCTTTCCTCTAATAGCCGATAACCATCGCTTCAGATTATAAAATGCCCCTAGATCAAGCTTTTTCACGATTTCGCTCCATCATCCGCAAATAAGTGCACTAACTTTGCGGTGAATTTCTTCTCGATCAGAGGATGATTGAGCTGATACTTTTAGTTGGTAAAAAAAACTGAGAAAAAGAGAATAAAGGAGGAAATACTTGAGGTTTAGGAGATTTTCAGTATAATCTGACTTTTAAATTAAAATGTAGCGATGGTAAGGTACTGAAAACGAATACCTCCATTTCATTCCGCCAAAGTTTTTCGATTCCTTTTGAAATACGTTTAGGGAGAAGATAGATAATTTTTGACTTGATAATCAATGGATCAACACTTCAAACTTCGTGACCGTCAATGTGATCTCGCTACATCAATGCCCCTGCGCGAGGAGGGTTCACTCCCGGCATTGCAGATTGCTGACGACGATTTTTAAATATGTGCTGAAAATTCCGGGGAGCGGGACATGCGTGGAGAAAGCGTTGATCCTCAATTTCTAGCGGAGAGATAGCAAGATATCTGGGTCTTTCGCGTGCCGGAACTCGTCCTTGCCAATTTGGATCCAAGCCTTTTTGGTCAGATAATCCCGAGGTGAACGAAGAGATTCAGGATCTGCTCAAAGGAAGTCCAGGGACTTCAATTCTTGGCCTGCAACTTTCTCTCAGGTGCGATTACTTACGACTCGGTAGCTATGCCGAATAAGACGCATGCTCGCTTCTAAAAAGTGTGGCTTGATCTAACTAATCTCACCAATGTTGGATAGAACGTTTTAGGATATATCCAATATGCTGATCTGGAATCCGGAGAACTGTGGCCTAATTGAAACACTGGCGCAGCTTTGTATTCCAGCTGCTTGGACCAACTGGAAAAGAAATGCAGTTAGGCTCCTTTCCGATTATCGCAATCATGTGTTACTGCCTCAGGCTAGTCTCTAGATGAAGTAAATTGAAGCAATTCAAATCCCGTATTGACTGAGGGAGATTTTTGAGAACCTCGTGGCCGAAAGTGCCAGAAAGAATTGGGCTTTTAGTGCAGGCAGAGATTCTGATACATACAGGAATTGCGTCAAGTCTACGCCAAGTTTTTGACACTTCGCCTTTCTTATTCCGATCAATTCACACAAAGAAGCTCAGGAATGCAAAGGACTACACTTATATGAGTATGCCATCATCCGGGGTAGTACCCTCGGGTCGAGGCGCGAAGAGTTCATCAATGTGGGCGTGATTTTAGGTGATTCCCAAATCTGGATTCTTAGGATGCAAAATCGTATTTTGAATGGGACAAAACTGATTGATCTTGGATCCACCTTGACTGATCTTGAGATGATCCGATTGAACCTCGCTATGCTTTTGGAAAAAAAATATGTTTGGGGAAACCCAGCGTGGAAAAATTCGGGAACGAGTTTGGATCTTGCATCACGATTCCGAGTGGCTTACCGCAGTTTCGGTATTCGATCATTCCAGTACCTCAAAGACCTCACATGGGAATTCATGCTAGCTGCGCTAGAAGAAAAATTAGAGCAGCGTTTGAAGAAAATTGGTATTGGTAAAAACGGCCATGGAGAATAATCCACGCTACCTTTTGACTCCATATTTATTTAGCTACCATTAAATCCTAATCAACCCAGTATGAATGAAGCACTTTTTTGGCAATCAAGATTCCATCGGTAGTTTTGATTATTTTCCCAAGATTGAAGAGCCACAATTCTCGGAGTGCCAACGCACTTCCATTCAGAGAGGTGCCAATTGGGTTTTTTGTCCTCCCCTTTGAAAGCGCAGTTTCAGTCGATTGATTGATACGTTTTCAAAAATTCTGAAAACGCGAACTCACCTCCAACCACGCTCTTGGGCCGCGGAGTATGACTTCCATATCTATAAGTCAATGGAGAAGAAAGCCCATATCCCCTCCCGCAGAGTCCGCAGTACACGGATAGGAAGTTCCAACTTTTGCAGAAGCCTTGCACATAAAGGCCTTTTCATCGACTCCAACGTCTGAACGAATCCGATGGGTGTGTGGATTTGAAACAATCTCTACTTTTATCGAATTGAGTGCAAACGATTCAAAGCCGCGACATGGCTCCCCAGCTACCTGCCTTCTCTCTGAAAGCAAGGTGTATCATCCTATCATTTTTACTTCGGTAGCTCTGACTCAGAAAGGATTACAATCGCGATACAGAATTGGTAATTCGGACGCTCGTCCAGTTGGGATCACAAGTAAAGATTGTGCGCACTCGCAAAATACATTTTGACCCTCCTTAAATCTGGAAGTTGGGCCAGTACCATATCCGTGATTCCTTCATTGACTAAAATGGGGGGCTGTATTTTCTATGTAACCTGCTGCAATTGCTTTCATCTAAGAAAAAATTAATTAGTGCTCGCTTGAAGTCCTAAGCGCCTTTCCTTTATCAGACCGGAAAAATCCCTGCTCCATAAATCTTAACACCAAGCCAAGGATCAAAGTAATTGATGTCATACTTTTTTAATCAAGTTCCCAATGATGCAGCTTTAACCTAAAGAGTGTGGGTATCTGACCATTTTTCCCAGAACGACTTCATTATCCTCCTGCAGATCTTCCCTGCAGCACACTACGATGTGGGATATTCGGGGATTAGTAATATTAAAAGCTTATGAGTTCCTCATCCATCATTCCGTGTTATTGGTCTTCCAAATCTTTGTCTCGCCTTAAAGCTCAACTGTTTTTTTCTCAGGAATCTTCACAGCTTCATCAGCACGGCCTTCTTCATCAAAAGACCGATTTGCCTTAGAAATAGTATTGGATTCCGCTTGGGTTTGATTTCCCGTTGAGGCTTGAGTGGATTCCTGCAAGATCGTCCGAGGAGGTTGCCTGATTCAAGATAGAACCTCTGCCTCTGAAAGTTTTTCTCTTTTGTAACCCCCGATAAGAACTCGGTGAAATTTTCTTGAATATGATAATCTAAATAGCATGAGTTGAGCTAAGAAATGAAGAACTCAAGATAAGCATGTTATCGGACAAAATGAACGGACTCTAATCACGCAGAAAGGGCCTTCCAGTTCCTTCCGCATCGCTCGTGTCAATGTTAACTTTGACTTTATAAATCTCCTGCCGGAAAGATTTAACAAGTCTTACCGGAGCCATTTTTTCAGTGCTGTATGTGAAATTATCACTTCAAAAAAAATGGGGGAGAAAACCCTTTTTTTTTACGTTTTTCCGTCAAGCTCATAAATCCCACCAATCACCAAAAAATCTATAATAAACTTTAGCTCCCACATTATACACTGAATCTGATCTTGGAAAAATTAAGTGCCAATAAAGGTTCTGCTGAATAATATGGAAAAGGCCTGAATCACCTTACTTGAAAATCACGATCTAACCAAAAATTCCCCGAAATCTTCAATGCCAGACCTTCCTGATCTCTAGGGATAAGGCAACCCACTCGATAGCTTACCTGTGTGCCAAAATCGACGCTGGAAAAGAGGAGAAATAATCCGAACTGGAAGTCGCTAGACCGTTTAGGATGTGAACAGTTTAAATTCTTGGTTGCTGACAACTCAATGGATAATCTTTAAATATTGAACTCAAAAGGCACATACCCGGTTCTTTGATAAAATCTGATGGCCAGAGTGGTCGTATATAAACTCCTAAGATAGCATCAGGAAATGCAGAGGAATCCGCATATTAAAAAAAACTTACCTTCGAAGGTTTAAATATTCGTTCTCGGCAGAAAATCTAGCGTCCGTCCCACCTATTCTTCATTTAAATTCTCTCTCTTTTTTTGATTTGCACAAAGAGCAAACACAAGGAAGCTAGCAAAGTCAAAGGAGGAATGTTCTTCATAGTAAAGGGTTAATTAGACTAACGTGAATATTTCTAATTTAAGGATAAAAATTTGAGTTTCAAATTTTTAAATACACCCATATGAGAGACATCTTATTTGTATGAAAAATTCCAAGTATTAAGAATTTAGCAGATTTTACGAACAGGTTCAGAATCCCAAATAAGAAAACATTTTGTCATACAGTGGCAGAAGCATATCAAAATTATCGGGTTTGGTCGCGATCAAAAATCAGGCTTTCGAAAAGGCCTCAGGATGATTATACCGTTTCGATTAAGGATTTTTTTTTCGCAACTTTTCCAGATGAGGTTAAATCGCATTACGAAAAAACCAGAGATTCGGATTTCAACGCGGCTATACCGGCAAAGGTAAAGAAGCTGCCAGAGGGTACGAAACACTCGGAGATTTGTAAGGCAGTTTTATCTGTGGGTCAGGAGCCTAGCAACATTCCTGACACGGATCCCATCAAAGCAGAATATTCCCAGAAAATATTTGGCACACACCGGAACTTCCGGAATTTCAATATGATGCAATGAAGCCTATCGAACGTTGGAAAATGCTGGTAAGGCCATGTTTGAGAGCTATTGCCCCACTCCTTGGATTTGGAAGAAAATCATTTTGAGGGGAAAGTCGCTCATGGAAATCTATTTTAAAGACAGAATCCACATTATTTTTCCTATCGAGAAACCCCGATGAGGTTCCTGCAGATGCAGTAAGAGTCCGCTGAGCATCGGCGACACAATTTAAACTCACACTTCCTTATGGGTGCCAGCGCTGACGGCCTCAGGTGCTCCGTAAGGATGGTAAATGGGATTCCAATTACTCGCTTGCCTGATTCAGCTGGTATCAAAACGTAGGCGATATGTTGAGCGGTTGACTAATAAAGATTAATCAACAATTCATGCGGTAGTCATCCTCCAAGAGAAAAAATGAATTCCAGCAGGTATTCACCCATTTTTCCCATGCATCCAAGATCCGAAATGGATCTGACTTGCTTAAGAAAGTTTGCGTATCCAATGAATCTGCAAAAAATTCCCAAGATATTACGCAGGAGAAATTTTGGAAAGGAGCGCTTCGTGAACTTGGATTAAAAAAATAAGCCATGTCGGTCAAACAAGTGCGGTCAAACAGTGCGGTATTATCTTTCTGAAGGATACATTGACACTTTCATTGACTGCATTGGGTGGCCTCAGGCCATTTCCTTGCCATGCTTTTGGAGCGAATGGTCAAACAGCGAGCATATATTCGAAGGAGAGCTTGGGAGTTGAATGCACTTTGCAACATGCTTTTCCCGGCCCCTCCTCTCCAATTGGGATTCTGCCATTGGCTATCGGTAGGAGTCCCAATTTAGCCACCTAGCAACTGGTAGTTTGGATTTTGCCTGCTACACTCATAATGATTTTAGGCAGCCAATCTTAAATTATTTTTTAGAGAAAATACTCCCGGACGCGTTAAATTTTTGCTCGATTCATCCACCCCATGGCCATCGGTTTATCATTTTTCAGCTCAAAAGAAAGATCGGGAAAAATGATTCCAAACTACGGAGGGCAATGGATTGGTACTCATCTCTACCTTCATTTCGATTCTTTTTATAGCTCGCCTTATATATTTCCTTGCTTTGCTACGGCGGAGGACGAATTCCGAGTTAACATACAAAACAAGCAACCTCAGAACTGTGAAAAATGCCACCACTTCAAAATCCATGGCAATTTTACTTGTGGCAGGAAACCTTAAGCCCTTGCTGCGATCCTCGGCACTTACCAAATCTCAGTCAATTATTCCTTTCGAACAACTTCTATCGAGATAGCGGAAGCTGAATCTTTGGTGGTGTCAGTTATTGGTGCCTTACCGTACACGAGTTTGTGGATTTCAAACATTATTTAAAGCTCTGAAGAATTTCTTAACTGGCAGCCAATTTCACAAGCGGGAATTCCCAGGGCCGACCCTTCTCTCGAATTTCATGCATTTGTGGGAGCCTGTCCATTGCGTGAGTATGCATAGGCAGGCCTTTTTATAGGAGGATTTCGCTGCAGCAGGTATTTTCTACCTGGGATTTTCTGATATTTTGTATTCCGCTTTTGGACCATAAAAAAATACCTGCCCAGTCAGAGCAGCATGGAGGGGATAAACGCAAGTCTCTTGCGGAAATGCTGATCTTCTGCTGCCTATTTACTTTTTGAGCCACTTGAGGCTAATGGATCAATATCATTTTTCATCTATGCCTACATCTCTTACAGTTTCACTAAAATTTCTTCTCCTGCAATCATCGCTGTGGCATATCTTGCATTATCATAATCAGATTTTGGGGATCGAAGATCGGTATGAATTAGTCCCGAAAGGAAACAAGAATTAGGCATTTTACACGTTTTGAATTTAAAATGATTCCTATCTTTCCTACTATGCAGGCCTACGAAATTTCATTAATAACCTTATTCCTCCGTTGAAACTCAGTGACAAAACTGGGAAGGCAACTTTCTGGATGAGGGGATTGCGAACGAATTGTGTTACCTGTAGTGGATTCCGGAAGAATTATGGGATTGGTATGGTGGATTTGATTTTTCGACTTGAAATTACGCTTGATAATAACCGATTTCGGATTTTGGTTCCCCGAAATGCTGCCTGTTGGGTTTTGCGATCAACATATCTACAGGTCCTGCGAGTGAGTTCGAGCAATCAATTCAAATGTGTAGCTGTAATTTGGTCGGAATTCCACAATAGCTTAGGTTGTTGGTTCCACAGTGGAAGATTTCTATTTCCAGCATTCGCAATAGTTTATGCTATCCAGTCCGACAGGGGAGTGTATTGAATCTTTCTATGAAATATGAATGAAATAGTCTGGCTGAAATCTCGAGAATAAATCGAAAAGTGAAACCACTAAAATTCCTTAGTTCATTTATCTCAACTGACCATTAGATCAGTCAAAAATAACGTGACCTTAAAATCACAAATCGCCAGAGTTTACGATATATCAAAGCAACCCCTTTAGAGCGATTTGGCTCTTAATAGTTTTTGGATTCGAAGTATCCTATATTATATTCATGCTGAGAGAGTACTCGAGACTTAAGTATGAGGCTAGCGAGAGACTTCAGATCATTATAGTCCTTTTTCATGTTTGGTCAACGCACAATCAGGATTCATAAATAATTTGAAGAGTGCATATATGACCTTGTATGAAGAAGAAGATAGTTATGTTAACAGTCGTTCTCTCAATAACAATAATGGCTCAGGCATTGTGCTAATTAGTCTGCGAGAAGTCCGAGTATTTTGTATATAGTAAGGAGAAGTTCACATACTCCTTTTTCTCAGTCTAGCACAATTCTAAATCTATTGAATATCTTATATGATAATCACCTGAGCAGAACTATGCACTCTAAAAACACAGCGTCAGCTATTCATCCGAGATCTAAGAGATATCGAACTGACGTGCGTTTAGAAACTAGAAGAGCAGAAATGCATCCTAAAATGGATATAAATGCGATTTTCACATAGGGCTGCAGATCGGCGCACTCTATATAAAGGTTGGACTTTGAGCGAATGTATGCGCAAAGTCGAGACTGCAGCTGGTCCTTGTATGAAATTTCTCAATATACGGTCTGCTTTTGTATATTAATACTTATTGGTTGAGGACCTGAGGGTCTCTTTATTATTAGGTGCCCTAGTAGTAAGCCACATATGGAGATGATCAGATTTTGATGAGTAGAGTTCTCAGCATTCCATTTTATCTTCTCTGCGCGAGAGTATCGCGCGAGAACTAATAATTTTTCACTTAATATTTCGAGATGAATCATACGAAAACATATCACTGATCCAGCTGCGAGGAGCACATCTAGAGGCACAAATAATCCACTTTAGAGGGACATGCACTACCATGCACTCATTTGCTTCTTGATGAGAAACGTTCCACTGTGACCACGTATTACCAACGTAAATTGCATGACAATACCGAGATCCACATAAATATTTCACGTTCCACTCAGATTTGAATGCAATGCCGTTTCACCCACAACTCTACAATCTGCAGACATCGTAAGGGATAAAGAATTAACCTAACAGTAGCATATAGAAGCCCGAACAGCCGAGAGTCGAGATCTTATCAGAGAACCAAGCCACTAAACACTCACAGCACAAGTCGCGCTGTAATAATAGCAGCGTAATTCTCATATAAGCGACAATCGAGACAGTGTCGAGCGCGAATCACCCACTCTCATGAGAGATTCTTCACGGCGCAAGCACACAATAACCGGCTTTATTAGTCACTATGAGCTCCGGTCGAAATCCTCCACAATTACCAAAAGAAAGTGCTAAACTGTCTCACACAGCTTCTGACACTAGTAGTTCAATCCGAGAAATATGGCTAATTGAATGATAGATAACGATGTATACCGACTACGATAGGCCGCATAGTAAGAAAATGACAGGAAAGAATGTCTATTCTTATCAAAACTCTGTCTCAGCATCGGCGCGACACTTACTCCATTCTCCCGTCAGCATGTCAATTACTTAGATAGAGTAAAACACAAGCAGATCGTATTGACTGAAGAGCGAATATACTGATACAAATGCCAATGTATCAGAGGCCATCACAGCGATCTTCTTTAGATGAGCGACGGTTAGAAGAAAAATACTTAAGTGAGTATGGGACCTTGTGAGAAGTGAGGATACAGTCTGAGCTAAGTTCACAGTTGTCCAAAAGATATATCGTCAATCTTTATTAAGCTCAAAATGGAAATAAAGTCAAATAGGCACATACAGACGACAAGCATGTCCGCTCTTGTCAAAACTCGCGTTTGTATCTTCCCTCATAACTCCGCAATCGAGTCTTGCTGAAAAACGTCCAATTTTCCAGAGTTCTGAGAAGCTGAGCTATTATCTGCTTTTACAAATTGTCCTTCTAATATTTATCGGGTGACGCGCACACAACGGTGACTCAAATTTCAGAAACATACAAAATAATAAAAAAAATTAGCGCAGGATGGTAAGAAAGAGCATCAGCGCTGCGCTTGAGCATGCGCTGATTGTAGATATCATTCTCTCGCTATAAAATATGAGCCGGTGCGCCAGTTAGGACACCCTCAACTCCAGCGCATGAGTCTTAGGACGAAGCACAGACAATATGATGTGACAAATCGAGTATAGGGTGACCGCGCCTCCGATGGATATTGCCGTGAAATGGATAAGCCAGTGAGAATTCTTCAAGCTTAAATAATGTTTAGAAATCCAGCGAAAACTGAGTCTGTGTAACAGGTAAGGCCACCAATACTGACCACCACCACGAAGATCAAGCCTTCCCGTTTCGATAGAATTTTCGAAAAGAATAATTGACTGAGATTTGTAGTGCCCGAGGATCGCAGCAAGGGCCAAAGGTTCCTGCCACAAGTAAAAATTTGCCCCATTGGATTTGGTGGTGCATCTTTTTCAAGTTTGGGTGCTTTTTTTATTTAATCGAAGTGCTTCAGTCCTCCGCGAGCAAAAGCAAAGAAAATATATAAGGCGAGCTTAAAAAGGATGAAAATGAAGGTCAGAGAATGAGTACCAATACCATTTGCTCCGTAGTTGGATCATTTTCCCCGATCGTCTTGTTGAGGCTGCAAAAAAATGAAAACCGATGGCTCATGGGCTGGCATGAATCGAAGCAAAATTTACCGCTCCTGGAGTAATTTTCCTCTAAGAAAAATAATTAAGATTGTCTGCCAAAACTCATTATGAGTGTAGCAGCAAAAATCCAAAACTACAGTGCTAGGTAGGCTACAGATGGGACCTCCTACACCCGAATAGCCAATGGGCAAGAAATCAATTGAGTAGAGGGGGGCCGGGAAGCATTTGCAAAGTGCATTCCAAACTCCAAAGCTCCTCCTCCGAAATATATGCTCGCTGTTTGACCATTCGCATCCAAAAGCACTGGCAAGGAATGCCTGAGGTCCACCAAAGCAGTCAAATGACAGTGTCCAATGCTATTCCTTTCAGAAAAGATAATATCGCACTTGTTGTGAACCGACATGGCTTATTTTTTTAATCCAAGTTCACGAAGACGCTCCCTCCAAAAATTCTCCTGCAGTAATTCTTTGAATTTTTTGGAGAATTCATTGGATACCAACTTTCTAAGCAAGTCAGATCCATTTCGGAATCTTGGATGCGCAATGAAAAATGGAATGGAATACCTGCTGAATCCCATTTTTCTCCTTGGAGGATTGACTACCCGATGACAATTGTTGAAATATCTTAAATTTTTAAATTAGCTCATCCGCTCAAGCTATATCGCCTACCACTAACACTGATCAGGGCAAGGCAGTATTGGAAATCCATTTAACATATTGCCTCTACAGAGCACGCTCAGAAGCGTACAGCGCTGGCATCTCTCATCAGAAGTGTGATTAAATTGATGTCGCCAAATGCTCGCAGCGGCTCTTCTGCATCTGCAGGAGGAACCTCATCGGGGTTCTCGATAGAAAATAGTGAATCTTGTCTTCAAAATAGAATATTCATGAGCGAACTTTACCCTCAAATAATTTCTTCCAAATCCAAGGCATAGGCAATAGCTCTCAACATGGCCTTACCAGCTTTTCAAAGTTCGATAGGCCTTCATTGGCATCATATGAAATTCCGAAGTTCCCGTTGGCCAAATAATTTTTTCTGGTATGCTCCTGCTTTGATGGGAAATCCGGTCAGGATAGTTGCTAGCTCCTGAACCAAACATGATAAAACTTCCTCTCAAATCTCCGGTGTTTTCGCCCTTGCATGCATCCCTTTACTTTTGCCGGGTATAGCCGCGTTGAAATCCGATCTCTGGTTTTTTCGTAAATGCGATTTAACCTCATTCTGGAAGTGCGAAAAAATCCTTAAAATTCGAACGGTATAATCTATCCTGAAAGGCCTTTCGAAAGCATGATTTTTGATCGCGAACAAACCCGATATTTTGATATGACTTCTGCCAACTTATTGACAAACAGTTTCTTTGGGATTCTAAACCTGTCGTAAAAATCTGCTAAATCTTAAACATTTCATCAATAAGATGTCCATATGGGTTGATTTAAAATTGAAACCTCAAATTTTACCTTAAATTAACTATCTTTAGTCTCAATTAACCTTTTACTATGAAAATTCCTCCCTTTGTCTGTTGCTAGCTTCCATTTCATTGCCTCATATGTGCAAATCAAAAAAAGAAAATTTAATGAAGAAATAGTGGAAGGACCGCTAGAGTTCTGCGAGAGACGAATATTAAGCCTTCCGAAGGTAAGTTTTTTCATAATGGCCGGATTCCTCTGCATTTGCCTGATGCTATCTTAGAGTTATATACCACCACTTGGCAATCAGGTTCTTTCAAACCCGGGTAAAGTGCACTTCTTGAGTTTCCAAATATGTAAAAAAATTTATCCATTTGAGTTGTCAGCCAACGCAAGATTTAAACTGTTGTCAACATCCTATAACGTAGCGACCCAGTCCGGATTTTAATTCTCCTATTTTCCAGCGCGATTTGGCACAAGGGAAAGCTATCGAGTGGTTGCTTACCTACGTAGATCAGGAAGGTCTGGCATTGAAGAATTTCCGGGAATTATGTAGATCGTGATTTTCAACGTAGGTGGATTCAAGCCTTTCCATATTCAGCAGAACCTTATTTGGCACGTTAATTTTCCAAGATCCAGATGAAGTGTATAATGTGGGAGCTGAAGTTATTATAGATTTTTTTGGTGATTGGTGGAGAATATTGGAGCTTGACGACTTAAAGTTTCTCCATTGAAAGTGAAGAATTCACATACAGCACCGAAAAAAATGGCCTCCCGGGGGTAAGACTTGGTTAATCTTTCCCGCCAGGAGATTATAAAGTCAAAGTTAAATTGACGAGCAGATGGGAAGGAACTGGAGGGCCCCCTTTTCAGGCGTGATTAAGTCGTCATTGTCCGATAACATGCTTCTTTGAGTTCTCATTCTTAAGCTCAACTCCAATGCTTTATTAATCATATCAAAAAAATTTCAAACCGCGTTCTTAAATCGGGAATTACAAAAGAGAAACTTCCCAGTGCAGAGTCTATCTTGAATCAGGCCCAACCTCCCCTCGACGATCTTCGAAATCCACTCAAGCTCAACGGGATCAAATCCAAGCGGAATCCCAATACTATTTCCCTAAGCAAATCGGTACATTTGATGAAAGAAAGGCCAGTGCTGAGAATCCCGCTTGTGAAGATTCCGAGAAAAACAGTTGAGCTTTTAAGGCGCACGATCAAAGTTTGGAAAGACCAATACAGCGAATGTGGAAGAGGAACTCTAAAGCTTTATATACTATCCGAATATCCCAATCGTAAGTGTGACCTGCAGGAAAGAATCTGCAGAGGATATATGAAGTCGTTCTGAAAATGGCAGATACCCAACACTCTTTGAGGTAAGCTGCCGTAATTGGAACTGATAAAGAAGATGAACATCATTGGGGGGACTTTGATCTTGGTGTTAAGATTACTGATGGAGAAGGATTTCCAGTCTATAAAAGGAAAAAGGCGCTAGACTACAGCGAGCACTAATTTAATTTTTTCTAGATGAAGCCAATTGGCAGCAGGTTACATAGAAATAACAGCCCCCATTTTAGTAATGAAAAATCCGATAATGGTAACTGGCCAACTTCCAGAATAAGGAGGGTCAAAATGTATTTGCGAGTGCGACAATCTTTATTTGAATCCCAACATGGAGAGGTTTCTCGATTAGCCAATTTTGTAATCGCGTGTAAGTCTTTCTGAGTCCAGAGCTACCTGATAAAAATGTATGGATATACACCATTGCTTCCAAAGAAGAGAAGCAGGTAGCTTGGAGCAACCATGCTTCGCGGCTTGAATTCGTTTGCATCAATTCGATAAAGTAGAGATTCGTCAATCACCACCCACCCCATCGATTCCGTATCGACGTTGGAGTCGATGAGCCTTTAGTGGCAAGGGGCTTCTGCAAAAGTTGGAACCTTCCATTCGTGACCTGCGAACTCCTTGCGGAGGGGATATGGGCTTTTAACTTCCAATCAATTGAACTTAGGATATGAAGTCTATCTCCGCCGGCCCCAAAGGAGGCTGATTTTGGGTGAGGTTGAGTTCGGGTTTCGATTTTGAAACGTATCAATCAAATCGACTGAAACGCGGTCTTCAAAAAAGGGGAGAACAAAAAACCCAAATGGGCACACCCCCCCTCTGAAGGAAGTTGCGTTGGCACTCCCCGAGAAATTGTGGCTTCAATCTGGGGAAAATAATCAAAACTACCGCATGGGAATCTTGGATTGCCAAAAAGTGGGCTTCTTCATACCTGGGGTTTTGAATAGGATTTAATGGTGACGCTATAAAATATGAGTCAAAAAGGCGTGGTGGGATTAATCTCATGCCTTTTTAACAATACATTTTCTTCAAACAGCTGCCTAATTTTCTTCTTAGCGGCAGCATGAAAATCAAGCGCGATGTGGAAAGCGTCGTTGAGGTCTGAATGGAAGCGAAGAAGCACAGAGGAAGCGCGATATATCCATCGGAAGATCGGGGGAGTATATGTCTCACGATGAGAGCAGCCCAAGCTCAGGCGATTTTTTCCACCGCTGGGTTTCCACCAGCGATAGGTGATTTTCAAAAGAATAGGGAGGTTCCAATCGATCATCTCCAGATCAGCAAGTGGATCCAAGATCAATAGTTTTGTCTCATGCAAATGATTTTTGCAACTCCTAAGAATCCCAGATTTGGAATCACCTAAAATCAACGCCCACATTGATGACTCTTCGGCGCTCGAAACCGAGGTACTACCCGGATGAATGGCAATACTCATATAAGTGTGTCCTTTTGCAAAAAAAAAAAATCCCCCCTGAGCTTCTTGGTGAATTGATCGGAAAATAAGAAAGGCGAGTGTAAA
>Ga0163217_1061715_pt1 | contig 15167 bp, 18 predicted proteins | sample SynspAceP_FD_185933 | JGI IMG/M metagenome (GOLD analysis project Ga0163217, IMG submission 185933) | Saline lake microbial communities from Ace Lake in Antarctica - Synechococcus sp. Ace-P (PacBio error correction) | ecosystem: Environmental > Aquatic > Non-marine Saline and Alkaline > Saline ...
CTCTGCCGGCCCAGGCCGCGCCAGTCCGACCCGGCGCTCTGGGTATAAATACTCTTCCCGCCGCACCGAACGCTGCTGGCCAAAGGCGCCGTTGGCGCGTGCATCTGAGGGTTCAAGATCAAATACCTGAGCGGTGATGATCGCCCCTGATTCCGGGGTGATCGTGACGACCTGCAGCGATCAGGGATATTCAGGCCAACTCAGCCGTCGTTGCCTATGTGCGCGGGGGGATCGTCTGCTGGCCAGATCAGAATGGGGTTAGGCCGACTGGATCTCTTTCTCGCAGTGCTTGGTTTTTGACACGATTGGACGCCAGGTGAGCCTGACCTGGCGCCACAGGCTTGTTCCGAGCACAAATGCCTTCGCCCAGGAGACCGAGCTCAGGTTACAGACCGCCGCAGCGGCGATGTCATTCAAGCCGCCCACCAGCGATGTGCGTGAAACGTGCGCGGCTGCTGGTTTTTGCCATTCTCAGCCTCGAGCCAACACCGGCCTTGCATGCGCTCACCCTGCCGGCGATCTAGGCGAATCGACCGCTGCTGACCCTGGCAGCCGTGGGCTCTATCCGGGCATGTTGATAAGCGCCCTGTTCGGCGGCCGGATGATGCGGCAGCAAACGGCGGCAGCAGAATCGCCTGGCCCATCTCTTCCGATCTGATTCAGGAGGAACTCTCTGGAATCGAGGCGCCATCAAGATCTAGCCGGCCAGGAGAACACGAGCAGGAAGCCTTCTGCCGAAGCGCAATCTGCGCGACTACCTGCGATTTCGGTCCCTGCCACCACTGGCCCGCACCCGACAGCAACCCACTGTTCCACGCTGCTGGAACGAATATTTCCTTCGATCAGCCTGCCGCTGCTGCTGCTTCGGACAGGCCGGCCAGCTCGAGAAGTCGGCCGGCTGGCAATCGGCAATCCTGTGGCCGCTGAATCCTGTTTTTTGGAGCGTGGTTCCCCAGCGCCGCTGCGGCTCAAGATGAACTACCTTCTCAGACCGGCAGTGAGCCTGGATCGGTGGAGGAGGCTGCTCTCGAAGAACGCCCGCGTGTCCTCTCCGGATCAAGCCCGTTGCCGCTTGCGTGCAGGCGCGGTGCATCGAAGCCTCGTGGCCGTGCACCGTTTCCGCGGGCTCTACGACGGCGCCCAGCCGCAGGTCGCTCAGATGTGAACTTCAGCCTGCATCCGGAGCTGGTGGCCGTGTGGGCCCGTGGGATCCGGCAAGAACCACCCTCCGCCGGGCCCTGGCGCGGCGATGTGAGGTCCGCACGGGCCCGTGTTTCAAATTCGATGGGTCGACGTCACGACACTGGCCGCCCGATGACCTTCCGCCGCACTGGTGGCGCCTGGTGCCCCTAGAGGGCTATCTGTCACCGCCTCCCTGTCCCGACACACCTGGCGTTACGGCGATCGCGACGCCGAGCCCTGAGCGGGTGGAATCGTGGGCGCGGAAGCGCGCCTGGAAGGGCGACAGCTCCGCGGCTTCCGGACGCTATCAGACCTGGTAGGCGAACGAGCGATCACCTCAGCGGCGGCCAGCGGCAAACGGGCCGCCGCTCGGCCGCGCCCTGATGGTCGGATGCGCCGCATGCTCGGGCTCGGACGATGCCGCTGCGCGAGCGAGTGACAACAACACCCGGCCGCCGCGAATTGCTGAGCTCGTATCCGTGAACAACCGCGACCGCGCAAACGATTCCGTGGTCAGTTGCCACCAAGCTCTCGCTAGCGGCGTCCTGTTGTACTGGGTGCTGGTTGCTTATGCGACGCCGCCTGCTGCAACAAGGGGCCACCACCCGGAGGTGAGCTCTCGCTGAACCCGGCACCGCCGCCGCCTCGGGGGAGCGCAGAAGGCCGAAGAGCAGTGCAGTGCCCTGATCCATCACAAGAAACCCAGCCGATCCGGCGATCAAACATCCCCGATAGGGCCGAACCAAACCGAGTGTTTTGACGGCGTTGAGCAGCCTAGAGCTCCATACCGGCCTGAGCGTTAGCTGGATCGATCGCCTGTTCACGCCAGGAAGACCACCAAGGGCCTACAATTGCGTGCACCCTCACTTCGGACGACAATCACGGCCAGGTGCCTGATCTGGATGTGGTGATGCTTCGTTGAGCACAATGGCGCGGGCCTGGCCCTATGGCTCAGAGCAAACCCCATCTGCCTTGCTTTGAGTTGGCGTTGGTAATGGTCCGATGGTGCTTCCCTCTGTTGCCGTTTCTGCTGTTCTAGCGCCTTCACCACCACCTGCTGAACCATCGATCTCCGGAGTCGCGGCCAAGCGAGGTCGAAAACCCTGCCTAGGTGTGCGGCACAGCATTGTCACGGAGTTCCGGACTGTTCACCATACAAGGGCCAGCAACCTCCAAAGGGAGGATCGTCACGCCAAGAAGAGTAACCGCCGCGGCGGCCCAGCCCGCGATCGCCACGGAAAACCACCCATCAGGTGCTGAGGGTCCGGCCCTGAAGCTGAACGGAAACCCAATCACAGGAGGTTTCGTTCGGACTGCGGCTGTTTCTAGGGGGGCAAGAGAAGGATCTGGCGCCTGCCCGGTGTCCGTGAGCATCGGCCGGTTGGTTATGCCAAAGATTCCGCGCCCATTAACGCACGATCCCACCCTACGACGAGTTCTGCGTCGCCGGCCAGAAAGTCCAGCCGAATCCCGCGCATTACCGGAGAGCCGTTGCGGGTGGTCCTGAACACCTGCGAGGCAGGGGGCTTTCCAAGGCATCTGCTTCAAAACATGTACCTGAAGGCCACGAACCGCCACCCAGGGCATGGCCCAGGGCCATGACACCGCAAGCCTCAGTACCGCCTCGGCCGATCGTGACCCGCAACTGCCGACCGAGCTCAACGCTCGCCCAGCCAGCCGCCGCGCCACTATCCAGGGCCAGCCTGACTGGCCGCGAGGTGTTTGGAGAATCACCACACGGAGGAATTCGTGCGATCGCCCCCTTCCTTCTGTTGCGAAAACCATCACACAGCAAACCGCTGTCGAGGCCTGGCAGCCGCCCCTAGCCGCCCGCCACGGAGTTGCGGGCTCACGCCTTTTCCAGGCAGTGCTTCCTGCTGGCGCCAGAGGGGTCCTGGGAGCAGTACCACTAGGGTCTGGTGCAGTCACGTGCGTGCCTGCGCAGCTCTAAACACTCTTGTCGATACCGCCTCTGAGTAGAGTCAAATCCCGTTTCAACCGCTGATCGCAGCCACTTGCCTTGCGTCTCGGGCTGCCTCGCCCAGGCACCTGGCCGTGGCCTCCCTGGTGGAAGAACTACGACAAGCCTGCGACAGTTTTTCTCTGCGACAACCAGAAGCAATCCGGTGATAGTCGAGCTGCACGACTCCGCAAGGCGCCCTGATCTCCGGAGATACTGTCACTTACCGCTCTGTCCGGGAAACTCTCCACCGCTGCCCGGTGTGCGCTATGGCAAACGATCCCCTCGCCTGAATCCTCAGGGCGATGAAACCTCATGTGGAGCGCTGCCGATGCGTGATTCAGTGCCTGCGCACCGACAGGTCTGGAGCGCTATGGGCACGCGCCTTCTCCTGATCGCAGCGTGATTCTTTCGCTCGCGGCCCTACCCTGGGCGCTGTGTCGCCATGGTCTTCTGGTAAAGCCCGCCTTGAAACGGGCCGGCTGGAACCACCCCTGTTGTGGAAGGAGGCGCCGGCCCTGGAGCCCCGCCCCAACGGACTCCCAAGCTCCGCTAGCGCACCCGCTCGAACCGGTCTTTGGATCTACCCCCCAGTCAGCACGCCAAGCGCCACTCACCCTTATGCCAAAGGGTCTCGCGTCCGAGCTCTATGGGCTCTGCCCGTGCTGTTTCTCTGGTGCCAAAGGAATGGAAATGCAGGCGGTGCCCTGAGAGTTTGGCCCAGCCAACGCGGGCGAAGCCATGCCCCTGGCCGCCAGTGCCGTGCGGCGTCAAGCCCGAGCTGCCGCCTCTGCCGGTCCTGAGCTGGTCCCAGTTGCGGACGCTGACAGCTCGCCTACCTGCTGGGCTAATGCCGGCCTGGGCGGGAGCGGCTCAGGCCAACCAGAGCCAAGCGAGCTAGCTGACAATCGCCCCTCGCCACCTGAGGAGAAATGGCTGCCCCAGAGCCTGTGATAGCTTCGCTCAAGCCAGGGGCGATGAGCTGCAGCTGGTAAGCGCACCATTTGGGGTAGTGGGGGGTCCGTGGTTCAAAATCCTCGCCGCATCCGAATTCCACAGGGTTTCCACTTTATTTGGTGATATCTGCTTTCTTTCACCCGCTCAGCCCCGCCCTGGCGGAGGTTTTTTTTTTTTGTGGGCGCGGTTGTCCACCCTGTGCCTGGCAAGCGCCGCACCACAGCAGCCACCTTCCTCCCCCTCGCATCAACGGCGGCATCATGCGGCCGCAAATATCTCGCTCGCTGATTGCTGCCGGCGAGACCCGTGAGCCGGGCAGCAGCTGGGGCCAGCGCCGCAGGGCGCCGCATGACACCGGAGTGGCTTATACGGGGGAAGTAGCTGGCGATCGGTCGCGATGAGGCTGCGCAAGGGCCAGGGGTTCGATCAGGCCGTGGTGGAATCCGCTGGCATCAGATCCACCCGCCCTCGGCAGGGCCCGTAATAAGGTGAGGTCCCCAGGCTCACTCCCAGGGCGGCTTTCCTTTGAAGCGCAGGCCAATAGAGCGGCCAGGCCGGGGTAGCCATTCAGGGCGACTGAGAAACTCAGAGGAACCGAAACCCGCGTGCGCACTAGCGGCCGTGTGCGGAGCAACACGGGAGAGCTTTGGTGAGGCCCAGGGCCTTGGCTTGGTCGTCACGGAATCAGGATCGCAAAGCTGTTTGCTCGAAGCCCAGGGAGGGGAACAATCTCGAGATCGAAGCGTTGCCGGTAAAAGCTCCTGCCGCGCTCAACAACCGCCTCGGCCCGGTCAGCCCCGCTGGGGCCGGCCAGGGGGCCTGAGTCAACCGAAGCCCAGCGGTGCCGGTGTACTCCTACGTAGTCCGGCGATCTGCCCGGTAGCGCATACCGCCTCATGGCCAATCTGGGTGCCACCAAGGGCGAAGTCACGGCGCACGCGCAGTTGGTCGCGCTCGAATCTGCCTGCAGCACGTCCCCCCAAGCAGTAGCTGCTTCGGTGAAGGGCCTCCGAGCCGAATCGCAGGCTGGGTGCGGCGGCGCAGGCCAGCCAGAGGCCGCCTGCCAGGGCCAGGGCCACAGCGAGCCCAGGCCGCGGCGAGCAGGCGGCACGGCTGGAGAGGCCAGTCGCCAGGCAAGGCCATCAGCGCCGCCGACTACCGCGCCCTGCAAGATCCAGGCCGTCTGTTGACCGTGGCAATGCCACGGACACAGAAAAACGCCAAGGCCCGCCGCCACCGTAAATCGCCGCGCGATCGTCCGCCACCGTTGCGATCCGTGGAGCCCATGGCCAACGCCGCACCCGCCATCAGCAACGGCTAGGGGCGAGCGGTCACCTCCCACGCCACAGAAGGCGCTGGGGCGGTTGACGCAGGGCCCATTCGCCGCCCATACCCTTCAGCCCCTGCGGCACCAGGGTGCGTGCCCGGGTGACGACCCCCGCCGCACAGGGGCAGCAAGGGCATAGAGGGTGAGGGCGACCGATCGCCGGCCTGAGCCTCCCAGGCCGCCCACAACGGCACGGTGATCAGCACCCCGAAGATCCCAGGCCGGACGTCTGGATCGCGCTGACCACGCAAGAGCACCGGGCTTGCCCCAGCGCGGCCGCTCGGCTGATCCAAGAGCGCCAGGGCAGACTGATCGCCAGCTGGCCAGTGCCATGGCCCACCGCCAACCTGATGCCGCATTGCCTCCAGGCAGCGGATCCAGCAAAGTTTCATCGGTGAGAGTTCGCTCCGGACGGCAAAAGTGGCCCGAGGGCGCCTGGGACAAGTCTTTCTGCCATGGAGCGAGTCTGGCGAGGTCGGACTTCTGGAGCAAGCAGGCTGGCCTGACACGGCACTGGCGGCTTGTCATCGCGCGAGTTGGTATTCTCCGCCTGGCCACACTGCCCCCAGCATGCTGCGGCTTTCTGCAGTCGATCAGCTGCTGCAGGGCTGGGCCACGACTGCCGGCGGTCGACGCCCCAGAGTAGTCGTCCCAGTGCCTGCCTCGAGCACCTGCAGGTCATGGAGATCACCGCGAGACAATCCCGAAGCTTTGCGTAGGTCCCGGATCCAGTCGCTGAGGACGCATGCCGAACGGGTCGAGCGTATTCGAGGAAATTAGCGACCCGCCTTGAGGCCTTGCGCAGGTCATAGCAGGGCGTCGTTCGCTGGGGATCGATTAGCGAATACCAACCGCGCTGCAGGAACAGATCGAGGCCCGCATGGCCCGCGGTCCTGCCCACCAAACAACCAGGAAGCAGGAAGCGAGCTGCCCGTATTTCGGGCGTGAACCTGGGAGAGCGCTCCCAACTTTGCAGCTTTGGCGAGCAGCGCGAGATATGGGGACTTCCGCGCAGGTGTGTGGTGCCAGGCCCTCACCCATCGGCCCGCTTGCCGGTCCCGGCTCAGTTGGCCGAGCAGATCGCCTTGTAGGTCGTCTGTCTTGGCCAGGGCAACTGGGGGCAAGCCAAGTGGACGCAAGACACACTGGCCCGCACAATCGAGATCACGGCTGGGCCGGTGCGGGCCGCCACCTTTGCAATGTCGCGGTCGCCACCGCCGCCGGCACAACCAGCGCCGCCCTCGCGAACAGCCCAGCGCACGAGTTCGCAGCCGCCTCAGCGTCACCCGCGCAGCGGTGCACGGCCTTTCGGGGGTCCTATCGGCCAGCAACCTCAGCCCTGCAGGTCGCCGGCCTGCGCGGTTGGCGCTGGATCAAGCCAAGCGCATAGGCCGCCAGCTGCTGAAATCGAGGGCTGGTTGGGTCCTGTGCTGGTAGGATCTTGTCTGGATAGGTTCTGCTGGTTGGGACAGCCATGGGCGCAGGTTGTAGGCAATGGCTCAAGAGCCCTGAATGCCGCCTTTCCATCCATAGACCCACCGAGCCCACACTCTACCGGATGCCGCGAGCGCAGGCATGGCAAGAGGTTCGTTGCAGATTAAATTGCCGGTGCGTTCTGCACGGTTCTGAAGCGCCGGTTCGCCTTGGCACTACTATGAGACAGCCAGTAAGCTACTAGGCTGGGCAGGAGTTTCGACGATCACCAAAGTATTGGATCATCCGCGGATGGCGCCGATCAACTGCCCGCCAAAGCCTGGCCCCGAACTGTGCGCGGCGCCGTCGTTGCTGTGGGGCGATGGCTATCCCCCTCGCCTGAGGTGCTCGGGGAGGGTTTGCTGGCCGACCCCCCAACTGCCGTCGCTCCTGGCTATGCCAACACCACCGCCCTGCGCGGGAGGGCTAGCACCCGCTCCGCGCACAACCTCTGCGCCGCTTCGGGTCACACCCGCGGCCTCCGCGACCGCGCCCCCGCACACGCCCCGCCGGTCCACCCCACACCCCGCCCCAACACCACCACACCACCACTCCCACACTCCGCGCGCACCACCGTTCAGCGCGGCGTTCAGGATGCCCGCCCACTCCGCCTCCCCCAGCACCTCCGCTCCGCGATCCCCCGCGCGGAACCAATCACCCAGCACACCCCCAGCTCCGCGCACCCCAGCGAATCCAGCGCCACGCAATCCCGCTCCCTGAGCCCAACTCACCCCGCTGTCTGCCGCACATACACAGACAACCGACGAGACGACCACGTAGCGTCGCAGCAATGGCGATGAAGCGCATCAAGGCGCAGCGGCAACGTAATAGCGAATCCGGCCGATCCAGCCTCGCCGCATCACTCTGAAATCATCCCCCCAGAGATGCGCGATGAAGGTGAGCGGGCGAAAAGCGGACACGGAGACGTGAGCGTTTCATCAGCTCTGACATAGCAGCGATTGCCCGGTGTGAGAGAGAAACGGCACCGCAACTGTGGCGCCAGCAGCTCGGTGTTCTCTAGAAAATCAAGCGCACATGCTGCTCCATATCCGTCAAACCCCGGCGGGGCCTCCAGGTCCAAGTTATATGCCTGATATCTGGCGCCAGCAAGAAAATCAGGATCTGATGGCGCAGCGGGCCAACCTGATGGTGGATTCGGCGCAGACTGACCCGGGCCCTGAATACGACACGCGGAGCCAGCAATTTCCGCTTGGGATCGCGCAGGGCTCAGCTCCTCCAAGCGAGTCGAGCAGATTCGGAGAACTGCTCACAGGATCGGAATAAGAGCTCATCGAGCATCTCAAGTCGTCCAGAAAGTGCGAGAACATCCGTCGAGATCACTCCGGCTCGGGGCAGTCAGTTGGCAGCCAACGGTGACTGGGAAAGGATTCCTGATTGGGGTGCGCACCTCTCCAGGCGATCAAGATCTGGGCAACAGCAGCAGCCCGAGCCTGTTCGCCTGATCAGCTGGCGGGCGCGTTTTGGCAAAACCACGCCGTGTGGATCACCAACAGCCCGCATCGCGCGCGCCGATCGAGACCGGGTGCCTGGGCGGTCCGATCAGCAGGGGGGCCCTCGCAGCAGGAGGCTCGCCTAGACCCAGTTTGCCAGGAAGATCGGCCGGATCAAGGCGGCTCGATCCTCCAGTCGCCCGTGGAGCGCCGCAGAAGAGGATCACCGCCTGGGCGATCAGGGGAGCGAGCTGTCGGGCCGCTCCAGCCTGCGCATCTGACATCCTCCCCGGTGTTCAAAACGCCAGACTGAGAGCCGGGTTCTTTGGGGCCGCTCCGCCATGGACAAACAGCTGACCTTGGCAGATGTGCCCGGCCGCTCCTCCCAGCGAGCCTGGAGATAGAGGAGAGTCGTGGGCCTGGGTGCGGATCATCCCACTGCGTTCCTAGCGATGCCGCCGGCCCTGGGGACGGCGGCTCTGCACGACGCGTTACGAGCATGCAGACACTCAGCAGGAAGCCCTGGATCAACAGGCAAACCAACCGACCTGGGAACGGCGTTTGCCAGAAGCAGACCACCCATTGGGGAAGAACACGGCGGCACCTGATTCAGCGGCCGAACCGCTTCCTGCTGCTATCTTGGGCGACCGTGTCAGGGCCTGACGGATCACACCCTGGAACCTGCTGAAAGGCGCTCAATGACCGGTTTGGATGCGCGAACTCACGCATTCGCCGTCAAACAGCGCCTCCGGAAAGCACCGACCACGCCGCTTACCCGATTACAACCATAGCCAGCCCGCCCCTCCCAGCCTTTAGGGAATCGGATCGTTCAGCGCAAGCCAAGCCTGGCGGCCCCCGGTGGCAGCTCGTCGTAAGAAGAGCTGGCCGGTACACAGGCTTGCGGCTCGCAAGCCAGCGCGAGCCAACGACGGCTTCAAGGTCGTCGCAAGCGCTCGAACCCCTGATGCCCAGAATAGAGCAATCCGGTAAGAACCGCAGCGCGCAATGGCCGCGCCCACCAGACCCCGCACCTCCGCTAGGCCAGCGCACAAGATCTCTATGCGCACGGGCTGCGCCCGCGCAGCCCTGCGCGCTCCGGCGGCCCAGCGCAGGTCCTCCATCTGCCAACAGCCAGGGTTTCGCCTAAAGGGCGGGCAGAGGGCCCGCGAGACCGAAACCACTGCGGCCCGATCGCAAGGGAAAGTTGCCACCAGCACGTCGCGCTCAACAGGCTGTTTTGAAAAGGTCGAGGGCCTGGCGCCAGGGCTGATCCAGCGACTCAAAGCACCGCCGCCGAATACCCCCTTGATGGCCTCGGAGGCGTCAATTGCCAGCAAGCGCAAGCAAAAAAGACCATGCTGAGCACGACCGGATAAACAGCACACCCTCGATAACAGGCAAGCCCCACTTCGATGCACCGTGAATCACGCAATAGGGCTGGCGATCCACGCCCGGGCTTTCCGTCATAGGAATGGAATCAGCAGCCGCACAGCCAAAGCCACAGAGGACACCCGCCCCAACGGACCTGGGCTGAGTCGTCTGCGGGGCTTCAGCAAGCGAGGGGCAACGCGACGAGCTAGCGCGCCGAGGAACAGCTGAGCAGATTGTCTCGGCTGCAGAGCTTTGGCCCAGTTCCACTTGTGTCTTGCCTCCTCCATGGCAACCCATCAAACCACTCCAGTCCCCCCAATGATCCCAGCTGGCAAGGCCGGGGCCCAGCGCAAATTCTCCTGGCCCCGAAATCCACTACGTCTGCCGAATCCCGTGGCACCAACGCCATCCAGGTGAGATCGCGCGGCTCCCCTGAATCGCCCTGAGCGATCAGAACGTGTCGAGCGCTCGCAGCGACCACACTCCAGCCAGCGCCCTGCTGGGCTTTTTACCTCTATGCCGAAGGACGAACAACCATACCACTATGTAGTACCCGTCTGCACAGCGATAAGCCTGTGCTCTCGCGCGATAACCACGACAGCACTCGAGTCAACTCGCTTGCTCACCTGTCGAGAAATGGCGAGCGGCGTCGAAGCGAGAACGGGCCGACGCAGCCATGACAGGGCGCATCGACTGAGGCCACCAGTTGCCCTACCCCCTGCTGGGGATCGGGGCAACGCCTTGCCGCCAGCCTCTCGGTGCCCAGCGCCCTCCCTGTTCCCTGCCCGGGCGCGCGTCACCGGTACGTGAATCGACGCCCAGGGGGTGTGCGATCAGAAAAACAAGAAAAATCACCTGTTCAGCAACCTGCTCGACCGGGCCGCCGCACCCGTGACGCCCTCACCGCCCTGCAGCGCTGGCGGCCTGAATCCCATCTCCCCGATCGCCCGCCCACCATCACAAACCGCTGGAAGCAGCAGCAAGTCCTCTGGTGCTGTCCCCGCCGGGCCACGCCGTGGAGCCGAGTGCAACGTCCCCGACGTTCCTCGGCGGCACCAATCTGCTGCCGCCCACCAGCCCACAGATCAGCTTACCCGGCCGCCTCCGCCTGAAGCCCTGGCTGTACGCGGGCGGCGATCCGGGGCCTGGCAGTTACGTGCCCCGTCCGACACCCAGCAGTGCCAGGCCACCGACAGCCTGCGCGCCCTTCCGCCGGGCGCCACGGCCTCACCCGCCGCAGCCCACCGCTGTATGCGCGCTGAGGGCCAAGCCTGGTCTGCGCGCAAACTGCACTCTGCTTGCCCGCCGACGCCGCCGCCGCGGCTGCAGCGTTTGCGTCGCCGATGTGCCCTCAACAATTCTCCCGCCCGACCGCTCCCATTTCCCCCTGTGGCCGATCTGCCCACGCCTGGGCCCGTTGCTGCACCGAGTTGCAGCCCCTCACCACAGGAAACCCTGCGCCTGGTGGGTCTGCACTACGCCAGCCGCGCAACCGCTGCTCCGCCTTTCGGCAACGCATGCCCTTGAACCAGAAGCCGCCCGGCTGGAACGGCGTCCTGCAGCAGCCCCCGATGACGCCCAACCTCGGTCGACAACGCCTCCCGGCGACCCCACCTCACCCCCAGCCAGCGCCCGCCTGCGCCATGAAAGCCTGCTGGGCCAGGCCGATGACCCGGCCACCGCAGCCGGCAGACGACCGCTGCCCCGACTCCACACTCGCTGCAATCGGTGGGCCACGTACCCACCTCCCAACACCAGTTTCCACGGTACTCGTTCGACACTCCTCCCTGGCCGAGCACGCATCGGCTTGACTGCTGCCCTCGCTTCCCGCCGAGCCAGGCCAGCCACGCTCTATCGTCACAACCGCAGTGGTCAACGAGCAGGAGCGCGGTCTCCACGGTGCCTGGTGTCGCCGCTCACCTCCTCGCACCCGGCCCTAAGGCCCCTGACGCACATCCGCCGCCATGATTTTCGCCCCGCTGCGGGCTTGCGCAGGGCATCCCGCGCCGCGCGAAGCGGACCTCATCGCGCGCGGCAATCCGGCGCCGATTCTCTCCGCGCCCACGCGCTGGCGCAACCAGTTCGCCGCCATCAGCGCCTCATCGCCGCTGAGACCCGCGTCCTGCCACGGCCACCGAATGCGACGCTGCCTCCCCCTCGAATCGTCCGGGGCGCCCCACCCACCCGCCCGGCTCGCCACGTGCCGGATGCCCCCAGGCCGATCGATCTCTCATCGAACCCAGCCGGCCGCCCGACCACCGCTCGACACCTCGCGACAGCGGCCCATCACCCAAATAGCCATCGGCCAATCACGACCGCGCCGCTCACCGCGGCAAAACTACCCACCACGGCCCGACCACCGGCGCCCCGCTGTATCTCCAGTAGCCTCTTGCGGAAGCGCTCGGATCACCGTGAGACCCGCGTCGCGCCATCACTTCCCGGACCAGGGCGACCACCGCCCAGCATACCCCCTCATCACGCCGACCGCCCTCGCGGCCCCTTCGCGTCGACCACATCGCGCGCATGCCCTGCAGGGCAGCCGCGCACCCGCCCTTGGCGCCGGCGCGCCGCCCGCGCCAGGGGCTGATCATCACGCCCGCCCGGCTCCTTCGGTCCCTGCCACCACGCCTGTACGATGATCCGGGCAGCGGCATCGTCCGATCACCTCCCATAACCACATCCAGGCTTCGAGGGTTGATCGTCTCGCCCACCGTCCTACAGGACCCGCGCACACTGCCACCGCTCGCCCTCAGCTGACTCCGCGCCCGCACCCGAGCGCCCGCTTCATGAACGGCACAATCGCACGTGGGACCCCGGTAATGACCCCCTCCACACACGGCCCCCCCAACCTTGTGGCTTCCGATCACCCCCAGAACGGCACCCGTTCTCGACCCGGTGGGCGCCCTCCGAACACTCACCCGCTGCGTGGCGCCCCGGCGGAGCGGCCCATCCAGACGAGTAGCTCGTGGCGCCCGCGTGCATCCAGCCCACGTCTCGCCCCCCACCCAGTGGACGTCGCTCGCGCAGCGTCCGAATCCCACCTCAAGTGCAAACCGCCTGGGCCACGAGTGTCAGCCCGGCGGTGGCTGTGCAACCACCCTCGGTTTACCCGCGCGTGATTCCGAGGTGCTAGAGCACCCCAAACCGCCCGGTCTTCCGCGCTGCCATCGCCCTCCGCGCGTGCTGCCCAGCCCTCCGGCCGGCTCACCCGCCTCGTCCCACCAGCCCTCCGCGCGCCTGCCTGCCCATCCGCCCGTGGCCCCGCTCGTCCGCCGGCGCCACCCTCCACACAATGCATCACGACCACCAGTGCGCAGAGCCAGGTCTGTCGCCCGCGGCGGAGGGCTGATCCACGGCACGCTTGCGCCACAGCCTTGTCCTTGCGCGAAACCGCCATCGCGGGATCACCGCCCTCACTCACCATCGACAGACGTCACGCAGGCTTCGGCGAGAAGCCACCAAATACCACACGAATGGCCGCACCGATGCGGGCGCAGGCCAGCATCGGCGAATGGCGGCTCCGCAAACCACGCTGTAAGGGCCACCAATCTCCGTTGCCGGATTGCCCAGCTCCAGCAGGGCAATTGGCGCCTTGCAGACTGCCATGCAGCTCGGTGTAGGTGAAGCGGCCGCGTGTGCCGGTCGCCTTCCAGATCAGAGCCGTCTTCCTCCGCCCTGGGCCCGCAGGTGGACGAGCAGTTGTAAGCCAGTTTGGTGTGCCCCCCTCAACCAGCGGGCAAAGGCGGGTTGCTCCAGTCGAGCACCGTCTGGAAGCGGCTGAACCAGTGCAGCGCTACGGCCTGCGTCCCCTAGAAGGCGTCCAGTCAGCCTCCCACCTCGCCCACAGGGCATCGTCGCCTCCGGCCTGAATCGGCGCCCGCGCGGCCGGGCTGCGGCCGCTGGAAGACGCGCTTCTGCACACCGTATCGACGTCTCCTCGTTAAATCGCCTAGTCCCATGGGTGCGCCATCACCGGACCCGCACCGGACGAAAAAAGAATGGCGGCATGCTCGCCAGCCGCCGCCTGTTCGACCTCGACGGCCTCCTGCTCGACACGAACCACTGCACGGCCGGGCCTGGAGCGAAGCCGCCTGCCTTGGGGTGCAGCTGAAAGCGAAGCAGCTGCTGGGCTAAGGACGTCGCGCCTGCACACACGCCCGCCAGATCGCCTGACTCGAAGCGGAACGCGAACACCCGCCCACGCACGGAAGAAGCGCGCGTGGCAGCAGCCGATGCCCGCCATCTGCCACCGAATGCAGAACCCGATGGAAGCCGGGCTCCCATTTACTGCCCCCGCTCGTCACCGACTGCAGCACCGCATGGCCTGTCACGACGTCCAGACCAGCACTCGGTGGCGTTGAACGAGCGCGCCCGCCACCCCGGCTGCAAACTGCTGAAAGCCCGTCTACCGGCGGATGATCCGACCTGGGCCACCGCGGCCACCGCCCGGAACGCTCCATCAGCCCTGCGCTGGGCCATAAACCCCATAGTACCTGCCCGGCTTCGAGGACCTTCCAGGCTGCCACCCCTGGCAGCCCCCTGGCCGGCTCGCTTGCCGCGTCATTGGTCTGTTCCCGGCCGCGTGGGCCAGAGAAACTATCCCGCCGCCAGCCCACTTGACCTGCGCTTCCCCTACGGCAGCTCTGCCCTTTGAGCCGGCTGAGCCGCTGAAAGAGCCATAACACCGAGCACAGCCCCAGCAGCAGGCTCCCAGCACCGAGCAACGGTGGTAGTAACCGACTGTCGCGCCGACCCTTCACCAACGCCGGCTTGATCAGGCCGCACTCGACTCAGGGAGCCGCCGACTCCCCCACCGCCCAGCCACCCACGGCCGATCGACCACGCCGATCGCCCATCGAAAATTGCGCCCTTTGCGCGCCGACGCTGCCTGTCACCCCCATTCTGGTCCTATGCCTAGACCTCGCTACACACACGGCACTCTCCCCGCCATCACTGCAACAGCACGCTCAATCGCCCCCCGGTGGGAATGGCCTGCAACCACGCTTCCAGGTCGCACTCGCAGCGGCCCAGCGCGAGGGCCGCTGCTGATTCACTGCTCGACCCAGCACGACTCTTCAATCGTCGCCGGCCGCGGCAACGCCTGTAGTGGCTCACACTCTCGCGCAAGGTCAACCGAGGCAGGGATCCAAGCGCAGCCCGCGGCCGACATCAAGCCCGTCGTGCCAATTCAGTCCATACGCTGTTCGATGTGCGACACCCAGTCGGCCTGGAGCACGTTCTCCACCTCACCACGGATCTGCAGTGATTCGAGCCCACCGCCACGCGACAGTACCGCCGCTGAAGCCACCGGAGAACCCCGCCGAAACTACCGAAAACCAAATCGCTACCGCGACCACTCAGATCTATCGCGCGTCATTCACCCCTTCCCGCTGCTCAAGAGCGCTGAATCCGGTGTGTTCCCCAATCACGACTGTGATCGAATTCT
>Ga0163217_1107917_pt1 | contig 15165 bp, 14 predicted proteins | sample SynspAceP_FD_185933 | JGI IMG/M metagenome (GOLD analysis project Ga0163217, IMG submission 185933) | Saline lake microbial communities from Ace Lake in Antarctica - Synechococcus sp. Ace-P (PacBio error correction) | ecosystem: Environmental > Aquatic > Non-marine Saline and Alkaline > Saline ...
AAAAAGGAGAAGAGAAATCCCTGGGTGGGACCGTGGCTGGCCCTTGTTTTTTTTTTTTCCGCCCAAGGGTTTTGCGCCCCAAAAGCCCCCCCCCCCCCCCCCCCCGCCTTGGAAAAAAATCAAATCCTTTTTTTTGGGGCGGTGGGGTTTGCCCCATGGGGCCCAATCCCTGGGCCGCGTGGGCCGTGGACACCTTTGGCGCCTGTTTTTGGGTGACCGGCAAAAGGGGCCCCTTTTCGACCTTTCCCAAACTGGGCCCTGACTCCGGGTTTGCCCTCAGCCTGGACCGGCCATGCTGATCAAGAAAAACGCGGTAGTACTGGTCCGACCGAAATCGACCGGCAGATCAGTGACGAAGTCCCCCCCCGACCGCAAATGACCGCCCCCATTTATCGAAAGCCCTCTACCTCGCGCCTGCCCGCCCGGTAGTGGGATGGCCGCCCCGGCACCACAAAGTCGCCGGGCAATGGTACCGCTATTGGGTTTTCCGATCCCGTTTTTTTGCCCAAATATGGCCCGTGAACTATCATGGGCGGTTTTGGAACCTTCGCCAACGCCTGCTGACGACTGCTTGCCGACCCTGCTTGTATGCGCTGTTCATGCGCGTGAAACAGGGGAGGTCGCAAGAAGGAGCAGCACCACGCCTAATCGCATAACTCCTCCCCTCCCGCCGCTGCTGGGTGCTCGCGTTTTTGAGGTGCCTGCTCCAGCGTGCCAAGAGCATGCCGAACCCAGCGTCCCGAGTAGCTGGTTTTGTAAACAGCGCCGAAAATCAGGCCGCCGACGCAGAGGCCCTGTCCACAATGGGTGGCAGGCGGTTTTTGTGATCCCGGCGCTGACCGATCTGGTTAGCCCGTGCAATGCAGCAAAGCTACGAATGCGCGCCTGGCCATGCTGCGCGTCCCAACAGCGCACGGCACAGGCTTTGCGTCATCACGCGCCGGGCTCTTCCCAGCGCTGGATCTGCCGGGCAGCCGCCAGCCGCCAATGGAATCGAGAAACGATCAGGAATGTCGAGCCAGACAGCCCGCTGGCCGAGTTGGGGCCGGACGCTGAACATCCCGCTTCGACAGCTGGGAGCTGGCGCTGCAAGCCCAGTTTTGGGAGCTGGATCTATTTGGCCGCTTAACCCGCGGCACGTACCCAAGGTGCGCGGGCAGATGGTGCGTTCGGCTCAGGCTGAAGCCATCGCAGCGCGCCTGCTGTCGCCTCCAATACCGCGCAGGCTATATTCAGGCTGCGCGCGTTGCAGCAGCAATATGCGCTGCTGGAACAGGGCAATCGAGATTCGCCCATGAGCTGGAGCGGGTCGCCGACCTGCTGTTTGAAGCGGGAGAGTTCACGCGCCTGGATGTGGGGAAGCCGCCGGCGCCGAACGCGCCCGCGCTGGGAAGCCGATCTGGGCGAGCTGGAGATCATCTCGCCGAAGCCCCTCTGGGCCTGGACACCCTGGCCTAGCCGAACCGCCGGGCAGCCAGCGCAACGCAGCATCCCCTGCCAACCGGCGATATTCCCTTGGTGGAACAGCCTATCCCGGCCCGGGCAAGCGCTGGATTTGCTGCGCCGCCGCCCTGACTTGATAGCCGGCGCCGCGCAACTGGAAGGCTCCAGATTTGCAGTCACTGGCCGCACGCCCGTTGACCTGTTTCGACCCCTGGCCGTGCAAGCCGCCGTAGGCCGCTCGGCCCATGGGCCATCAACGGAGATTTTTTTGGCTCGGTGTCCGAATTTCTCCCCAGTATCGGCGCCACTTTTGGCTTGCCCGATCCTCGACTTCGCCGCCGCGCGCCGCGATTTGACCTACGCGGACCTGGAGGGTGGAACCAGCGCTATATCGGTTTCCAGCAAGCGCTGGCCGAAGCCCTGATAGAACGTGGAAGCGGGGCTTGCCAGCCGACCGCAGGGCTAAGAGCGCACGGCACGCGCCCTGGGCGGCAGCTGGCCCATTACCAACGCACTATGAGCTGGCGAATACCAAGCTATCGTCTGGGCGAGCCAATCTGAAATGAGTGCTCGATGCCCAACGCGGCCTTGTTGCAAGGCCCGCCAGTATATTTCTGCAAGGTCGCACCGCATTGGCTACCGCGCAGGTCGCACTCTATGTGGCACTAGGCTGGCGGCTGGCAGGCCGAAACCTGATCCCGCAGGGCGACGGTGCAGTCCGCTGTCGATCAGGAACTGGAAGCCAGCCAACGCTAGAATTTACCGGCCATCCTCGCCATTCCTGTATGTCCGTGCCCGTCTGATTGTATACCTGCGGCCTTTAATTTTAAAGCCAACCGGACAAATCACCGTGACTCAGACCAATTCCCAGCCAGCAAAGCTTCCAAGGCGCTGAAATCCTGCCCCTGCAGAGTTACTGGGCAGAGAAGGGCTGTGTGATCCCTCCAGCCCTACGAATATGATGAGAGGCACCTTTCACACCGCCCACTTTTCTGGGCGGCCATTGCCCGGAAACCTGGCCACGCGACGCCGCCTACGTTCAGCCAGCCGTCGGCCGTCTGATGGTCGCTACGGTGAAAACCCAATCGGTGCAGCACTACTACCACCAGTTTCAGGTGGTTATTGAAGCCAATCCGGGGCGGACAATGCAGGAGCTGTATCTTGGATTGCTGAATCACATCGGCGTGGACCCAAAGGTGCATGACGTGCCGCTTTTGTCGAAAGACAACTGGGAATCCCCGACCCTCGGCGCCTGGGGCGCTGGGTTGGGAAGTCTGGCTGAAACGGCATGGAAAAGTGACCCAGTCACCTATTTTCCAGCAGGTCGCGGCGTTGAATGCTAATCCGGTGACCGGCGAAATCTACGGCCTCGCGTCTGGCGATGTACCTGCAGGGCGTCGATTGGTCTCGACCTGGTGTAACTCCCGACGGCCGTGTTCGGCAAAGGTTACCTACGGCGATGTGGTTCCACCAGAAACGAGGTCGAGCAAATCGACCTACAACTTCGAACACGCCAAATGTCGACAAGCAGCTGGAGCTGTTCGACTTCTACGAAAGCGAAGCCAACCGGCTGATGGCTGCTGAGCGCCGCTGCCAGCTATGAAATGGTGATCAAGGCCTCGCAACGCCTTCAACGCTGCCTGGACGCAACGCCGGGCCATCTCGGTGGACGCGCGCCAAGCAATACATCACTGACGCGTGCGTACCCTGTCCCGCGCCAATCGCCAGAGCTATCTGCAGGCCCGCGCCAGCTCGTTTCCCGATGGCCACGGCCCGAACTGCGTGACGAAGTACTGGCCATCCAAGGAGGCCGAATAATGCTGGCTCAGGTTTTCTGGTAGAACTGGGCCCGAAGAGCTGCCCCCCAAATCGCTGAAGACCCTGGCCGAAGCTTTTCCTTGGCCGGCGTTTGAAAAGGGTCTGAAGGACGCTGGGGCTGGAATACCCGAGCGCGCGCCAACTACGGCCGCGCCGCGGCGCCTGGCCGGTTGCTGGTCGGAGCAACTGGCAACACAGCAGCCCGATCGGCTACGCAGCCGATGGGACGGCCCGCCCGTACAGCCGCCTTTTGATCGGACGGCAACCCAACCCAAAGCCGCGAGGCCTTTCGCCAAGAAATGGCGGGTCACCGTAAGCCCGACTGGACGCAGGCGGACCACCAAACTGCGTTAGCGTGCAGAGCAAAATTCCCGGGCAACCGGGCCCGAAGATCTGCTGCCGGTAGGTCGATACTGCTTTCTTGGCTTGCGCTGCCGATTCCCAAACGCCATGCGCTGGGCCGCGAGCAAGACGGCGAATTTGTGCGCCCGACCCAGTGCGGCCTGGTGATGCTTCCAGGCGATTCGAATCATCCCTCGCGCACATCCTGTCCCACGCATGCCGCGCGTACTTCCTGCGGGCACCGCTTTCATCAACCCGGAAGAGATCCGCATCAGTATTCGCAGCCAGCTACGCCGATGACCTGCGCAAGGGCCATGTGATTTGCCGACTGTTCGCCAAGCGCCGCGAGCTGATCCGCCAGCGGGTGGAAGAGCTAGCCGCCGAGCAGCAAGGCACCCGCGATCATGCCGATGCCTGCCTCGAATGAAAGTGCGCGCTGGTCGAATGGCCGGTACGCTGGTGTGCAGCTTCGAGGAGGCGTTTTCCTCGTGTGCGCCCAGGAAGCATTGGAATCTTCGACCATGGCAGGACAACCAGAAGTATATTTCCTCCTGCTCGACGGTAACGGCAAGCCTGCTGCCCGCGCCTTATTACCGTTCGCCAATATTGAAATTCCAAGGCCCGGCGCAGATCAAATCTCCGGTAACGAGAAGGTGGTGCGGCCGCGTCTGACTGATGCGAAATTCTTCTTCCTGCAGGACAGAAAACCCCGTTGGAAAGCCCGCAACCGCGCCTGCCCAACGTGGTGTTTTCCAGGCTCAAGTGGGTTACGGTGTTGACAGGCCGCAGCCGGCATCTCCAGGCCTGGCCGCCCTTTATCGCGGGCAGAATCGGTGGCGCGCCCCGGACAAGGCAGCCGTGCGGCTTGCTGAGCAAGTGTGACCTGGCCACCAGAAAATGGTTGCGGAGTTTCCCAGAGTTGCCAGGGCAATCGCCGTTATTACTACGCCAAACACGATGGTGAAAGCCCGAGGACGTAGCCCTGGCGCTAAACGAGCAGTACTGCCAACCGGCCGCCGGCGCAGACTGCCCCAGCACCCTGACTGGCGCTGCGGTGGCGCTGGCCGGCAAGCTGGATCGCTGGTCGGCATCTTCGGTATCGGCATGCTCCCCAACTGGCAGCAAGGATCCCCCTCATGCGCCTGCCGTCGGGCCGCGCTGGGTGACTTGCGTATTCTGAATCGAAGAAAGGCCTGAGGCTGGATTCTGCAAGCCGCCATTCAGGTCGCGGTGCAGCAGTACGGCGATAAGGTCAAAACCGAGAATCTGGCCAATCAAGGTACAGGATTTTATCTTCGACCGCCTTGCGCGCCCGTTATGAGGATGAAGGGATCGATGTGCCGTGTATCAATCGGTATCGCGCCGGTCACCCAGCTCCCCGCTGGACTTCGATCAACCGCGGTCCAGGGCGGTACAGCTGTTTCCGTCCGCCTGCCGGAAGCCGAAGCAACTGGCCGCCGCCAACAAGCGCGTATCCAACATTCTCTCCAAGGCCGATAGCGCCCGTAGCACAAGAGATTACCCCTGGTGCAGCTTCAGGAGCCCGCTGAACAGGCAACTGGCCAATGCCATTGTCGAGGCAGAGAAGGCCCGTGAAAGCGTTGGCCGAGCAGCGCCAAAACAGCGCCGCGCTGGAGCGCCTGGCAAGCCTGCGCGAGCCGGTAGACGCGTTCCTTCGATCAGGTTCTGGTGAAATGCCGAGGATGCAGCGGTGCGGGCCAACCGTTTATGCCGCTGCCTGGCGCGTCTGCGGGGGTCCGTTCCTGGGTGTAGCCGATATTTTCGGCTGTTGGATAAAAGGGGACTGTCTGGCTACATGCAAAGCTGGGGTTATATTGAAACTGATCATTCTCGACCGTGGATGGCGTAATCAACCAGGACTCGATTGACTTCCATCAAAAGCCCTGGAGGAGTGGAATACCGCTGCCAGGCTCCATCGATGCCATCGCGCGTTTGAGGCAATAGGCGGGCTGGACGTTGGCGGGTGGCCACCAATCAGTCTGGCATAGGGGCGCGCTATTTTCCGCGAGCGGACGCTGGGCAGGCGATGCATCAACATTTGCATGCGCTGGTAGAAAGAGCAGGGCGGTAAGTCGACCTGATCCGTTATTGCACGCATACCCCAGACCGCTGGCTGCGACTGCCGCAAGCCCCCGCTCCGGTTTGTTGCACCAGATTGCGAGCCTTTAGCGCCGACTTGACCGCGTACCTACCGTTGGCGATAGCCCTGCGTGACCTTCAGGCCGGCGTTAAGCGTCCGGAAATGCAAACCCTTTCTGGTGGCGCCACCGCGGCCAAGGGCGTACTTGACCGAACCAAAAAGGTTGCCCGAGGCGACGCTGAATTTTTAGATACCTGGCCGCTGTGGGTCGATTACCCTTCTGGAATCCGAATAAATGTCAAGTGTTGATGCCCTTGCGCGTCCAATTGTGGTTTTATCTGCTGGCTGGCCGCCAGCGCGGCAATGATGGGGCCTGCTGATGTTTGATCATCACGCCCTTCATACCCTCTGCAAACTGCGCTCGAGATGTTGATCATCAGTTTTGGTGGAGCCGCATGGCTATCTGGCTGGCCAAACACTGGTGGGCATCAAAATTAACGAAGTAATTGGCCCGGGAGAATATTCCCGACCAGCCCCGGCGTTGTTCTGGCGCAACCACCAGAGGCACCTGGGAAACTTTTTTCCTGCAGCAGGTGTTTCCAGCCGCAGACGCAATTGATCAAGAAGGAATTGCTTCTAGTGCCCCTTTTTCGGCTGGGCTTTCGCGCTGGCCAAACCTATTGCCATTGACCGCAAGAACGGCCGCGACTTCACTCAAGCAGTTGAGCCAGATTCGGCGGACGGCGTCTGGCCGAAGGCTTCTGGATTCTGATTTCCCCGAAGGACGCGCATGCTGCCGGGACCACCTCAAGTTTTCCCGCGGGCGGTGCCGCCCTGGCCTGCCGCCAACAACGCCCCTGTGATCCCCGTGGCGCACATGCGGGTGAATTCTGGCCCAAGGTAAGGCTGGGGCAAACGCCCGGGTACCATCAAGGTGATGATTGGCCCTGCGCTGTACCCCAAGGGCAGCGACTCCGCGTGCTATTGTTGAAATCCACAAACAGACAGAAGCCTGGATCAACCAGGCTCTGGTAATCCCAAGCGCGGGAAATGAGCGTCAGCCGTTTTGCATTGATAGGGAGCTGTACGCGTAAATGGACGTCAATGACGTACCTGCAACCGCCTGGCTGAGCCAAGGGGTTTCCCGGACCTGTTCCTCAGTGTTAGGTGCGCCGGCGACCATCAAGCGCGAGGGCGCATTCTTAGCTCGGAGACGAGCCGCTGGCAAAGGGCGCTGTCAAATTCCTATGGCCTACGCACTAATGAGCGGCCAACAGATCAGCGAATTCGAGCGTGATCTGGAGATGAACCTGGCAAGTAGGCCTGCAAGCGAGTCGGGGCGTTTTCGCGCCAATGTCTATGTGCAGCGCGGCGAAGTCGCCATGGTAATCCGCTACATCAACCACGTGTTTCCAATTTCAATGACCTGGGCTGCGCCGGTACTGGGCAAGCTGTCATGCTCGACCAGCGGCCTGAATTCTGGTTACCGCTCAACCGGCCTCGGGTTAAATCGACCACGCTGGCTTCCATGCTCGACTACCGCATAGCAATCGCGCCGGCCATATCGTCTGGCATCGAAGATCCGATCGAGTTTCTGCATCAACACAAGGAGTCGAATCATCGACCAGCGCGAGGTCGGGCTGGATACCCATAGCTTCGCCGATGCCGCTGCACAAATGGTCTGCGTGAAGCACACCGGAACGTGATCCATGAAATTGGTGAAATACGTGACCGGGCTACCTGCAGCATGCGCTGCATAGCAGTGAAACCGGCCACCTGGTGCTTGGCCACCATGCCCCTGCGACAATACCGTGCAAGCGCGTTGACCGCATGGCCAACATGTTCCCCGTAGGACTCTCGCCAGCAAAGTGCTGGGCGATTAATCGGCAGCCACCTCGCCGGCGACAAATTGGTCAGCGCCTGGCCACCGGCAAATCAAACAAGCGCGTTTGGCCGGTTTGTCGAGTCATTGGTGCGGCACGCCCCTATATCGTCAACGACTGAATCGCCCGGGGACGAAACCCAGGAGATCCGCGCGCAAATGACCCGCGCCAAAGAAACGCGACGACAACACCCTGCAAGACCCCTTTGATCAACACACTGTTTCCAGCCCTGAATCAGTGAAAAGGCATTACCCTGAAGGAAAGCCTTGGCGGGCTTGGCCGACTCCGTAATGAACCTGATGCTCAGGGCAAAAATGGAGACCTCATCCGCCCCCGCCGCGCCAGCAGCCGCCCCGCTGTCGAGTCAGCCGCCAGCCCACGGAGAAGGTTGTGAGCTCTTTTGATTCTGAACCTGACTGACGATTTCAAAATAAAGGCTGGAGCACTGGCTTTCAGGCCGGTTTTTGATCCAGCCAGTTAATTCGCGTTCCAGCTGGGCGTGCAACTGCTCGGTTCGTCAAAACCTGCACCTGCAGCGCCTGCCAAACGCTGGAGCCAACCAGCCATCAGCATGGAGCGCGAAAAAGGGCAGGGCTCAGTTCATGAATCGCTCGTAAGCGCTTCCAGTTGGCCGACAACGGAACCGTGATCCTGCAATAGGTTTTAATCTCTCAAGGTCATATCAGAATTGCGTCGACTTGGGCATTGATCACATGCGACCAGGTCCGGGCCCCTCAAGGGCTGTAGAAGGGGACTGGCATCTTCCGTCAAAAAATTCATTGCTTGATGATTTTCCTGGAGCCACTGGTTGGCGGGCATTCACTCCAAGACGCCATATGCGACGCTGCGCCAATATATTACAGCTATGTAGCGGTTCGCGACACTGGAAAATCCCCTATCGCGCACTTAAGCAATGGCCTTTGGCTAGCCAACCCGCTGGACAATCTGTTGGCTACCAGGTCCCCTGATGTCGTCATGGTGAATACAATGCCCTGAGGTCAGCAGTATCCGCAAGTTCGCTATGGGGCATCTGGGCTTCCATGTACTTCCCCCACCTCTAACGCTGGCCAGGGAGTCCGACGCCGCTTTGCAGTAAGCAGCGCTGGTTGCCCTGTTTTGGGGTAAGAAGATGCCGATAAGTCAAGAGAAAAAAGGTAGCGCGGGCAAAACTTTTCGCGACCTACCGCGCGATCGGTCCGAACAGAAGCTGTCAGCAAGTTGCCCAAATCAAATTTATCTGAGTTCTCCGTAGCCCATAACGAGAAGGGAAGATAGAATAATTTGCCCAGCGCCCGATGTAATTTTCGATCCATCAGCCCTATAAGCTCCTCAAGATCCGCCTTTTGCGAAGCCCCCCCGATAGTCAGGGCACGTTGAGGAAGCCGGAAGAGGGCAAACCATTACATGACTGGCAAGCGCGCGATCTGCTTGACAGCGCCAACAAAACCGATAGTGCCCGCTCAACGGAAGTGGCCTACAAAATGTACCATCCTGGAGTTTCCAACGGCTTTGCAGATTTTCGCCGATATCGCGGGCATATTCCTTCAAGCGAGCTATAGCGTGAAGACTGAAAAGCCGCCAAATCTGACCTGACCTGCGCCCACCGTAATCAAAGAGAATCAACCCTATAAGCGATCAACACAAGCAGGTATGAGGTACCTGCCACACTTCTGTCACACGGCCGAACCCATGGGCCCAGCATTAGCGTCTTTGAACCAGAATCCCATTACCAACTATGTTGTTGCGAGCGATAATGCGCTCTTTTGTAGCATTATTTCGACCTTTCCTACCAAGAATCCTCTAGGGATGATCTAATTTCTTTTCATATTGCCGACTGCTCCAGACTTGAATCAAGGCTGGCAGCCTCCGCGAGCGGGCATAGGCTTGGCGATATAAATAGCCCTTGAGCCAATTTCACACCAAGCTCCATAAGGCGCTGCCGTGTTGCAGCGTTTCGACACCCTCGCGAGTGAACCTCGCAGTCAAAGGCTTGAGCAAACCTGCATGACCCCCGCAAAATGCGCCAGGTCACCAGCACGGTCAACATACTTTTTACAAAACTGCGGCAATTTTTTAAGCACGTCTACCTTCAAGCCCTTGAAGGTGGCCAAGAGTTGAATACCTGTGCCAAAGTCGTCCGAGCGAGATCTTTACGCCCAAACGTTTTACAAGCGCCTAATACCACAGCAACCCCCCTTGGAAAAAAAAAAATCTATATCGTTGATAGCATTTGTTCCAACACTTCCCCAGCTCAAAAGCTGCTGTTTCCGCAAAGCCGGGAATTTGGCCTAGCATTGAAGAAGCTTCCCGCAAACAAGTCGGAATGTTGCAGTGGTATCCGCAATATTGAACGCTGCGTTAATACTTACGACGCCCTGATCGTGCCAGCTCCTGACTTGGGGCTAGGGCGGCGGTTATGACCCACCGACCAGATCTCAGCCCTTGGTGGCACTCACATGTACAATCGGGTAAGAAGCTAGCGGGGGCCAACAAAGCCCTGGGCCGGGTGAATCCATCTTAAGAATTCCTCGCCCTACATACCTTGCCGGTGCGCATATTAATTTTAGGTTGGTAATAAAGACTCGAACTGCTCATCAAGCTAAAGCGTCTTGATCTCAGCTGCCTCTTGATTGCTTGCCTCTTTGCGTAGCTCTTTTATCTACATTGAATAGGCCATACTCGGTTTCTGCCATGCAGCCTTTTGGCTGGTACATTTGGCCTTGATCGCTCTGCCGCACCAGTTTGATCAGAAGCGATTGGCATCTGTTTGCCGGAAAAGTGTTATAACCCGCTGGCCGATATGCTGAGAGATAACGAACCAAATAATCAAAAGGTTCCGGAGCAGTTGCTGAAGTAACCTGGGTGAGCGAATCCATTGCTGAAAAGAGCGCCAAAGTCTCCCGCCCGTAATGATGACAAACTCGTCACGCGAATCGCGATACGATGTCTTTGTCTGAGGTTCGCTGTAATTCCGCTTTTGGCTACCATGCGAAGCCAGCTTGTCGCCTACAGATGCCCATGCCGATCATTGATCTCCTTTGAACCGCATCCCAGATCAACAAATGCGAGGGCGAACGCTGTTTCGCTTGGATTTCGATAACTCATCTGTTTTGGTTTAAATGGCGTGTCATGGGCAGCCCGGTTTTAGGCAGTCCTGTCAACTCATCGGTGTCTCCGCCATGGATGCAGGAGAGGATTACTTTCTTGCTGAAGAGCTGCTTTGCTGTGGCCCATTCCTCGTATATCTCTTCTGATCGAGTGGCACTGGAGAAGCTCCAAAAAACATGCTCTTGCCTGAACCCTTCCAGCCGAGCACTTACCAATGCCGGTATCGTTTTCGCCATTTTTCAGCTTTTTATATCAAGACGAAAATTTCGTCGCAATGACCCCTCGTTGAAACCAGGAGAGGCATTAGATAACTGTCCAGGATAATTTGTGAACCCTTGCTCAGGATGGCAACAGATCTGCGCCTGCCAAATGTCCCCAGCGTAACCGAATGCCTATTGAAATAGCTATTGAAGAAGAGAATTTCGCGCTGTAAGTTTGGTAACGAGGCAGCCGATGGGAAACAGGTCCAACGAGAGATCAGCCGCTGTAAAATAACATAAGGTTCTCCGCAAACCTTGGCTAGCCTGCCAGGTGCCAAAGGCAATTACAGAAAGTCTGCCCATATCGTTGCGGCAAAGCCGTACGGCTCCAACAGGTAGCCTGACGGTCTATATCTTGAAAACGGCCGGGTCAATCCGATAACCGGCTCTGCGCTGACGTTCCGCTTGATCGCTAATGGATGGCCCGGCCGCCACCAGCGCGCCCAATGAAGTCAATGAACGGGCTGTTTCTCCAGCACTACTTCGCCGCGCCCCTGGTGTGGCAGCTATGCGTAACGCTGCTACCCCGACAGCTAAAGCCAATCCAGCATCCCTACTCATTGAAGATATCCTTTAAGTAGTCCGGCAGTTACATTGCGCTAAAGGAAATATAATACGCTACCGCCACATATAACCAGCGCCGAAAAATGACAGCTTAAATATCAAAAATGCTGATAAGCTTCAAGCCAACAGCAGGACCAGAACACCTAAGCCTGCCCCTGGAACGGGCAACGTAATAGGATCACCGAGGCCTTTTGTGGCGGGTCAAATTAATCCTCTGCAATTCATCAATGAATTGGCCGGAGAACTCCAACGTACCTGATATATAAATAAAAAATCCGGCTCAAGCCGATTTTTATAACACGACAAAGAGCATTACACGTCGAGGTTGGAGACCGCCAGTGGCGTTGGTTTCAAATGAACTCCGCGACGCGCTCGACGTGGTCGCCCATCAGGGTATTGAAAGATCTGAATCGGCTGCAATCGCATCTCAATAATTCACCCCGCACATGCGGCGGCTTTCCGGATCCATGGTGGTTTCCCACAGCTTGTGGTCCCGGGTTCTATCTCACCCAGCCCTTTGTAGCGCTGGAATGGGTGTGCCGGCGAGCCGGTTCGCTCCATCATCCATTCCGGCCTATCTTGAAATGGTGATGGGCTTTTTCTTTTCCGCCGCGTTGGCATATAGGCGCCTTCTTCCCAACCCGGCTCTGAAGCTTCTCTCGCCCAGCTCAGCATGGGTGGCGGTAAACATCGTTTACTACCGAACAGGTCACGGTTGAGGTGCAGTAGCTGGAGAGGCCTTGGGAAAATGGATTCCACTCGGGTAGCCACAAATTGGCGCTCCTTGTCTTCGCGCAGAACTTACAGCGTAATTGCCTGGCCGATTTCCTCTCGTTTTTTACAAACCATGGTCTCGACACTGCAAGCCCCCAGCTTTCCATGGAAGGACTTGTCAGCCAGGTTATATCCAGTGTCAAAAACGCGGCAGGTAGAATGAAATGCCTCCATCAATTCCAGCGGGTACAGGCGCGCCAAGCGTTTCAGCGTCTTCAATGACCCGAGCGGACTCTTGCAGCGATACGGTTCGAGACCCTTTCGGCCGGTGATACACGGAGCGTCTTCAATCACAAACAAGGTATGAATCTTCCAGCGCCGATTGCGTTGAGGTATTCTTCCAGCGCAATGCGTCGTCCCCTTCAGATACTGCTCCTGCTTGCCGCTTTTTGATCTTGTACAAAGGCGGTTGGGGCCAAATATAGATATAGCCCACGTTCGATCACAGCGGCATATGACGGAAGAAAGAAGGTCACAACGCCGTACGAATGTGCGAGGCCGTCGACGTCGTCGGCGTCGGTCCATGATAATGATGTTTGTGATAACGCAACTTGTCCGACGTTGAATTCGTCCCGCGCCGATGCACAAACCCAGCGCGGTGATCAGCCGTGCCGCACTCAGCGGGAGGAAGAGCATCTTGGTCGAAAAGCGCGCTTTCTCGACGTTTGAGGATCTTGCCCTTCAGCGGCACAAATTGGCCTGGGTCCTTGCGGTTACGGTCCTTGCTTACGCCGAGCCACCCGCAGAGTCACCCTCCACTATGTAAGTTCGGGGACAGCGCTGGATCTTTCTCCCTGGCAGTCAGCCCAGTTTTTTCACCGGCAAGCCGGCAATAATCCAGCGCGCCTTTACGGCGGGTTCATCTCACGTGGCCATTGCGCGCAGCTTCGCGAGCCACGTGCCGCGGTCAATCATCTTGCCGACCAACGGCCTTTTGGCTTCGCGCGGGCTTTTCCAGCAAGAATAGTCGGAGAGAACTTGTTCATCTCCTGCTCCACGGCCCGTTTTCAGCTTCCGAGGACACCAGCTTTTGTCTTTGTCTGCTGCGAGGAGAACTTGGGATCTGGAACCTTGACGCGAAATAATCGCCGTCACCTTCCGAGGCGTCGTCACCAGAGGTGCTGACCTTGGTTTCTCAGCAGGCTTCCCTGCTCGATGTAGCTGTTTCAGCGTGCGCCGTACAGCGCACTACGGAAAACCAGCAAAAGGTGGGCCCACCATCCGGCCTGCGGAATATTGTTGGTAAAGCAAGCAGGATGCTTTGCGTTGAAGCTGGTCGTTCCACTGCAATCGCCACTTCAACGGCAATGCATCATCGCGCTGAAGAATCGAAGTGGAAACACCGAGTTGATGGTCGATTTTGGTTGACGTTAAGGTATTCGACGAAATGCGCGGAGGCCGCCTTCATACTTGAACAAGTTCCCTTCTTGCCCGAACGCTCATGCGGACATGATGGATACCCACGCCCGAGTTCAGGAAGGACATAAACTCCCGCAAGGCGCTTGGCCAGAAATATCCCCAACTGAAGCTGAATGCTGGTGGAAGGTCTCGGCAGAGGGCTTGAAGTGGATCTGCCCGTAACCTGTGGGGTGTCGGTAATCGCCAACCTCTCTCAGCGGCTCTTGTGGCACGCCCGTGGGCTGTACGTCCTTGCTCCCAATACCTTGCCTGCCCGGGCGAATGGTCCAGGAATAAGCCCCTCCTCAGACAGCGCGTTAACCATCCGATACGCTACGGCGCCGTGCAGGCCACCAGACACCTTGTAGCTGTTATCGTCAAACTTACCACCGGCGTGCAGATACGGTCATGATGACCTAGCTGCGGATACGCCGCTCTTCGTGCATATCGACAGGAATGCCCCGAGCCGTTATTCTAACTGGTGATGGATTCGTCGGTATGCATGGTGATGGTGATATCGGTAGCAGTGACCCGCAGGGCTCCATGATCGAGTTATCAACTACCTCGAATACCATATGGTGCAAACCGGTACCGTCATCCGTATCACCGATTGTAACATGCCGGGGCGTTTCCGCACCGCATCAAGGCCTTTAAGTACCTTGAACTACTGGATGAAATCGTAGGCTCCTATTTTCGGTCATATTCTAGTCCTCCAGACGAAACGTTCGTCCTGCACAATGTGCCCATGTCCACGTGGAACACTCGACAGGGATGTTTCGGTCTGCCCCAGCAGTTAGCCCAGCTTGTTCTGCTTCTACAACAGCCGGTAATAAAGAACCTGGCAGTCGAGGGCTTCCAACAACTGACACAGGGCCATTTACGGTGCTGGCTCAATCCAACTCGGAAGGCAGGTCGGTCCTACCAGGAAAATACAGTCCCTGCTGGCGTCCGCGGTTCCTTTGTAAAGGTGTCCCTGGCAATTTTCAGGGCACATACCCTAATTTTCTGCTGCCCCGAGATAGTACCTCAGCGGGCGTTCATGCCCTTTATCCGCAACCTCAAATCTGCGCGCCTGCGGCCCGGCCTGGGGTATGGCCCAACTGGCAATCACGCTCAAACTGCGAGTCGATTACAGTGCGCAGATCCCGGTCCTTGTCCCCAGCCACGAAAAGTTAGCTAAGCGTCAGATCGTCCAGATCGTCAACTGGGCAAGCACGGAATTCGAACACGCGGCTTGAGCTTTAAAAAGATAAGCCCGACGGTACTCGTCCAATACGCATCACTTCTCGACTATAGCTTCGGTTTCGCCATGGGGCCAATAAAGAAACGTTCAATTACCACGTCGGAAGCAGTGAATTCCGTTGCTTGAGGCCTTTTTTGCAGCCGCTGCCAGGTAAAACTCAAGAAAATGATGGTTCCACGTGGAACACACACCAAATCCCAGATTACTGGTCGTCGCTGTTTTGGGTGGCGC
>Ga0163217_1050494_pt1 | contig 15164 bp, 18 predicted proteins | sample SynspAceP_FD_185933 | JGI IMG/M metagenome (GOLD analysis project Ga0163217, IMG submission 185933) | Saline lake microbial communities from Ace Lake in Antarctica - Synechococcus sp. Ace-P (PacBio error correction) | ecosystem: Environmental > Aquatic > Non-marine Saline and Alkaline > Saline ...
TTGCCCCTGCATAGTTCGACGCGATGCTGCCGAGACTGGGTTGGCACTTGGGTCCATTTTCTCGTGACACCGCCCGACCGACTTGACCGGTGCTCAAGCACAAAGGGGCTCGTGCAGCCGTATTACTTCTAGCACGCCGCGTGACCCTGCACCGCCCTGCGGACCAATGCCAAACCCGGGTCGAAGAACCCTCATAATGCACCCGAATCGCCTCCATCCGCGAGTAGGGGGCCATTTCGGCGGCATAATTCGGCGGGGGGGATTCGCACGGCTTCGCGGCTTAACTCAGAATATAGAACGTGCCCCGGGACTCGATGGGATAAGTCTGCGCCGATTTTGTCGAGCTGTGGACCTCTCGCCCATATACTGGCCGCCTGTAATGAAGAACGCCTATTGAGCCGAGCTTGTCAGATCAATCACACCGGTATGCGGCTTGGCGCGATAAGCCAACAGAGCCGTCGTATCGGGGCAGGCGCAGATCGACGGAAAGCCCAAACCATCGTCGATCACGGGCCTTCTGCCATCGACGCAGCGGGGTATCCGCATGTAGCGCAACGCAGGCGTCGTCGTCTAACGATCGCATTCCGGAAAACCGATCTGGTTCAGCGCATACCGGGGCCTACCAGCAACTGAAAACGAGCGCGGAAAAATCTGCGCGTACAGCGGCCGGTGTAGCCCGGCGCGATGCCGGTTCGAATCCGTGCACCGCTCGTGATTGTCCCCGTGTGAGCAGATCCAACCGCCCCGTAGAGCTTTGGCATTGGCCGCCTCGCAGAAGGTGCTTGGGGCAGGGCGAGGGTCTCCAATCAGTCGGCGAACGACGTAAAGCACAGCCCTTTTCAGCACACACGCACGCCTCGGTCCAGATCCACCGCGGTGGCAATGAACTCAGTTCACCGTCTCCACCTTGGCACCGTGTCCTGCAAGGAACGGATGCTCAAGCGCGTCGGTAGGCCAACTGTACCCAAAGCAGATCAAGGGCTGGCCGGTTGAATCTGAGCGTCCATCCAACGGGCGGTGTGCGCATGGATCTGACCCGATGCGAAACTCATGTCGGTGATATGCTGGTTGGGAACTACGCCCGATCAGTATCCGGGCCCTTTCAATGCAAACACCCGCCCCCATGCAGGGTACGGGCGTTGTTTGTAATGTCGGCTTGTCGGCTAAAGCAAGGACTTTCGAACCTGCGACCTTCCGTCGCCCCAGACGACGCCGCCTACAGCTGCGCCATCAGCCCCGACTGAGAGCGCTTTCATACCTGATAAAACCGCGTGGCGCGCAGGGGAAATTGTTGCAAATCGCACGGGCAGCTTAAGCTTTTGTACGCGCAGCACGTCAAGCGCCGCATGGAATTCACGCCAATTCCGGGCCCAGAGCGGTTTAAGCCAATGGGCGCAATTCGTGCAGCCGATTCATGTGGCGAGATTGCGGGCACACAGCGCCGCATACAGTCACAAGAGGGTTTTCGCCCGGGAACGCAATCTTTCTGCCCAGCAAGCGGGGGCAGGTCGATCACCGCGCGGCTTGGGCCCAGGCCTGCCGAGTGGTTCTTCTTGGTTCCTCGCTGTCCAAATTGCTCAACGACGTTGGCCGGGGCGCTATGGATCCAATCATCGGTGCCTCTGGCGTAGCGCAGATGGGCGGCAGGTGTCTTTGGGCCGTCGGCTTTATCATCTTCGACTCGGCCTGCCGGCTTAAGACGGTGCGAAGGCAAGGCGTGCGCAGCGATAATAATAGCTCAGAGTGCGAGGAGTGTCATCGGAATGGCGTGGCAGAGAAAGCTTGCAAGGGTGGTCATGGGGGTCGATAGGTACGGCCGTATCCTTCGTGTGTTCGCATGCCTTGTAAGCCACCTTGTCGCTGCTCCCTCGGCGGCTGAGCTCCCGACTCCGAACTTGCCGGGCTGCCGGACTGTACGCAAGATGGGGGGAGTATGTCAGGCTATCTCACACGCACTCCGTGTCACTGTGTCGGAACAAGCTGTGGGGATACGGTTGTGGTATTATATCCTGTTGTACGCTATGCCCCGGCGACGCGGCAGATTTGGTCGCGCGAGACGCCTTTCACGAGGTCCCAACACTGCACTAGGGAGAGGAAGCTTGAGCGAGAGCCTGCATCTTGCGCGGTGCGATCGGGTGCCATGTCGATGGTGTCGCCTTACCGAGGTGAAAGATCCTCTGAGGGTGACACCTCAAGAGGGGCGGAAAGGTCGCGCAACATCGGCCCATGCTTCCTCGCGCAGGACTTTCTGAACGCATTTGAATCGTCACCCGTCTTCGTGCAGCAAACGTTTGATCTCCCGCCAAGCAGCAGCATATCGTTGGCGCGATAATATCGCCGCCCGCCTGCGCGTTTTGGAGTCGGGTTTGACCGTGGTGTTGAACTTGCTCTCGCCAGAAACGCAGAACATGGGCCTGAATTTCACAGCCACTCTGCAACTTTGAGATTGGTTCGGATGCATGCCGGGACCTTGGGCATCAGGTTATCGCTGTTCCCCGTCTGCAACCGGTCCCTTCATCCGAATGGGACGGGCGGAAGTCAAACGCGGCGCCGGCGTTGATCTGGAACCTCTCGCCGGTTTTTAGGGTTCCGACCACGGCGGCCGATTTATCCCGCACAAGACGAAAGTACCAAAAGAGGAAAAATTTTTGACCTGCTCGCCGCGACCAAGCGGCGTCGGACATATGATCCCAGCACGAGATCGAACAAGCTGTGCGCTTCATTGCGGCGAAAGACCTACATTCACGAAAAAACTGCTTCGCTTAAATCCATTCGGGTCAACGTCCTTTCGCCAATAACTTCCCCCCAGTTTTTAAGCAGCATAGGCCTGTCATTTTCCGCAAGTCAACAACTAGGGAACGTACGTGGCTGTCGCGCGAAGAAAAGCCGCTTACCAGCGAGAAACCACTGCGCCCGCAATGGCAAGCCGCCGCCGATCGCTTTCGGTGACCAGCAAGGATCGCCTTTCCTTAATCTGGCCGCCGCTTAGTCCGAACTGGAAAGAGCACAGCGGAATCGATACACGAGCTGAGGTGTTGCCGTGGTCTTGAACCGTTACGGTACGACGTTATCCATCGACAGCTTCATTTCTTGGCAGTGCCTTGAATAATACGGATATGTCGCCCGATGAAGGACAATCCAGTCAACCTCATCCGGCGCCGAACGCCGGCGCGCTCATCGCCGGTAGTTGCCGAGGCGGCGAGCTTTCCAAACCGCGTGCGGGAACATCCTGGATTCCCTTGCACCGCAGAAATAGCCGGTGGTGCCGTGCTGATGCCGCCGTCCGGACCATCAGTAGATCTTTTGTAGCGCGCCGTCAGAGTTCAGGTCGATCGACAGGACACTTCGCTGGCGAGTCATCCAAGTGCGCTCGCCAGTCTGTCTGCCTCGAGCAAGGATCGCGCCAGCACCGGCGCCCGAACAGACCGCCTGATGCCTGCGAGACGGGTCAGTCCATGATTTTTCGAAAGGTCCTTCGGAACCCCGAATGACGAGCACGCGTTCGCTGCCCGGAAAACCAATAAGCGCGTTGGCATTGGCCAAGGCATAGAAACAGCGCCCGCACAAACCGGCCTGAACATCAAAGGCGCAAGCAGTTCCATAAACCAAGCTGGGCCTGCACATCGTGGCGGCAGAACGGAATCGTAGATCGGGGGTAGAGGTGGCCGAACGATGACAGCATCGACATCTGCGGCTGTTTTACCTGCGTCAGACCAGCGCGGCCTTGGCGGCAGGCGAGTTGCCATCGTCCGATGTGGTTTCGCCTTCGCCGACAAAGTGCGGCGTTCGAATTCCAGAGCGTGACCTGAGGTCCAATTCGTCAGTGGTGTCGATCTTGGCCTTCAAACTCTGCGTTTTCGACATAACTTCCGGAAGGTAGTCGTACGGCACCAAATTACGACGGCTCTTTTGTCATTCTTCGGTCACTCTTTTCGTCGGCTTTGCTGAGCGCCACACGCGCGCGGCCAGACGATGTTGTAAATTCACTTTCCGCTAATCGCGGGCCAGTCTTGATCGCTGATGAAACCTCCTTGCATCAGCTTGCCCCGTGGGATTCAACAACAAGTTCCGTTCAAACCAGAAAACGCCGCGTTTACGTTTCTCGGTCAAGCGTTTGCTGACGCGGCGCAGCGAGCTGTAAGGCAAACAACGAAGCCGCAACGGGACCAGATCGAGTTTTTTGAACGCTTGGCGTAGACCTGACCCGACAAGCGTGGGCGGTACCTTTTCGCCAGTCTTGATCGCGAATATTACAGTAAATCCGTCGTGCGATCACATCCGCGCATTGCCCGATATCGCCGCCTTCGACGAACGACGAAATCAAAAGCCCGCTCATCCGCAGCGTCGCGAATCCAATTCGTGGGCTTCTTTCAGCTCGGCCGGCCTTTGTGTTCTTCGGTACCACATTCAGCAGGCCGATGCGCGGCGTTCGATATCCATAGCCGTTTACGGGCATAAGAATGTCCCCATCAACGCAAAGCGCCAACAAGTCATCGGCATCCGCACGCGACATCCGCACCCACGTCCAGCACAGCATTGCACACCCTTGCGGGTTGTCGACGGATAAAGCACGGCCAATGGCAGGGCGGTTGACGCCTCGCAGCTTTTTCAGGCGGATCATTGCCAGCGCCAATCAGCGCGCCGGTGTTGCCGCAAGCTTACTGGCCGACCAGAGGCTCTTTGTTGCGCACGGATAATTCGATGGCGGACCACACGAGGTGTCCGTTCGCCATTGCGAGACGTACAAGCGGTGCTGGGTTTTTGTCACCATAGTGACCAACCCTTGGGCATCGCCGAAATCGGTGCAGGCGCCCTTTAAAAGTTTTCGGGCGTTGGCCACCAGCGGTTCAGCGTGTCGGCAGGGCCGTGCGAGGACTAAAGCGATATCGGGATTTCTTGAGCTGCGACGGAGACAGAAGAGAACTGCGGCCAACAACGATTGCCCGGGCACCTGATCGCCGCCCCATCGCATCAACTGAGACTTAGGGTGCGCGGTACCCGCCTAAGGCCTGATCGGACTCCTGAGGTGGCCCGCATCTGGTGCGATGCTCTTCTGAAACTGCGATTGACGTGAACGAATCTTACGCTTGCGTCTTCGTCGAGGTGAATCTCTTCGTTCAGAGAAACAACTTCGTTTGTCGTTCATAGTGACCGCATGCAGCGCAGATGTGGATGTGGCGCTTGCAGCTCAACGCGACAGTTGGTGCATTCGTTGGTTCGCTGCAGTCAGCGAATCGGGCGCGCGGCGGTTGTTTGCCGAACGCGATTTGGAAACTTATTGCTGTTGGACAGCCATGTCTGAACTTTGCCTTCGGGTCGTTCATGCCGCTCCTGCCAAAGACGGAGCCGTGTTTCAAGATCAACTCCCAGTTTGGGGCGTGACGTGCGTTTAGGCCGAAGCCTATCCGATGTCCAAGACTTAAATTTGGGGTGAAGGGCGCAAATACTTGGCGAGAAAAACCTGCCACGAAGCAACCCTTATTACCCAAACCGAAGGGTTAAATTCGCCGTTAACTGTCCTTTTAAGGCTGTTCCTTAGATCAGCCAGACCGAGGCGAACGGGCCGTGGCCGTCTTCATCGGGTCATTGGGCCTCGCCGGGCTTGGTGTAGAAGGCTTGAACCCAGGTTCAGCCCCTCGGCGCGGGGGGTAATTCGGGAACTTCCAGTGCTAGCCGCCTCTATCCTGATCACGGCGGGGTCGATCCAGGCACGCCCCAGAGGTTCGCTACGGTCATCCTCTGGTATCTCGACTTCGTTTCTTCGGTGCTGCTCGTAGTCTTGGACAAACAAACGCGTGATATTCAACGTCTATTGCCGGGTTTGAACCGGCTTCGAGCGTGACACACAGGCTGCACCACGGTGGCACCCAAACGGGGCTTTCGAGCTGCAGTCACCTGCGCCCAGAGCGCTTGGAGCCGCCCTTTCGAACGAGAGTTCGTAGCGGCTGAAGAGATCGCAGTTCTCGCGATTTGTGCGCAATCTGTCGCGTCAAGGGCGAGGGAGAAGGGTTTTGCGCTATTGTCGTGCCGAACAGCCTCTGCGACGCGCAATGGTGTGGGTTGGGGGCGTGCGAGACATGTAGGGGTACTTTCGTTTTCTTGAACCCATGGGCGTGCTTTAGTGTATGCGAATAAAAAGCCATTGAATCCCCCAAGGGCAAGAGGGCACCAAGAATGCGTATCGACCGCCATGTCAAAAAGACACTGCCTGACCACGCCCCACAGTTCGTCGCTGCTGGTCTAACGCTCGGGCCTGCTCCTCAAAGTATAGCAACCACGGTATATCCCGCCGCAAGAAGATCTGTCCGAAAGATCCCGTCGGTCAGGATATCGCGGACACTGTGGCGAAACCGGGTGGGGTGTGCTGCATCGCGGGCCTGTTTGACCAATTCGGGCTATTTACTAAGTCCGGTCGCGCCGTCAGGGCAATGTGGTTCATGGCACCGCCGCGGAAACAGAAGCGCGAAAGTGGTGGCTGTTGGAGCTTTGACGGGAACGGTGTGTGCAGAACGTCGAAACCGTTTGACAGCTTGAGCGCGTATTCCGTCACGCGTCGTCGCTTGATTCGCCCGCGTGACCACAGTTCTCCGATTTCCTGACAAAATCCTTTATCCGTCAGACTTTTGGGCACATCGGCCGCGGTTTTAACAGCCCGCGGCAAATCTGGCCGCTAGGGCAAAAGGCTATGCGGTGTTGCGCGGGCGCTGTAACTGGAAGCCGCTGGTGCGCGTCGTACCGAGCCTATTGTGCGAGCTCGCCAAATCGATATCGATGCCCGCGCAGGCGTTGCGTGCACGGCTTTGTTTGGATGAAAACGCACCGATTAAGTGACGGGTTCGACGCGAAAAAGATCAATAGTCCTCGTGCGTGATCAAGGCGCGGCGAACTGCTGTGTTGTTACCAAGTATCGGGGTATGGAGGCGCGTCGCTAACCAAAGCTATGCGGCGCAGTTTTAACACGATCTGGACCAAACTTGCAGGTTTTGACGGCCGCGATGATGGAAATGGGTTCGGTTCTGTCTGGCCAAGCCCGCAGTGCGGGATCCTGACGTGGTGCGTATGGCTTGGGCGCGCTGGCGCAGGTTGTTGGACGCCATGCGTCCGCTGCTGTTTGGGTGCACGTCCTTTCCCGCGCACTGATCCGGCTCCTTATCGTGATGTCATGAGCTTGCTGCAGGAACCGTCCACCTTGCACCTCAGGTATGGCGGCCGCCAAGGTCAAAGCCCCCCGAACGGTGGGTTTTGCAAAGGGGGCCGCTTGGACAAACCTGCCGAGAAGGCTGCACTTCAGATGCTTCCGGCCTGCTGCGGCAGTTACCTGAATGATGGGCGGCTTGGGTCAGCGATCATGCGGTTGATCGACCGCAATGATGAAAACGCTGCATGTGTTCACCGGGCACTCGAGAATCGCGGCCGATCCCGGAGGGGCGCAACGTTTGGCGCGCTGGTACCTGCCTAAGAGATTTCCATGCCTTTCGGCGAGGATTTTTAAGCCCATTTGGAACAGTGGGTTCCCACTTGACAGCTGACGCGGCACGACGGCTTAGCTGGCTGTCCATGGCAGACGCGCACCCCTTTTACAAGTAAAACGAGATCTGCTGACTTTCGGCGCGATCCGTATCGGAAACAAGACATGTCCCTTGTGGTTCAATATCCACGGCGACCGTTTGGCGCGTTGGCCCCGAACGGAAATCTGGTAAATCCACCCTCATGAAGGTCATGGCCCGGATATGATCGAAGCCGATAGGCGGTGATGTGATCGTCGGAACCAGGCGTTTCGGTTGGCTATAATGGAAGCAGGAACCGGATCTTTACCGGGTTCGAGACATTGGGCGATTTCGCAGGCACACGGACTGGATGCAGATCGAGATGTAATAAGGTCGAACGTGCCGGGCGAAGGGTTGAAGTTCGCCCTGCACGCCCCGTGAGCACCGCCTCTGGCGGGGAGCGTCGTCCCGCGCGGCACTTGCACGTCTATGGCATCCGAGCCGGAGTGAAATGTTGCCTGTGACGGAGCCGACGAAAACTCACTGGATATCGAGGGAATCCGCTGGCTTGAAGACGAGCTGAAGGCGACCGGCGGCATTTGTTATCATTCTGTCACGTAGGCGTTCCTACGCGAATTGACCCGTGCGACCGCTTTTTGGGTCCGATCGGGGCTTGTCCGTCTGTCAGGATATCTGGTTTTTCGCGGCGGGTTCGAAGCCTGGCGCGACCAGATGTGGGAAAAGAGGACATGCAGCCGCCACAAAGCTGAATCCGCAAGATCAAGTCGGAAGCGGCGGTGGGCTGTCGAGGGGTAATTTCAAGCGCGGCGCCAAGCGCAACCAAGGGCCGGCGTTGCGCGCCTTGCAGATCTGCGTGCAGAACGTGCGCGGCCAGATTAAGCGTCCGGCACAGCAGCATGTCCGCTTGAGGCAGGTGCCAAAGTCCTCCTGGCCGCATAAGGTGGTCGAGGCCATTTGGCATCACCAGAGGCTTATGGCGACAAGACGATTCCTGCGTCCGTTTGGATATCCACGATCCAGCGCGGACCGCATTGCTTTGTCGGAGCCCAAACGGTGTGTGGTAAAACCAACTTTGCTGACATGCTCGATCGAAAAGAGCAGCCTTGACGGGCCGGTGAGAATCAAGCAAGGCACCAACCTCGAGATTGCGCTGTTTTGAACAGGCGCGCCGCCGCAGCTCGATCGGGGAATCTGACCCTAAGGGACAGTCCTGACGGGCGACCCTGAAATGCGCGTGTCGGGCAAGGCGGACCAAGATTCTGTGCGCCGGGGCAGCCGAAACACGTGGTTGGCTATCTGAGAAGAATTTTCTCTTTGACGAGGGGCAGCACGGGCACTCTGTGCGGTCGTTGTCGGGGGGTGAAAAGGCCCCCGCGGTTACTGCTGGCTAAGATTATGGCGCGTTCAGCAACATGCTTGTGCTTCGATGAACCGAGCCAAGCGACCTGGCACGTCGAAACGCTTGATCTCATGCAGTGAATTGCTGTCGACCTAATGACGGGCACCTGTGCTGCTGGTCAGCCACGACCGTGACGTTTCTGGACCGCGTTGCCGCGACCACATCGCGATGGAAGGTGACGGCAAGGCGACGGTGTAAATGCCCGGCCGGGCTGGACAGATTATCTGGCACACGCCAGCAAGGTGACTTTGACCAAAAGCGCGTTGTAGCCAAATCAAAACCCATCCGGCCAATAGGCGAGAAGCACAAGGCGCAGCGCAATCGGGGCTGAATTTACAGAAAAAGCACCGGCTTGAGGCGTGCCGGCGAAGATGAAACGTCGAAGCCGAGATCGCAAAGCTTGAAGAATTGGATGAGCGACCTCGACGCTGTATTCCGAGCACCGGTGAGTTCCAAAAGCGCACCGATGCGGTTGGTCGAGCGGATGAAAAACTGCAAGCATGCAGAGGGCCGAGTGGCTTATGCTGAAGAGAAATGGCCCGAAAGCTAAGGGGGGGGGCGGCGCGCCCGCCCGCCCCTTCGCATACTTCACAGCTTAATCCAGTTTTTGTACCAGCGCGGTGGCGTTTTTTGCCCGCGCTCAGCTTGATCGGTGTGGGCAGCGTGGCGGCGTCGACCATCATGGCCCGCATCTGTCAGCGGGGCGTCTTGTATGCGGGCAACCGTTTTCCGGTGATAGACGCTTTGCCTCTTTACCGAGCCCGCCAGACCGGATTCACAAATCAGCTCTGAACGATACCGAGATACCATCGCCGATGTCGGCAGCCCAACTGAGCGTCAGGGTTTTGGTAGTTCCATCAGCCCGACACACTTTTTCGAACACTTCGTGCGCCGTGGCTCGGCGGTTTTGGCCGCCTCTGCGCCGTGCAGCAAGCGTCGTCACCGTCATTGGCGAGGATGATCTGCGGCGTGAATGTCGGACCCTTCAAAGTCGCCCCAACGTCACATTCCTCGACCGGTAGCTCGGTAAAAATCTTGAGGAACTTGCTGTGTCCAGCATAGGTCGTGTTGCGGCCAGAACTGCCAGAACTCATAACGGCGAACCAGCATGTCACCGTTCAGCCCAGATTTGGCGCCGCCTTGGACTTGCCATCTTGCGGCCGTCGCTTGAGTGTGAGCAAGGGCTTGGTCATGGCCGAGATCTTCTGGTCCAGCCGCCGGCGGGGTCAGGTCCGATGCCCGTTTGACATTACTGCCCCATTGACTCGATCCGCCCATCTGAACAAGCAGCCATAGCGGCGGTTCAATTTTCCAAGGAAATCATAGGCTTTGCAGGATCATGTAGTTGAATTCGAGAAGGACAGCGACTGTTCGCGATCAAGACGCGATTTCACACTTTCGACGACAGCAATGCGGTTAACGCTGAAATGCCCGGCCGATGTCGCGCAGGCACACCGAGGTAGTTCAGATATCAAGCCATGTCAGCGTTTGTTCAGCATGATCGCGTCGCTGTCAGCGTCGCCATACGACAGGTATTTTTCGACACCTGCTGCATGCCCGAATCGTTGGCGTGATGGCGGGCGTTGTCGAGGCAGGGGGCGTCATCCGACCCGGAACCGACGGATCGCCGTCCACTTTGGTGGTGCCGCCGCCCATCAGGGTGACTCGGTTTTTGCCGCCGCATTTTCTGCCCAGCGCAAGCCCCCATGATTTTCATCAGATGCCCCACAGAAGGGATTTCGCTGTCCCGCGTCATAGCCGATATATGGCGGCACGAGCCCCCTTTCATAGCGCGTCATGCAGGCCCTGAAGTAGTCCGTAACAATCGCGAGAAGCCGCGCTTCTCAATCATGAATGCGGATGAAATCGGATTTGGGGTGGTATGGGTCATGGTGCTTGCCCTCAGCTGGGTGGTGTGGCAACCTATGGTGCTGAGCAGACCTAAGGAAAAGGCCATGAATAAGGCCCAATGGGGCAAAGAAACCCCGACACGGATGCAAACAGGCCAGCTGCGCGCCCGCAGGGGCGATGAGCGTGCACGTCGTTGGGACGGGGTGGATGTCGCTGTGGGATCGCAGACGGGACGGGCGCGATATCATCGGGTTCGGCAACCGTCAAGCTACCGCAGCTATTTCCGAGACAGAGCGCCGCACATCGCGCCGGTTTTGGCAAATGGTCGGGGCCGAGAAGTAATCAGCGCGACCGCAAGTGGTCGAGCTGCACACCTTGAGGCATTGGCTAATTAATCCCGAACGTTGTCTGAATCGGTTGTTTCACGGTCAGACGCTGGCCCATGCGCGCGGATGCAGGGGACGTTGCACGGTCGCGACGGAAGCTGCGTTTGGCGGATCATATGGGGTGCCCCGGATTTTTGGGATTTTCGCAAGCGCCGATGTGGCATTTGGGCGGAGCGGGTGCGCCGCTTGCGCCGTTTTCTTCGTCACCACGCCCTGGATCCGACTTCTCTGGCAATATTAATGAGCGCGATAGCCATAGAAATAGCGGAATCAGGCTTTGGTGAAAGAACACCCTCTCCGCCCAAATGCACATCGCGCTGGCCAAAAATCCAAATCACGGGCACCGCCATATGGATCCGCCAACGCAAGCTCGCGTTCGCCGACTCTGCAACGTCCCCTGCATCCGCGGCGCATGGGCCAGCGTCTGATCCGTGGAAAACCGATCAGCAAATTTCACGTCGGTATATATTAGGCCAATGCCTCAAGGTGTGCGCTTCGACCACTTGCGTCGCCGCTGATACTTCTGGCCCCGACCATTTGCCAAACACGCAGCGATGGTGGCGGCGGCTCTGTCATCGGAATAGCCTGCGTAAGCTTGAGGTGCCGAACGCCGAATGATATTCGCGCCCGTCCGTCTCGATCACAGGCGACATCCGACCGCCGTCCAACGACCGTTGCCGCTCATCGCCCCTGGGCGCGCCAGCGGCCTGTTTCTTTGCAATCCGTGTCGGGGTTTTTCTTGCCCTTGGCCTTAATTGATGGCCTTTTCCTTTTGTCTGCTCCAGCAACCTATAGAGTGCACCACCACCCAAGCTGAGGGCAAAGCACGCATGCATACACCGCCAAAGTCACGATTTCATCCGCCATCATGATGAGCGCGGCTTCTCGCCGATTGTACGGACTAATCAAGGGCCTTGTGACGCGCTGATGAAAGGGGCTGTGCCTGCCTATCATCGCTATGACGCGACAGCGAAATCCTTCATGTGGGCATCTGAATGAATATTCATGGGTGCTGCGCTGGTTGCAGAATGCGGCGGAGCAACCCGATCACCTGTGGGCCGGCCGGCGACCACCACAAGTGGCGATCCGTCGTTCCGGTCCGGATGAACGCCGCCCTGCTCGACCAACGCCGCCATCCCGACGCCACATTTCTGGCATCAAGCAGGTGTCGAAAAAAATACCTGTCGTATGGCGATCGCTTGACAGCGACGCCGATCATGCTGAACAACGCTGAATGGCTTGATAATCTGAACTACCTCGAATTCCTGCGCGACATCGGCCGGCATTTCAGCGTTACCGCACTGCTGTCGTTCGAAAAGTGTGAAATCGCGTCTTGATCGCGAACAGTCCGCTGTCCTTCCTCCGAATTCCAACTACATGATCCCTGCAAGCCTATATTTCCTTGAATTGAAACCGCCGCTAATGGCTGCTTTTGCAGATGGGCGATTTCGGATCATATGGGGCCAATATGTCAACGGCATCGACTGAACCCGCCGCGTGCTGGACCAAGAGATCTTACCGGCCTGACCACCGCCCTTGCATCACACCAGCGACGCCCGCAAAATGGGGCAAGTCCCAAGGCGGCGCAATCTGGCTGAACGGTGACATGCTGTCGCGTATGCGTTCTGGCAATTGTTTTTTTTTTTCTGGCGCAAACACGACCGATGCGGACAACAGGCAAGTTCCTCAAGATTTTTACCGAGGCTACCGGCGAGGAATGTGACCGTCCTGGGGACTTTGGAAGGGTCCGACATCAAACGCCGCCAAGATCATCCTCGCGCAATGAGTGACGAACGCTGCTGGCAGCGGCGCAAGAGGCGGCCAAAACCGCCGGAAGCCAACGGCACGAAGTGTTTTCGAAAAAGGCGGTGCGTCGGCGATGACCTACCAACCCTGACGCTCACGTGCTGCCCGACATCGCCGATGGTATCCTCTATCGTTTCAGCTGATTGTGAATCCGTCTGGCGGGCTTCGGGTAAAGAGGCAAAGCGTCTGATCACCGAAAACGGTGCCGCTACAATGACGCCCCGCTGAAACAGATGCGGGCTGATGGTCAACGCCGGCCACGAATGAGGCCACAGCCGATCCAAGCTGAGCGCGGGCAAAAAACGCCACGCGCTTGGATCACAACTGGGTTTAAGCCTCCTCAGAAAGTATGCGAAGGGGGGCGGCGCGCCCTGCCCCCCCCCTTAGCTTTCGCTTTCCTCTTCCAGCAGTAAGCTCTAGCTCGGCTCTGCATCTTGCAAGCTTTTTCATTCCGCTCGCGGACCAAACGCATCTGGTCGCTTTTTTGGAACTTCACCCGGATGCTCGAATACAGGCGTCGGGTCGCTCATCAATTCTTCAAGTTGTTTTTGTTTTTTTTCCTTTGCGATCTCGGCTTCCAGACGTTTCAATCCTCTTGCGCCCGGCAACGCCCTCCCAGCCGGTGCTTTTCTGTAAAGCTCAGCCCCGATTGGCTGGCGGCCTTGTGCTTCTCGCTTGCCGATTGGTTTTGATATTGGCTACACCGCTTTGGTCAAAGGTCCATCCTGCTGGCGTGTGCCAGATAATCTTGTCCAGCCGCCGGCATACACCGTCGCCTTGCCGTCACCTTCCATCGCGATGGTGGTCGCGCAACGCGGTCCAGAAGTCCACGGTCCCGTGGCTGACCGCAGCTAAAAGAAAAGGGCAGTCCCCCGTCATGAGTCGACAGCAATTCGCAATGAGATCAAGCGTTTCGACCGTGCGCAGGTCGTTGGTCGGTTCATCGACACAAGGCATGTTGCTGGAAACGCGCCATTAACTTAGTCCAGCCAGTAACCGCGCCTTTCACCCCCCGACACAGACCCGCACGAGGTGCCCGTTGCTTGCCCCTCGTCAAAGGAAGAAATTCTTTCGAGATAGCCACCACGTGGTCTTCGGCTGCCCGCGCACCAGAATTCTGGTCCCCTTGCCCGAACACGCGCATTTTCAGGGTCGCCGTCAGATCTGTCCCATAGGGTTCATATCCCCGTCCGAGCTGCGCGCGTCGCCTGATCAAGCAGCGCAATCGCCGAGGTTGTGCCCTGCCTTGATCTCCAACCGCCGTCAGGCTGCTCTTTTCCGAATCGAGCATGTTCAGCAAAGTGGTTTTTACCGCACACGTTTGGCCGCGACCAAAGCATGCGGGTCCCCGCGCTGGATCGTGATATGCAACGGACCGCAGAATCGTCTTGTCGCCATAAGCCCTTTGTGATGCCAATGCCTCGACCACTTGCGGCCAGACCCTTGGGCCTGCCTCAAGCGACATGGCTGCTGCTTGCACGCTGACGCTTAATCTGGCCGGCACGTTCCTGCACGCAGATCTTGCAAGGCGCGCACGCGCCTTGGTTGCCCGCTTCGCCGCGCTGACAATGACCCTGACAGCCCACCGCGCTTCCGGACTTGATCTTGCGGTTCAGCCTTGGTGGCGCTGCATGTCCTCTTCTTGCCACATCTGGTCCGCGCCAAGGGCTATCGAACCCGCCGAAACCGATATCTGACGACGGAACAACGCCCCGATCGACCCAAAAGCGTCGCACGGTCAGATTCGCGTAGGACGCCCTATCGTTGAAGAAATGATAACAAAAGTGCCGCACGGGTCGCCTTCAGCCTCGTCTTTCAAGACCAGCGGATCGCCCTGCGATAGTCCAGGTGGTTCGTCGGCTCGTCAGGCAACATCAACCTCCGGCTCGATGCCATCAGACGTGCGCAAGTGCCGCGCGGACGACGCTTCCCCGCCCAGAGCGGTGCTCACGGGGGCGTGCAGGGTCGAACTTCAACCCTTCGCCCGCACGTTCGACCTTATGACATCTCGATGCATCCAGTACGCGGTGTGCTGCGAAATCCGCCCCAATGTCTCGAACACGGAAGTCCGGGTTCCTGCTCGCAATACGTAGCCACCCCAAACGGCCTGGTCCGACGATCACATCACCGCTACGCTTTCGATCATCCGGCCATGACCTTCATAACGGGTGGATTTACCAAGATCCGTTCGCGGCCAACCAGCGCCAAACTGGT
>Ga0163217_1068279_pt1 | contig 15157 bp, 16 predicted proteins | sample SynspAceP_FD_185933 | JGI IMG/M metagenome (GOLD analysis project Ga0163217, IMG submission 185933) | Saline lake microbial communities from Ace Lake in Antarctica - Synechococcus sp. Ace-P (PacBio error correction) | ecosystem: Environmental > Aquatic > Non-marine Saline and Alkaline > Saline ...
AGAGAGGATTCAGGCTCAAAAACGGGCACCGAAGTGGGGGGTTTCCCCCCCCCAAAGCCCCGCGGGAAATCAGATCCCGCCCCCGATTTGGTCGATTGCGCTGTCCCCCCAAAAACAGCGAACATGGCCCGATGAGGAGCGGGCAATAGGCCCCGCGTAGACATAAACCCATATGCAGCGCTTTTCCAGAACCGGGCGGAGACAGACCGCGAGAGCCAGAAATCCATGGCTGGTTTGCCGGCCATACACACCAAGGATGAGCAAGGCGACGAGCCAAGGCTTTCAAAACGAAAAAACCTCAAATCGCAAAACACCGTAAAATGCGCCATAGCCTCCGATGGCCGAGGAGAATCCGGATGGATCGACCCGAACCCGTGATTACCAACATCAAGGCCACGCCGCGTGAGCCAGCGCGATTCAGGGCCCGTCACCACGCCAAAAATGACGGGCGGTTTTATAAAGCAGGCGGTTTGAACGATCTGACAGGCGCGCAACGGGCCGAATTGCCAAGAATGATATGCAAGAAGAACATCGCGCAAAGTGCTAAGGCCTCGGATGAATTAAGATAACCGGATCAGCAGTCCCTGTTGCACGATGCCAACCGCGATGAATGGTTCCCAAGGTAGAGAAGCAATCGCGACCCACAAATCAGGTCAATACGCCCTCTTCTGGGCCGTCCATTGTACCGGACAAAAGCCCGGTGACGTCATAAATCCAGTCCCGTAACTTTTGGAATCGAGATAAGAAATGGCGGCCAGCATAACCGGGAAACCCAATCCAGAATCAAGCGCGGTGAGCCTTGCGGTGGGCGCGGCCTTCAATCTGATGGTCGCCTTTAATGAATGAGGTAAAGGCCAGAGCAGCAAAAAGCTCCCGGCAAGAGCATCAATCTCAGAATGACCGCCTTGCCCTCATCGCGCTTTTCGCGGAACTCCCACGGGTCCACGAACCCAGAAGGGCAAGACAAGACCGATCAGGACGTAAACGCCGAGACCATAAGCGATCCAAATGGCGACCGTTCGCAATCAGCCGCGGCCCACGCCCCGCCAAAAGCGCAACGCCCGACAGATCTTGCCATATCAACCTTTCAAGTAATCCAAATCGTCAGCCGTTGAATTTGAGACAGATCGTTATGGCCGCAAGCGCGGGCCAAAAATTTTCATCAAGCTCGACTGAATCTCGAAAAATAGCGCTGCCAACTGTTTGGCGAATGTCTCAGCGATCAAGCGTGCGACCAATGTCGCTCTGCGACGCCGATACCACGGGAACAAATATTCGTATGACACGCCCGCCATACCCAAACAGCCAATCGCTTGCACGCGGCATTCGACACAGCCACGGCATCCGCCCCAAGCGCCGAGAGCTTTAAGCGAAACTCACCTGTCGTTCTTAGCCCCGCCTGTGATGACGCAATGTGATGTCACCCCGGCCCAATCATTCCAGATTTTTCCGAGCCCGTGCAAGTGCTTGGAATAGTCGGCACCGAGATATTGGTCGCGAAGATCAGCGGTGCGGCCCCATGTGCGCGACCGCCGCGTCCGTCAAGAATGATATAATCGACACCGACTTCCAGTGCGGCATCTATCCTTTCGATATTTGGGCGGAGATTTGTAGCCGATCGGAACCGCCCCGTAATGGCGGGACTTCATCCGCACTCTCTGGAATTGTGAGGGTTTCGTCATTCCCGGAAAGCGCGCTTGGAGAGATCGCGGGTTCGCCCTCTTTAAGGCCGCAACTTCGCAATCTTGCCTTAACCTTATCGCCCGAAGATGCCCGCCAGTTCCGTTTTCCGCGGCCTTGCCTCACACTTGAAGTGGAAGGCCTGAAACCTTGAGGCAGCTTGTTCCAAGGGGGGGGGGTGGAAAAACCGAATTGGGCGGAGGCGAGTTCGTAGAAATAGCGTGATTGGCTTTTCTTTGTTCTTCCGGGGAGCATGCCGCCCTCACCTGAACACAAATCCCAGTCCCGGCATATCTGCACCCATCGCCAAGGCGACCTTTAGGCGAGGCGGGACAGCGCTCCCGAAAACTCATATCCGACACGATAGAGGGATGTCTAAAACCAAAGGTTTTTTCGCATTCGGGGTGGGCCCCCAATAACGGTCTTCGTCGATACGGGGTATCATCCAGCAATGGCGGCCTTGTACAGTTGGCCATGTGACGACTGAATATCCTCACCATCTGGGAAGCTCGCCAAGCGGGACGCCATCGCATCTGTCGTTCCGGTGATGACCGTCTTGGACAAACCGTCGCGAAGCCGTAAGATTGGATCATCGGGCGTTATGGTTCTTTCCCGACACGCCGTGCGACCGGATCCGGCAAAAACGTCCCGAGAATAGGTTACGGATTAAACGGTGCGGGTTGCCGAAGTTCCCACTTCTCGAACTTCGTCTTCAATCCACGAAGACTTCCGCCGTCTTCCGTCCAAGACGTAAACTTGTTCAGGGCCTCGCCATTACGTACTCGCTGACTACCCGTATCGATCCGGAAATCCCAGTTGTGAACACCGGCAAATCAGATTGTCGCCTCGACATGACCATCTTCCCAAGCAAATGCGCCGCGGATGGGCAACGTCCGTAGAGAACCGAGACTTGTCATCGTAGCGACGATGACCAAGTCGACATTGGCCCCCAAGGCACCCGCAGGCCTTAACGATCTTCAAGTGCCGCCCAATTGGCGACCTCACGTGGGTCCATACTAATATTCCTAAGTCAGATGTCGTTTGGGAGGGATGTTGATCGAACGTGTTTGGAGCGCAGTCAGTCTCATGCTCCGCCATTCCCACCACAGTTGATGGGACGCATATGTCCCTTTTGCCATGTGCTGATACAAACGCGCGCCCTTCCCCTTGGCTGACGGTGTCCACCAGCCTAGAGAACTGTTTAGCCGTAGAACGCCGGTACAGCAAATCACGTTATTTTTAAAGTAGGTATTGGAGCGGTTAATTGCCCACGGGTCCAAGATACGCTAAACGTAAATGACCCTAACACACGCGGTCGTAAGCCGCTCATCCAGAGCTTTTAACAACCGCCATCAAAATCCGCCGATGATTCCAATCGACCCGTGACTACACATTGATTGGTAGGTTTCAGACGTCCCTCTGCCTCTTCGCCCTTCAGAGCCAGCAAATCGATCCGTGTTTTTGTGGCAGGGGTGAATCAAGGCGAATTGCTTCTTTCCGGCGCAGGCGACGCCTGGACTTTTTTTGGGTTGCAATTTCGAACATCCTTCCCAAGGATTAGAAGCATATTTGAACGATCTCATCATGCAGGCTTTTTCGGAGCCCGCTTTCGTTCCCGAATATTGAGCGCAACAGAGATCGATACTTGCCATGCAAAGCTTGCTCGCGGAATTAGATGGCAAACCCAATGGGTTTACCCCATGTTCGGCTCTTGAGGAATTTGACGATTTGGCCCGTGCTTTTTCATTGCGGCTTTTGCGCGATCCAAAGCGTCAGCATCGGGAAGCGACTTCCCGGTTTTCGTGGGAATATCCGCGATCATCCGTTGCCAGTTGATCGTTCTGTGTGCAGCCATCAGACTCTCCCCCCGTCATTAAAGCTTTTCGATTTTTAATCAAACGTCCAGTTTTCTGACCGGCTCGCCTTTGGCGCTAAGGGCTCAAAACAGCCCCCAAACCCCCAACATCATCCGCCCAACCAAAGGAGGCTTGACCCTTTTCGAACAACCGACTTGAATGTTCGACATAAACCTTCCCCGCCCTGAAGCCATGCTCTTCTCGGTCTTTGGTCCCGACGGAACATTCGTTAGTGATAAGAGAAAACTCAACGCCGCCCTCCACTTCCTTAAGGTCATAAGTGCCACCGTGCCAGGGCGGATCAATCATAATGTGAATATGAAAGTATGAGAGTAAAGCGATAGGTGATCAAAACCCAAAGAACCCGTTCCAACGACACTCCTGTTTTGCCCGCTCGGGGTTTGCATCGCCATAGGAACCCCGACCATTCAATTCCCGGGGCGGTCTTTGCAGACGGCCCGAAGAAAAAAGGGTACACACCGTATCGGTCTTCACAAGCTCAGCCCAAGACCCGTCTCAAAAATCGGCGCCGCCGATAAACACTTGTAGATTGCTTTTTTCGGCCAATCGTGTTCTTTTGTCATATCTTACCTTTCTGTTTCGCCACAAGTCCATGCTCGGCGCCATATTTGAGGGATGAAGAAAGACGATCAGAACCATAGCCCTATAGCGTCCGTCCCAGCGGTTCATAGAACCATCTGGATCGGCACGAGATTGAGGTAGAGACGGCGTGAACGCCGTCCTTCTCTGCTAGTAATCAGCCCCGCGTTTCAAAAGCACTGCGTAGATTGTTGATGATGTTGATTGCGGCTGACATCAAAGTTGGACGCAAGATGTCCCAAACCGCCCTGTCCGGGTCGCCCGCCAACAGATTCGAGGAATGTTCGCGTCGTGTTCGATGCGCGAGCGCCTTGGAACAACTAAAATCCATATCCTCTGATGTATTCATGTAATTACAAAATACATATAAAGGATGGATGTCAAGTTTCGCCTCGAGTCTCGAGCTGTTGAGGGTAAACGGCCAATGCCGCCGTTCGAATAGGAGATCGCTGTGTTAAAGCGCGTCCAAGAGAACCCGATCTCGCCCAATTCCTTAGAAGACGGTAACAAATATCCGTTGGAACCAAGAGATTAACTCGCTTTAAGCGAAACTTGCCAACTGGTAATGCCAATTCTAAAGCATACGCGCCTGCATGGCACTGAGCCCAAGATCCCTAACCCATTAGATTTTATGTCATGGCAAAACCCATGGAACCCTGTTGGAAACCTTCGTCCGTCAGTATTTCATCGCACGGGCTTGCCGCAATCTTGGCCGTCTGTCTGAGTTCGATGGTGTTTGCCGAGAGTTTCTGACCAGCGCTTCCTGCTGAACAAACCACGCCAAAGCCTCGATGATCGCGCGACCGTGTCTTTATCTGGAGAATGACTCCTTCGCCAACACGGACCGCAATTATACGAATGGTAGCGCTCTCCATGCTCTCCTGGACAGGCCCTCCCTGCCGGTGGGTTTCTCGACGTTTTGTCGCCGATATTCTGGGACGAGGCGAAGGCACAGTTTCGACGTCGGGGTTTTGCGCTTGCCAGACACATTTTTTTACGCCGGAAGACATTGAAGCAACCGAATTCCATTCCGGGATCAACACCCCTATGCAGGCTGGCTCCTACGCTGAAATGAATGCCGTGCTTAAAAGGCCCGATGTGGGTCGACACTTTCGCCTTACAATTTGGCATCGTCGGCCCCAGCGCTCTGGGCGTAAACAGCACAGAAAACCTTTTCATACGCTTTCTAGGGATTCGACGAAAGCTCAAGGCTGGGACAATCAGATCGCGACGAAGTCGGACTCAATTTTTCCTATGACCGCAAATACGGAGCCGCAGAACGGCTGCAACTCGGAAACTGGCGCGCCCGATCTAACTCCAAATGCGGGTTCACGCTCGGTACGAATCTATTACGAATTGCTTCATGTCCGGTCCTGGACAGCCCGGATTGGGCCCGGAGTCGGCATGATTTCGGACCGCCGCGCGTCCGCACCATCCCTGGGAGGCGCAGGCTATTTCAATCAACGCGAGGGTTTTCGGCTGGTATGTCCTTTTGCGGGCACCAAACGCGCTTCCGTTGCCCCACAATATGATCCGAGATGGAAGTTTGTTCCGCGATGACGCCTAGAAACAATTACCAGCCCGAGATTGGGTCAATGACGTTCAAGTTGGCTTGTTCTTCAATATTAATGATGTGCCAAGGCCAGCTTGACGCTTTGTGCAACGGTCAAGGAGTTTACCGAGCAATCCAGCCCGCAACAGTTCGGCGCATTCCCTTGGCTCGCAAATTCTAAACTCAAAGTCCTGTCTTTGAGCCTAGAGGCGGCAACACTACCGCAGAATGAAGGGCCAAATCAAGATGAAAATCCTGCCCCCTGCACATTTCCGTCTCGACTGTGTTAGAAGAAGCGAAAACTCTGAATCATAAAAAATGGCAAAGAGTGAACAGTCGTGGGGACACAAGTTTTGAAGTCTGAAGATTTATCCAAGCATGGCCAAGAGCGTATCCCGACGTCAACATGTTCCAAGCCCTTCTGGATCGCAAAAAACAAGGGGCAAAAAAGAAAAATCCTGAACCGTATGGAGATGGTCCGGGTAATTTTAGCTACGGGCGAGAATTCTTCGAGCCGCGTTCGCTCCTATCGTCACCCCTCAGCAAACTCACCGATCCGCGTGACAATGTTGGCATTCTCTGCCGACAGGCGCGAAGCGCGGTGATCGCGCTTTATCGATTCATGCAGCAGGCCCGTACGCCGCGGCGATGCTAAAACTTCACGGCAGGGATAAAAAAACCCTGAAAGCCGCAGCAAAAACGCGCGCCGCTTAAACACAGTCATCAACGGCCCGTAAATTTAATCGAACTGGCCAATCTATCTTCTCTGATTGGAGGACCTCTCAGAGTCAAGTCTATATAATCTATCTTAAGGAATAATGCGGGAAGACATTGTTTGGGCGGTAACTAAGGCTTATCCTTGCCCCATACTCCCCCTCAACTCTTCCTCTCCGAAGTCCTCGCCGATGAGCAGTATCATCCTGTTTAATCATCAGGGACCGAGGGCAATCCCAAGGCGTCCGTGTTGAGCCACGCCAATATCCTCGCCACAATCGAAACAGATTGAGGAACATTTAATTAGAAGAGGGTGATATATTCTTTAATCCCCTGCCGACATTTCATTGCTACGGCCTGACGCAGGAAGCTTATGGCCATCTTCAAGCGGCTATCCGGTCGTGCCTGCACCCCCTCCACCGCTTCAAGACAAAAACTATTGCTGAGCGTATCTCCAAGACACGTCAACCGTCCTGTTCCGCGACAGACACATTCCCTGCAGCAATATATGCGCGCCAGCGTGGATGGCCGGCTGAATTCTTTGCGCATTGCTGTTTTGTGGCGCGGAACGCGTTCGCGAAGAAACCCGAAAAGTGGCTGGAAGAGCGTTTCGCCTTTTGAAGTTTTAGAGGATATGGCGGTGACGGAAGTTGGCGCCGTTTCTTGCGGCTAATCAGCCTGGCGACATTCGCGCTGGTAGCGAATTGGCAAGAATGCTGCCCGGTATTCCGAAACCCCGCTAGACCCAGTTTGGACAGGTCTGGAAGATGCGGGTCGTCTGTGGGTCCGAGGCCCCAATATTATGAAGGGCATATTTTCACCCGGAAAGCCCGGCGAGGTGGATTGCGCCTTTGGTAAAAGGCTGGCCACGAAACGGGCGAAGTCGTCTCTGTTGATGGCGAGGGCTATATGTCATTCGCGCGCGTAAAAGGTTTGCTGAAAATCGGCGGCGAGATGGTCCTCTCTCAACAGTCCGTTTGAAAATTGTGCGTCCGCGGCTGGCCGGATCATAACGCAAAACGCCGCCTGCGATTGTTCCTGTCCGCAAAAAAAAGGGAGCAAATCATCCTCATCACCAACCACGCCCAAACCCAAGCGTGAAGATTATTCGGTGGGTCACAGACCCACGGCGTGCCAAGATTCGCTGTGCCTAAGAAAAATAAATCCGTAGACCAACCTACCCGTTCTAGGCACTGGCAAGCTTGATATGTTGTCCGTCAAAAATATCGCCAACAAAGCGATGGGGCTTGTGGAATGACCGGCCCGGTTTTTAATAAAGTCGGTCAATTACTGGAAGTTTAGGGAGCCCTGAAAATGCTCAAATGTGAGTCAAAAACATCCTCAATCAGTCGGCGGCGAGTAAGCCCATCTTTCTCAATGTCTTTCGAAGACTGTAGAGACGTGGTTGGTACGACAAGACAGTAGGACAACTTATCGTCGGTAATCTCTCGCGTGGCCTCTCCGCGCAGCAATGGCGGGGACAAATACGCGTTAGCACTTGTCCGAAGCCATCACTTTTCTCATTTATTGAGCGCGTCACCAATAATCCATCGTAAGGTCTTCATCCCAACGGAATTCACAACTCATCCGATGACTGAAATTCAAGAAATGGCGAACCTTAGAATCCGTCAGACGACCAGTAAGTTATATTTTTGAGCATTTTGGTCGCCAGTTCCGTGAAGCACAAACTGATTGCTGCGCCGCCTCTGAGCCAACTTTTATCGAACGACCCCTTAAATTTTGACCCTATCACCAAATGCCAGAACCATGCGGTTTCAAGCTGTTTTGCGCAAGTACACGGCCTCAGGTTCTTCGGATGTTTTGTCTCCGCCTTCCAGAAGCAGGTTGACGTTGCAAGAGCGAGCGCTTGAAACGACCGAGCAGCGTATCAAATAAATTCCGCTCGTTTTTTGGGTTCCTCTGGCACTCTTGTTGAGCGAGAAGCAGACCACGACCCGACAAAACAAGTTTTTACTGCGGTGACGGCTTCGCGGGCCAGCACAGCCAATGCGATCGTTGTGTCTTTGAGCTCGATTGTTCCGGGTTTCAACCTTCGCCCTCTTAGAGAGTCCCGCGCCTCGCGCGCGAAGCCAAAGGTTCTTCAATGCGCTTCAATTTCTGTTCGTGCAAATTTCTTATTGGCGTTTTCCAAATCTGCTGGTGACGGAAAACTGACTAAAGCAGCGCACAAGTCTGAACAAGCGCAATCGCGGTCGTCATGGAGCGATCCCCGTGGCCAATTTGACGAACCGACAATCGGTACGATTGGCACCCATAGGGTCACAATAGATAAAAGGTGCGTGAATTCCACAACAACATGATGAAATGAGCAAACAGAATAATTTAAATCCACGATGCGGTATTCTCCGTCGGCCTGAAGCACCTTCAGCAAAATGCTAGAGGAATGCAAAGTAGGATCGTGAAGATTAGGGCGTCCGACCCGCCACAGCAGCAAAAGCCAAGGCTTCCATAAATAAGCACATGCCATGCGGCATATACTGCCAAAATGTCGTAACATGCCCATTGCGCGTTGTCCCCAATTGATCACTACAACAGCGAAACCGCAGGTTTACAGCTCACCCTACAATGACTTTTAAGTTGATTACGCATAATGTGGAACAGAGAGTAAACATAAAAGTAATTTGTCTGAGAGTTTTGGCAATATAAAACGCTAGTCTGGACTTGAATCAGATTGCAGATTTTGTACCCGAATATGAGGTCAGTGTCGAACTGACCATGCTTACTTTGATAGTATATGTCCGGTTTCTGTCGCAGATTATGTGATAGTCCGCTCTCCCCTATTCCAAACCGAATTCGGATCAATTCATGACATACGCACTTGTAATCCCATGCGGCGCGGCGCTCAGCCCGGAACGGACTATACTGTCCAGAAAACGTCAATATGCGGGAGTGCTCAAGCCTCGGCGAGGAAACAACTGAAAAGCCGGCGAGAGCGCAAAACTCGATGTTGGTGACTCTGATGGTTTGAAGCAGTTGGAAGCCTCTGGCCTTTAACGTCGCAGGCAGGGATCCGCACCAAATACGGTGGCTTATTCGAACTCGACGCCAGCCATCAATGGACGGCGCCAGACCCAGAAAGCCGGAGCTGTATCCGCCATTCCAACATGGTCCAGCCCGTATCAAAGGCCGCCGCTAATCTCGACGACGGACAGCACGTCATGATGAACAAGCCAGGCGGCGCGCGATTCGCCCTCGCAAACGGCCTTGAAGTGTCGATGATCCGGACGGCTATTACACAGAACATGAAGTCACGGCTCGGCGCTGAAATGCGATCACGGACAGTTGGCGCAGTGGCGCTCGACATAAAAAGGTCGATGGCGGCGGCGTTACCTCAACGGGCGCATTTTTCAAATAGAACGGCCCGGCCGGGTTGGGGACGTCCGCCTTTGATCGGAAGTCGGAAACATCGGGCCCGATTGATCAAGTCGCTATAAATCCCTGCACTGGGCAGCGGCGAGCCGCTTCATTTCGCGCCTGTGCGCCCCACGATTATTGCCGCGCAATGCGCTATGGTGGAACGGACATGAATCGGCGGCCGCGCGAAGACTTTTGGACCAAGGTCAAAAACGTTTTGGGCGGTGATGGCGGCATTATCGCTATCGATCGATTCCGGAACGATCATCATGCCGTAAATTCCGAAGGCATGAACGCGCGCAATTTCGACAAAGATGATGAAGGTCCGTGCGGTGTTCGAGCCGGAGCCTTAAGGCAGAACGGCCTGACCGCGGTCCGCCAGTTTTTCAGCCTGCAATTCCGGAATTAACGCGGAGACTTTTGCTCTCGGTCCGCATCAGACCAGCAGCACAAGCCCAAATCGCCAGTCTGGCCATTCCAGGGCCTGAACGACAGAACCAAATTCTGACCTGCGCCTCGAATATCCTATCCCGGAATAATCTGTTCCGACTAGCACTGACGAATAATCGCAGGGAACTTCCCCGGTGTTCCCGTCCTCTCAGTACGGCTGGGAATTTTCCTTATGATTAATCCGGTCCGGATCAGCATCTCGATGACTTGTGTGCAATTTGCGGATATCCGCATCGCTGCGAATCACCGCCTACCACAGAGAATAAAGCTGCCGCTATTGACGGGATATTAATTCAAACGCTTGCGTTAACGCCGCATGGCGTGGGCGGATTAATGGGCAAAATACAGAACAACTTTACGCCGCCAACCTCCATGAAATTGCCACGGCTCCGGATTATTTTTCGGTGTCTTCAAAATTCAACAAGGCCGTTTTTGATGGCATCTTGTTTTCGACCCCAAGACACTCAATTCAAAAGGATCGCGCCGGCGCGTGGACACATTATAGGCTGCGGCACCTCCGAGTGCGGGCAAAATTCCTCAAACGGGTAAAAATGGAGATCACTTCACGTCCTCCTGGCAATGGCGAAATTGTCGTCGCGATGAAAAGCTGATAACACGTCCGAGCGGAAACAATCGCGGTTCCGCCTGAGTGACAATCCGTACCACGCAAACGCCTCCGGTAAAGGCCGTCACCCCGAGACTTAAGCCGCTTATCATCAGCCATTGGAGAATAAGAACCCGTCTGCTGAACCGCTTTGGAGAGGTAACTTGGCGTCTGCCAAAGCTCCACGTCCGTGATGCAATATTCCGCCAAATGATCGGACCGCGATATCGTGATCAGCAAGCCGCCGCTTTCGGCAGCGGCAGTCCCCCACGTCGGTAAGAAGCCCCGCCGCGTGCGGTTTTCTAATAATGGCCAGTTCGACTCGGTCATCCGCAGCGCCAGTCGTGCGCCCTTCTGGCCCGGAATAATCGCCCGTCGCGAATGTTCTCATCGCCGACCTTCACCCAGTCACTGGTTGAAATCCCGACGTCAATCCTGCTGCGCCGCCCATTGCGGCGGCAGCCGACGGTTGTCGACTTCCCATTTTGTACCCGTCACGAAAGCCGCAGGAATATCGGGCGACGCTGTCCAGTTCGATCCATCGGCCGAAGGAAATGTCTTCAGCGAGTCCAAGTCTGGCTCGAAGTGCCCAAGGCCGACGTTACGGAGTCATGCATCGGACAAGCAAGGTGACCCCTTTCGCGTTGCTGCATCCGCTAACTGGATCAAGGGCCTGGATGAACGCTCACCTCGAAATTTCATGTTCAGTCCGTTTTTGATTGCCGCTGCGTCAGGCCGCCGCCCTGCCCCTCCATCTGGGTTTGGGCGATAGTCCAGGCCGCCTCAACGATTTCCCGTGGCGGCAATAAGAGCATCAATCGTGCTGTAAGCGAGCCGTGGCACCCCCTTTATATTCAGCGGGTCGTCGCCAGTTCATCGGGCCCCAACGCCTTAAAGAAGTTCGGGAACCATGCGCGACCCAAAGCGTGATCGCCCTGCCCTTATCTTGCTCTGGCAGACTGATTTATCCGGCAGCCGCACCAGGGCCAATCAAGTAACCGAAGTTCGGTCCCGTTTAGCCCGTCGTGAGTCTGTCAATTCATCGTAGACGAATTAGTGCCCTTTTACTCTTCCGGTCACGGCCCAATCGAACACCGGCGCTTATCGCGCACCAGTTTTCATAGCCCTCTAAGGTCTATAGACGATATCCTGATCCTGCACTATAGTCCTGATCTGAACGAGTTTCGAGTGATCCATAATTGTTCCGGGCGCTTTGTTATCAGCCAATGCTATTTGGACGGCGACTCTTCGTAAATCCGGATTTGGAGTTATTAGGACGGTTGAAATAGATGATTTTCTTTCCAAGCATCGTGAATATTCATCGGCCGAAGATGACGACGAGGTCTCCCGCCGCCCGCCATGCGAAAAGGGCGGCATGCGACGGCCTCTTCTTCCCGACGGAATGATGTAATATCTTTTTCAGCGACACCGTTCTCCAACAGCGCGGCTTTCAATGATCATGGGGAAACGCTCCTTCAGGTCCCCGCCCCGAGTGATTGTCTCTCGCTTGCAGATATAATGATCATAGTGGCCTGCATAATCCGTGAGGCTTCCACCATTCTTCATCGCGGGCGATCACCCGGTAGGGCGAAAGAAACCCCGATCCGCTTTGCCCGCAGGAACGAGCTGTCGACAAGGTTCGTCATCGCCTCAATCGCGGCTGGGTTTGTGGACCGTAATCCAAAATAACTTGACGGAATGTTGTCAAAGACATTCATCCAGTCCGGCGCTTGGGAGAAGCTTGTCCGGAATGACGACAGTCCATTGCCTAATGTCTTCAGCTCTGGCCCATGCTGAACGCGATGGCGCTGCGAAACATGGATTGTTCACATTATGGCATGGCCCGGCCTTCCATCGTGGCTGGGATAAATGCGTCCACATCTAGGCGGGATTGTTGCGCACTCTTCTCATAAATGGTGATCATCTGAATTAATGCCTTGTTCCCAGCACGACCGGCACGCCGCCACCCGGTATTCTTTCACCAAAGGATGGGTCGCAATGCATGGTCAGTAACAAATGTTCTTAGCCTCTGTATGTTCCGCCATTTTGAGGCCGTGTTCATCATCAGCATTGAGCACGGCGGTGTCCGCGCCGATGCTCTACGAACCAGACGTTTGATCGCGCCCATATCTTCCAGCGTATCCACACCTTTCAGGCCCAGATGAAAAATCGGCTGAAATATTCAACATCCGGCGATGTCCGCAATGGCGATAGCCCCATACCGCTGCGCACCAATACCGCCGCGGCGCCGTTTCCAGCACCGCAATCTACCTAAGGGTCACGAAGACATTTGCCGCTGACATACGGCCCGTCAGGTCGGCCTTTGACGCGTCAGATTGCTTAATGGTAAACGCCGTCAGTGGTCGCCAGCCCGACGCAGTATAGCGCTCAATTTTGCAAATTATTGAGAAATCATACCGCGCGTCGTCGTTTTGCCATTCGTTCGGTGATGGAGATCATCGGGAATACGGGCCGGAGAGTTTTTCCGGGAAAGCATGGTTCATCACAGCACCCAGCGGACGTCGCGAGGTTTCCCTTCCTAGGGGCGGCAACATGCATCCGAAAGCGGCGCTGCGTTGATCTCACCAGATCGCTGCCCATTATCTTTGTAGGATTGCGAAGATATCGGCGACAGAAAGTCACGCCGCAATATCGCAGACCAATGGCCTTGACCGCCCGGACAGCCATCTCGCGATTGATCGGATGGGACGATATCTGTCACAATCAATCGCCCGTGCTCGCCCGTCGACAGATTGGGCCCGGTACGAGCGCAAGATAAGAGTTCTTCGCGGTCCGCTAAGATTGTCTCTGGGCGTGTAATTTTGTCTCTTCCAGATGCTCGAGCGCTTTTGTGTCGATTCCAACCCGAGTCAGCACCTTTTCATGGCAACGCCCCCGACGCGGGTCGAATTGACCTCATCAAATCAGCCGCTCACCGTGCTCTTACCATCGCCGACACGTGACCCGGCACGCTTTTTGGACACGGCACGAGGTCATCCATTGCGACGCAGCAGTACGGTGATCAAAAGCCCTTTGACGAACGTCTCGACAATGAATGCTGCGGGCTTCTGCTGTGCTTCCTTGCGAAATCGAACGCTTGCGAGATATGGTCTTCCTCCTCGAGTTTCGATGGAGAGCCGCGTCCATGATTGCCATCAAAGCGGTTTTACAACACAGGAATAGCCTAGGCCGTTTGGCAGCTCGAACGCTTCGTCCGCGAATTCTGGGACGAGGTAATTGGCGCGGGACAGGTAAGCCCTAGATTCCGTCAGGATCTTATTCGTCTCGTCTTTAATCTGAAGCAACTTCGACAGAAATCATAATTTGGTTCTCGCTCGTAATCGTCCTTTTGAATGCGTTTCTGATATCGGCCGTGACCGAGCTGGATCAGGCTGCTGTAATTGTTCAGCCGCATATAGGAATGTTCATCGTTCTTTGTGGCCGCTTTAACGAGCGACGCAAGTACTGGGACCCAACGCAATCTTTGTGCGCTCGTCGGATAAAGCTTCGAGTTCTGCTCAATCACATTCGAAATCCTCATTCGGTTTTCCGGATCGAACCAAAAGTCCTCCGGCAAGAAGAGATGGTTAGCAACTTCCAGGCTAGATCGGCGCCTTTCCAGTCCGACCCGTTTCTTCTCATACTCAACACCATGTCCGTAGACAGCCAGGCGCGTCAGCGCTTCCGGTCCTTGCCGAAATGTGACCGTCTGCCCAGCAAACGTTTTTGTTTTCGCGCAACAATGTTCCCAGACATGGGCAAACCATGTGCCCTCGCCTTCGCGCAGGCGTCGAATGAAACCCACCGGTGCGCCGTAGGAACAGCCATGTTCATGCAGGCTCGGAAGCAGCAGCAGGGGGATCGGTGAAACTTGTCTCTCAAGACGTCCGGTCGGCCAGTTCCTCCAACACACCGAATTATCGACTTTGTGCGGACAGAATAGGAAAAAGGGCATAGACATTAAGGCCCTCTGTAAACGAAGCGTCTTCCAAGGATTTTCATAGTCTCTCCACCTGTCCGTTATATCTGGGCTCTTATCCAGATGCAGGACTCGCTTCTCTGCGTCGAGAGATCTAGGCCCCCCGTCCAGCAATATATGCACCTTATGCCCAATTAAGACAAACGGGTTTTTAGACGGCGCGACAATCCGCCATCGAAGAAATGTGCAAATCTGTGGATCATGACGTTATTCCACCGCTCCCGACCCCTCGATCACATCGTCGGGACCTATGAAGGCCGGCCGTGTCCTCATAACGCCCTAGACCGATCGCAAAACGAATTATAGGCTAATGCCGATTAAGAGACCCCCAAACGACCGCGTTCGCG
>Ga0163217_1111038_pt1 | contig 15156 bp, 20 predicted proteins | sample SynspAceP_FD_185933 | JGI IMG/M metagenome (GOLD analysis project Ga0163217, IMG submission 185933) | Saline lake microbial communities from Ace Lake in Antarctica - Synechococcus sp. Ace-P (PacBio error correction) | ecosystem: Environmental > Aquatic > Non-marine Saline and Alkaline > Saline ...
TAAAAAAAAGGAAGAAAAGAGAAATTTGGATTTTTAGCCCTTTTTTTTTTTTCAAACATTTGCCCCCCTCCCAAGCGATGCAAAAACTCAAGCTTCAAAAGGCGGAAATTAGGCTTACAACGCCGGTGAAGTTTTTTTCGTCAAACCCCCAGTTCCCCGAGCGCCATTTGCGGGGAAGGGAGAAGTTGCCCGCCCATGAACTCAACTGCAACGGGCCGGGGTTTTTTTAAGCCTGTTGAAGCGGAAGGGTCCCGCAAATTTTCCGCATCGGGGCTGACCCTGGTAAACCAGGGCCTGCAAGCAACCCCTGCCGGCAATCAGGGCCCTCCAGGCCAGTGGCGGTGAGCCTCCAGAATTGGGCGTGCAGCAATCCTTGGCGAGGGAATGAATGTCGTCGTCCGAGAACAGCACACGCTTGGCTTGGGCCTTCCCAGCAGGGCTCGATTCATGGCAAGCGGTTTAATCGACGGTTGCTTCAGGCGAAATCCCAAGCGCAGCCGTCCCTGTTGACCCAGTCTTGTAGGTGCGCTTCGGTGTGGCTCGTGATCGGGGCGGTCTGATCAATGACCAGCAGCTCCCTCCGCGGTGGATCCCACGAGCAAGCTAAGGCTTCGATGGAATCGATCAACAACACCTGCTCGCGGCCATAGGTGGGGCCATCGCCAACCCGAAAGTGGCAGTCCTGGATGCGCGGAGAGTGGAGCGATTGGGCAGTTTTCGTAGCCCAGAATCTTTGGGCAAGCCAGGGACCGTGGGCGAAAAGCTTCGGCAAAATTAGCGCCAAAAAACAGCGCGGATCACCGTTTTGCGGCGCAGCGATTCGGCAATGAAATAGGCGCCCTTCGGCCTGGTGGTTTCCGATCGAAAGGCCACCAGCGTGGCAAACGCCAGCTTGGTGGTCCTGGGGCGAACCGGCAGCCTGGAGCAGCAGAGGGTCTTCAGGATGGTCGCTGCGGCGGGCTGCGGAGCAACGCTCGGGAGAGGGCAGAATGCACGCTGCTCACGATCGCCAATGACGCGAAGAGAGCCCACAGGAAACAAGACGCACACGTTCAGCACTTCAGAATCTGGAAGAAGCTGCCTTGGCTCGGCAAGCCGGTAACCAGAGATCCCCAGTCTTGCCCGTAGTAAAAATTCCATTGCGGTAGCCACCGACTAATGCATAGGCACTTCGGCGACCATGCACAGACGCAATGGGTGGGGAATGTCCGATAGAACAGACCAGCCTCAGCAGACAGCGTGTCGCCCCGCTGGGGTGCTGCATTGGAAATGGGCCAACGTTTTTACTTGCAGTGGTTCCCAAAAAGGTCCGCAAACCTCAACATCCACTGGGTGAATCCAAATAACGCAAGCCGGGATGCTGTTTTAGCACTTGAAATTGGCGATCGAGCCGTGAGGGGGTCATCCCATCGCCGACATCGACCGGGCGGATAGCTCTTCCTTTCGCCAAAGAGCAGCCCTTTGATTCAGGGCCCCGGTGAAGCCCAAGGCTTCTCTAGATATTCAAGCCGAATACAAGAAGCTGCTTTGCGCAAAGAAACGCACTGCTCTTGAAATATCGTTTGCGGCAAAGCCCGTTAAACACCACGAATGAGCTCCCAGCCCACTCCTCGGGAGCTGATAACACTCGCGAGGTTTCGACCTAATTGTATCGACAACTCATGGGTTCCAATTATAACAGCTGACGCTGGGAATCATTTTTGGAACCAGGGGACGAGCTTATCAATTCAAAAAGTTTTTGAAATGCGTCATTCACTTCGAAAACAGAATCGAGGTACATGCTCAAAAAAAATCATATGCGGTTACTAAGGACAATGAGATGGCGGAAAAGGGATTTCGGACTTCACGATAAGCTTGCGAGATGACGCTCGAATTATTTTGGGCACAAAAATATTCAATTCAGAATACCTTGTTTTGCACTTTAATGGTTCCTTGGATGCTCCACAGCCTAAATCCAAAAGAGATGTAGCGTCTTCAGGCCTTGATCCAATGAAGATTTGAAATCAAATAGAATTGATCTATAGTTCGGTATTTGTGGTGTTTGCAGAGAGTGGCGAAGAGAGGGTGGCAAGCCCATACTTCGCGTGACAAGTGAAAGACAACTTTGGAGAACCAAAGTTTCAAATATTGTCTAAAGGTAGGCATTGATGCTGGGATGCTAGTTGCTGGTCTTGCAAACTGTTTGCTAGCTAAAGAAAGCTTGAAGCCAGGAATTATGCTAGTCGCAATATTAATCTTTGCGACGTGATTATACGGAACAACCAAATCAATGAAGCTCTCGAAGTGGTTGAATGGGTGAGTGGAGAAAAAAATATTGCTAAACTTTGCTCTCGTCTCCAGCCAAACCAAGTGGCACTAGACCATAGAAGAAAAGTAGTAAAAAGGCGAAAGCTTGTGGGAGTGGGACGCGCATCTAGCCAAGTTCAGAAAGTGGTTGATCGATTCTTTGTCTACCCTGCCAGCCGCACTGGGCGGCAAGCAAGAAGGTCGAGCGAGCCAAAGAGTCGCATTCTCCGGTGCTTCCCAATGGAATCCCTGCCTGGCGGGCGCTGATATAGATCGATTGGCGTGCCATGCCTCCGATCGCGATAACTTGCCGAGGATCCCGCTGCCCCTCTGGCTGAGGTGGTCATTGCCGAGGTTGATGCGCCGTACAGAACAGGGATCCTCAACCCGCCAGCCCGTGTGCGCGTGGCACCGCAGCGCGCATCATATTCCGCCAGTGCTTCCCTCGTTGATTCCACGGCTGCCAATGGCCCGATCTGATCAGCAGGGTCGGCGTAACAGAGGGGAGCTTGGTGGTCCACCACCGTTTCCCGTCACAGCCTGGGAAAGGTGAATCGATGAGTTCCACCCGGTGGCCCTCTCGGACAGTCGCGTCCTGGTGGGTTGGAAGCCATGATTCTCTTCAGCACTGGTCCGTGCAGAATTGCCACACTCAGGCCGGCGCTGCAAGGTAGCAACCTGGCGGAAACTTGCCGGCAAGAGGAGGTCGTCGCTGTCGAGGAATTAAATGAAATTCGCCCCGTGCCTCATCCAGACCCCCTCTGCCGGGCTTGCGCCTGGACCACTGTTGACGCTGGCGAATCACCTTGGACGGGGATGATGGCTTCTTCGAGAGCGTATCGGCAACATCTGCAAAGTAGCGTCAGTGGATCCTATCGTCCACGAATCACGATCTCGATGGAGGGATAAGTTTTGCTGCGCACGGAACGAAACCGCTTCCGCCAAGCAGCCCGTGGCCGGTTGTGACCGGAACAATCGTACTGACGAGAACCTGATTCATTGAGAAGAGAACGACATCGATCTTGGGCGACCAGACCGGGTTCTTCACGGAGAAGTACAGGAACCCATGAAAGGAAATGAGGAACCAGGCTCGAGCCACAATGCCTTCGGTATGCATCGCAAGGGCGCATGCCAGACGCAAGCCTCATTTTCAACCAGGCGTCTGCGATAAGCTTGCATCGCTTGGCGCCACAGCAGGATGCGATCCTCAATGAATCGACAACGAGGCTTCAAAGTAGCGGTAGACAAGGAAATGGCCGCAGAACAATCCCCGGCCACAGCGCTCCTGCTGAGGGCCTGGGTCGTCCCGCGCCCCAGGCTTCCCAGTGGCATAGATTAAAAACAGTGGCGATGAAACACAAAGGCTTATCGAAATAAATGCAACTACCTCGGTTGAGAAGGCTGCGAAGTAGGAATCGGGAAAGAAGGCATTGCTTTCGTATCTCGCCCAGACCTCCTGGTCAACCAAGATCTGGGCGACAGAACAAGCCGGGAGGATGTTAGCCTTGTCGCAAGGCGCAATCGTGGTCACCGGGTCAGAGGGGAAACACAACGTCGGGCCGATGCGATGCGGCAACTGGTGCAGGCATGCGCACCTGATTCCGTGTAGGAGTATCGCGGTAAAAATGCTTGAACTGAATGGGCTACGATCGTTTCGAGCGACGGATCAAGAGAGCAGGTGGTCGTAATGCTTCCTGGCTCAAGCCAGTCGTCGTCGGTGAGGATCGAACAGAAATGCAGCCTTGCATCAAGAAACGCATGGAACGGATATTTCGCCGACATGCCGAATTCACGGCATTGAAATCTATAGATACAGGGATGCGATGACAAGTAACTGAGCCTTGAATCGCTCGAATCCATAGCTTTTCGAAGCGATCGTCGGCGAACAATGAAGCGTCAGCGAGCCTTGCGACAGCTTCCTGGTGGGCCTGACTGACGACAGAGCGAACAGCTCGAAATGGCTTCCTTCCTCACGCTGATAGACTGGAAGAGGATGGGCAAGCTCAGCCCACGCTCAAGGCCTCCTCCAGCGGATGAGCCTGGTTGAGCCCAGTGGAGTAATGTCGCTGAGCACGCGAACGGGTCGCTGCATCGCAAATGAGAAGATGTGGCAGGAAAGGTCGCTCAGGTAGAATGGCGCAAGAGGCCTGAACGATGAGTTTCCAGGATTGGAATGATGGCGTGGCATGAACGACAACAACACCATGTCCATGAGTGCATCCCTGTTTGCTGAGACGGGGTTGGCCGAAATCCGTGAGGTGCAGAGGCGATTCATCATCGGAGAAAGGCTTCTGCCTCACAACGGTTCCAGGAAAGCCTTCAGAAACCCAGTGCTGCGTCGGCGAATGGTCGGTAGACAGAAAACACTCCATCGTAAAGACCGTATTAAAGCTTCCGCCGGACTGCTGCAAGAATCGCAGATTTAACTAGGCGACGAAACTTCGTTACTACTGTTCATTGGCTGCTCGATATGTACGCCCCAAGCATGGCCGAAGCAAAGTGCTCGGCAGTAAACGCTGTGCGCTGCAGCTCGATCTCAAGGTTGCAGGCGCAAGACATTTGCGCACTCCAGCCTGGATGTCAGAGAGACTGTAAGCTTGCTAGAGCATCCAAGTCCCACCTGAACACAGACCTGAGCAATAAGTGGCTGTTTTGATCGAATGAATAGAATATCCCGCGCTTCCTGCCGAATCCCATCCTCTCATCCTATCCTCAATCCACAGGCTGAGCATCGTTCGCTGGAGATGCAACATCCCAGCGCGGCGGGAGCACTGAGGTGCTGTTTGAACGCAGAGAATTTCAGCCTGGGCGTGCTGCCCTTCCAGGCGAAACAGGCAGTTGAACACCATTGTCCCCCTTCAGTGGCCGAAAGGTGCATCATGCCAATCACGAGCACCTTTCGATCGTTTTTTTTCAAGCATAGAGCAATGCCCAGAATCACATGCTCGCAATGCTCGCCCAGACCGGCACCCCGGAAGGACTTCACAAGGAAAAAGCCACCGCGATCTGCAGATGATTGCACAGACAATGACTAGGCCTTTCTGAAGCGGCTGCTCAAGCCTGGGACCTCCAACCATAAAACAATGGCTGCTCTCGCGTAGCTGGGATCTATACAACGCTGATCTCGGGAGAAGAGATGCAAGATTCCTGGATTCCTGTGAGGAATGCCGCCCAGGACGCTGAAAGGTAGATGGGGGGTCAATGATCACGTACACAAGCGACAGAACAGCTGATCAGTAGGCCCATCAGAGAGTGGCGAGACGGTGAGAGACTGATGCCTGTGCCTGCAGGAATCCGGGCTCATTCGAGCAGAGCAAAAAAATGTATTGGCCTCATCAGCAACGCCGAATTCGTTTTTGCCTGCTCAATCAGTCTAGAATAGTCGCTCTCATTATAATGCCAGACCCCACCTCGATGCTAGAATTAGTCTCCACGCCTGGCATGGATGCCGATCAGGATGCTGGATTGTGCACGTGCATCAGCATATACCGAATAGGCTGGTTGGTGATATCGCTCACGATAAACGGAAAGATCTTTTCTGATGACTGGCGCCCGGCATGGGAGACTGCCGCAAATGCTCGAACACCAGTTCCGCCTGATCAATGATCCAGAGCCGCGTTGAAGCGTGCTGGGTGGAAAGGTCCGCCCATAGAATCGTGTCTCAAATTGAAGATAGTTGATCCAGGACAGCATGCAGGATTCGCCTGGAAAAACGATTTTGAGAACAATGCGGCACAGAACAGCCGGTAAAGGCTTCAATGGCAGAAACACAACGTAATTCGGTGTGTTCGGTCACCGCTTCCGAACCCAGATCTCCCTGTAAGTCACTCAATGACAGGACAAGGACAACGGATATCATGTCGTATGCAGAACTCGTCAGGGCTTGCAAGGGCAAACCAGCCCGTTGGAGATCTGGGTCGCTGCCCGCAGTACGAGAATATTTTTGCTAAAATTTTCATTTCTTCCAGGAGGATCTCTCTGGTTTTTCTCGAGGTATTGCCAGTCCCAGTGCTGATCCGGCTCGAGGTGATTCCTTCCTGCCCACTCAATTCCAGGCATTGATTGAACAGTATGGGCTCGGGCAGCCTCCGCTCCGCAGTTCGGCTGACTTCATGATCCAGCCACTCTGCGGTAGAGATCCGCGTGGAGCCATGAAGGAAATGGTGGCAAATGGGTTGCTCTCCGTGCTGAGTTCCCAGGAAGGGGTCCCACGCAGGGAAAAGCGGGGAATACGAGGGGATCGCTTCGTAAGCATCCCGTCCCACCACAGCACCGTAGAGAATCACGCCTGTTCTTGCACCAACAGCTGGGACTGGACAGTCCAAGCCCTCATCAATCGCCATCGTCTGCTCCGGCGAAGGGGCGCTGGCAGACAAGTCCAGTCCGGCTGAACTCCACGGCGTAGTCCAGCCGATCTCTCGCGGATCAACCATGGCATTTCCTGGAATTCCCGATTCGCACAGTCAGCAGGGAGATCTCGCCAATTCCCAGTGATGGCATTCCTGTCGCCAGCCGCGCTGCGGTAGCGGCTGGATCAGGGAGTTTGCTCACCCGGTAAGACCAGAAAGATGGGCTTTGCCATCGATGCGCATGAGCCGCGATCCCGGAACGCGCGGTGAGCTGCCGGATATGACGATGTCGCTCTTCTGCTGAATAGGTTCCTGGTGGGCCAACACATGCCCTGTCGCGTCCCGTTCCGCTTCTTTGTCAGTGTTTCGTTGCCCAGCAGAGGCAGAAGGGAAAGTCTGGATCACCGGAACGAAGCACCTTTCGAAGGCCTTTGCAGAAGCTCTTACCGTGGAAACCAAATAGTGGTAAATAAGCAGAATCCACTGAATTCCATGGCCACGGGCAAGATCTGGCCTTGCCCACCCGGGATTCAGAAGTCTCAGGTCGTAGAAGCCAAGATCGGGCGGGAAGGTGGGGGCTGAGAATGTTCGGTAAATCGGGACGTGCCGCCGTGACATTTCGTCATTTCCGTAAAGCCTTGCCCACCAGGCATCATTCTCGGGAATGGGGATGGGTACTGGGGAAGGAAGAAGGCAATGTGCGAATCTTCACGTCTTTTGGGCGCTCTCATCCCGCAGGCTTCTCGTAGATCGCGTTCCGTCGCCGCGACGGCGTCCGGCGCTGAAGGTTCTTGCCTGAGTTCGGTCGTAGGGGCATTCGTTGCAAGTTGCTCGCAGCGATTGAGAGTGCCAGCAAGGCGTGCAATGGCCCTGCCGCAAAATCTGGCTCGTATCCGCAAGCAGGCGTGGCCGGACGAATTGAAACCCAGTGCCTTAAACAGCCCAACCGGTGCTGACCACCAACAGGGCACTGCAGCCGCGCTAGCAGCACCTTCGTGCGCAGGCCGGCGCCGGTGAACACCGGATTCAACGCGATGCAGCCGGCGATCTCCTCGCGAGGCCGGGCAAAGGCATGGGAAGACGGCCTCCCTGAATGCCTGCAGGGACTGTTGGATCGGCAGAGGCCATCTCCCGTAGACATGCAGCGGCACTGGCTGGGGGTGGCGGAGCTCCAGGAGCAAAAAGGCCGGACTCGCGGCAGAACACCGACGGCTCCACATTGGAAATGCCCAGTGGCCGGGCCCGAACGAACACCAGAACGCTGCGGCCAACGCCCGATGTTCGCGGGGGGCCATCGGCTGGATGTCAGCGGGGAGGGGAAACGGCTCATCCTCTATGGGGCAGCCCGGGCATCCGCACGGAGCAGGGCTTTCGCGATCCTCGGCCGTGAAGGTGATGCACCCGCGGAAGCGCCGCAGCACGGCGGCCTCCATTGAGGCGGGCAGCCTGGCTGTCCGATTCTCAAGCCCAACCAAGCAGCTGAAGGATTCCGAGACCTGAACTGCCATGGCCTGAGAACGCAGAGCTGCTGGTAGAAGCGCTCGCAGAACAGAGGGCGTGGGCCTGAAATGACAGACAAACAGGCGAGAAGGCCGGCCCAGCGGGAGAAAAGCGTGAACAGCCTTTCCATGAAATTCGGCCTGGATTCCAGCCCGGCCCCAGTGCGCTGGCTGAGGATCCCTTTTCGATGCACTGATTGGGGCGGCACGAACGGGTAGTAGGGCCTCTCGGGAGGGGGCAAGCCTCCAGCTCCGCTGGAGGCTTGCGCGTCGCGCATCCACTGCCGCACGCCAGACAACAACGCGGGCCAGGCAGATCTGCAGCGGAGGCTCGCGGCAAGCGGCGGCGCACCTGCTCGCCCCGGATCACCTGCACGTGGGGCAAACCGGGCTTCAGCTCGGCGGCGGGAGAGCGTGGAATTCTCGATCGGCCGGGTGAGCACGAATCCTGGAACCGATGGTCGTCGCCTGTAGGGCTCGCAGGGTGGCGAAACTGCGCGGCAACGGCCACCGGCATCCGGTGGCCAGGGCAGCTCCCGGCGTCACGGAGAGAAGTTCATCAGAGGTCGGCCCGCGCAGCAGCCGCTCAGGTGCGTGAAGTTGGCTGGGCCAGCCGCTTGCAGCTCCGGGAGGTTGCGCTGCAGCGCAAAACGGCTCTGCTGCCGGCTTCTGCCAGAGGCTGTGAAGTGTGGCTTTCGAAGCTGGAGGGGTAAGCCAGAGGGAATCCGCGGAGATCACCATCCGCATCGGGGCTCGGCGTCAAGCCGGATGGCCATGGCGGCCCGAAGAGCCTGGGCCTTTGAGGGAAGTAGGCCACCAGGGCCGTGGCACCAGGTGGACAGGCCGGCGATGGCTGCGTGCATGCGCTCGGCAACCAGCATCTCGCAGCCGCCGATCAGGAGCGCTGTACTCGGCGGCGCTGAGGTCTCGGCCGCCACGTCACCGCAGGATGGAACCTCCGTGGCGCGATGCAGCACCGTCGCCATGGTGCGGTCGCACGCCGTAGGGCTAATGCACGTGGGGGAATCAGGAAACGGCCAACCCCCACTGCGTGGACGGCCACCTCAAGACCGGGCCCATGTTTGCTGGTGCTCCAGAGCGCTCAGCGGAACACCAAGCGGTGTAAGCCCCGCGCTGATGGCCAGGGCGAGCACAGGGAGGCCGCCTCAGCGAGCCCCAGGTTTTAGGCACGCGGTGGCGCGGGGAAGCGCAAAGGCCACATCCGGCACAGATTTCGGTGCGCTCGCTAGGGCGTCGATCCTGCTTCGAGATAGTGATAGCTGAGCGATCGCGCGGTGTGAGGCAGGCTCACATGGAAAAACGGCGGAGCGCCAGGCTGCTCCTGGGCCAGGAAATCATTGAACCGACCCACGGTAGGCCGAGCAAGCACAACGATGAGCCCTGTCGCGAGCGGCCTGTGTGGATCAGGGAGAGGTAAGTAGAGGAGCCGACCAATGGGCCATCACTCCGAGAATACACATCGCCGCCTATGACGATCAGGAAGCGATGGCCGCCGCAGCTGTCGGGCGAGGTGGGATCGATCAAGCGGCAGCCGCCCGGCTGCTCGGGCCCCGGCCGAAGGAGGGTCCTGATGGCATGCCCGGCACCGGCAACGTGGCGCCGGGCGGGGGGCGCGGAGGGCCGAAGCGGCGGAAGGACTGTGGAACTGGCCAGCGCCACCTCCGGGCCAGGTGATGCGCTGAGCTGTCGTAGTCCGGGCTCCAGGTGAGCACGGTGATTGATGGGCAGGCCTGCGCTCACCAAGAAAGGCCAGCACGGGAAGGACAACGCCTCGACACCTCGGTTTCGGAATCCGGTGATACCGGCAACCGCAATCGTCAATGGTTCCAGCGAGCCCATCAGATCGTCGGCGACAAGCCGGCGGGATTCGGCCACCGCAATCTCAGGAGGCAGCGAGCCCACGGCGACTCATCATGGGCGATCGCATAGGAGCCGGATGTTTCAAACGCCTTCATTGAGCTCGGCGTCCCGCTGGTTTGTCCACACTCGCAGTTGAGGCCAAACACGTGCCAAGGCCTGGGCATGAAGGGCGTAAAGACCAGGCTCATGGCGAACAACCCGCCCTCAATCCATGCTTGGTTGCGCTCGCCCGATCGAGGCGAAGCAGGAGCGATCCGAAGCCACGATCAGCACATGGCTGGCGAGGTGGCCGAAGCCTGGTTGCCGTTCTGCAGTGCTAGTGCCGCCTGTTTTGGGCCTGATCAGACTGCCAGATCAAGCCGCGCCATGTCGCCTGTTGCACACCGAAGGCTGTGGCTGGCGAGGCTGATGACTCCCGATCGGTCGATGCTCACCGCTGGGAGGGGTCGAAGCAGCGGATGGCTATGGCGCGAGGTGAAGAAAGCCGCGCGTCCGATGGGCTGGGGAGAGAAACGTTGTCGGCGGGTGAGGGTTTCGCCAGCCCACCGTGGGTGGGGCGGGGGTCGTCCCCTTCAGCTCCGTTGAATACGACGCCAGCACCTCCCCGGCAATAGGCCGTGATAGGTTGTGCCCAAGCCGCGCGCGTGGGGCTTCGCCCTAGGCCATCCTCCAACCGTGGGCTGCGTCGGCCCGAGGAAGCAGGCGCTGGAATGGGAGAGGCCCTTTTCCCAGCGGTGATTACTCCAAATGGAGATCAAAGGCTGCGAGGTTGGCGTCGCTGAGACCATTGCTGAGCGATAAAGCGTTCCGCTCGAAAAGGCTGCGTAGGTCATGAAAAGAGACTGTAATCGCAAAGATATTCCCTGACGCAGCCGATCCTCGCAAGTGGGTTGGGGAGGACCCAACCAGTGATCGGGAATCTGTGCCGGAGATAACGAAGCGCTCGTCTCAGCATCTGGGGCCGGGAAGTCCTGGAATAGGAAGCTGAGGGTCTTGGTCATCCACGATCACCGCATGGGTGGAAGCGCGGTTATAGCGTCGGCTTCCACCAGCATTCGGGAGCACGAGCTGGGGCCTGGATGTGTTGTCCACAACCAGGGGATGGGGGACGATCGATGAAGAGGAGACGCGGCAGCGGAAACGCGGTCTTTTTCTGAGGAACGTGAATTCCATGATCCGCGAATTCCAGACCACCGCGCACGATCGAGCCGCAGCAGTTGTTGGGTGGAGGTGGAACACAGTAGTGATTCTTAGCAGGCGCTTGAAGATCGGGGCGGAGCCACAAGGTAGAGAAAGCCGGTTCCATAGATGGCGAGGTGAATGAAACTCGATGTGAATGACCTGAATCTAGAGAGCAAAGCATCACTCACACTCGCCAGCACCTGGTACTCGGCGCCTCGATATCCATTGCAGCATTAAGTCCGGCCTTCCTGTCATCTGCCTGAAGTGGATATCAACCCAAGCATCAAGGTGGTGTGTGTGTCGTCCTCCAGCAGGGCCAGAAACTTTCTTTGTGAAGGAGAGCCCGGATGCTCCACGGGAAGCTCATCACCGATGCATCCGCAAGGAAGACCTTCATGCCGCGCGCGCGCAGTCAAGGTCAAAAAACCGATGGTGTCGTGACACCTGGCGAGTAGCAGGCTGCTTATCCCAGACAAGTCGTGGTCCAAGTAGCCCTCCATCGCCATCGGGCCCGACCGGAATGAGATGGTGGCTCCTGTAGCCAGCGGACTCAGTTGTTCGATGAGTCGGTTCAGTTTCCATGAAAGATCCGAGGGAATGAATCAGCCCAAGGGCGGTGCCCCCTCATTCGATATTGCATACTATGGTTAGACCCCTCTCAGGCCTATAACAGGGGAGAAGCGGTAGAAGTTTGACCAAAAGACTCATTATGTTAGATGGACTAAAATGTGGGCCCACAAAAAGGAAACAAGAGAAGCAGGGCGAGACCCGTCGTTTTGTAAGCAATCGATTTTGGAATCTACCGTTTCTACCATTTTTTAGCATTGATCATCCTGAAGCAAGCAAGTGCAGAGATGCTGGTCTCATGCCAATATTTCCCACCGTAAAGATGGCGTTCACACCATCCATTCATATTGAAACCAGCTTGACAAAGATAAGGCCGTGTGACCTCAGCTCAGAAGAAAATATCAATGTAGGTTCACCTCCATCATACAACTTGATTAGCAAGCAAGCTCCGCAGAGCAGCCTTTTGGGACCTAGGCTGGTACGCCATATACCAGTCGTCACTGCCATGCTTGAATCGGATCCAGTTCCAGGCCAGCCTGTCGCTGCCCCCAGTTTTAATTGAGCTCTACGGACCGAGCAAAAATGTGAAGTTGCCCTGGAACAGGCGCGCTGGCCTGATGGTTTCCGTGCCCCACGTTTGTTTGAAGGGCAAGGAGATACGGGCTCATCAATTGGCAAGGCGCCACAACGCGCTAAGCTGCGGAGCTGTCGTCCATCAAGCCACCCCTCACGGCGGTACCATCTTGGAGGCAACAAGTTACCTTCTGACCACTGGTTCCTTGCCATCTACTCGTCGGCCAAGCCAAGACAGGAATCTCCTCACTAGCTCTGAGGCGTCATCTCGGTGTGACTACCGCACGGCATGGGTTGCTTTCAGAACAAGATCAATGCAGGCAATGAAAGAACTGATGGCGCCTAATGTCCTCCAGACGGAAGGGTCAGGTGGATGAATGCCTACCTTGGCCGGAGAACGCTGTGGTGGCAAGCCTGGTCGTGGAATCGAGAACAAGGTGCCGGTCGTGGCAGCCGTCTTCTGTCCGATAGGCGGCCACCCCGGTATATAAAACTTGCCACCGTGCCCACGTTCTCTTTTGCCTCTATTGCTGATTGGGGCCAAGATTCACTGGCGTAGGCTGTGAAGTGATCTCCCGATGGGCTGGCTTTGCTTTCGCGCCGTTGCAGAAGTCGTGCTTCCATCCAATCCTGTGGTCCGTAAAGGGTCGTCATCCCATGAATTACCCAGAATTCCGTTGGATTAACACGGTGCCAGCACTTGAAAAACCAGCTTCAGCGGCAAGCTTCCAATGCCCTTCGCTTTCGAAAAGTACGCTGATCGCTACTTGGCGCCTTCAGCTACCGCTTTAATCGGCGGTCAATCTGGCGGCAATGACCGAGCGTGTGGTTCAATGCCATCTGCAGCTGTCAAGCACGGGCCGGAACGACTCCTGAGTGTGGCGGAGTTTGCTACCTAATCGAGTCATACAAAGGCTCTCGCTGCAGTTCGATCAATGGCGCCTTTTAGAGATCGAAGAGAGGAGCCCTTTAGCGCCCTGAAGAATTAGAATCAGCCCTGTGCTCGATTAACCATAAAGTCAATATCTGGCGGGATTCGGCCTCAGCAATCAGGTCATGCCGACAGTAGAGGTAGTTAGGGCTTTTCTTTTGAGTATATATTGTTGGGATACGCTTTTCCGTGACGCCCAGCTCGAGCATGAGGATGACGGCCAGAATTGGCTTGAAATGTTAGGATCTGCTTGCCCACCAGCACTGGATAGACAGCGCCAGTATTGGGTGTTGAGAGACGATTTTTGCTGGCAGTTCTACAACGCGACATCCACGCACCTTTGGAATAGCCTCAACATGCCAGGCTTCAATATCTTCTCGCTAATAATACTCTTCGTTCTGCCCCAGTAATTTGCCCCAACATGCAACGCTTCTCGGCTTCTCATTGCCATACGAGGAAAATTCGCTTGCAACAGCGGCAAGGCTGAAAGTGGGCGAATAGGAGGGCGAAGTAAATGCCCAGTAAGCTACGCAAGTAGTTTGGCAAATTGAAGATTCGCGCAGTGCTCTCAGTGAAGACATCGGCAGCTTGAAGAAATGAAACATTAATGACCAAGCAGCCAGATTAAATTAAATCAAGGCAATTCGACACGACAGGGATTCATGTTCCATGCACCATACCAGAAATACAGAACTGAATGTCTATGACTTATTCAGCAGAAACCAATAGCCCCTGCCCAAAGTAAGAAGCTAAAAATACTACTCGACTAGATTTGAAGACGATTGGCTTGCTCTTTTAACTTGTGCTCTTTATTGAAAGACAGTGCCCACCACGACTAAGATTCTTTAGGGGCAAGAAAGACTCCAACATTGCTTTGTCGTCGTCACAATGGTTGGCCCGTGGGCGATCGAATTCTGCAATCACAACTAAGCTGCTGGCCAGAATATTCCCTGAGCACAGAGTGGATCGCTGAGGTAGTTGTATCCAACAACTTCCCTTCGTAACCGGATATCCTCAATAAATCTACATCGGTCCAAGATAGTGAATTTTCGCGCATAGTCGCGACTTGCTGCTGGTCTGTTTGAATTAAGAATGGCTTTGGGCCGGAGCCTGAAATGTAAATCCCACATATGAGAATACTGCGAGGAGAAACCTGGCTCAATCTCAAGAAACTTGTCAGTGCCGCGATAATAGGCCGGCCTAATGGTTTGGTTTTTCCATAATGCTTGCCGATGCTTGTAGCCTTGAGACAGTTTCTGGAAGAAACAAGGATGGCTGCAATAAATATCTCAGAAATTCTACAATCCCATTCATGCCCAAGTGCATGCAAGATGCATTGTAAGTCAACATGAAGGAGAAAATGTTTTCCTGCTAATTTCTTTTTCGCACGGGAGCTTTCCAAGGGCAATAACATCTCAAGCCCTATGAGCCTCGACTTCCTGGAAGAAAGCTGGCAGTTGTTAATGGAAAGCTACAGTCCTTTGTACATTTCCATGCACAACGTATTGTCAATACTTCTGAATCGCAATCTGCTGCTGGCTGGCACTCCCCAAGACTGTAAATCAGTAGTTTTGATAGGGACACAAGAAACCGCTACCATATATTTGATCTGGATACACCTTGCCAGGCACTGGATAAAAGGTACCATTTCCTGTGTCAATAAATCCATATCTAACACGTTTGGAGTGTTGATTTACGTTTTTCGCAAGATTCGGAGAATGAGAATTGGCGAGTTCCACAACTCACTAATCGTATTAAGCCGTTCGTCATGCGTCCCGAATGTCTCCTGAGCAAGCCCGATGGATGCCAAGTCTTTTTTCAGATAGGGGATAATAGGATCTTTGGAAAAGATTTATCCATATTGAGTATCGGCTTGCTACAAACATGA
>Ga0163217_1112248_pt1 | contig 15155 bp, 15 predicted proteins | sample SynspAceP_FD_185933 | JGI IMG/M metagenome (GOLD analysis project Ga0163217, IMG submission 185933) | Saline lake microbial communities from Ace Lake in Antarctica - Synechococcus sp. Ace-P (PacBio error correction) | ecosystem: Environmental > Aquatic > Non-marine Saline and Alkaline > Saline ...
CCTCCCCGGCTCCCCATCCCTCGTAATGCCCTGCCATCGGCAAAGGTGAATCCTTGCCGAATCCGTCCGCTTGCCCCTTTCAAAGTTGCCCCCTCGTAACCGATTCCCGTTGGAAAAACGCGGCGACCGCCTTTTTTCCTTTTGAACTCCTCCGTCCCGCCCCCAAATGCCCCTCGCTAAATCATAGCCGTTTGGCAGCGGTAGCCCTGTCCCGGCCTGAAAACGCCCCGTCCTTTAAAACTCGCCTCACATAACGCTCCAAAACCCAATCGTCCCGCAATTGCTTGCTTTTTTTGTACGTCCGCCATCTGCGCCAAAAGTGCGGTGAAGGGCAAAGCAAGCCAAGGCAAAAAGGATCACGGAGGTGCCCAGGTTCAATTTCGTCCCCATACACCAACTCAAAAGAAAAAGTGCTGCCAAAGAACGCGCGGCCACGTTTTTTTAACGCTTAGCCTATTCCATGGCCCCTGCGAAGGGCAATCGCCCTTTTGCCCCGGGCCCCCTTAGGCCTTTTTAAACTTTGCCCCGTGATCTGCCCTTACATCACGTTGGCCGTAGATATCGAAGAATCCCTTCAATGGAAAAAACTCCCCCTGTTTCCGCCACACGCTGGCCTTTTGAAACCCCACCGTCGGGATTTGCGGAAACGCATACCCCTGCGCGGGATCCTGCCCAAGCAAAAAGAGCCGGTCCGATCTGGTGCTTCGCCAGAATGTTCCCCCCCTTGCCGGAAATGACAAATGCCCCACAAACCTGACGAACAAGGCTTTCCCACTGGATTGTCAAAATGACCAATCCCCGAAAAGCCGCTGCCGCCTGATGTCCACGGGCCCCGCGCTGGCCATTGGCCACCTGGGTCGAAAAGGCCCGAAGCTTTAAAATAACGCCGTTTTATGTGATTCCTCAAGGCGGCAAAAGATCGCCAGCCCCGCCGTGTCAAACACCAACCAGCCCAACCGAACTCCCCCTTGACGAGTTGCGTATTTTCGACGGCGCTTTTGTGGGCCCCGTAAACGCGCGCGATAACCCCCCATGCGAACCCCGATCCCTTGCCGACAGACGCCAAAAGGCCACCCCATGTGGCCGAAACACCTCCGCCGAAACCGGGCGGGTTCTTGCCTGGTGCCCCAACGGATCGCCCTATTATCGCCGGCAAAAGTTCCGAGCCGCACGGTTGAACCATATGGGGTTCCCGTGTTGTCGAACTGAACTGTCCCGCTAATTTACCTCAAGATGGTGTGTCCCCAGATGAATCAGGGCCTTTGACCGGGGCGACTTTGCGCTGAAACCCCCGGGGGCAAGCCCTGCCGTTCCAATGCCGCGTTTTTTGGACGCGCAGATAACAACAATGTCCGAATACTGGAAATCAAACCGCGAAGGGCCTTGGCGCCGTGTCAAGGCGAAGCCAGGGCCCCCGAGCCAATCGAGCGTGAAAACAGAACACCGCGTGATGGTGCATTGGCTTGCGCGACTAACAAATGGGCAAAGACGCCCCTTTAAGACATGTGCCGGCCTGTCCCGGCGGGCAATGAAATTCGCCGATTGTGGCGACGATCGCTTGATTGCGCTGGCTGACCAAGTCGCTGTGTGTATGCCTTGCCGTCCACCGAATACACGTTCCCCAAGCCTCGTTGGATGACCTGAAATCCGTCCGCCCAAGCCCCTTGGCGCCGCTATGAAAACTAAAATTTGCCTATTTGCGCAGGAGGCGCCGGCGATCAACCGAACCTGCCCCCGCTGTTGAAAGGCAAACCGAACCCGAAAATCCTACCGAGGAAACAATCCAGTCCCCCGCGCGCTGCCGGGCTGTTTTTTGATGGCGGTCATTAACAAGTCTTCGGCCGAGATTCTGTTGAACCACAGGCCAACATCAAGAGCGCGGTGGGCTAATGCCAACGATCTATGCGAACCAGTGGCGGGGCTATAACCATCAAGGATATGTTAACAAAAACCCGCTCTTTTGACAGCTGCCGCTGCGGCAATAAACCATCGCATGGATGAAATCCGCAAGGGGAGTTGGAATCGCGCGCGGAGCATCGACAAGCGCGCCCGACAGCCCCCGAACTTGCGCGAAAGACCAAAAAAGACAAAGCGACAGCCGCAGATTTATCCCCGATCTGGATTGCGAATTGCTGACCGACCCCTGTCCCGACACGATGGGCCATCGCCCCGATTTGCGTGGCTGCGGGTTTGACCCGGATGTTTGCCAAAAGGTCCGAGCAACCTGCCCTTTTAAAACAGTGGAATACAAGCGGTTTTCAAGTCCCGCTCCCCTCTGCCTTTTTGACCCAAAACAGCCGTTGCTGTTTGGAACCCGCTATCCGATCGTGAAACCGCTGGCCCCCCGACCCCAGTTAAATCGCGCGCGCCCGTTGCTGCACGTTATCTGACCAAATGACGCCCGCCGCTGTGACAAAGCCAGCGCCAAGTCAGGAGAAACCAATGACCATCACCGGTACCGCTCCGCCCCCCGTCCCCCCGACCGGCCATATCCACCGGTACCAACCGCTGGCGCACGGCCGCCTGAATCACCTAGTCTGAATCCCCGCAAACGGTGGCGATTCCATTCCGGCGAGATCGACGACACCGAATCCGGTGCGCAGCATAGGAAGATACGTTCTACGGTCCGAAAGAAGACCCGACCTGGCTGGGGCCTGCATTGGAATTGCCGTTGAAATCCCGCCAGTCCGAGTCGGTTGTTGGGAGAAAAATTAACCACGCCGCCCCGCCCGGACTAGCCTTGCCGCAAATCGGCCGCTTCTATGAAGCCGTGGGAAAAACGCGCCCCGACCTAACTGATTCTCAAACCAAAAAGAACACTGAACAAGGCAAGCCGCCGCCTAATGAACCGCGCTGCGCGAAATCCTTCCGAATGCGATAATAACCCAAGAGCCGGCACGCGAGCGATACCGGCCCGGGCCGTGTGCGCTTTTAAAAGCTGGAATCCAGAACGGATCGAATGGAAGGAGGCATCCTGGCGACCAAATCTTCGATTGAATGCGGCCCGTCGGTTTTCGGAGCCCGTTTTGATCCGCGGTGACGGCCCCCAAATTTTGTACACACGCGTCAAGTCCGTGATGATACAAGCAATGGGCCGTGAACCGAATTTGTTGTTGCCGCAGGGTTCCGACCACAGTGACCAACACGGCGACCACGCAAATCCAAGATCAATGCCCTCACGCAACTTGGCGGCACCGGCCCCTCCTTTGCGCAAACCATTCCCCGCTGTTGAACTCCCGGTCCCCCGCAAGGCGAGCCCGCCTGTCCGAAACCGTCCTGCGTGCGGCCGCTGGCGGCGGAAATAATGCGCGAGACGCCGGCCGTGCATCCTTTGCCTTGGTCCATGCAATGTCGTCCCCCCTGGGCGTCCTGATCCGGTCGAGCCTGCGCAACTCGACCATGTGATGGCCTTGATCGAAATGGCTTTGACATCAACGCCTTTTTTGGCTGCGCCCCGACGAAGTTCGACGTCGAAGAAACCTGTTCCGAATGACGGCCCCGCCTATTTGCAAGACCCCCCGCTCAGGCGGTCCCCCCCCCTGAGAGATTGTCGCAACCCCTTGGATCGGCCAAACGACAAACGCTGCACTAATTCTGCGGCAGGTCCCTCACGGCCCGAAAACTCCCCCCACGACACTTCGCGATCTTGAGGGAAATTGGTGGCAGATGTTTAGCGTGGCGCGAGCCGGGTGTCGCGGACGAAAGACAAAGAGTTCGTCGCCCGAGGCTTGGCCCTGTTTCTGCCGAGGGCGAAATTTTTACGAAATCACATGGACACATTGGAACCTGCCCGCTATTGAAAGTAGCAACATGCCCCGCAAGGAGCAAAGCTTGTTCATAGCCCGCCCTGCGTCCCTGGCGCCCTTCGACTGGCAAGCCCCACGGGCCCCGAAAATATGGCCGCCGTGCTTGGCCGTTTGTTGCATATAGTTCGTGAAGGCCAACGCCCGGGTGAAACGTCCGGTCGCGGGGCCGCAAGTTCCCGGGATCCCTTCGACGGAGAAGTTTGTTAATCTGGCAAAAATGAAGCCCGCGTCGCTGGAACATAAGGCCGTGCTATCCATCATGTTGAATGGCCGCGCCAAAAATTCTTACGGGCCCAACCTTGTTTTCGGTCCAAATGTGGCCAACATGTCCCTTTTGCTGGCCTCTTGGTTTCCGCCCGGCTGGTGCCGTGTTCCTTGTCGATTCCGTCCGACATTAGTTTTTTCCATTTCTATGCCGGCAAAAGGCCGAGCTGGTCGGCGGCCCATCGCTATGCCGGGCGAGTCTTGTTTTTTCAACCACGTCCTTTTCCGGGATTGGTCCCTTGGGGATGTCGCGGCCCGTGCTGCTTTGGGCGCGTGGGCCACCCCCCGGGGGGGGGGGGGGCGGGCCCTTTGGGGCCCAGGAGAATCGCCATCTTGCGCGAGAACGTAAGACCCTGCCGCTGTGCTATGGGCGTGTTTTTTCGGCGTGATCTTGCGCTGTTTTGTTTCTATCGGCTGGGATGTTGCCCTGGTCCGGATTTGGTCGGCGCGCGCGGTGAGAACCGGCCGACACTGGCGTGCCCCATTTCTTGCAGATTGGTTGTCCGTCCGTCCCGTTTCCTCATGGTTTGGGGATGAATGGGCAGCCGCCCCATCCTGTACGGGCGCAAAATGGGATTTGCACCCGCCCGCGCGGATGATGGAAACGATCGCGGGTGGGTAAATGTGTAAATGCCAATTCTTGAACCATCCCCTGATCTTTTTACCTTCGACCTTGGGTTCCCGACCGGTGCCGCCCCCTGGCGTCCCCTTTTTGTCGCGCGGGGTGAATTGCCTATACCGCGTTGATGCCAACGTGGCGCCACTATGGCCCGGATCGCGGAAATCCCAAAACGATCCTTCCGGGGCCTGGGCGCGAATCTTTGCGGTGTTTCTTTGCCAATTCGCGTGCCGCCCATCCGACGCCAGTCGCAACCGCTGTAAGCAGCCATATGTCAACCCGCGGCCCGATGCGGGCCTATGCGAGATCCGGGGCGGGCATGCGAATCGTCACCCGGATGAGCCTTTGGCCTTTGCCTTGATCTTTGCCGCTGTCCTGGTGCGGTTGGGCCCTGGATCATTTCGGGCAGAAATTTTGGCGCGGGCGAATCTGGATTCCGGGTCCAAAACGAACCAATGCCCGCGGGGGTCCGCTTTTTTTGCCGCGTTGGTGAATTCGTGGTCGATTTTTCCGCCCGCCTGTGTGCGTTTCCGGCACGTCGCTGGGCGGCGGAATGTTTTTGGACGCCCGGAAGGCCATTACGTTGACGTTTGAAATCTATTGTTCCTGCGCCCGATTTCGCTGCGTTTCTTTTTTTCCCCGGCGTGTTTTGTTCGTGGTCGAATGCAAAGCGGTTGTTCGACAATATGGACCCACCCTAAATTATTCCCGAACTGCGCGTCACCACTGGGGTCCGGGCACACAACGCCCCTGGGAATGAATCCCCTTGTTGCTGGGCCGGCCCAGCCTGCTGTTCCGTCGCGCCCGGCGTGCTCATTGCGGGCAGCGCGCGGGGGGGTCCCTTTGACGCTGGCGGTGGCTTTTCCTGGCCGCCGTCGATGAAAAAAATTCCCGCGCAACGGGGCAGACGCAAACGCGCCAAAGCCAGAGGTATTTTTGCCCGCGACCCGGGTCGGGTTGATGTCCCGCTAAACTGCATCCTGCGCCGATACCGCGGTTTCAGAGGTTTGTCGTCCACGCGCAGCGCGGTTTCCCTGCGCGGATTAAGCGCATGTGCACGCCGGGGTTATTTCCGGCGCTGACGGCGGATCGTTCAGGATCGCCGGTGTCGCCATTCCGCGGGTCGGTCCAAAAGAAACCCGCTTTGCAGCGCTGTTCGACCCCCGTAATTTCGCGCCCAGGAAACCCTTTTTCGGAGAGCCAACGGACATCAATATAGCTTGAGCAAAAATGTTGTGGTTCGCCGGAATGTCCACAATGGGTGTCCGTCCGCACTGTTAGTATAAATTGCCCATGTCCGGTTGTTGGGCGGAAATGAATGTTCGTGTTAAAACGACGCGCCCCGTGTCGACCCGAAATGCGGTTGTTAACGTTTGGTTTTTCGCAGGTATGCTCACGCCACCCATTGTTTCCCCCGCAAACCAGGCACCGCCGCGATTCAACCCCGTTTCGAAATTGACAACGGTGTCCCCCTTTTTTCAGGCCAGCACGCCGCTTGATTAGAAAAGACGTTGGCGATGCCCTGCGAAATGCTCTAACCCCAAAGCCCGGGCCAACCCGTGCCCAAGCTGTGGCCGACGGGCCCGTTCGGGTAGCGTGGGGTACTGGCGTTTACGAGGCTCCATAAGAGCCGAAAAAAAGCTAATGGGGCCATGCCGCGTGTTTGTTGTTTTGCGCCTGTTTGCGGCGCGGGATGTCCACATCTATCGCCCTGCAAGGTCCGCCGGTGGCTGCTCAATAATCGCGGGCACCGGATGAAAGTTTTTTAGCGCTCGACGCTGTCAACCTTTGCCTTGACGCAGCGCACCGCGATCCGGCCCAAACACTTGCCCACAACTGCCGTTCGGAGAACCGGCGCAATTCCGTTGCCGAAGGAGCAACCGCCCCCGGCACTCTTCTCCAAGGCGGCAAGGACCCGTGCAAAAAAAACCGGGAACCGTTAACAACTCTGGAATGAAACAGTGAACGCCAAAACAGCGTCCGCCGAAGGATTTAACGGATCTCCAAAGGCGAAAGGACAGAGGGGCCATTTTGACGGGCTTTGCATTCGCTGCCGGTCTGCTGTCCATATGTCAATGGCCCCTTCTGGATAATGGAAAGCCCCCGCCCCTGACCATGAGCCGAAATTTGCCAACAGACACCGCTATATCGATCTTCATCTGGAAAAACTGGGTGGCCAAATGGTGCCCTTTTTGCCGGGCTATTCCATGCCTTGTGCCAATATCCGATTGGCGTGAATGAATAGAAAACCCAATCTGCTATTACCCCTGCCCGCTTGCGGGCCGTATTCGACCGTCAGCCCCACAATTGGGGCAGGTGAATTCGGTGACCGCCCCGGTCGTGGGAGCCGCGCACTGCCGTTGAAAACGCTGGTGGGCCTGATAGAAACGTGCGGGGCTGGAAAGACGGGGCGTTCAAACGCTATGGGTTTTTTTTCACCATGAACCGGCCGGCGGGATTCGGGGATGAATGTCTGAATAATTGTTTTTGCGCGTCCGTGGCGAATGAACCCCTGTTTTGTTCTGTCGTGGAATGCTGCCCTGCAAGGAACCGACCATGCGCGGATGAATAGCGCCGCTTTGAGCCTAGCTTCAGCCGTTACATCCGATCACCGACCCGTTGCCCTTTTTGATTGCTTGCAAAGGGCCCGACCAGCGCGGCCCAGCGCCACCCGGATGCCGGCCCCGCAGCACGCGAATTGCGTTTCATGGATTTGCGAACGTGAAGCCGCTGAACCGGCGTAAGAGGTCTGGCCCCTTCCGCGTTCGGCCCTTACGTCCGGCGAGGACGGAATTTCGAAAACTGTCCTGTACAGAGAAGCCGCAGGCGAAGCTTGGTGCCCGCCGTTTGCTTGGAGATCAGGGCGGTGGGTGCGAGCCGATTGGTCCGGGCGCGCCCGGGAATTTGTCGCGCCGGCTCGAGTGGCGGGGTTGTTTGTCTTGGTACGCAATTGTACAATGTGTCGAATTGCCGGGCAAAACAAACTCCGGTGGAGGCCATTAGCCTGAAAACCAATGGGCGGGATCCAGTAAAAGGCCCGCCCGCGCTGGGTGGTGACCCGTGCTGGTGGGCCTACCCCGGTGCCCTGACGCTGTGCAGGGGCCCGCGTTTCGAAACTTGTGCCAAACGTGCCGCGCAGCGTGTCGTTCCTGGCCGCCCGAGCCTGCCCCCTGTATGTGCGCTGAAACGGCTCCAACCACCGCTTTGTTTTGAATGCCGGCGACAAAGGGTTTGGGGCAACTCAGGTGGCGATAGTGAATGTGTCCGGGGCAGTTCGGGCTCGCGTAAAAGCGGGCCCTGTCCCCCCGCAATTGGGCCTTAATGTTCATGATTGCGCAAATGCGGGTATTTGAATACATGCTTTGGGGCAAGTCCCGCGGCATTAGCGGTCCCCTGCCAGTACCCGTTGCCCAGAAGCTGCCCTTTTTGTGGCGAATTTTAAAAGATAACCTAGTGAAGATGGAATAGAAGAAGTTTACCGAGAAACACGAATGGCCTTTGCGGTGTTTGAAGGCGATAAACGAAATCGTCGGTTTTGGCCCAATCACCATGTCCAGCGGCCGCCCCGAAACAGCCTGCGGACGTGGTGGTTTGTCGAGCCTGCCCGACGAAGGACGACTGTCCGCAGGAACCGAACCGAAGTTGTTTCGTTTGATCGGAATCCGTCCCAAGGCGGCGTCCCGATAATTTCCCTGGCGAGCGGATTTGATGGCGATCAATCGAGGTCCCAATCACGCACGCTTGTCCGACAAACCCCCCCCTGGTGGGAATCTGACGACCCCGCAGGGCGAGAGCGTGGTTCTTTAAGAAATGAAGCGTCCGACCCGAAGCCAGAATGGAAACGAGTCTTTCCAATGGACGGAAGTCCCGCCCCTTATTCAATAAGTTCCAAATCGGGGTGGAAGCCCCGCTGCCCCGCCGAGCCTCCGTGCGGGAATTTTTAATATTAACCATTGGAAGAGGGCCCTTGGCGCCTAATGGTTTTTTTCAAAACCCGACCCCGAATATTTTGCCGTATGAATTTGCCAACCCGCAAAGAGCATATCCGGGCCTTCCTTCCGGCAGAGATTTTCCGGACATGTTTGAAACACTGTCGGCGCCGCAAGTCCTTGCGGCGTTTGAATCGATGACACGATTCCCCCGCCGTCAAAATTCGCGCAGAAAAGCCCGCTGGATTTTTTTGGCCACGCGATGTCAAAAGAGCGCGAAGTTGGTTTTTGGAAATAACAATTGCGCTTGGTGGCGGGCAAGAACAAAAGTCCTTTGACCCCTCGCTGATTCGGCCCAGTGCCCCCTATCCCACGGCAACCCGGTGACCCCCGGCCTGCGATCCACGCATAACAATTTGTTTTTTGAAAAACCCGCAGGGTAAACACCCCTAACACGCCCCCTACCAGCCCGCGAATCAGTCCAGTGGCCGCTAAGCGCGTTTGAACTTCCAGAACCGATGATGCAGCGATTTCTAACCCGGCCACTCAGGGTCGCGCAAACGCGTCTCCCGCTTGGTACGACACGGACGCCCTGTCCGAAGCGATGAACCGAATGGCGGATCGGCCTTGGTCGAAATCGAAGGCCCAAAGCTTTCTTTTGTCGACCCGAATTGCAACCCCCACATCCGCCGTGATCCAGGAAAACCCCGCGCGGCCACCTGCCCCTGGAATACGGAATAGTGAAATCCATAGCGGCGATCCGACAAAATGGAAGCGGTCGCGGCTGTTTTCCGGTGCCTTTTTGGTTCCAGTTCCCGGCAACTTACGGCCCAAGTGCGCGACTTTTACCCGACCATATGAAGAACTTGCGTCTTGCATGACGCCTGGTGGCTTTGGGTTGTCGTAGATCCGCTTTGATCCCGAGGCCGTTTTGACGCTGCTAAAGAAACCCGTGGTGCCATGGCCCGGCGGAAATATCGCTTGGTCCTGGTCCAACCCAAGCGGTTTTGGTGCGTGCCCGAAGGATATTGGCGGGCCCGCACGCGGCCATATGGCCCCTGCAAGGACGCCTTATAAAAGCCCGCCCCTCCGCGCCCATGCCCCCCATGTTGGCCGTGGTCCGATTGACCGCCCCACGTGCCAAAACCGTGCCTAACCGTTTGTCACTGGCAGAACGCGTGAACAGCACATCCGCCGCCGAAAAGGCGACGTCGAACTTTTGTACCGCGCAAGCCGCTGCTGGCCGGTGGAATAGGCGTCCCCCCGAATGTAGTGCGGTTTCTTCCATTGGCCCCGACCCGTCTTTAAGGCGATTGCCAACATGGCGTTAATTCACCCAAGGCCTTTTAAACGCTGGCCAATGCCGGCCTGGAAAAGCCGAATTCAAGTCCAAATCCGAAATCCCTTTTGATACGGTGAACGGTTTGATGTCGGCCCCGCTTGCCAGGCCGCTTTGTGGAATGAAAATTTCTGCCGTGGACGAGGGCAAAATCAACCTGGCGCCGGCGTCGGGTTAGACCCCGCCCGTCGGCCATCAGCCTCCGACGAGCGCAGCGTGCCCTGCCACGTATCCGAAAGCCCGTCCTGCGTTGGCCTTTGGTATTCGCCGCAGCATATTGGAAAAAGTTCGAGCGCAAAATTATCGCTTCCCCCCGACGTACCCCGCCCAATGCGCCCGAAAGCGCCCTTATCTGAACCCACCCGAATCTCCACAGAACCCTGCCGCCCCGAGAACCCGAAATGAGCGCCCTTTATATCGTCCCCCCTTGCCGAATTCCGTGCTCTGGCTCTTGGAGACCCGGTGGCGATTGATCCCGTTGGGTCCGTGCACGATGAAGGCGAATTCGGCCCCCGCGAAAATAAAATTGAGCCCCGTCCCACTGGCGCGAAGTTTTTCCTTCGATGACCACCCCGTTTTGTGCCGCAAGAACAGCGCGCCTTGGGTTATAAGCATAATTGATCGAAGAAACGTTCCGCAAGCTTGTGACAAAATCAAACCCGCTATGACCGGCAATTTTTCCATGCAGTCCCAACTCGGGTGCCAGGGTGAATATGCGGTCCTGCCTGGCCGATTTGCGTCCCTATCACCGGTGCCAACGGGCCAAGGGCAATCGCAACAAATCTGCCCTATCCCTCCATGTTCCGGGCCCACGCACCCAATCCCGCCCAGCCCGCAAAATATGGTTGCTCTTGGAAGGTTGTTGTGGTGATCAAAACCCGCCCCCCCAACGGCGATCATCGAATCCTGCGACGATCTTCCCCGCTCCCAAGGCGGTAAAAATCACAGCCGGAAAACCTTGCTGGCTGCAAATATCACCTTAATCCCTCGAGCCCCACGCTGTTTTCGAGAAAACGTTGACCCGAGGTGACCAAAATCACCCACCGATCCAAACGCCGGTCAGGTTCTAATAATCGACCGGGTCAAATATGAACGCCATGGCGGTTTGGCGCCGTCCGGGCGAGTGGGCGGCGATTCAGACCCCACACTCCAACCTGCCCTACAAAACATTCCTGCTTTCCGCAAATGCGCGGGGGTGGCCCGGCATGGGTCCCGATTGGTGTGAAATCGCAAACCTCATCGCCGCATGTTTCCGGCCATCCGAACGGTGGGTGAAGCCCGCTGTTTTCGCGGCCCCCTTAAACGGTCCCGCCATTCGTTGCTGCCCGCCGTCGTGGTCGTATTTCTTGATGATTGGCGGCGACGGGCTGAACCATCAAGCCACCCAACGTCGGTCGCGGATCATCCTGTAAACGCCCCAAACATCCGCCAAGCGCTTTCGAAGGGCGTCCGAGTCGCTGTACAAGGGCCGACGGGGCCCGTGGTCCGCGCAATGAATGTATTTTTCGATGTCGCCCCTTTTCGAGGAAAGCCCGCAAGGCGTACGGGTGGAAATGACGCAATCCGCCAAACGTTCTGTGACAGCCGGCCTTTTCCCAACGCGGCCTCCCACCGATGAAGCTTCCTGTTCGCTGGCACCTGGATGCGTGAAACCGAACCGAGGTCAGAGACCAGGCCCGAGCTGGACCGGTTTTCTGCGACGTCCGAATGCCGGCGATTCCGCGAAGAGATCCGCGCGAATCGAAAAACGGTAGACCCCATCGCGCGGTGAAAAATAAGCGCCTCAAAAAACGCGCCGCACACGTCGAGATCTGGGTCCCCGCGAATGGGATCGCCTCCTACAACCCGCGAACGAGCGGTTGCCTTCCCCCGGTGCGTTTTCCGCGTCGGACAAATACTGGCCTCCGGTCAACCGCCGTCCGACACGTTGCAATGCGACCCGGCAACCTATTCTGCAACCTGCCCTGCCGATGGAGGAAAAATAACGCCAGAGGCGCCTGAAAGGTAAGTTTCCAAGAATATTGAAAAGTGACAAAAAGGGGCGCGGGAAAACCCTCGTGCCCTCCTTTTTTTGCCGTGGTTGCGGTCCTTTAGCCTTGTCCGGCCGAGAAAGGCAAGAACCCTTGGCGCAATAGGCGGTTCCATGGGTCTTTTGGTCTTTGGTGCCCGACAGAAAATCCCCCGTCCCAAGGGTTCCGCCCGTCCATTAGGCCCGCCCGACAAGCAAAATCCGACGTGGGCCAACTCGCCCTTTGGCCCCGCAAGAAAATCCAAGGCACCGGCCGGCATGGTTCCCTCGCCAAGGGTGCAGTTTGGCCGCTTTAGGATGAAATCGGCCAATGGGCTTGGCGACCGGTGGCGTACTTCCGTGGCCCGAACAGCGCAGGGAATTCAACTTGGCAAAACCCCTCCGGCCCGAGGGTTGGCGCGGCACCCTCTGAAAAACCCCGAAACCCTCCTTGGTAAACGTTTCCCATCGGACAAATCCGCTGAGTCTCTCGATCCTGCTTTGCCAATGAGCCGCACGCGCAGTCGGACGCGAAGCCCCAAAGGGCGCGTTCAAGCGCGGTGCTGTTCATCTCGGCCATCAACCTCAGTCCCCATCGTTTTCACCGAATTCAATAGATCCACGCCCAAAAGCCCGGTTTAACGAAGCGTGTCCAACCGCAACAGAATCATGCCCCGAAGGGTCTATAGCCCCGGGTGAAGTTTCAGATGTGCCGTCGATGATCAAGATAAAGCCCAGAGGGGGCTCGGATCTTGTCGAGTAATCCGGGGTTTCGCCGATACCGCTTCTCGCCCGATTTGACCCAGCCGTCGGAAGGCCTCCCGTGGCAAAGCGCGGGTGATCATCGCCTTCGGCAAAGCAAGACACGCAAAGCGGTGCCAAATTCAATGCCGGGGCGCCCGGATTGGTGTAAAATGTCAAAGCCGTTGCAGAATGGCGGAAAACGCGGCCAAAACCTCGGCCGCGCAAAGCATAACGGCGCAAAAAGGACAATCAACAATGTTTTGCCTGGCCTGCCGTCACACCGCGCCCCGGGGGGCGGCACGCGTCTGGTCCTCTGCGTCATTGGTCCCGAATTCCTTTTTGGTCTTATCGATCCATCTTATTCCTCGGCCCGGCCGCAAACCTTGGCGGCCCTGCCGTAAGGCCATGATCGCAAAAAGCCAAGCGACGCAAGAATCGACCCGCCCAGTGCACCGCCGGCTGGATGATCAACAGTTGCCCGAGGGCCAAATACCCAACGCAATAAGCGGTTCCATCCAAGCGGCTTGACGGCCCAAAAACGCCCAAAATTACCTTCCCCACCACGCAATACGGTCCCTTGCGAAACCAAGCCCCAACAGGGCCGCGCGCAAAACAGAACTGGTGGCCGATGCGCGCGCGCGAGCCCTCCTCGAGCGTTTTCAGCAAGGCCGGCCTTCCAACTAGCGAACGGCGGTTCCTGCCCCTGCCGCCGCCTGCCCCCGACAATACCAAAAAACCCCGTTCCAAAAAGAGTAAGTGCCGCCCCGCGCCGGTAAGAAATGTCCGCCGGCGGCCCCACCGCTAAAGCAGTCAGCCGCCGCCACGTCGTCGACGCATCGCGCACGCGATCGCTCGGTATATTGGGGTAACCCCGTGGCCAGATTAATCGCGCAGGACGTGCTCGGCTCGGGTCCGTATAGCACCGTCGATTAAAGTAGCCGGTTGCGGCCCGGTCACGCGGCGGTTTCATGTCCCAAAGATTTAAACCCGATCCCTCGAACGAAAAAATCCGACCTCTTTGAAACTGGCGATGGTGCCCCCGTGATGTTCGCGCCCACACGTTTGAAGTCACTGTCCACCAAGCCTCTAGCCCGATCCCTCCCCCTCGCTCCTTCGCGGCAAAAGCCTGATCACGACGGCCGTCATAATCAGGTTCCCCACCCATCGCCCCCGCGGTGATCCCCCGTGGTTCCCCGTCCAAATCAAGGCCTCCGCCATAGGTCACCCCGCGCTCGCCCCGCCAACCCCATTTAAGTCGCCTCCCACCATCCTTTGCGTCCCTTGCCCGTATGAATCTTTTTGACGACCCCCGCCGAAGCCATCGGGTCGCCCTATCGATGCGGCCGCAACAGCCGGTTCATCGGTTTAGCCTTCTTTAGTGTAGCCCTCAATTCCTGGTCTTCCTGGATATCGACCAAAAAATACACCGGGGCAAACATCGGCCCCAACAGTTGCCCGAAAATCGCCCTGGCCCGCAGTGCCGTCGACTGCCCCAACCCGGGCGGCCATACCGGATTAGCCCCAAACCGAGCGACAAGAACCCACGGCCATCCCCGCCCCTTCGCCACTCCCGCCAATCGCAGTCCAAGCCCACGAAACCCCGCGGTTCCCGTCGCGGCCAAACGGCAGCGCGTTGCGCCAAGCGGCAACGCACCTCAGTGCAAGCCAGCCGTGAAGTATCTCCGAACGCGCCTGCGAATGCCACCCCAAGGTCCCATAAGCGTCAGCCCCACCAAAGCTCCATTAACCCACCCCCGCCCACCCGAACCACAAAAAGCGCACGTTCCAGCAAGAATGACCGCCACGTAGCGCGGCCGGAAAGCGTTGGCCGGCCCCGTCCCAGCCCATGCCCACAACAGGTTCCCGCCCCGCCGAATCTTTTCCCTCGCTGCCGCCGCCAGTGGCCAGACTGGAAAAGGCAAAACGCCCGTGAGCCAGCCCGTAAGATCCCGCCCCTCGCCAGCCGTGCGGGGTTAGATGGCAAAAGGCCCGCAGGAAACGGCCCCAAGCCGCGCGGAAAATTATGGCGCAAAAAACCAGCCGCGCCACGGCCCCCCCCCAAGCAACCACGCCCAAGGCCGACCCCGCCCCAAAAAGCCGATAGCTGCGCCGATTCTGAACAAGTAATTCTGGAAATCCCGCACGGTCTGCCCCCAAGGGCTTTCGGAGCACGGCAATGACCTCTGCCCTTTTGCCGGCCAAATAAGACCCGTAACACACGACACGCCCGACGCCCGCCCACAAGCCCAGACCGAACCCCCAGGCCCCACAAGGATCAAAAAAACGCAGTGAGCCGTTCGACCAAATCCTCGAAATTACGCCCCGTGGCGCCCCCATAACATTCGCATCCCGCCCTGTGGTTTTCGAAACACCGCAAACGGGGCCCGGCGGACTTTTAACCACAATTCCGGTTTCGGGGGAAAGCAACAACCGTATTTAGATAGCA
>Ga0163217_1009616_pt1 | contig 15152 bp, 17 predicted proteins | sample SynspAceP_FD_185933 | JGI IMG/M metagenome (GOLD analysis project Ga0163217, IMG submission 185933) | Saline lake microbial communities from Ace Lake in Antarctica - Synechococcus sp. Ace-P (PacBio error correction) | ecosystem: Environmental > Aquatic > Non-marine Saline and Alkaline > Saline ...
ACCCAACCAACCACACCAAGGGGGGGGGAGACAAAGAAGAATGGGCGCAAGCCCACCAGTTCCCCCCGAAAAAATAAGGTCCACATCGTCCGGGCGACATTCCTTTTGGGCCTGAATTGGAACGCCTTTGAACAAAAACCCAGAATCCCGCGGCTGGTCCCATCAGGCTCTTTGATCGGCCCATGGAATGGAACGCAATTCCTTTTGTTCCCCCGGGGTGCCCCGCCAAGGCAATAGGTTCCTTGTCGCGGAACCTGGCCCGCAAGCCGCAAAAATGGCTTTCGGACAAAATGGTTCCAAGCGAATGCCGCAAAAGACCGCTCTGGTCTGGTTTCAGGAGCCCACGATCCAGAAACAATTCTATCCGAGAGCGTTCCCGTGCGAATGGCGCTTCACACCTCCAAAGTCCTCGGCATAGGAATGCCGTCGTCATTGGTGATGAGAATTCGCGCATTGCCTAAAACTCCTGAAATTAATTGGCGTCTATATGCCGCCTTTTTGTTTTTCGTGATCCCGCCATATAGGGCAGAAGCCAAACGTCGGGCACGGTAAATTGACCCATCGGCGTTCTGGTTAATTTTTCCATTGACTGCAATCAGTGCGCGGCCCAACTGCGCCACGGCGGAGCCGTTGAAGCGTATGGACAAAGCGCGTAAGCCTTGTCCTGCCCCGTGTTGCGACACCGCGCATTCATCCGGCGCGCCTGAAAAATCACCGCACACCGAAAGCAGGACGAAATCTCGTCGATAGGCCCTTTTTGCCGGGCAGCCAAACCTCGATGGTCGTAGGTCTTGGCGCGCCCCGGAAAACCCATGTCGCCGGTGCAGAGCAGCGACGGTGCGGAAATGCAGACCCAGGCCCCTTTAGAACGGCTTCGGCGCTTGCAGTCATTCCGTTCATCGTTCTTCAAGCGATGGTTTCCGGCGTCGTCCACGAGACCAATTTCGACCTTGGTGAAAACTGATGCCTGGCGCAGCAATACCGCGCCGTAATCGCGGCGGCGGAACCAGCCCTCAGGCGGAAGCAGGCCTTTTGTCTGTGCACATAGGCGCTGGGCATTCCCTTCCTCGGCCAGGATGCTCGCCGGCAGCCATGTAGGTCAGCGGTATCTTCCGCCGTCGGAATCAGCCAGGGCCCATCCGTGGTGGAAACCAGATCAATCTGCCAAATTTTTGGCAGCTTTGTCGGTGCCGTATGCCGCCGCATCAATTGACCATCAACGGCGGATTGACTTCCGTGTAGCCATGCTCGCCGGTGTGAACAGATCAAGCATGTACTGAACCGAGCCGCGGCGCTCGAGCCGGGCCAGCTTGGGCGGACAGGATGGTGGAACCTTTTTGAAACCCGGACATTTTTGCCCGCACGCTCGAAATCCATCATGCCCAGCGCTTCGCCCGAGCTCGAAATGCTGCTTGTTGTTTTCCCAAAACCAAAGAGTCAGGTTTCGAGCCAGAATGTCCGAACCTTCGACGTTCTCGCTCTCGTCAGCGGCCCACTGGCACATCGTCAAGCGGAATAATTTGGCAACACTGACAAAGCGCTTTTTGAGCGCCTCATCGAGTTCGCGCTCTTTTGCTTCCGGCCAACCCTGGAGATTCATCCTTGATGGTTCGCGACTTCGGCTTTCAGACTGTCGGCTGTGGCCTGATCCTTGGCAGCCATTGCCTTGCCCGATTTCTTGGAACGCCCCCATTGCGGCGCGCTCCTGGCAGGGCCTGAAGCGCGCTCAACATGACTGCGGCCGCGCCTCACAAGGGCGATCAGATGTCGGACTGGCGCCAGCCGCCGGCGCTTTGGCCAGCGCGCGTCAAAGGCTTTCCGGGTTTTCGCGTATCCATTTGAATGTCCAAGCTGGCAAGGTTCCGGTACTCCGATTGGAAGCGCCAAAACCCGCAACCGGCCGTCGAGACGGCACGGGCGCAAAATCAAACGCGGAGCTCAGGCGTCCCCCCTTCGGGAATCAGAGGCTGCCGGCCGATGGATCATGCAGCTTCCGCCATGGCCGCTCTTGCGGCGCGCTGGCGCCTTCCACGAGTCGGGCGCAATAGATGGCAAATCTCGTAAAGAAGGGATGGTTGGCAGGCGCAAGTCCGATCTGGGAGACCGGGGTCCGGCGGCGTCAGCAACGGCAGCCGGCGATAAGGCGCGCAACGATGGCGTATTTGCGACTTTTCAAGCAAGGCCCTTGCTGGATACCAAGTCCGACCGTGCCAGCAGCGTGGTCAACCAACCCGGCAACTGGAAAACTCCCAGGCCGAAGGCAAAGATCAGCGGTCATGATCAGCCGGGAGATACTCTGGAAACCTTGGGCAGCAAGCATGATCGAGCTTCACCGGCGCCGCCTGTCTGTTCCATCGCAGGAAGAACACATTACCATCGGCGTGAAGAAGAATAAGACCAGCGCTGCACCCAAGCATGAACAGCAAATGGCGAGCGACGAGAAACGGCCAGAAATGCGCCGCGCTCATTCTTGTAAAGCCCGGGCGCCACGAACTTGTAGATCTGCGGCAGCTATTATCGGAATGCCAGCACGCAGTCCGCCCAAACATACCGGATCTTGATTTGCGTAAAGAAGAACTCCTGCGGCGCGGTGTAGATCAACTCGATCTTGCGATCCGTCATTCCGGCCCAAATGCACGGCCCAGGTAAAGGGCTGGGACCAGAAAGATTGAACAGAGGTTTCGCAAAAAACGAGAAACACACCAGAAATGCGATAAAGAACGCGCCAAGGGCCCACATAAGGCGATTGCGGCAGGCTCCAGCAGGGCGTAAGAAGCGGCCTGTGGCTTGTCTTCGGTGGTCTTCGGTCACGCCTGGCCCTCGCCTTGCTTAGGTTTCTTGTTTGCGCGAGGCGCAGCTTTCGCCGAAGCCGGCTTTGCTGGCGCTTTTGCCTTGGACACAGGGTGTCGCAGCTTTCGCCCGTAATGATTTTGGAGGCCGTCGACTTCCGGCCGGCGGCTGCCTTTGGAGCTGCGGCTTGCCTTTGCTGTTTGCCGGCTTGGCCTTTGAGGAAGCCGGTGCTTTGGCAGTCCTTTCACCGGCAGCCGGTTTGGCCACTGACTTTTTGGTCCGCATCGGTTGTGCTTGGGCGCAGGTTGCTGTCGAAGCATCGGCAAGTTTTTATCCGCTGGAGCTTTCAGTCTTTGAACTCGGCGGACCATCGGAAAGCTTCATCGGTCCGGTTCCGGAAGGCAGCCTCCTTCGCGGCTCTTTCAGCCGTCGAAGATGGTGTCTTTAACGCGATTTTTCCAGATCCGCCTTGATATCCTTTGCCGTATCCCTTGAGCGGATTAACGGCATCGGCGAATGCCCTCTGCATTGGATGAGCTTGGCCGCGCAATCGTCAAACGTCTTCTTGACGTCCATCAAAGTTTCCGCTTCATTCGCAACACATCGTCGAACTGCCCGAAACTCGGAAGCCAATTCGCTCTGAGTTTCTTGGTAGTGCCAGCCTCGAAGCACGCGCATAGGTTGGCAGGGTCCTTTCGTGACCAACCACGACGATCAGCAAGCAATTGGCTATACGACCAGAAGCCTGGCCAACCGATGTCGACATTCAGGCGTCTCCTCACCCGTCAGGGGGCAACGGATTGCGTATTAAACAGCCACGATCCTTGGGCTTCAAGCTTCTTCACCTTGCTTTCGACTGTCTTTGGGTGTTTCAGGCGCGGTTTCTTCTTCCTCCACCCATGCCCTTCTTGAAGCTCTTGAATACCCTTGGCAACATCCGCCCATCAGTTCCGGAATCTTGCGCGTACCGGAAAAAGCAGCAAGAACGACGACCAAGAACGATTAGCCAATGCCAAAATACTAAAATGAAACGCCATGATACTCTCCTGTAAATGCCATCCTACCCTGATTTAAGGGTGTTTATGCCGTTTGTTTTCAAAACACCAAAATGTCGCGCGCGTTGACAAGTCACCGAAACATGCGAACGCCACCCGCTCAATTGACCAAGCGGGCGGAAATACGCGCATCAATCGGGTTTCGCCGACCCGCAACCACCAAAAAAAAAAAGCGTCACCAATTCCTCCACCCCGCAGAAATCTCCGCCGCACAATTCCCGTGCCGAAAGCGCCCGCAAGGCGTTTCGTAACTTCCACGCCGGGAAGCCCTTATGGCAATCGGAGACGTTAGCACCATCTCTTAAAACCGCTGCAGCCTTCAACGCGGACCTAATGGGGGCCGTAAGTGCGAAAATTCGCCAGAAACCGTGCTTTCAAAGACATTTTATTTCCCGAAAAAAACCGGCGGCGAAAAATTGGCTGGCGGTGATAAAGATCTTCAGCAGTAACCGGACCTGCTGCAAGGGCACCATCTTTCAAACAACCGCAATCCGGTCGCCCATAGCCGCATGGCCTTCCTCGGCATCATGGGTCACCCACAATGGCCGTTGCCCGCGCTTTCGCGTAAAATCGCCAGCGTCTTCGGCCCTAGACACTGTCCTTGAGCCGCGAATCAAAGTCCGGAAACGGCTCATGCCATCAAAAGCAACTGCCCGGACGTGGGGCGGCCAGTGCGCGTGCAAGCGCAGAACGCGCTTGCTGCTCCCCGCCCGAGAAGCGCATGGCGGATAGTTTTCCGCGTAATGAACCATACTCAACACGATCCCAGCCGCCGCCCAGCGCCTCCGCGCTTGGCATCTTGCCGAGGACCAAAGCGGGTCATATCCAAACCGACATTGGTCGATGATTGTCAGAATGCGGAAACAGCGCAAAATCCCTGAAACATCAAGCCTATGCCGCGACGCTCACAGGCGGAAGGTTTACATGTGGTCCCGGCTATCTCGCGTCATTGAGCAGCAACCGCGCCCGCGCCGCAAAAGGCTCGATTCCCGCAGCAAAAGTCCTCAAAAGCGTGTTTTTCGGCCAGATCGCCGATGGCCCAAGCAGGCACAGGACCTCGCCCGGCTCCGCCGCCAGCGTGAAGCACCACGCAGCGTCGGCTGATCACCATAGGCCATGGTGAAAACATCCTCAAACGCCAGGCGCGCCGCGAAGGGTAACACCGGCCAGTCCTGCGCGCTGATTGCCGCTCTGTTCTGCTGTGTAAAACGATGGCCGGAACCCTTGTAGTCAGCAATCAATTGCCCCGGATCACTCCGGGGACCGGATGCTTAAGTCCTCCGCTTTCACCCATGGTGTCAAGAGACCCAAGCTCTTCCAGATCGAGTTGCGGTGATCGATCTTCATCCTCGTTAAAGCCGTCGACGGACGACAGAAGCGGCGGCTGAAAGTTCCCGAAGGTACGCCCGCCCCGACACAGCCCTGCCCCTTGAGTTCGTCCATCCCGGGCAAGTCGCGCAGCTCTTCAAGCCGAAATAATCAAGAAACGTCGTCGTCGTGCCATAAGGTACGCGGGCGGCCCGGAGACCGGCGGCGGCGCGCGGCATGCGCACCCGCCGGTTTCCAGAAGCACATCAAGCGTGCCCTTGGATGTCCCACAACGCGAACATCTCGATTTCGCGCGCGCGTCACCGCTGGGTGATTAGGCAATCGTCGACAGTACCTCGAGTTCCCGCCGCGGGAACCAAGTTTCTTGACTTCTGTTTCATACTCGGATCAGGAAGCCCAGAATCGGCGCGGTGGAGGAAGGCGCCAAGGCATCGCCTAAAACCCGACCAGATTGATCACCGAGCGAGGCATAGGCGCTCGGCCAACTGCCTTTGCATCACGCACTTTGACCGGTGTGCCTTCCGGAAGTTTGCTAAGAAATCAGTTTTTCTGGCGACGCGGCTGCGCTTGAGGCAAGAACCAAGCGCTTCGCAATGCGGTTTCGGCCTCAATGCAAGGGCACGTTCCTTGAGCGCATCGCCAGGGCATCGATCCCATCTCGGTTGTCCTCTGCGTCGTCCACTCCGCACCAAAAGCAAAAGCGGAGGCCCAATGGCCGGATCCATTGTCATCCTTTGCTTCCCTGCACTGAGCGGCGGCCCTGTGCGGGCAGCCGATGAAGATAGGCTGGTACGCGCCATCCTGAACGAATTTCCAACCGCCCTCCCGACCATCTCGAGACTGGCGGCAAACGAACTGGCAATCGGAGTTGTCCGTTCTTCCGGAATCAGACAGATAGCGGATCAGATTACTGATCCAGCGCCGTCCAGTCCTTCAGTTCGCCGATCAACCGGAACAGGATTGACGGCGGGCGTCCGCCGAGCGACCAGACGCGCCTGCGCGAGATTGTCACCTGGGTTATCGTTCTGAACGCTGCTTTTGGGCGCGGCGTAAAGCTGTCAGCCAAATCGTAAAAGCGTCGCGGTCAAAATTCGAAGTTTTGTCAATCCACCATCGGGCCTCAGGTGCACCGCGGGCAAACACATCCACGTCCAAACGGTTCCGGATTGCCAACCGTGTGGCCGCCTTCCCGCATGGCTTCCAGCCGCTTGAGGCGGAAAAGCAAGCTGTGGGCCATCTCTTCACCGCTTGGTTCATCGCGCTTCGGCCCCTGCGGGATAAAACAGTTTTGACTTGAGATAGGCGAGCCCATGCCGCCATCACAGATAGTCCAGCCGCCAGTTCAGATCGCAGCGCACGGGCCTTCTCTGACGAAAGAGCAGATATTGCTCTGCCAGTGCCAAGAACCGGAATGGCCGTGCAAGATCCCACGCGCTGGGTACGCGCCCAGAATGCAACAACAGATCGAGAGGTCCTTCAAACCGGCAACATCAATCAACCAGCGACGGAATGCACCCGTGGGCCCGGTCAGTTCTTGGCATCATCCCACATAACGTTCTCCATGGGCGTCTTGCCCGAGGCGCGTTTGCGCAGGATTGCCAGCCACTCTGCGGTTTTGCCGTTGTTCACGCCCTGCCCGCCTTTTCGATCCGTTTTTTTAGAGGCGGCCATCAGCCCCCTCGAATTCTTCGCGCAATGCCGGCGTCGTCGCTGTCATCGGCGGGCGGAAAGCGCCATGACGTCTTCTCTGCACGACGCAAGCCATTACCGCAGAGAAGCGGCGTGAACCGTTTTGGAAGCCACAGCTTGCCATTTCCGCCGCGATCACCCATTGCAGTTGCCAAACGTGACATCGCATCCCTGCAGCACAAAAATTGCAACGTGGTCCCTTGTGGCGAAATTCCCCAGAAAGCGCGTTCATCGACACATCATCGGACATCAAACAGCCGTCAAACGCCGATTTTCGGAGCGAATGATCTCGTCCACGCACCCGGCGTGATGTTGTCGCAGGCTTTGAATCCGCATCAAATGTCCAAGTAAAACACCCATGCGCCGACATCGCCTCGGCTTTCACCGGCCTAGTGCTTGAACGGGATGAAGTCCACGCGCGACAATTCAGCGTGGGATGCATCGACTGCGGCAGCTCAATGGTGGGTGTCAGCACCCGCAACGCCCATGGCCCGGAATGTGGTTGATCACCGGCAGCATTCCGCCCGGCTTCAGCCCTTCTGAGCGCAGCTGCCCCAATACCGATAACGACATCGGGGCGTGAATGCCGTAGCACGGCTTCCAATCACGCTCAATGCCCGCCGGCGACGGCACATCCAGCACCGGACAGACAGTCGACATTTTGGATCCCAGGAGCGGGAAAAGATCAAACGCATGCAGCGCGACAATGAATCCATGTTGCACGCAAAGCCCGCACGCCGGGTTGGCGAGATAAAGCGCGCCGAGATCAGCGCCGAAGGGTAATTTGCGGACCAGCGGCGGCTTGAACGCGGCTGCAGCGCGCGCACCCTTCCTGATCAAATCAGCACCGGCGCAATCAAGGCCGACCGACAATTCGCGCAGGCTGGCGTCAGATCAGGCCACCTGGCTGAGACTGACTATATTGCGCCCGAATAGGATGGATCCCAAGGCCTGGTATCGGCAAAAATACGGAACGCTTCACTGGGGCTCAACCACGGGCCCGCACAATCCCGGAAAAATAACTGATTTTGATTCGCTCATGCGCTATGGTATCGAACTTCGCCGGGTTTGACAGTCAGGCGTCCACCGGATCTGCAGACATGAAAAAAAGGCCCGCGCAGTCTGGCGCGGCCTCTCATCCGGCTTCGTTCAAGTCCATCGGCTACAGCGCCGGCGGCATCCGCCTTGGATGCGCAAGGTCGTGTAACCACTGGAATTGAATGCATATACGTTATCGTTCAAAAATGAATCCATTTGAACGCGACAATGCATTAGCGCGAGAACGAAAGCAACTGCCGCCGGCAGCCTTGTAACGGCTTGCAAAGTGCATTGGCCCTGGTCCCCCCTGGAGCCGGCAGGCACGCCTGACGCCATGTGAAACACACCCCTTGCTACGATATCTGCACGCTGGATATCGACGCTTCTGCCCGCCAAGGACAGAACTGTAGGGCGGAAGTGGACAAAGGTTTTTTTCCCAAGGACGACCTGGGCACCCTCCTGCAGTGGCTTGTGATGCAATCTGCACAATAATACCCGCCAGGATTGGCGGCAAGGTGCGGCAGCCGGAATCGTGCTGATGCGACGGCCAACAGGTTTGAGGCGGCAGCAGGTGTCGCAAAGGGCACAGCGATACGCCGGCGCAGCGCCAACGTCCTACGCCCTGGCTAACCGTGCCAACCACATTGGACAGGCTGGTCCGGCGGGGCGGGCCTTGCGGAACCGGGGCATTGGCCACGGGCCGGACTGCGGCTGGGTCTTGACGATCCGCAGGTGCTACGGTACCCTTCTTGTCGCTGCAAACTTCGGCTTCCGCAGGCTGGATCCTGAACAGAGCGCTACCCGCTTTCAGCGGATGAACTGCAACAAAACGGCCCTCGCATAGATAGGATAGAGAACAGGGGTATCGTTCTGCGAAGCCGCAAAGACGCCAGCGCTTTGCGGTACGTCCCCGGATGTGGAAAGCCCTGGGCTCAGTGACTTCCCTTGCCCACGGATTGATCCTCAGGCTGACGACCCTCTGCGCAACCTTGCGCGGAGGCACAACTGGCCGCAGTTGCCCCATTGGCCGTGGCTCGGCAGCAGCTCCGTCGGCAGACAGCCGTTCCTCGGACTTACCGCGAAAATCGGACCGCGCGCTTCAGAGGCAGGGATCTCCGGGATCGAGGGCTTCTCTGGACGACATCGATTGGTTCTTCAGGTCCGAAATTCACCAGCGCTGGCTGCCCGGTGGAAGTCACCGGTGCCGGCCAGCAACACGGGGTCGTAGAAACACGCCTTGTCTGATTTGGGGATCTGTCACGCCACCTGGATTTTCCGGAAGCACTTCCAACCGGATCCTTGTCGGCCCGGATTGATGCGCGGCCCACCGTCAGCGCTCGTCTCGTCACCCGAAAAAACATGCTCCAGCCAAAACGCGCCCAGAACCAGCAAGCGCCGCCAGTCCGAGAAACTGCAACGGCAGAACAGGTCCTCGGCGAACCATTCTCAGTTTCGCCTTGGCCCGTGGTCATACTCATCGACGAAATCAAAATCACCGTCCGGAGTCATCGCCGCCGTAGCCTGCATTCGCAGATGTGCGGGAAAGCCTGATCGACACCGCACCAAGTTCGCGTTCAAGTGCTATGTAATCATCAGACAACTTCTGCCGTGCTGGGGTTGCCAGCACCACGACTCCACGCCTCCAGCCGAGCCAGAGGCACACCGGCACTATCGTGAGCCGTCGTCCCAAAATTCGGTTCGCGCGTTCGCCAATACCGCAAATTCGCGTTCCAATTTCGGTATCCATAGTCCGGTTCAAGCAGCAGAGGGATCTTCTGTTCAGTTTCTGGAACATCGAAATCAGTGACAACTTCGACGGTTTCTCAGACTCGGAAATCAATCAAGCATCGAAATAATTAGTCAGACTCGCCTGAAACTGAAGAGCCGCCCGGATTTCCACCACGTTGTTCCGACGTTTCGAAACCATCAGCCAGTTCGCTCTGCGCGGTTTCACCGCAGGTTCGCTGGAACCAACTCGGGTTGCGAATCCTTTGGCTCATCATGCGGCAATAAAGCCTTGAATGCCCTCAGAACATTTCTCGCGTTGAGGCGGCGTTCAACGGCCGGAGCACCCGATAGCCAAGTCATCGCCGCAACAACCTGCTCGATAATACACGAGGATTGTCCTCCGTCACTTCCAGCGGCTCAGCCCAGTCATCATCAGGAACCATGGAAAACTGTCCGGCCAAACCTGCTCCAGAATGAGCTCGAAAATCGTCGGACGCATCCGGCTTTTCGCAGCGGTGTGGATCAACGACGGCGTTCGGGGCAAAACAAACATGTCTCCAAAGTTCATCATCAGCTCATCGGCAGCAGTTTCTTCTATGCTGTCGGAGACCAACTCATCAGGAAAACCTCAACTGGATGGAGACCCATCGGTCTGGCGGCGCCGCCGTTTTTTCAACACGCCATTTATCGCTGCAAAGCAGCTCTTCGGGCAGCATAATAAAGACAGCACCTCGTCAATCGAGTGTTGCTGTCCCATTCATGCATCAAGGGCAGTCTCGACATTGAACTTGGCATCAGTCATCGATTCCGTGTCCTCATTCAGGCCCCCGTTGGCTCTGTTCAGCTTCCACCGGTTCATTGCGACTTCCGCCAGTGCAACTTCATGGCTCGAAGACATCAAGTTCAGCTGGACGATACTCTTCGCGAAAATCCAGCACGTCTCGTCACTTATCGGCATCAGACGGCACGTCTGCAAGCCGAAGAGATGCATCATGGATTTTCCGGACCGGCTGAAGGTTCCCGCTGGCATTCGAAGCGAACAATATCGGCAAGAAAACTCGTCATGCGGCCAAAACATCGTCATCGGCAAGCCATCGTCGTTCAAAAACGGATTGGTCTCACACTGTGCCTGCCGGCGTCGCAGGCTCAGCAAACGGCAAACATGTTCTTCTAGCAACCTTTCTTCGAATCTGGCTTTTCGCACCCGCACGATCAGCTTTCGGCTCAGGTCACAAGGGCTGAATGGGAAAACAAATTCATTCGCATACCGGGCAAGCGTCCAAATCGTCCATCAAATGCGTCGACCAACTCATCGGAAGCTCTGAATTCAGCGCCTGGATCGACGGGGAATTCATATTCCATGGTCCCTTGAGGCAGGGCATCAAGCGAACGGCCCTCGCCGAAATGAAATCAGCGGCTAATCGAAGCTCCGGCAACGTCGCCGGCGGGGTTTTCAAATCTGCAGAATCGTGCGAGAACCAATCCTGATCCGTATCCGACCGAGCTAGTCGGGCTCCAGATCAAAACCCGCATCTGCAAGCATGACATCCAAAGCCTGCGTCAACCCTCGATGCTGTCGAGTTCAAATCCGACTGAAGGCGCCAACGGAACATCTAGTTCCGCGCAATCAATTTCGGCCTCGAGATCGAACTCACTCGACTCGCGGAGCGTCGTCGCCCGCGGGCGTTAAACTTTCGGACGGCCGCCATAACCGATAAATCTGGCAAGTTCCAGCCAAAGGATCATCGATTTCGGCATCCGGGTTTGGGGGACCGCGTGTTGCTATCCAATTGGATCCACCGATGCATCACTCACATACTCTCGCACACTCTACTGCAGAGCAATGTGGGGGAAAAGGTGACGTCCTAGCGCATTTCTTGCGTGCATCAGTTTCCCGTAATTGTGAGACTGACTTCCAACACCGACGCTAACTGGCGTAAACACCAAGCCCAACCTGGCATATTGTTGATTGTCTGTTTTTTATCGTTAACAAAACCGCAAACGCCGTTCATTCACGCCCTTTGTTCCAGTGCGCATGCAGCAGACTTGCAAGCTCATAGAGGTAAAACGCCCACCCTGTGCGGCTCCTGTCCTGATGCCGCGCCTCGATCATCCGGGGATACTCCGCTGAGCTTGGCAAATCAGCGCAGTTCACTCTCGTGAGCGAGATCGGACATGTCGGCCGAACCGCCAGTGGCCTCGGGCGACAGATCCAGATCAGGAATATGTTTCCTCCAAAGCCTGGCGCATCACGATGCACACCGCGCCATGAGCGTACTGAACGTAGAAGACCGGATTGTCCTTGGGAATGCTCGGTCACCTTGGCAAAATCGGAAATCCGCGATTCCGAGCTCCTTGCGGTTAAAGCATCAAATGAAACGAAACCGAATCCACGCCGACTTCATCCCACGACCGTCGCGCAACGTGACGAATCGCCCAGACGACCGCTTTGGAACATGCGAACCGTCTCAACGCATCGCGGTAGATCTTGACGCAGCTGGCACAGTAGCACTTGTCAGTTTTCGCTTTCAGGCCGGCCGACACACTGCCTTGGCGACAGCCTCAAGCCGCTTGATAAATAGCCGCCATGGTGCGCGCCGAGCACATTAGATGCATCTCGGTAAAACCACACGTTCGAAACTTGTCCGGAAATAGGCCACGTTCAGCGGCAAAATAGGTTGTAGCTGCATCACGACTTGATCAGCGGGACGGTCGTATCATCGCCAACGAATCAGTGGACGCTGAACAGCGGTCTGCTCGCGGTCTTCCCAATCCTCTGGTGACTGGCCTTCGGGCGGCGGGCCCAGGCTGCCCTTGTGACATGACCCTTGAAAGTCAGGTCATTGACGCGTGACCACGTAACATCGTATCGCGCGCTCTCCGTCGGCAATGCAAGAACTGCCTCGGAGAAGAACACGTCTGCTCGACGTTCAGAGCTTTCAGGTTCGGCCCGGATCATGTCCATTCTGGCAAACAATCGGTGCGTCCTTGATCAGCGCCATCCGCTTCGTCTTCCGGCATCGTTCGGAGGCGTAGTGGCCTAATTCTGCTGCTAGCGCCTGCCGCCACGGGGAACAGATAATCGCCGGGGATAAGAGTCGCCGCCGGATCTCGCCAATGTCCTCGCCAAGGCGCTTCCGCGGGTATCCTCAGATGACGACTTTGCCCAGCACATCGATCTGCGACCCGGCATCGGTTTGATGTAATATTCCTTGGTCACCTGATAGCCGGCAAAGCCCATCAGGTTGGCCAGCGCGTCACCGAACAGACACGGCGCCACGGCAATGGGCCGAACATGCAATGTCCTGTCGGGTTTTGGCGGAAGACACTACTCGACATTGACCCTTGCGGTCGCCTCCCATGCTGGAACGGCAAAATCAACGCCTCACGAATGATCGTCGATGCCAGCCGGCGCCACCGAAAGGCTGCCGTAAACGGAAATTCAGAAAGCCGGCCCCGCACAGATGTCTCCAAGACATCGGCGTCAACGGCAAAACTGGCCGCGGATCATCTCCGCCAGCGCCCGCGGTTCAAATGCCAGAGGCTTGGCCAGGACCATCGCTGCGTTGGTCGAGATATCGCCCATGGTGCAGGAATCCCGTGGAGGTTCGACAGTCAATCGCTCAAAGTGACGTCCGCCGCCCTTTTCCTTGATCACGTTCAAAAGCGTCTGTACAGCCTGCCTTTGATTCTGTTTTTCGAAGTCCTTGAATACATTCATTGCTTAAGTCCGGAATGGACAGGAAAAACTGGGCGAAACTGATGCTCGCACTAAGTGAGCGCTGACCTATCGCAATTCCGGCGTATGGTCAAAAAAACGGCGGGTGCGCGGCTAATGGCATAGTGTCAGTCATCCCGGCGAGTAATCCCTCACCTTTCGCGCCGCGCGCCATTTCCACGCCAGTTCCTCGATACCTGCCATGGCGATGCTTTGTCCTCCCATGGCCAGAAGGGTCGGCCATGACAGCAGCAAACGGTCGCAACAATCCGGGTATGACCGCGCCTTACCCGCATCACATCGGGATGGCCGGTAAAGATGCCGGTACAGAAACGCCTTTGATATCGCGATCAGCCTCCAACGAACTCTTCGGAGAAATGCCGCCATGGTCCGTCCCGCATGGCGGAACATCATCGGCCGATTGGCGGTTTGATCGTCTGATGTTCGCCTGGGGCTACGCTGATAACGTCCTCGACATCCGTGTTATCTGGCGCCGCATGACTCATGGATCAGCGCGGTTCCTCAAGGCCAGGATAACGTCTCACGGACCTCGGGCGCAATCGGGCAATCAGCGGCGCTCCTCCAGCATCTCAAGTTGTAAATCAGCCCCGAGCGAAAGCCCGTCATCCGATATCATGGGGTATTGTAGGCATATCATCAAAGCGATCGCTCAACTGTGCCTCAAGGCTGGCAATAACTCCGGCAAGCCACAGATCGTGACTGGCATTGTAATGCGCGATGGGTCGGGAACCGGTTTGCCGCCATCCCACAATCAGCCGGCCATGTGCTTTGAGCCAGCCCCCTCAGCGTTTCCCACTCCAGATTGGGAGCCATTTCAAAATCGGCGTAAAACGCTGTTCCAAGCTTGGTGACGATGGGCGCCAGCGACTGGGCATTGTGATCAAAACCCATCCGGCACCCGCCATGCAGCTCATCCAGCGCCTCTTCGCCGGTATGGCCAAACGGGTGTGTGCCGGAAATCATGCACCAGCGCCAACGCCTTCGGCCAGACCAGCGAGCTTCAAGCGCACGGCAAGAGCGCGGGCGATCTGTGCCACTTTCCGATGGTGTGGGTCAGCCTGGTGCGGTTAATGATCGCCCTCATGGGGACGAAGACTTTGCGGTCTGTGCTTCAACCGCCGGAAAGCAGTCGTATGAATGATCCGGTCGCGGTCTCGCTGGACTCGATCGGGTCGGGCCTGACCGGCTCGGCAAAACAGCCGCCCGCGCTGGACCACTGGATCAACCAGCGCCATGGCGCATGCGCCCCCCGGTTCCAAAACCGCAAATTGTTTTACGTCCAATTTCCTGCCTATCCCGGTCAACAGCGCAATCGGTTCCCGACTCAATCGTCCAAGTCCCGACTCACCACGTTCAACCATTTGACGCGGGCCAGCGGCCTTCATACCTATAGACCAACTGATTTTGAACATGTCTCTTCCGGGACCTTGACCCCGGCAGGAGGTACAATGACTGAAAGCCGCAACTGGTAACGCTCCTCGGATTCCGCTGCCCCGGCAGAATCAAGGAGACGTCCCTGCCGGCGGAATCCGGCAAGTCGGCACTTCGTGTCTCTGTCGAAAGGCGCGGCGGATGCTCTTTGGATTTTCCTACAAGGTTCGATCTCGCCGACCAGCCCGGAACGACGATCGACGTCGTGCTGGAGAAAAATGCGCCAGGGTTCTTATTGATCAGGTTTCGCTCATCTACATGGAAGGGTCCCCCGGAAATCGATTTTGTTGACAAATCTGATGGGCACAAGGCCTTCCAGAATCAAAGAACCCCAACGCGGTCGGCATCCCTGC
>Ga0163217_1116237_pt1 | contig 15151 bp, 4 predicted proteins | sample SynspAceP_FD_185933 | JGI IMG/M metagenome (GOLD analysis project Ga0163217, IMG submission 185933) | Saline lake microbial communities from Ace Lake in Antarctica - Synechococcus sp. Ace-P (PacBio error correction) | ecosystem: Environmental > Aquatic > Non-marine Saline and Alkaline > Saline ...
AATCTGAATGAAGACCGACTCTGGTGCGATGCCAGCCGCAGTTTGCCTGAATGGCCATGCCGGGGATGGCCGATCTTTTTGAACAGGCCAATGGACCGCCGGGATCCACCGCCTGCTCCCTGGCGGCCCCAGCTGGCCTGTGCAAGCGGCGCTTCGGTGAAAGCCCTCCGCCGCCATTCGCTTGTGCCTCCGGCCCTCGAGCGTTGCCGCCAGCAACTGGAATCAGGCCTGGCCAGCGGTAAATGGCGAAAGCGGATTGCTTCCAACCGCCACAGCCTGGACCTGGCCTGGCCGCCGCCGGGGATCGTGGCGTGATGGCGGCGGCCGCGGCCCGCAAGTTTGGATGGAACGCCTGAATCGATGAACCCCTGGCTTCGCGCGGGCTTGCGGGCCCTTGCAGCCCTTGGGAGGGGCCTGAGAGCGCAGCGACGGCGATGGCCGCCTTACTACGCGCGTTGGCAGGAGAAATCCGGTGATCCTTGAACGCCTGGTTTGCCCTTGAAGGCCAGCGCTCCTTTCGGCGATGGGCCTGGCGGGTGCGTGGGCTGCTGGCCCACTCCGCGTTTTCGATGCGGCTGCTTTCCAACTCCATCCGGTGCCGTGCCTGGGCGGACTGGCCGGCAACCCGCCGGTGTTCCTACGCCTTGGAGTTGAGGGCTATCGCTTCATGGCCCGATCAGAATTGCCGACCTGGATCGCCGCAATCCGATACACGGCTCGCGCATGGCCAAGATCTTCAGCCGGTTGGCAGAGCACGGCCCCCTTCGCGGCGAACGGAATGCGCGAAGACCGCCGCCCGGCTCTCGCCGCCGAACTCTTCGGCCGACACGCCGCGAGGTGGTGGATCAGTTGCCTCGGCAAAAGCGAAGGGCGCCAATCCTGTTCTTTGGCGATTCCTGATCTCGTAAATCCTCTGATCTAAGGGAAGGCGCTGGAGTAAGCAGGCTTGCGGAAGCCGGCTTTTTGCGGCGCCGCACCTTCGGGGCCGGCGTGGACCCCCCACAGGCCTCCCAATAGAAGTAGATCACTCCCATGTCCTATTGCCGGCCGCCAGCTTCAACCTTCCTGGTTTCAAGCAGGCATCGGCTTGTGCGCTTGCCGAAGCCCGGCCAGGATGCCGATCTGGACCTGCAAATGCCCCAAGCGGCGGCCTTGACCTAAGGCCGATTGGTCGAGGTTCTTTGGCGAAACCCATTCGCACGATAGGCGTAGTTTCTGAAACCACGCAGTTTCAATCCACCAGGTTGACCCAGGGCCCCAGATCTAACATTCCAAATCTCTCGCAGCCATGGTTATTAGGAGAAGCGGAAGGGGCCCGGGCGAAAGGCTGACCACAGAAGCCGCCTGTGGAGCGCTTCATCTCAACGGCGCAGTTCCCGCAGCAGGCCTGTTGAAGGTCGGACACAGTAGTGACCCTCAACATCCCTATCTCCTGTTGGGGTGTTATATTTCACACTCGAGCGGTAGGAATGTGCACACAGGCCTAAAGTCCCTATTTAGCCGCGAGAGAATCCCACAGCGGAGAATTGCCGTTCTGATAGCCTTAAGTAAAGATTATGATTCGTAGCCAAGATTATATCGCATTCACGGAGCGGCGAGGAATGTTAATCGGCTCACAGTAGTATGTTTGTCCCATAAATTATCTATGGCCCGAGAAGAGACCGTGACTAGCGTCTATATCCACACTAAAGACGCTGACAACCTTCACCGCCTTGCACGATTTAAACCGAAAATCTTCGCCCACTTTCATGGGTTGAAGCACAGAGATGAAGTTCACCGCAAATAACTGAGCTCGACGCAGCGCTACGGGTGGGGCAGGGGTTTCAACCAGACCCCAGCAGATTACCATTGAGCCGGAAACCGAGAAGGAATAGATGAGTTAGTATATGTACCTGTGCCTAGGGCGGCCATCTCCATATGCCGACATGACTAGTTCAGGCTAATTAACCCAAGGAGGTATTGAACATAGGCCAGAGCACTAAAGATTCGATACTCCAATGAAACGCAAAGCCGCAATTGATTGGATCCACTAATATAGCGAAGAAATCCGTCACATTCACATTGGACGCAACACTCGCAATCATTTGTTCCTCTAAATTCCTTTGGGAAAAGAGAGCTCTGCATCTAGCCTACTGCTGCGCCGAAAACTGGTCTCCGTCACTGTGTCAAGAGCTACAAACATGTCATTCAAGAGGAGCGGCGTCAATATTATTCGAACCATAGGGAATTTCACCGGCAATACACACTGCCCGTGCTCGATGGGCCCGCACAAGATGGAACCACTGCTGCTACATGGATATTGCGGAAAAAACAATAATAGGTCTCATCATGAATTCCGAGATACGAATTGAGCTACCTTGTTCAGAGCTGGATGTGCCTGGCTCGAGAGATCGGTTGAGACAATATTTTTTAAGAGCCGCAAGGGTTTCTGGAGAGAGAGCTCGTCTAGAGGAATAATCTTCAGAGGACTACAATTAATCACGTCCCGGGATAACCATCCAGCACGAACTGTCTCAACTGCCCAGACCCAAATTTTCGTGAATTACCTAAAAATGAAGGAAGGGACTTGTGGTAGATTCAAAATAACAACTACTTCCCCGCGTTAGGACGAGGACACACAGTATCATACGATAATTATAATGCATCGTACACGTTTTGGCCTTATTCTTCTTTCAGCCGGCCATGTAAATGACATGGAGAGTGTACGATTTCAAGTAGAAGGATAAGTGACGGAGAAAGAGCCCCTTGCGTCCTCGTTGGTGAGCCAGAACGACAACTACCGCGGGTGCGGGTGTAAACGAGCCTTGTGACCCACCAAAAACTGTCTGTAGGAGTTGCGGCGTTGAACATATAGAGAAAGAGCTCTTATATGACCAATAAAATTAAAGTCTCTGCCCCTAATTATCTTAGTAATCCACTAAGTCGGTGAAGCCAGATGATGAAGCCTGAAGACAACAGTTGACCGGTCAGTGAGTATTCCTCGGATATAGATTCCGACTTTCCTTCACGCGAGTCATCCTTTTTTATAATGGCCAGGAGACCATCTAATGAGCTTAGTAACGTAAGTCCATAAACAATGTGTCTCCCTGGCCCCGTTAGGGTCGTAGTGATAATACTCTAATGAGTGTCGTGCTCTCTCTTGCACGGCGAGGAGACAAGCGGGATCTGACCTGCCCGATTGAACGCGATAGCGGATCGGGACAATTACTCCACTGAGTCGTGCAGAGATACTCAGACGCCACGCGAGGATCTTCGTATGATTGTCCCCAATACGCTCATCGCATATCAGTCTACGAAGATGAAGTCCAACACTCCTATTATCGATATATTCACTTGTGATTTGCCCCTCCTATTAAGCCCTTCAATTCTTCGTTATTAAAAGACGAGAAACAAGGGTTGTCTGAGAGCTACGTACATCTCAATTGAGCTCTTCATTATTTCTTCTCTCTCTAAATAAAATGGAAATTCGCAACAGAATAGGAGCTATCTACGTTCTTCTTTATTCAACAAGATGGGCGGGGCCAGATTCAATCGTATGCGCACTTTTTGTTCAACCGACAAGACCCTGGATGCTGGGGTATAGTCTGCATCTTTGCGAGATCGAAATTAATAAAGGCTGCCGGCGGCACTTCTAATATCGAGATGTTATTGAGTTTCTTTCGTTACTTTTGAGTGTGGTCCATCAATCGTACCAAGAAACACTCTCATACTTTTCGTGTATTAACAAGGTCCCTTTGGGAACTGTACGGGGGCTCTCTTTTCTGATAGTATCCGGCGAAGGACACTGTACGCTGCGATAGATAAAGAATTTTTCCTGATCTGAACTCATAAAGTCCGAGAAGAGAGAGAGAGCAGTGGCAGCGTGCCGCGTCACTTGACGAAGTCGCATTATATTTCGAAAACCCTCCCAATCAGATCATCTTTCAAGCGACCATCCGGATCTTAATAAGCCTGTACCCTCGTTCTCAATAGGCGCGAGAGAGGCAGCACGTTATTTTTGTGTCTATTTGTATCATAATGACAGTCCTAGAAATAAGCGCGTAGATTTAATATAGTACACTAGGGTCCTGTATCCACACTTTTGTAGATTGCCTATTTCTTTTTATTATTTAGACTTCGTGTTTCAGTTTGAGAAGGTATGATTGGCACATTTCATCTATCCAATTGTTTTATTTCATTATTTCACCCTCCATCTTACTGTTTTCATCATTAATGTTAGTAGACAACATACATATCACATTCCACGTTGTCTCGCCAACGAAAACATCCTATTTTCTCATGATTATCTTAGAGCCAGAATAAAGTAGAAAGAATGTAGTTAGAAATTATTTTTGAACAAATTCTACTATCTATAAAGATTCAATTAATCTAATTACGAACAAGTTTTTGTAGATGACAACATAGTACACAGAGAATGAAGTACAAACAAATTTGAATTAACACACATATGTAGTCGGCCTATTTTTAGATTTCAATTCCTGTGTTTTACTGTACTTTTGCCAATCGGATGATCAACGCCTAATAAGGTACAAACGTGTAACCTGTTTAAAGAAAACTACCGTGAGCAAAACAAATTCGAGCAAACCAGATATGCTGAAAATAGAACGCCTTTGCGATTAGGGGGAAAAAAAAACGTGTTTCTTTAGTTTAGGAGCTCAAGACCAAGCTATCCGATTTATTCCTCTTTGTAATTCGATTAATATTGGAAGGCTATTTGAATGCAGCATCCCTCATCACGATATGATTAAAAGCTTTAGTTTTAACCACGTTATAAGTTTACAACAATAAGATTTAAAAAATAAAAAATAATGATCATATTCCCTATTAGAAAAGGAAATAGCCTCGTTATTTTTTTTTTTGCTCAATTCCACATTAATCAAAACGAATTTTCAACAAACACATCAATGTTTCTGCTGCAAGCTCCTATTTTTTTCAAAGAACTGCTTCTGCATTTTCACTCTGCTAATATCTATAACTCTCTAATATTTATGAATGGAATGCTTAGTGATAGGCCCCTGTTTTGAACTGAACAATAGCAAGTCTCCATTTTCTGCAGCTTTCGCAGTGAAATCATCTTCTATTTTCTTCTAACTCTTTTTTTATCACTCAATAAAAGAATCTGCTTAAGGAATTAAAAACGCATATTATTTTTTTGACTAGTATCCTAATTCACAAATACTTTAAGAGCAAGTTTTCACTATATTATCATCTACGTTGGCAAAAACTTAGCTACATTTCTGGAAACTTGGTTCTAAGTATATTAAAAACAATGTTTGCAATCGACAAAATCGCAAACATTTGATTCTGTTGAGATAACGAAATCCCAAAGCACAAAGACGAATCCATCCCTCCGGCAAAACAGTGTTTTAAATAAAGCAGACGTAAACCGTTCTATTAAATCGCTGTTAGACAATGCAGTATTCGCCTTTTAACCAAATTTCTTAGATGGAACTAAGACAATATCATTTGCCAATTAAATAACCTTCTTCGAATACCGCATTACAACTGTGATTTTCATTCCCATCTTTTCTCGTAAAGACTAATCTTCTTCCAGCCATTGCAAGCAAAAAATTGCGATTATTTTATTTTTCAAACTCTTATTTCCTATTTTTATTGTTCAACCAAATTCGCGAACTAACAATCAACTTTTCAACTACCTTTATCCTTCACCATGTATTTTTTTCCTTCCGTTCTTTTAATTAGGATTTCTCGGTTTTTTGTTTTTACTTTTTCCAGAAAACGCTATTTCTTTCAATTCGAATTAATTATATTTTTCAATAATCGATGTCGATTTGATTCATAATAAGATTTCAAAACATCACCTAAAACTACTTACCTTCATTAGGTAAAATTCCATCTACTTATTTCAATTGGATCATTGCCATTATCAGAATCAGTCGAGCAACATCTCCTCTAATTCTTCTAAAATTACTCGCATTTTCTATTCTCTTTTCAGTTTCAACAATAAATGTTCCATCTTTATTACTTTATCGTAAATCGTTCCATTTTTTTCCGTTCCATAAATAGGAATATTCATGTTTCAGATCGATCTTACTGTTTTCCTAATCCCGGATACGATAACCCCGCTTGTTTCACCTGCTAATAAACACTAATTTTTCAGGATTTAATTGGCTCTCCTACCATTCTTTACTGTAACTGGTTCTGAACCATGATGACCCATTAAAAGTTAAATCAGCGTTAAATTTGCTCCATCTTTTATGAATTTTTTCAACACGTGAAGACGCGTCTCCACTAAATAATCCCTGAAATTAGTTAAGTGAAACCTTAGTCACAATAGAATCATCATTTGGTTTGTTTCTTACCTCGGTCCAGGATTAGCCTTCTAGATAAAAACGGACAACTTCGATGTAGTTTTCTCCAATTTTTTTGGTTCACATTATTGTGTATTGCTATTTCGATTGCATCCAGTCACGTTCATAAATTTTACTGGTTGAATCATAGCCGTTCATTCCATACTTCTTGAACATCATAATATGCAAAAATCAAATCGCCAATATCCAATATGATTCGGAATCATTAGAAAGTGAAGAAATCAGGTAAATTCAATTTTTCCCCACCCGTTCCAATTTTGTAGCGGTCCTAAATAAGTCAAGATTTTTTTTAATCTTTATTCTTCGTATCGACCCTATCATTAAAAATTAGTTTGTTCATCATCCGATTGGAAGTACGTCGAGATCCCCTGACCTATCAATTTAAAAAAATGAAAAATTGTGCATTCTGAACAATGGCCTTTGAGTTATTTATTATTTGTTTTTTAGAATGTTTGAAACAACAAGAATCCAATTCTTCTTTAAAATTGATTTATTTTTTCACTAATATAATAACTGGCCTAGTCATTTCTCCTAAAAACAATCCCATTGTCAAAGAAAAAGATATAAAAATTAATGTCGCTACTTCATTTGTCGATTTTTGTTTTTTTGTCAATTTTTCTTTTTTTTCCGATAAACCACTTTAATTCGATCTTTTACTATTTAAAAAAAATAACTTTCTAAAAAGAAAAGTTTCTTTATTGATTTTAGTTCTCAACTTTTTTTTCTATTCCAACCACTCCAAAAAAATTATAATAAAAACTTCATAAATAAGCTGCAATATTAAAATAAATTTAGACACTTTTAAATCACTAGAGTCGTATAATAAACGGTCCCCGCTTTGCGACCGCGGATCAAAAACCTAGTGCGATCCATTAAAATATGGAATCAAAGCTTCCTGCTAATTGGCTACAATATTGCAAAAAGCATCGCTGTCCAATAACAAAACCTAGAATAGAAGTTATCTTTCAAATACCCGATTACTAAAAATAAATAGTAACCCTGTTGTCAAACTGTACTACCATGCCTGTGTAAAACTTCACTGAATAACTAGATAGAACGACTTAAAACTTGCTTTTGTCATCGTTGTCTCTAAATTTCCTAACCGCTACCGCTACTTAAATTGTTTCCTGCATTACCAGCTGTACAGTATCAGAGGTATAAAGACGGCTAAAATACTAGCCTTTCACTTACTAACACTTCATATCGACTGATTAACGATGCTGTTCATTCTAGAAACAATAACGTAATCAACCATGCAACCGCTTTGAAAGCTGCTATAAAAGTGGATTTTCAGATTTGCCTCGCCATACATCTACACCGGTCCAACCGGAGTAATTCACTTTGCGGCTTCTTCATCGATAACGTCCAATAATATCATCAACCGTGATACGCCTAAAAGATAATCATCTTTATCTACCAGGGAATCAGCTAAGAAGTTGTAATCCCGATAGTTTTATGCACATCTTTTGATCATCTGTTAATACTGATGATAGGACGATCTCCATTACATACGAAACTAAATTCATGACGTCTCTTCATGAGTAATTAAATCCCTCAATAGAAATAACACCTAAAGTTTTTTCAGCAGTATCCTATCACATATAATTATAAATGGTCTCTGTATACCTTTAGCTGTGAGAGATATGGAAGGTTTGTTCAGATAATTGCGTCCGTGAGAGTAATGTATGCGCTGCTACATATTCAAAAGTTGTCAATAATCGAACTGCTGTCTCCATCTTCATAATGAAGCATTCTTCTTATTTCATTTGCATTATCGCGCGTCAATCATATTTAAATAACGTAAATCTACTTTTTCTAATTGATTAAAAATGTCTACCGCATATTCCGTATCCATCTCACCACATGTCAGCCGCCGGTATTGAGGATCCATTTCTTTTAAATAAACTTCAGTACAGACTCTTCATCTTCTTGCCAGATTTCAAACATATCCCCATCTTCTTGTGAAAGGTAAAAATTACATCGCTTTCTTTCTTCTTCCTTAGTGAAAAATAATAATTGACCTTGTCATAAGCATGTAAGGATAAAAATTCGAACGAATTCTCTAATTTTTTTCTTCTAAATAAAAGCTTCCAATAAAGCTAATTTTCCTTCCATTTCTTAATTGTGCTTCATCAATAATAAGGCCCTTTCCTAAAAGCAATTCTATCCATTATTATGTTTTGAGCCATTCTGATATATCTTCGGGATAGTCTGCTTCCTAATACAATTTTTTTGGTGTGAAAGGAAATGTAAAATTAATTCACGACAATGTAAAGCTTGTCTTCTATCCATTCATTTTTTTTTCTCCACCGTAAAGATCATCACCCATTCAATGGGAAACCAATTATGCGCAAAATGAACACGTAATTTGATGAGTTCTCCCGTATGCAATTGGACATACTACTAAAGTTTGCTTGATTTACCTTTCTCTGTTAATACCCAATGATCAATCAAAGCTGTTGCTTTGGATGGAACGATTCTTCTAATATGGAGTCTTTCTGGTCTACCATTGGAGCTTCGTATTATTCCCAACGGGCCCTGTAATTCATCTGTTATTTCCCAGTTACATAGAGCACATACTTTTTATGTAATTTGCTTTAATTTTCAGCTCTGTGTTGTCTAATAAAGCATAGGAGCATAACCAACTGTTTTAGCCAAACAAGCATCAAACCGGTTGTAAATCCTCGATCTAAACGTGTACAATGTGGATGACCTGAATCAATTTATAATTTTCGCGTACGTAATATCCGTTTTAACACCATTGGCCATGGTACCTTTTTGGATGAACCTTTGAAGGAATTGAAGCTACCACCGTAAGGGTTATTGACAATTAAAAAAAGTGTGCATCTTCAATTAAATAATTATCAATTGGAATATTGATAGCAATGGTCCGTATCATAACCTTTTTCATCTGGTAATGTGATGTCTACTTATCCTTTGTCCTCAAGATAATATACGGCATTCTCTTGCGCGTGATTAAACTTCAAATTTTCCCACATTGAAATTTTATTTTTTGCTAGTAATTCCCTCTCGAAATTCCTTTTGTTTTAAAAACGTTTTTACTTGTTGTATTTTTTCCGCATACTCATAAATCCCAATTAAACTTCATATTATTTTCGCTCCAAATAAATCGCTCTTCTACTCTACTTACCAAATGTGTATGCCGATTAACGAGCAAAATGAATACGGCTCCTCTGCTATACAATATTTTGTAATGTCAAACGATATTTTTTTCAAGATGATGATTAATTTGATCGACAGTCAGTACAAATCCATCTGTTGTAACGGGTCTTATTTCGTATCCACTCATCTGGTGCTACTTACATTGCGAACTTAACGTCCTGAAACTCGAACTTTATTAATAGATGCATCTCCTGCTAACTGAATAGCTTCCAAGTCTAGGATATAATGCTCCTTCCAACTTGATTTAAATTGTATCCAGTTGACCTGTAGGAGTTGAAACACAAAGTCCCATCTCCTTCTAAATCTTTCAATAGCTCATCCTTTAACACAACGTCACAAACCATCGTCACATCTACACTGTTATTGTCGATTCATTCAATGCTAAAAATGAGAAAGTGGCTCTTTTTTAACCCTTGATAACTCACTTGATGTCTAATAATGATAACTGATGCTTTCTCCTTTATCTTCAATTAAGCTTTGCTACTGTTAATCTGGAAGTTCATAAATCACTGCCAGTCCGTATATAAACCCCTAAGTTCCTGTAGTTGCACTTCCGACAACGATTTGCTTTAACAGTGTGCATAACGAGGAAAGCTGATAGCAATGTTCACTCCACCTATTGTTGATAACTAAATTAGGGTTTTTATTAATCTATCTAATCCCCTTTCACAACATTAATTCGTAACTCGGCTACTAATATTAGGACTTTTCGGTTATTATTAGTGAACATAGCTATTCTCACAATCTCTTTTCCTCCTATCCTAAAGCATTAACTTGTATTCATTAGCATTCTTATAATGTATATAGTAAAACATTGATTGTGCATTCTTTGATATTTCTTCTCTAATTTTGAGACCAATCTCTTCGTCTAGTTGAAAAACAGCCCCGCAGCTCTTTTTCAATCGAATCTTGATATTCTTCCCTGGATAATTCACACTTGGTATTTATAATTTAAGAGTGCTTCAATGGTGCCAAAAATTCATTGAAATTGTTCTAAATTTAAACTTCAGCAAATTATTTTTTCGCTTCAATGACTTGTACAGGATATTCAATTACATGACATGATAAGAACGTATTACCCACTCTCTTTTTAATTTTTGATATATCCCGTTTCCTTCTATAATTTTACCCTATCGTTTCGATTTCTTAATAAACGAACTACTTCATGGATATCTTCTTCCCTCCCTTCCCCAAACAACGAAAATTGACACATAATTCTTATAAACAGCTATATCTTGCATATCTGTTCCAAATGTTTAATGCACATTACGTAGTTTTTGCTTTAGCTAAAATGCTATCTATCGTTATTTACTCGTCCAGTAACCGAATCATCGGAGTGTGCAATTTTCTTTTCTCAAATTGGTTTTCGAATCCCTTTTAATTTAAACTTTCAATTCTTCCTACTGCTTGTTGTAGGGTATTAAAAAAATCTTTCTCCCAATTGCATTTCTTCTTCCATTATTTCAACCTTCTTTGATCGCTCATTTTAACATCGTTCACGTAAAATTATTGCATATATAATAAAGCCCATTTTAACATATACGGTTTAAAATTAGAAATAATCGAAATTTACAAATAATAAAATAAAATAGCTAATTCTAATTTGTGACTCGCTTTTTAAAGTTGACGGTACTGATAGTATTAATTAAACTAGTTAAAGGAGTGAAAAATATGAAAGTGAAAGGAAATTTGAAATGAGGAGTTTAAAAATAAATTGTCTTGCTAATGAATATTATAGGCTTCTTAAATTATTAAAGGGCTGAAGAAGAGACTTTTTTTATACAAGAAAATCATACTTTGGCTTCTACTCTCTGGAGTTAAAAAAATGCCATGCTGGCTTAAAGAATTAGAGTACTTGATGATAACAGCTGAAATTAACACTTAAAACACCACTTTAACAAACACTTATTAGAACAACAGACTAACTATCAATTAATTGAATCTGAAGATTTATTATTAAAAATCAGATTTATTTTACAGTCATGTAGCAAGAAACTAAGAGAAAAATATTTAATTCCTAAAAGATAAATGCATTTATTGGCTCGCTAAAACTAAAGCGTTTGAACCCAACAAACTTCTGTGGGTTAATCGTACTGATCAAAGCTTTATGGAGAACAAACAATTTTTGAATAGAGTTCCGAAGTACATAAGCCCAAACCGGGAAAATCGCTTGAAAATACTTTTTTTATAAAAAGCATCAGTTAAAAAAAAAGTCCGTTCAGAAAATAAAAATTGTCTAGGATGAATAATAATTCACTAAAAAATAAAGCCCTGATATAAAAAAATAGAAATGTGGACTAAAATGTGACTGCCAACCCCTTTTTTTAAAATCTAGTATAAGCTTATTGATACTATTTTTTTTGAAATCTTTGAAAAAATAAAGTATTTGTAATAAAACAACAATGTTTTTTAAAAACTATACAAGTAAAGGTGAAATAAGATTTATCAAGTACGCATTCAGTAAAGGAATCAATACAAACAAGTGGACAAGAAATTTATTTGTTCATCAACCCTTATTGATCTGGCATGTTATCAAGCGAGAAAGATTGATTGGACTTTTTATCGAGTCAAACGAAAAAAAATTCATTTCCCTTTATCTGTCCACAATTTCAAGAGCAATTTTCTGATAAACTAAAAGCTAAAAAAATTACCCAAACATCACTTAGGATTTAAGAACAAACCATTTCTTTCAAATCTACGAAGCGTGTCTAGCTTATGCCGCTGCATCAAATGCAAGGTAAAAAGAAAGGCCGTATATTCTTTAATGCTTACAACAAGCTATGCGATGACAATCACCCCCTTCTCACAAAAACTAGTTTAGAAACGGCCTGAGAATCTAAATTTAGATATCCCTAATTTTTCTGAATATAAACATCAGAATTGCCTAAAACCGCTTTGAAGCGATCAGAAAGTAGCGCGTGAAATGCATGTTCTTCTAACCCTTCTTGCGTCGTCTCATGATCAGACTCCAATCACGGATATTAATTTGAAGAGGAAATCAAAATTTTGAAACGCTTACAAGCATTGTGCAATGAAAGGCAAGATAAAACAGCTAGCTTTTTTCTGTAGAAATAAAAAAAGAAATCATTTGTTTGTTTTCATTTATTTTTAAGTTAATAGCAGAAAAAGTAAACTATCCATATTAACTTGTAGATATACAACGACTAATTTTTTAATTAGACTACAAAAGACCTTCAAATGAGTGGATTTGAGTTTTTGCCATCTTTCAGTGCGTGAACTATAACACTTTTTTATACGAAAAGAGGCTGGAACACAACCACAGTTTCAGCCTCTTTTCACATATCGAGAAATTTTCATTCTGGATACGTGCTCCAAAAGCAACCAATATCCACTCACGAAATGTTCGATGGTCTCAACTGAACCATCTTGCGCTTTTCTCCATTGAAAGTATTCGGTGTCTAGAAACGCTTAATTAATCCCATCTCCCTAATGATTACAATTCACTATTTACCTAACTGCAATAACATTCTAATTCATGCTAGTCTTAATTTGAAAATACCTCCAAGCTTCTTTGATATAATAGTTTTTTTAGTCATATCTACCCAGCTTTTTTTCATCACATCAATTGATAATCACTTCGCTTCCAGACTTCAAATAAGTAAATAAGTTTCTAAGATTTTACCTGAATCAATCTTTTAAAATTTTACCAATCAAAGCTCAGGTGGCTGCTGAAATCCTGTAGAATACTGATAGCAATAATAATATACATAAAATGAGGTATTCTAGATCGCATTCAATGAACGATTTCTGATCTTCTGAAATCAGATGTCATAATTAGCGTCGTTCAATTTTTTTTATTGCCTGATTAAAAGTCTGCAGTAGGTGTACTTTTTGCTGAGTCTCCTTAGTATAAAATGCTCAAGATTTCAGCAACTGTTGTTTGCCTGAAGAATGGTTCCTTTAAAACCATCCTAAATAACGTTTTAAAAGTACGCACGTACCTCAGGTTTTGTTGAGTTCTCAACAAGTATTCCGTTAAAAGCCTTTTCATTCGTTGTCGAGCTATTTCTGCTAGAACTATAGAATAATCCCATAAATTACGTACGGTTTGAAAATTTTTTCGTGTGATAACTATAACACTATGAACTAGTTTCATTGCAACTAATGTAGTAAGATGATTAATGAATCATGCCAATTTAATAAAATATAAGGATTCTTATCAATAAGCACCAGATTAATAAGCTCCACTTCTTTTCCCCTTCGTTTCCTATACATCATCCAACGATCATATAAAGTCTTTTTCTAACACAGATGATACTCTTTTACTAATGCTTAAGGCTTCTAAAACTGTTTCTTTGCTCGTCATAAGTAAATTTTAATACTAGCTTCTGCCTCCATAATAGTGTATACATATCATAAATGTTAATTCGCTAACCGAAAGAAGCCCTTTCCTTATGTTTTACATTAAGCGATGGAACGTAATCAAGTTATCATCCACTACCGTTAAACTATCATATCGGCTTCGGTATGTTGTCCAACAAGACAGTGCTGCTCACGTGCCCGAGCGATTAATGGATGACAGAATGCAATTATAATTATGATACTTAAACATGAGAGGATAATGGTACTTGCAAAAACGTAAATTAGTTTGTCCTTCGATAAACGTTATATAATGCTTTAAACCTGCCTCTCTTAAATGAACGATCTGTACACTTTCCATTGCAACTTGGCCATAATACATCACCATGAAGATAGTTGGAATCGTAATTTCCGTTCTAATCATTATAACTGGAAACTGAAGATCGGCATTATTTAAAACATTAAATCGTCCGAACTTGAGCTCCAAATAATTTCTCCCGCTCTCAGCTAACACAGATCTGCCTCTGGCTGTCAAAACATTTTTCTATAAGTGCTTGTCAACTGATCAATTAAAATGTTGGAACCATAGCTAAAATCATTATTTTTCTTTTTAAAAATTCTGTATAAGCTTTTCTTCTGGAAATTTCTATTAACTGTCTGGTTTCTAAACCACAAATATAACTCATTAATTTTTTGGTAGCTAGTGAGAATGCTTGGGTCAATACATTTGCTTGGATATAATGATTTGTTAGTATCTTATCATTTTAAATGAGCAATACACATTACCAATAGTTTCCAATTAAGATTAGAAACATCTTAAGATATATTGGATACTATTAAAAAAAGCTAAAACTTTACTCAAACTTCCCTTTAAATATCTGAAAATACCGACTATTTTATTTTCTAATTCTGATTAAGATATAAAAAAATCTTCATCTGATTTAAACTATAACCTTTATTCCAACCAACATTCAGGTACTTCTCACTGTTTTGGTATTTTTTTAAATTCACTTCAATAGTATTGTCCTCTCCTCAATTTAAATCCTTTTTTAATCTTACCACATATTATTCATTATTAAAGAGAGTCCTTTTGGAAAGCTGCTAATTTTTCCTTGTTCATTTTATAACAGTAGTAGGCTTTTTTATCAAACCTCATTGGTTAAGATTTATTTTTCTCTAAGATAGCTGATTCCTATTAAGAGTTGAACGTAAGAAATAAATTAGGCTTTTTTCTGACTTCTAATGAAATCAAAGCAGCGGAAATTGAAAGACAGTGGTTTTATTTATTTTTATCATTTTTCAATCTTATTTGATTT
>Ga0163217_1073511_pt1 | contig 15150 bp, 8 predicted proteins | sample SynspAceP_FD_185933 | JGI IMG/M metagenome (GOLD analysis project Ga0163217, IMG submission 185933) | Saline lake microbial communities from Ace Lake in Antarctica - Synechococcus sp. Ace-P (PacBio error correction) | ecosystem: Environmental > Aquatic > Non-marine Saline and Alkaline > Saline ...
AAAAAGGAGGGAAGGAAAGAGAATTAGTAAAAATGGGGGCCCCGCCCCAATTGACAAATACCAGGTAAAACCCCCGACATATACGGTCCCTTAAAAAGATGCACCCTTCCCCCACAAATTCTTTCCATTTGGGAACTTCCGGAAGGGAATAATAGAGCGCAAACAATTTACCACAAAACTATTAGGAACGGCCAAGATTTTTGTTTTACATATCCTAAGCTTGCGCTTTTTAATTTCCCTCACTCTTAACAACCAATTAGGTTCATTACAAGGGTCTTCTAGAGGTGCCTTTTGTAAATATAATACTGGAAGATTCATTTTGTACCGCGACAGTTTAAGAACAGAGGACGCCCCCTAAAAAACAAACTCCCTGTCCTTAAAACCATTTTGATTTATAAATTTTCCTTCTGGAATAGTGCTTTATTCCTTCATTTTTAAAAACTGTTTTTTTTTTAAAAAAAATGGATATAATTTGACGATAATAACAACTGTTTTTTTGGCGTTCAATCTTTCATGGAAACCCCCTTAATTTTTGTTTATAACTATTTCCTTTATGCCGTAAAGCCGCATTCTATCTGGCTTAAGAAGGAACTATTTATTCTGCATACAATTTTTTTTTTTAAATCTCGAATTGCTTTAGCTGCATTGCTATTCTGCTTTCTGATCCAATGGTTTTTTAATCTTCTTTATGGTATCCCCAAGCCTTCCGAAATTTTTCCAATTCCTTTCGAGGCAATCCCTTAATTCTGCCCGACTGCCAGCTAGCTGAATATGATAGCGAAGTTGATCTAGGATACTAATTAAAAAACCAAAAACCTGACTTTTATCATTACGAGCGACCAACTTACATAGGAAACAAGTTTCAATAAAATTTTTAGGCTTCCACGAAATGAGGAGTCCTTAAAAAAGAATTCCTTCTCCAAGGATTTTAAAGGTCAATTACCTGATCCAGCTTCTGAGCTCAAATACTGCTTGTCCCTGAACCATGGAACCTCTGGTCCCATGCAAGTAACTAAACCGCTTTTTTGCCAGAGCGGGTTATCACCGTGTTATCCTTTAAAAAATTGGACCCTATACTAAGAGTAGCTTGGAATGCGACGCCTGATTTGAAGAGTCGTTCATCATTTCCTTCCAACTGGGAATAAACAACTAGGAACAGCGTTCGGCAAGGATCGCAGCATGTTCTCGAACCTCCTGCTGAAAGGATCTTTCATTGCCATCTTCACAGTAGCTGGCATCCCAGAGCAATCCATTCTTCCTAAAACATATAAGGCATGTAATCTGAATCTTGGTTTTTTACTTTGGGAAAAACAAAGTGCTTACCTTCTGTAACACACTTTTATCCTGGCGCTCCAAAATAGAAGGCCCTTTGAGCTGTTAGGTTTCCACCATCGATTTTCCCATGCTGCGGTCAATGCTTATAAACCAGTTTCGGAAAGAAGACGCTTTGGTAAAGATTAGGGTTCACCGGCTTGTATGCACCCGTCCAATCCACAGGTAACTATTCTGTAAATACGCCCGTATTCCATTCCCCGCGTCGAAGTCATGGTCTCTTGTGGTCTCAGGGATAGATATTGGGGTTTCAAATTATGGCTGCGGTACATATCCAATAATATATAGATAACCATCTGGGGCCCTACTGAAAAATTTGCAAGGCCGAACCACGAAATCCCGTAGTGGCCATAAATCTTTAATCTTTCCCTTTTCGCCTTGCTTTGCTACCATATAAGGTTATACTAATCCACATCGGGAAAGAATATCCCGTGCACCAAGTTGCCTGGCAACATGCGCCTGTGAAGATATTACCATAATATCTTTTGGAAACTATCGCCATCGTATACGTAACCACCTGAAAGCCCCCGTAAAATGAACCCCGTGCATATTCTACCCTGTCAGGTTAATTTTCCTGGTAAATCCTTATTACGTCGGTCAGAACGTACCTGTCTCCAGTATGGCGTTTCACTTTAATTGGTACATAAGCGGATCATGGTCCGAAATTTTTGAATCGTACTTTTAGGGCAGAAGTTGGAAGAAAAGGGTTTCTTTCCAGTATCTCAATGGAACCAACCACCCGCGAATGGTTGTAAGGAATTGGGCTGTAAAAAAAACCGATGGCCCCAAATCGTCCTATGGCAAGTCCCAAACTGCCTGGTTCCTGTACTCTACGTTCAAATTCAATTCCGGTCGAGCCGAAAAGCGAAAATCGGCACCCTGCACATTTAACCGGGGCGCATCAGGTCTGCGGCTAAACTTATTTCACCTGCCCTGCCCCGCCATTATTCGCATTAAATCCAATTATCAATACCAAACCGAAGGATTGGGTTATTTGCACCTCTTCATTCTTATTAAAGAAACCGGTAAAAAGAATCTCTTTTAAACATCAGAACGGCCATCTCCATCAAGTACCCTTATAATACGTGATAAGTCAGGTGCTGCACAATACAACGGCCACCCTTCCAAAGCAACACACTTGTTCGCCCTCCCTAAGACGTCTACAAAAACTGTAGACGTGTCGGCTTTCCGTCCGCCATTAGTGTCCTTTAAACATAACGATTTTTCCCTTTTCCTTTACAGTATCATCCTTGTAGCGCAACATGCCCACAACGTAAGCATTTCCATCTCCATCGTAATGCATGGACAAGGGTCTATAACAAAAGGGTTCTGATGCGAATATTTCCGCCTTAAAGTTTTTCAGCAAACTGAAATGTTTTTCATGGGACTCTTGCGGACTCAGTGGGTCCTTCAATACAGCGGCTTTCGTTTACAGGAAACCAAAAATCACTAACAATACTATCAGAAATTGTAGATTAATGACTTAAGTACCTTGTTAATGTTCTACCTATTATTTTTAAATGCTGAATAATTGTATGTTAGAGAGATTTTATGGTTGTTATTTTTTTTCAGAATTATTTATTTGAAGGATTAATATTAGGCTTAATGATTGTAAACTATAGATGTCTTTAACTCACTAAGTGAGAATTTGAATGCCCCGCGAGCGCCTGCCTTATCCGTTCAGGCGGGCGTCGAAATAGTTAACAAGAGTTTCCCCTCGAATATCTCATGACTTGCCCTGAAGTAATTGACTCGAAAAATACTAAAAAAAGTTCTACAGAATCTCAAGTTGTCCGATGAAAATCTAAAGTAGTTACAAAAGCCTAGCCATTGTCTGTTTTTAACACAATTGGGTTCTTATTTTTACAACTGCCACACTTAGTGTTGAAAAAAAAAAATTGGCCTTATTTTTTAGTTTTTTAATATCTAGAGGTTAAAAGAATGTAAGAAGACCGTAATACAATAAGTTTCATTAAAATGTTATACTAAAGATAACTCCCAATTGGTTAGACCTAGTTCCTTTAAAAATAATAAAAATTAAAGTGATATCGTTTTTAGTAAATGTTTCTGGATAACGAACCATTCCTATCATTATTAGGTCACAAAGAAAAATTTTCGGACAATCCAATTAATAAAGTCTTTTTGGAATATTACAACCTGAAAATTGATATAAGAAAAAATAAATAGTGTTTTAATTCACACTTTTTCCTCAATAATTGGGATAAAAAAATTCAATTCGTAGAATACCTTTTTGCCAAGTAATTTTCGACTAATATCAGCTGTACTATTAATAAAGTTTTTTTTATTCAGGATGAATAATAGACCTTGAAAGTTAGTTTTTTACGAACTAAAGTGAAGGTTTACAAACCTTGTATTTTCAATTACTATATAAAATTTACTAACTGCTTAATAGTTATATAACACTACTTAAGCCGCAATAATTATTGGTTGATTACATTTAATTAATAAAAATTAAATTCTATAAACACTCCACCAATATTTAAAACCCGAAGTATACCTTTTAATAGTGTTAAAAATTCAACCAAATTATTAATGCATAACCTTTGCATTAATAATTTTGGGAAAGGCATAGGAGGTTTAGTTTATTTTTTGTGATTTGGCTTGCCCCAATATGGATTAAGCTCATAAAATTGTGCAATTTATTTCGTAAATAAGAAATATTCTTAACTAATTGTTAATGCAAAAATCAATTTTTTAAGAAAAAAATTTATAAATTAGGGTTGAAAAAAAATCCGGGAAATTGCGGTCACATTCCCCGAAAATTTAAGAAAGCGTTAAAACTAAATGTCCTAACCACTTAAACCAACACAAAGATATGAAAAAAAACCCTCAGTACTTATTCGGTTGCCTCCATTTTTTATGCTAATAATTCTAACCTAAAGAAATCTAGTTAAACTTCAACTTATGAATTTTTTAGTGATTTTTGCTCCTGCTATAATAGTATAAAATAAGAGCAATTATAGGAAATCGGCCAAATAATCGATAAGCTTTTATAAGACATCTTTACTCCTCAACAGTGAATGGTGTATCGGCAATTGTATTTAGCGCTATACAGATGAATTCTTAATATTCTACAGCAAATTTTTTAAATTTCTCTCCAATTTCAGAATATGAACCAACATTCTTATAAGGGATTAAATTGTCTTTACTGCTTAAACGTTTAAAAGTCATACCGTCCTGAAATATATAGTAAACAAGGGAAAATCAACTTAAAAAATTAATTATAAACAATGAAATTTAAAAATTAATTTAAAGACAAAAGCCAAGGGTTGGGGAAGCTTAAATTCCTGTTAGATTACTATATGCTTCGGGAATTAACAAATTACGTATGCCCATAAGATTGACGTAAAAACAATTTTCGAAGTTAATGTTTCAGTCTACCACCGTTACCGGGTGTTGTCAGTGACGACAACGGTAAAGCTCCCGCCTACCCTGGTGCCAGTGTTTGGTCGTAAGGGCACTGCCACGGGAACAGTTTACCGGGATTTTTGATGGCAATTATTCCATTGAGGTGGGTTCATCTGGAAACATTGGTTTTCAGTTATATAGGTTACAAACTGTGAAGTAGTGGTAAATGGAAAAGTCCGTTATTAAAATACCATCCCTCCTATAGATGCAACCCAGCTGATGATGTGGTAGTGGTAGGTTTATGGTACCCAGAAAAAAGTGAGGTAACCTTCATCTAATTTCGCAGATAAACGGTAAGGGATTTTTCAAAACATCGACACGCTTCCAATGCAGCTTGGCGTTACAGGGCGGGCATCGGTGTTGGATTTGTTAATCTGGAACACCGGAAAGTACACCTAGCATCAGAATGCAGGGGAAATTGGAAAACATAAATAACTCTCAACCTCTTATCGTTTGGATGGGTACCCTTATCTTCTGATATGTTATCAGCAACTGGCTTCTTTCAGAAATACAATCTGTGGAGATACTCCAAAGATGCGGCAATCGGGTCTATTTATGGTACGCGGCAGCTACGGTGTTTGTTTTAATTACTACCAATACGGCAAGATTAACGAGAAAACAACAGTAAGAACTTATGCCTCCTACCGGGTTTTAACAGCGTCATAAATAAGTATCCTGTAACAATGCGGAACAAAGCTTAACGAATTAAAACGTGAAAGATACGTTTTATGGGACGGTCTTCCATTGACCCAAATTCCGCCATGGGCAGATGAGTACTACAATCAGACTAGAACGGATTGGCAAGAAGAAAATGTTCCCCGGGACGGTATTTTTCAAAAGATTATAAATATGAAACATAAAGTGGTGGTTCAGAAAAATCGTACCCATTAATGCATATTTTTATAGGGATGAAGAAAGGCACCCAGATAAATACCTACTTTAACGCCTTTGGGGATTTTCTTTGGAAGAGGTTACCACAGAAAATATCAGATCGATTTAGAAATTGAGGAAAATATAAAGGATTACCAACAATCAACCTATTTGGACGCAAGGACGACGGTGGAACAGGAACCTCTCAAACTATCTAATTCTTCCTATAGATTTATGCCCGCTATCCCAAACGTAAAATATGAAGATGGCAAGTTATGGTTCTGGAAGGCTTCCACCCAATTGGGAGATATGTGGAACCCTGTATAATAAGGCAAAAAGGAAGAATGGAGACATCGATATATAAATTAAATACGCTGAATAAGTATGAAAGCGGAATTATGATTTTACCGATGAATTTAACGCTTACAGCTAGGGCGTCTTATCAAAAATCTACTTCCAACATATGAAGCCTTTCGAACATCAAACTCCCAGAAATCAGTCAAGAAACGAAAAACCTACCTATACTTAGGATCAATCGGAATGAAACCACTTGGTCACCCTGGGGAAGAATTATTTACTTAGCTATAAAAAATCTACAGGACTACCACACATAGGAGCTGTACTTTGGGATATTCCGGCAAGTAGATAAAGGTCATTTCCTTAATATGTCCGGGGAGGGTTGCCTCTGTAACGAAAACCAATTTGGGTAAATGCGATAATGCTTCTTCATAAAAGGCGGTGGAAATGATTATTTAGCCACTGGTTGGCCTCCGCATTTGTACGTGGAACTACACGGTTACAATGACAAAAGTATTAATTTGTCCGCTATTTTTAGGGGCAGAAATGGTTTCTTCAAGATTTGCGGAATGGAAATCGTTTGGGGGTATTTCGCGCCTTCAATTTCTGGTGATGGAGAATTTCCAATGAAAGCCTTTTTGGTGCAGATGATGACCGCCCAACAATTTCCAACATGAAACTAAATGTAGGTTGGGACAAACTAGGGAATCAAAATGTAAAATGCCTTTTCCAATTATCTAAAATGTATAAATAAGACACTGAATATGTTCTGAACGACACCAATTTGACCGGAAACCCGATTGGCATCTTTTGCGATCCAGATATTCTTGGGAAACCACAAGTGCGTTAAACGTTCTATTCGAGCTAAGGCCTTTTTCAATAATAAATTTAATTTGGACGTTGCCTATTTTTGAAATAGGTAACTCAGATAATGCTTAATTCCCCTACCTGGTCTAAAATACGCGCCGGTTTGGTAGCTATTCCCGATTTCCAATATTGGGGAAATGCACAATTCTGGATTTGAAAATTGAACACCTAATGTTGGACAAGTGGGGGATTTTGAATTTTGAATTAGGGGTGAATGCCAACTTAAAATAAAATGAAGTTACCAATAACTTTTACGGACTCCAAGTAAAATTTATTTCTGAGGAGATCAGACCAGAACCCTATGAAGAGAAACGGGCGATTAGTTCATTCTATGGCTGGAAAACAGAATGGTAATCTATCAAAACCAAGGGGAAATTGACAGTGATGCCAATATTTCAAGTGACGCAACGTAGAGCAGTTTAACTCCTGGTGATGTTCGCTTTGGTGGATACCAATGGGGATAAATATTGGTTTGATGAAAGGACAGGGTGCATATAGGAGATGCCAACCCTAGTCTAACTTCTAGGCTTCATGCCGGGAAGTTAAAACTATAAAGGGTTTAACTTTTCAGCTGTGTTCAGTGGGGCATTTGACATGATCTGTACGATGCCATGATGATGCGGGGATTGGACCCAACACAAAGCGCCAACATGATGCCCGTGGCCTACCAGAGATGGACCCTGGCGAAGGAACTTCCAAATACCTATCCCAAGGAATGGTCCACCCATTCGTGCAAATGACGAATTTACAGAGTATCTGATTAGGCCCTTAAAAGCGGTAATTACCTTAGAAAATGAAAGATGTAAAGTTTTAGGCTATACCATTCCTGAAACTATTAACAGATCAGATAGGAGTAAGCAATTGAATTTTATATTTCTGGACGTAACTTATTGACCTTTACTAACTTGATGGGTAGATCCTGAAGAAAGGCGGGACAAATAATTTGAACTCGTGGAGTTATTATAACAATTTAATCCTCAGTCCAAAAAAGTGTTGTTTCTTTGTTGTAACATTACAATTTTAATTTTAAAGCTATATAACGATGACAAAAGTATATAATTTATATTAATTGCAATAGTCATGACAACTCATGTGATGATATATTGGAACAGGATTTAGTTTGGGAAACGAACTGATCAAAGATTATTGGACTAACCGAAGCCGATATGGTAGACCGCATTGGCCGGTGCTTATGGACAATGGCTACAAGGGCGTTGGTATGCACGGACCTATTCTTTGACAATCAAGGGGATGAAACCATTGGAGAGCGGGAGATCAAATGCAGAGACGAGGAGTTGAAACTTTTTAACAACCAATCCCCTCCAATATAAGCTAAGGATACCTACGATATAAATATAGGTTGATAAGTAGTGCCAACGGTATTTTTGATCAAATGGTCCAAAAGTAAAGGAAATTAGGAGCTATAGGTGATGCTTCGTAACATTCAATCATGGGACAGGCCTAAATTTTCTAAGGGCAAATATGCCTATTACCGCTTAATATCTTATACCGGACAGTTTTTCCCATAATTACAGAAGAAAAATGTTTTGGAACCAATGATACACCATTCCAAATGTGAGTCGCTGAAATTTTGAGTGATTTTATATTGGCCGGATTTGAAAAGGCTGTTTGGTCCTTCCTTCCCTTGAACAATGTTGCCGGAAAGTGTTTTGCAGGTTGCTGCTGGGCGGTAATGACCCATCCATATTATGCATAGGGCTACAGATACAACAATACTGAAATTTTTGGAAACAAGGCAAATTGGCAGCTGGTCAAATGTTGTGGACAAATTTCCTTAGCCTGATGATTATCTTTCTTTTTCCGAGAAGGCAATCAATATTAAAGGAAACCTTTTTATTAGATGATGAACGAATATGGATTGGATCAACCAAAGTATAAATGTCCAAACACAGAGGTCCTAGACGCATGGGGGGATGTATGGGTTCCAGGAGCCTTTGGATGAATTTGGTAAAATCCGAATATGAAAGCTGGGAGAACATTAGGAACAAAGTTGTAACCAATTATTTCTGGATGGCGAATTTTCGCATTCAAGGTTCCTTTTCAGGGGACTGTAGAACACACATTCAAGCATTTAACCAATTACAGGAACATAGTTATTTTAATATATGGCTGGACGGAAATGCAGGTAATTTTTTAATCTGGTCTAATATTTCCATTTTTTAAGAAGCGGCCGATACCTATTGTTAGTAAAAGGCAGAGGCACAAATCAAGGGTTGATGGTGCAGGTGCTGGGGATGAATTTGATAAACGCTTCGGCGAGAAAGAACTAGTTTAGCTCCAGTATCGGGAGCGGAATATAAATGATTTGAATCCCACGAGGACCAAAGGTAGAACTGGCGCCGGTGAAAATTCCGCTACCACCAAAGATCTAATCAGAATGGATAAAGCAGGGATATATGATTTGGAAGAAATTCCTGGCAAGAACCGTCGGAAAAAAATGAATTCGCGAGTGATGTGGGAAGAAAAGTTTGGAATGGGCCCTGAAAAATTTATTTATCAGCCGCTATAAATCAAACGGATATTGGAAATTCGGATGGTGTACTCGTACAGAATCCCGCGAGTGGGTCAATTAACAAAGTATGTATTTAGTCAAGGATGAAAGGTACACCAATTATTCTTGACTAATTACAATTTAATATCTTATATACTTTGATTTTCATATATATTAGAATGTATTATTTTTCATAGAACGTGCCTATCCTTTTATAGGATTTTTTATTAAAATGGCGGCTGAGGAACTAATACTTACAAGCTTTAACTTGTTGTTTGAATAAATTCCCCAAACAAATTTTAGTCAGCTATTACAAGGCTAAGAACTGAATAATCATATTGGGGAATTATTTTATATATTAATCACGTTAAAAGCTCAATGGATACTCCTTATAAACGATTCAGATTCCAATAAGAATCCTTAATAAAATTAAAAACATTATTCATATGAAGCAAAAAGGCCTAAAAATTATTTCAGGAGTTGTATTCCAATTTGCCTTAATTCTGTTTTTTCTTCCAATTCAAAATTCATTTAAAGAGGAAATTTCAACCAAGGGTAGTCAAATTTTAAATTGAATGTAGCAGCCTATAAACGTGGAATTTAGTGACAAGGGGAACTGCTGAGAAAGTAGGGGAATTACTTAACCGCCATTCAATTTTGATGTATATCTGCTTTTCAAGAAGCTCCGGGAAGTAATTGGACTAAAAAAAGTTGGATTCCGTAAATGGGGCTAATCACGTTAATTGTCGGCAAAATCCCAACTGCTGGCCATAAAGACAAAATATAAAACTATCGCCAGCCGTACGCCACTCTCAGGCTACGAAGAGGTTCTCATGCAGAATACATTAGCATACAGTAACTAGAGCAACTCCAATTGTTAAATGATAAAAGAAATTGCATTGTAAACTCAGTTCACTTTCCTTTTGGGTGCCAGAGATCAGGCAACCATAGATGAAACTACTGGCAAAGTAACCGCCTTTGTAGACTACTAAAAAGAAAAGACAAACAAAAGAAAGTTTCAATCCTTATGGGCGATTTTCCAACTTCCCCTTTTACGGAGATTACAGGGAGTCCATATTATGAAAAATGTTTTAAGACTAGAATGGTTTGCCAGTTGGCGCGATTTAAATATAGGATGTTTCCCATTGGGGTCTATGGTAAAATTTGAACAAGAAAGCAAAAGCAGAGTGGAGTCATAGATCTATTATGTAATCCAGGAATAAGGTCAAGGCTATTGAATGGGAATATCATAGTTAAATGGTCCAGCCTTATCTGATTCATAGCCAGTCTGGGCATTATTGGCAAATAAAGTACAATCATAAAAAAATTGATATGAAAAAATGTATCACCCTGGTAATGATTTCTTTATACGTTTATGTTTTTCCGCTAACAACATCTAAAACAAATATATGTCCTTTAATATTAGGTTAACTGATGAAACCAAATGAGCAGGAACAGAACATGGCAATCATAGAAAGGAAATGTGGTGAAAATGCTTAAATTTTATGATTTTGGAATATGATGGGTTTTTCAGAGGTCATTACTTTCCAATTAAATTACCTCAAAACCAATTTAGAAGAAGTTAGCTGTTGTTGGTGTTGGCCGGGGAGGATGTGTGGGACAAAGGTGAGTTTGGTCCCCAATATTCTATAGGAAGGATCGATTGAAAAAAGTCGAAACGGTACCTTTTGGCTAAGTGAAACCCCAGATAAAGTGGAGCAAGTGGGATGCTAAATTTAGAAAGAATCCTGAACTTGGGTAGTTTTAATTGGATAAAAGAAGTGAAAGGAGTTCCTGATTTTAAACACACATTTTTGATCATAGGGGTGTAGAAGCCCGGAAAAAAGTGCCCATTAATTAAAATCAAAAATAGTAAAGGCATTTCCAAAAGGAAAGACAAAGTTATTTCTTACAGGTGATTTAAACTCAAATTACCTGAAATCGGACGCCAATACAAGGTTTAACGGATTCTACTGATGAGAATATCCCTAAGTTAAACTCACAAATGACATAGCTAAATTGACCTATGGGCCAAATTGGACCTCTTGCAGGTTTCGACACCAAAACCTTTTGATCAGCGCAGGGTTTATGATTAATATTTTTTTAAAAAATATCTCTGCAGTAAATAGATATGCCGTTTTCACAGAGAAATTAAATGAAAATTTGTTTATCCGACCATGCCCGTCTTTATTCAAATTGAAATGTAAATTGCTAGGTTTGGGGTGAAAATTTTTTCAAAATGAAATATATACTCAAACTATAAATAATTAGGCCTTATCCTTAATTTATGGATGACAGTTTTAGCATAGGGGATTAAAAAAAAATAGCCACCTCTTTACAGATTAATAATAGATTGTTAATTAACCAAATTTATAATCAAATTAGAAAAAAACCAATTTTAGTTGGGAATAACAAAGTACACTGATACTAGTATTACTGCTTATGCAATTCAAATCAGGTAACAGCACAAAAAAAAAGTGAGAAACTACAGGTTTCCCTAACAAACAAAGAGTCCCTTCAACAATAGATAAGGGGCCACCCATACTCACAATTCGATCGAGGAATGGGATAATGACCGAAAACCGGCAGTAATAATTTTGTGAACATGTGGGATAGACATTGTGTTGGGTGGAAGCAACTGATAGAGTGGCAAGAAAATGGCTCCGAAATCAATAGTGTAGTAGAGATAAGCTAAGGGGAAGGGGAGCAATGATTTGTACATGCGCCTAGCGGAAACCCAATGGATTTTTACAAAGACATCCCGGTAGGAAACTACCATGAGGTATACTAATAAAAAGTAGCTCTAAAATTGTAGAGGAAGAAAAAAGCTCGAAAGTGAGCAGGTTCGCCTCATGGCCCTTTTCAGATTTTCAATGGTGGTTGTATGGCATCCCCATGGAGATGCCCCGGAAAATGAAAGTGTTTGGAAAAAGGCAGATCAGTACCGATTGATATTTCTTGAAGGTGACGCCATTTCAGATTCTGGGGTAGAAATTGGTAGTTTTGTTTGCCAAAAAAGGGAATAAAAAATGTTTATACTAACCGGAAGTTGCATACTAAAATATGTGCCGTTATTGGTAGGACCTTCGGTTTTACGTAACATGAAAAAGATTGGGAATGAAATGTAGTTACTAAATGAGGGATTTTAAGCCGATACCATGTATGATAGTACTTCAGACTTTTTGTATCGCATTTTACAGGCAACAGTCTATGTGCGAATATAATTGAAGAAATTTGTTGGTCCAACCAATGGTTTCCACAGACATTCTGCAGAAAAAACAGTTTCGATTTCAAGATGACAACAGGCCCAGTTATTGCTTTGTCAAGCAAGAGTGAATACCGAGCGGATCAAAGGTTTGCCCGAATTGCCCATGAACTCTTGCTCAATAAAAAATGTTTAATTGTGAATTTGCCTCTCGGAAAGCCTATTATGGAAAGGGAGAAGGGGAGACATATATTGAGAATCTTCAAGATTAGGGAGGACACTGATCTAGCCCGTTTTTATTTATTCGGTCGAAGAGCTGAGCCAAATAAAATGAATCTCATCCAAAACTATGTTAAAGTGGGTAAACCCGTACTGGGAATTCGCACCAGCCTTAGTCACGCTTTGACCCTAAAGGCAAATGTTCCAAGCGAAGGCGGTTGTTATTGAAAAAGCAAAAGGCACGGTGGAAGATTTTTCTATCCAATTGGACCGATTTTGATTTGAGTTGCTCGGAGGGATAATCAACGGACACCATGGCCATTTTTAAACGAAGGGACAAAATCAGTATTATTCAGGAATGCAAGGAAATTCCAATCTAAAAGGGGGTAGAGGTGAATGTTTTAACTAGGCGCTAATTGGTTATATTAAACTCCCCTAAGGTCCAACATCAGTAAACAAGTATTACTGAGGGAAACTATACAATCATCCTCCGGAACCTGTTTTCCTGGATCAACACCAACCAATTTGGAAAGGCCATTTATACCTTCTATGGGGCATTTGGGAATGACTGGGAAATTCCGAGTTTTAAAATCTTAATGTTCAATTCCGTGATTATTTACTAAACCAGACTAAAAAAAACAACTAAAATGGGAAAGACGAAATTTTATTAGAAAAAAACATCTCTGCCGGGGCATCGGTCGCCATGCTTACAAGTTCTTGGATTATTAAATGCGTCTGCTTGGGTGCCATGACAAAATAGTACTTGCTTATAGTGCTGGCAGTAGGGGCAGAGGTACGATAATCGATAACCTGTAAGGTGACAAGAAATGCGGAAATCAAATCGTCTGCGATGTAAATCCCGGTTAAAGGCCAACAAGACCAATTTCACAGTGGAAAAGGAATTGGGAAATTAGACCAAACTTTGTGAAGGACATGAAGGCTGTCTTCAATGACAAGGATATTGATGCCGTGTTGGAATTTTCAACTCCAGAAACATTGGCATGCCACTGGCTACGGGTATGGGCCTGTCAAGCAGGAAAAGATGTATACGTTGAGAAACCCAAGTATCAAAATATTTGGGAGGAAGAAAAAATGGGTGAAGCAGGCGAGAAATACAATAGAATTGGTCCAGGTGGGATCCAAAACCAGAAGTGCGCCCTTAATGGATTTTCTGCCCCGAGATTAATATAAAAAGCGGCAAAACTTGGTAAAATTGTGCATGTTAAATCTTTATAACATGTTGGGCGGAAATAAATGGGAGCCCAAGGCCATACCGAGTTACCTCAGGGTTGGACTGGGATCGCCTGCAAGGACCAGCCACCCTACCGTGGGCAATAATAATCCTGGTAATCCATGATATGGAAGAACGAGGGGGATGGGGAGTTTTTGGGCCTACAGTGGCGGGTACTTAGCGGACGAATGCAGTCATGTTTAGATTGGCCCGCATGGTGCTAAGGGATCCCCGGTCAATCCCAAGTCCTGTCTACGGATGGGGCGGGAACAATGCTTGGGCCTCGGAACGAGAAAACCCTGAATCCAATCTATTACTTAATGATTTTTAAGGAATTATGCATTACTTGTGAGAGTGGCAATGCCACAAATTAATTGAAAAAGACTCCTGTGTCAATACGTGAAGGCAATTCGGCAATTCCCGATTGGGAGACAGAAATGCAACACGCAAACAGAAATCTATGGACAAAAAGGTTTAATGTACTTTGGGCGTCATGGTGGTGGTTGGCAAGTATTGGTGAAGATGGGGAAATCCAGCCCAGAGTACGGTAATAGTTAACGGACATCTATCACCAGCAGGATTTCCATTGCTTCCTTAAGGGAAAGAAAGGCAACCTAACCGGAAAGCATGTTGGAAGGGCACAACAAGCGCCACATTGTACATTTAGGAAATATAGCCTATAGGGTTGGCAATAAGCAATTGTTCTTTGGATGCGAAAAAGAAATGTTTTATTGGAGCCAAGAAGAATGCCATTACTACGAACAGAATACAGGGAAGGCCTATAAGATACCTGAGCAAATCTAATGTCTATTACAATAGAAAGTAACATTAATATTATATCGTAAAACCAACCACCAATTATTATGGAAATCCAAATGAAAATGTTCTTAAAAAAAATTGGCATCTCCTTTTCTTTCAGTGGGCCCGGGAATTTTGTATAGGCTTACACCAATAGGCAACTGGAAAGTGGTTAACTTCTAAATGATTAAAGCTGAAGCATGTTATGGAAATGGGGCTATTGTGGGTTGTTATTCTTATGCTTTTTTGCTTGGGTACTAATGAATGCTTTTTGGACCGAATTCGCCCCGTGGTCACAGAAAGACGGCCATAAAATAGTTTAAGATGGATTTGAACGTGGGGCAGTTTTTTCGCCATTATAACCATTATAAGGAAATCGTCTTGTTGGTT
>Ga0163217_1043764_pt1 | contig 15148 bp, 18 predicted proteins | sample SynspAceP_FD_185933 | JGI IMG/M metagenome (GOLD analysis project Ga0163217, IMG submission 185933) | Saline lake microbial communities from Ace Lake in Antarctica - Synechococcus sp. Ace-P (PacBio error correction) | ecosystem: Environmental > Aquatic > Non-marine Saline and Alkaline > Saline ...
CCCCAAGGGAAGGGAAAGGAAAAGGGGAAAAATTAAAACAAAAAAGGTTTTAAAAAAAAAATGAAAAAACAAGCTTATTTTTGTAACCCATTAAAAAAGCAAAGCGGGAAGCAAAGGAAAATTGGGAGCCGATTTTGGCCAAGCCTTTTCGATTCCCCGCTCAAAATGATGAAAATATGCAGAAAAACACAATTAAAAAAATCAAGACTTTCATTAGGCCTTTCGGCCACGTCCCCCTTTGCCAATAAATTTCAAGGAATTCCCTCAATTTAAATGAAAAGTTTTCCAGAATATTTAATCTGTTTTTTCCTATTATGAGCGCATTAAAAAATCCTTTCCCCTGATGCGGAAAAATATACTCATTGCGCCAGCTGCTCCCGAGCTTTTCGATGTGTCGATGAGGAAGCATCCTTCTCGGGGTTGGTAAATTCATCGCCAGCCGCTACAGTGATCTCATAACCCCATCAGTTGGAAGCGATCCTGTGCAATTCTCGGCGAGATAGCCTGGCAGCGAGAAGCTAGAAATCCTGAAAACTACGAGTCATTCAATCTGGAGTTTCTTGTTTGTTCGAAAAAAACTGGAGAGTAACTTTGGCAAGGAAATGCGCGCCCGCAGAGGTTTTTGGGCTAAAAAATTCGACCAACAAATTGTTTATAATCTGAAGTGATCTGACGTTTCAATGAAATTAATGTGCCCCAGAAATACAGCTTTTAGCTTTTAGCCGAATATTGGCTATCGCAATTAAACCATACACTTGCGCCCGGCAAGAAGCAGGCAACCGTTTTCTCGTCATATGATTCACTATGCGGGTGTCAGCCCAATCGTGAAGCCAACTGTTTCAAGTCGGCCCTTTCGAAGAATCAGCAAAGATGAGGATTCTGAATCATTTCATCCCTCAAAAGATCCCTTTCCTAACTGCCCATCCTCCATCTTTTTCTTGTGCGCATGATAGATCATGTCTTTGTAGCAAGCGATACTCAATTGGAAATCTTCCAGATCTCTATGAATCCCCATATCTGAAACAAATACTTGCATCCATTCGGGCTGCATCTAGAGAGACATTCGAAACGCATGACGAACGGCTAATACGATTATTGAGTTTTGTGGAACTTCGCAATGTCTCATTGCTCCGAAATCTTTGGAAAAACGTAAATACAAATCAAACGTGTTAGTATGATTTATTGAAACAGCAGGAATGGGTAACCTTTTTATCCAATGCCTGAAGGTTGTAATCCAGTCATATATACTGTAGCGGTTTCTTTGTGTCCGCTATCAAAACTACTGATTACAAGTCTTGGAGTGCCAGCGAGCAGCAGATTGCGATCAGAAGTATTTTGACAATAAGTTTGTGCATGGAAAATGTACAAAAGACTAGTAGGCTTCCATAACAACTGGCCAGTCTTTTCTTCCAGGTAAAGTCGAGGCTCATAGGGGCTGAGATGGTTTGCCCTTGAAAAGCCTTCCCCGTGCGAAAAAGAAATAAGCAAGAAACATTTCTCCTCATAGTGGACTGACAATGCATCTTGCATGCACATTGGGCAATGAATGGAATTGTTAAAAGAATTTCTGGATATGTTATTGCAAGGCCATCCTGTTTCTCAGAACTGTCTCAGGCTACAAAGCATTCGGCCCAAGCATTATGGAAACCAAACCATTAGCCGCCTATTAATCCGGCACTGACAAGTTCCTTGAGATTGGGAGCCAGTTTCTCCCTCGCAAGTATTCTCAAGTTAGTGGATTCACATTCAGGCTCCGGCCAAGCCATCTTAATTCAAACAGACCAGCCAGCAAGTTCGCGACTATGCGCGAAATCACTATCTGACCGATGTAGATTTGATTGAGGAATATCCCGGTTACGAAGGGAAAGTGTTGGGATACACTACCTCAGCGATGCACTCTGTGGCTCAGCGGAATATTTCTGGCCCAGCAGCTGTTGTGATGGCAGAACGATTCGCCCACGGGCCAACCCATTGTGACGAACGACAAGCAATGTTGGAGTCTTTCCTTGCCCCTAAGAGATCTTTTAGTCGTGGTGGCACTGTCCTTTCAAATTTAAAGCCACAAGTAAAGAGCAAGCCAATCGTTCTTCAATCTGTAGTCCGAGTATTTTTTTTAGCTTCTTACTTGGCCATGGCGTATTGGTTTTCTGCTGAATAAGTTTCAATAAGAGGCATTCAATTCTGTATTTTCGGTATGGGTGCAGTGGAACAATGTGAACGTGCCTGTCGTGTCCGAATGCTTGAATTTAATTAATTCTGGCTGCTGGTCATTATTTTTCATCTTCAAGCTGTCCGATGTCCTTCACTGAGAAAGCCTTGTCGCGAATCTCATTTGCAAACTACTTGCGTAGCTACTGGCATTACTTCGCCCCTCCTATCGCCCACTTTCAGCCTTGCCGCTGTTGCAGCGAATTTCCTCTTATGGCAATTGAGAAGCCGAAGAAGCTGTTGCATGTTGGGGCAAATACTGGGGCAAGAAACGAAGTATTATAGCGAGAATGATATTGAAGCCTGGCTGTTGAGGCTTTCCCAGAAGTTCTGGATCTCCTTGTAGGAACTGCCCAGCTAAAATCTCTCTCAACACCTCAAATACTTGCCTGTCTATCCAGTGCTGGTGCAAGCAAGTTATCCTTTAACATTTCAAGCAATTCTGGCCTGTCATCTCTCATTGCTCGAGCTGGGGCGTCACGGAAAAGCGTATCCAACATATACTACTCCAAGAAGAATAAGCCTAACTACCCTCTACTGTGATGACTGTATTGCTGAGGCCGGATCCCGCCAGATATTTGAGCTTTCTGGTTACGAGGCACAGGGGGCTGAATTCTAATTCTTCAGGGCGCTAAAGGGCTCCCTCTCTTTCCGGATCTCTAAAAAGGCGCCATGATCGATAACTGCAGCAAGCCCTTTGTATGACTCGATTAGTTAGCAAACTCCGCACACCTCAGGATTCGTTCCGGCGCGTGCTTGACAGCTGGCAGATGGCAATGAACCACACGCTCGGTCATTGCGCCAGATTGAACGTCGCCGATGAAAGCGGTAGCTGAAGGCGCCAAGTAGCGACAGCGGTACTTTTCGAAGCGAAAGGGATGGAGCTGCCGCTGAAAGCCGGGTTTCAAGTTTGCTGGGAGCAACCGTGTTTAATCCAATAGGAATTCTGTAATTTCGAACTTGGGGGTATGACGACCCTTTAGCGACACAGAAGATGGAAGCAACCGACTTCCTGCATACGGCTGGCGAAAAGCAAGCCACCATCGAGATCACTTCACAGCCCTAATCGCCAGTGAATCTTGGGCCCAGATTCAGCATAGTCGGCAAAAGAGAACGTGGGCACGCGTGGCAGTTTTATATACCTGGGGTGGGCCGCGCCTCATCGATCCAGAGACGGCTGCCACGGAACCTGGCACCTTGTTCTCCGATCCCACGACCAGGCTTGCTCACCACAGTACGTTCTCGCAAGGTTAGGCATCATCCACCTGCAACCTTCCTCTGAGGACAAGGCGCGCATCACGTCTTTCATTGCCTGCTGAACTGTTCTGAAGCAACATGCCGTTCGTAGTTATCTCCGAAATGTGACGCTCAGAGCTAGTGAGGAGCTTCCTGTCTTTGGGGCCTTGGCCGGACGAGGTAGAAGTCAAGGAAACCAAGGTGGTCAGAGGTAACTTGTTGCCTTCCAAGATGGTACCGGCCGTGGAGGGTGGGGCTTGATGACGACAGCCCCGGCAACATGATGAGCGCTTGTGGCGCCCCTGCCAATGATGAGCCCCGTCTCCTTGCCCTACAACGTGGCAACCGGACAAACCATTCAGGCCAGGCGGCGCCTGTTCCCAGGGCAACTTCACATTTTTGCTTCTGGTTCCGTAGAGCTCAATAAACTGGGGCAAGCGACCAGGCTGGCCTGGAACTGGATTCCGATTTCAATAGCCAATGGCAGTGACGACGGTATATTGCGACCAGCCTAAGGTCGCCAAAAGGGCTGCCTGCCGGAGCTGCTTGCCTAAATCAAGTTGTATGATGGAGGTTGTAACCTACATTGATATTTCTTCTGAGCTGAGGTCACACTGGCCTTTATCTTGGGTCAAGCTGGTTTTCAATATGAACTGGATGGTGTGACGACCATCTACGGTGGAAATATTGCCATGAGAACCAGCATCTTCTGCACTTGCTGCTTCAGGATGATCAATGCTAAAAAATTTGGGTAAACGGCTAGATCCAAACGATGGCTTACAAAACGACGGTCGGCCCTGCTTCTCTTGTTTTCCTTTTGTGGCCCACATTTATCCATCGAACATAATGGTCTTTTGTCAAACTCTACCGCTCTTCCCTCTGCTTAATGGCCTTTGAGAGGGGTCTACCATAGTATGCATATATCGAATTGAGGGGGCACCGCCAGGGCTGACATTCCCTCTGGACTTCATGGAAACTGAAACGACTTTCATCGAACAACTGAGTCCGCTGGCTACGTGGCACCATCTTCATCCGGTCGGGCCCGATGGCGATGGAGGCTACCTGGTTAACCCGACGACTTGTCCTGGGATAAAGCAGCCTGCTACTCGCCAGGTGTCCACGCGCGCGCACACACTCGGTTTTGACCTTGATGCGCGCAAGCGCGGCATGAAGGGTTCTTTCTTGCGGATGCATCGGTTTGATAGCTTTTCCCGTGGAGCATCCGGGCTCTCCTTCACAAAGAGTTTCCTGGCCTGCTGGGAGGACGACACACACACCACCTTGGCATGCTTGGGGTTGATTCGCACTCAAGCAGATGCAGGAAGCCGACCTTAATGCGCAAATGGATATCGAGGGCGCCGAGTTAGCCAGGTGCTTGGCGAGTGTGAGTGATGGCTTTGGCTCTCTAGATTCAGGATCACATCATCGAGTTTTCATCACCTCGACATCTATGGAACCAGGGCCTTTCTCTTACCCTTGGGCGCCGATCTTCAAGGCGCCTGCTAAAAGAAGTCACTACTGTGTTCACCCTACCATCCCAACAACGCTGCGGCTCGATCGTGCGCGGTGTCCTGGAGATCCGCGGATCATGGAGATTCACGTTCCTCAGAAAAAAGACCGCGTTTCCGGCTGCGCGTCTCCTCTTCATCGATCCCCACACCCCTGGATGTGGGACAACACATCAGGGCCCCAGCCGTGCTTCCCGAATGCGTGGAAGCCCGACGCTATAGACCGCCTTCCACCCAATGCCGGTGATCGTGGGAGGACCAATTGACCCCTCAGCTCCTATCCAGACTTCCCGCCCCAGCCCTGAGACAGCGCTTCCGTTATCTCCGCACAGATTCGATCACGGTGGTCCTCCCCCAACCCACTTGCGAGGATCGGCTGCGTCAGGAATATCTTTTTGCGATTACAATCTCTTTCAATGACTACCGCAGCTTTCGAGCGGAACCTTTATCCGCTCAAGCCACTGGTCTCAGCGACGCCAACCTCGAGGGGGCCTTGATCTCCATTGAAGTAATCACCGCCTGGAGAAAGGGCTTCATTCCATGTCAGCGCCGTGCTTCCTTCGGTGCCGACGCAGCCCAGCGGTTGGGATGCCCTGGGCGAAACGCCCACGCCGCGGCTTGGGCACACCTATTCACGGCCTATGCGGGGAGGTCTGGGCGTCCGTACCGAACGGAGCTGAAGGGGGCGACGCACCCCACGGTGGGCTGGCGAACCCTCAACCCGGCGAACAACGTTCTCTCGCCAGCCTCCATCGACGCGCGGGCCCCTTTCTTCACCTCGCGCCAATAGCAATCCGCTGCTGTCGACCCTCCCAAGCCGGTGACAATCGACCGCATCCGGGAGTCAACAGCCTCGCCAGCCACACGCCTTCGTGTGCAACAGGCAGACATGGCGGGTGGCTGACTGCCCAGTCTGATTCAGGCCAACAGGCGGCAACTAGCACGCATCAGAACGGCAACCAGGGCTTCGGCCACCTCGCCAGCCAGTGTTGCTGATCGTGGCTTCTGGATCGCCTCCTGCTTCGCCCCTCGATCGGGGAGCGCAACCCAGCCATGGATTGAGGGCGGGTTGTTCGCCATGAGCTGGTCTACGCCCTCATGGCCAGGGCCCTTGGCACGGTGTTGCCTCAACGGAGTGTGGACTAACCAGCGGGACGCCGAAGCTCAAGAATGCGTTGAACATCCCGGCTTCCTATGCGATCGCCATGATGATCGCCGTGGGCTTCGCTGCCTCCTGAGCTTGCGGTGGCCCGAATCCGCCGGCTTGTCCTCGCCGACGATTCTGATGGAGCCTCCGCTGACCATGACCGATTGCGGGTTGCGCGGTATCACCGGATTCCGAAAACCGAGGGTGTTCGAGGCGCTTGTCCTTCCATGTGCTGCCTTTCTTGCTGTGATCGCAGGCCTGCCAATCAATCACCGTGCTCACTGGAGCCCGGACTACGACCAGCAGCGCATCACATCCCGGAGGTGGGCGCTGCCATCGCCAGCCTTCCCGCCCGCTTCGCGCCTCCGGCGCCCCCCGCCCGCGCCACGTTCCGGTCCGGCATGCCATCAGGACCCTCCTTCGCCGGGGCCCGGAGCAGCCCGGGGCCTGCCGGCTTGATCGAGATCCACCTCGCCCGACAGCTGCGGGCCATCCGCCTTCTGAAATCGTCACAGGGCGCGATGTGTATTCCTCGGAGTATGGCCCATGAGTCCGCTCCTCTACTACCTCTCCTGATCCACACGCCGCTCCGAAGGGCTCATCGTTGTGCTGCTTCGACGGCCATACGTGGGTCGGTTCAACGATACCCTGCCCAGAGATCAGGCCCTGGCGGCTCCGCCCCGTTGCCCATGTGAGCCCTGCTCACCACGCCGCGATCCCAGCCTCAACTATCACTATCTCAGAGCAGATCGACGCCCTAGCCGAGCGCACCGAAATCTTGTGCCGATGTGGCCTTTTGCGCTCCCCCGCGCACCGCGTGCCGAACCCTGGGGCTCGCTGAGCCGCCTCCCTGTGCTCGCCTGGCCATCAGCGCGGGCTTACACCGCTGGTGTTCGCTGAGCCTCTGGAGCACCAGCAAACATGGCCCGGCCCTGAAGGTGCGTCACGCAGTGGGGTTGGGCCGTTCTCCTGGAAATCCCCCACGTGCATGAGCCCTACGGTGACGACCGCACCATGGCGACGGTGCTGCATCGCGCCAGCGGGTTTCCATCCTCGGTGACGCTGGCCGGCCGAGACCTCAGCGCCGCCGAGTACAACGCCTGATCGGCGCTGCGAGAATGCTGTTCCCGAGCGCATGGCACGCAGCCATCGCCGGCCTGTCCACCTGGTGCCCACGGCCCCTGGTGGCCTTACTCCCTCAAGGCCCAGGCTCTCGCCGCCAATGGGCTATGCCGGCTTGACGCTCGGAAGCCCCGAAGCGGATGGTGATCTCCCGCGGATTCCTCTGCTACCCCTCCCAGCTTCGAAGCCAGCACTTCAACACTCTGCAGAGCGGCAGCAGAGCCGTTTTGCGCTTGCAGCGCAACCTCCCGGAGCTGGCAGCGGCTGGCCCAGGCCAAACTTTCACGCACTGGAAGGCGCTGCTGCGCGGGGCCCGACCTCTGATGAATCATCCTCAATCGTGACGCGGAGCTTGCCCCTGGCCACCGGAAGCCGTGGCCGTGCGCGCGCAGTTCCGCCACCCTGCGAGCCACAGACGACCACGTTTTCAGGATCGGTGCTCACCGCCCGATCGAGAATCTCCACGCTCTCGCCGCCGAAAGCTGAAAGCCCGGTTTGCTCCACGTGCAGGTGATCCGGGGCGAGCAGGTCCCGCGGCCGCCCGCTTGCGCGAGCCTCCGCTGCCAAAATCTGCGCTGGCCCGCGTGTTGTCTGGCGTGCGCAGTGGATGCGGCCGACGCCGCCAAGCCTCCAGCGGAGCTGGAGGGCTTGCCCCTGCCGAGAGCCCTACTACCTCGTTCGTGCCGCTCCCAATCGATAGTGCATCGGAAAGGATCCTCAGCCAGCGGCACTGGGCCGGGCTGATCCAAGGCCGAATTTCATGAACCAAAGAACCTGTTCACTCGCTTTTCTCACGCTGGCCGGCCTCCTCGCCTGTTTGTCTGTCATCAGGCCCAACGCCCCTGTTCTGCGAGCGGCTTTCTAACCAAGCAGCTCTGCCTTCTCAGGCCAATGGCAAAGTTCAGTCTCGGATCCTCCAGCGCTTGTTGGCTGAGGGAATTCGGAACAAGCCAGGCTGGCCCGCTCCAATGGAGCCGCCGTGCTGCCGGCGCTTCCAGCGGGGACACCTTTCACGGCCGAGATCGCGAAGCCCTGCTCCGGCGGATGCCTGGCTGCCATAGAGGGTGAGCCCCGTTCCCCTCCCCGCTGAACATCCAGCCGATGGCCCCCCCCGGAACATCGGCGGTTTGGCGGGCAGCGTCTGGTGTTTCGTCGGCCCGGCCACTGGCATCCCAATGTGGAGGCCGTCGGCTGTTCTGCGCGAGGTCCGGCCTTTGCTTCCTGGGAGCTCGCCACCGCCCAGCCCATGCACGCTGCTGTCTACGGAGATGCCTCTGCCGATCCAACATCCCTGCCAGGATCAGGGGGCCGTCTCCATGGCTTGTCCCCGCCTCGCCGAGGAAGCGCCCCGGCTGCATCGCGGTGAATCCGGTGTTCACTCGGCGCCGGCCTGCGCACGAAGGTGCTGGCTAGCCTGCGGCCTCAGTGCCCTGGTGGTCAGCACCGGTGGTGGGCTGTGAAGGCAACTGGTTTCAATCCGCCGGCACTGCCTGCTTGCGATACGAGCCCAAGAATTTGCGGAGGCCATTTGGCACGCCTGCCTTGCAACTCATCAATCGCTTTGCGAAGCAACTGCAACGAATGCCCACGACTGACTCAGGGCAGACTTCACGCGCCGACGCCGTCCGCCGCGACGGAAACTGCGAATCTACGAGAGCCTGCGGAATGAGGCGGCCCCAAAAGACTGTGAAGATTCGCACAATTGCCTTCTAAGCCTTCCAGTACCATCATCCCCATTCCCGAGAGTGATGCTGGTGGGGCCAAGGCTTTTACGGAATGGACGAAATGTCACGGCGGCACCGTTCCCCGATTTCCCGAAACATCTCAGCCCCACCTTCCCGCCGATCTTGGCTTCTACACCTGAGACTTCCTGAATCACCGGGTGGCGGCAGGCAGAATCTTGCCCGTGGCCATGGAATGCAGTGGATTCTGCTAATTACCCCTATTGGTTCCACGGTAAGCAGCTTCTGCCAAAGGCCCTTCGAAGAGGTTGCTTCGTTCCGGTGATCCAGACCCTTTTCCCTTCTGCCTCTTGCTGGGCCAACGAAACACTGGACAAGAAAGCTGGAACGGACGCGACAGGGATGTTGTTGCTCCCACCAGACCCTATTCAGCAGAAACGACATCCGTCATATCCGGCAGCTCACGTCGCTGCGTTTCCGGGATCCGCGCTTGACATGCGCAATCGATGGCAAAGCCCATCTTTCTGGTCTAAGCCGGGTAGTCAAACTCCCTGATGCCAGCCGCACCGCAGCGCGGCTGGCGACAGGAAATCGCCATGCACTGGAATTGGCGAGATCTCCCTGCTGACTGTGGAATCGATCCAGGAATGCCATGGTATTCCGCGAGAGATCGGCTTGACTACGCCGTGGAGTTCCAGCCGGACTGGACTTGTCTTGCCAGCGCCCCTTCGCCGGAAGCAGACGATGGCGATTGATGAGGGGCTTGGACTGTCCCAGTCCCACGCTTTGTGCAGACAGCGTGTTCTCCTACGGTGCTGTGGTGGACGGGAATGCGTACGAAGCCGATCCCCTCGTAATCCCGCTTTCCCTGCGTGGACCCCCTTCCTGGGGAAACACCAGCACGGAGAAGCAACCCATGGCACCGATCCTTCATGGCTCCACGCCGGATCTCTACGCAGAGTGCTGGAATCATGAAGTCAGCCGACGCCGGAGCGAGGTGCCCGAGCCCATACTGTTCATCAATGCCTGGAATGAGGGGTCAGAGGGAATCAACCTCGAGCCGGACAGCACTGGGGACTGCCAATACCTCGAGAAAACCAGAGAGATCCTCCTGGGAAGAAAATGATTTAGCAAAAGATTCCGTACTGCGGCAGCGATCCAGATTCTCCAAACCGGCTGTTCCTGCAGCCCTGACGAGTTTTTCTGCATACGACATGATATCGTGTCCTTGTCCGCATTGAGTGACTAAGGGAGATGTTACGAAGCCGGTTGACCGAACACCACCGAATTACGTTGCTGTTTTCTTGCCATTGAGCCTTTAACGGCTGTTTGTGCCGCATTGTCTCAATCGGTTTTTTTCCAAGGCGAATCCTGCAAGTGCTGTCCTGGGATCAACTATCTCATGAGACACGGGTTTCATGCGGACCTTCCACCCAGCACGCTTCAACGCGGCTCTGGATCATTGATTCAGGCCGGAGACTGGTGTTTCGAGCATGCCGGCAGTCCCCCATGCCCGAGGCTCCATCATCAAGAAAGATCTTCCGTTATCGTGAGCGATATACCAACAACCTATCGTATATGCTGATGCACGTGCGAATCCAGCATCCTGGATTCGGCATCCATGCCAGGCGTGGAGACTATTCTAAGGCATCGAGTGGGGTCTGGCATTATAATGAGAGCGACATCTAGACGGATTGAGCAGGCAAAACCCAATTTTCGGCGTGCTGATGAGGGCCAAATACATTTTTTGCTCTGCTCCGAATGAGCCCGGAATCCTGCAGGCACAGGCATCCAGATTCTCTCACCGTCTCGCCCTCTCTGATGGCACCTACTGATCAGCTGCCTTTCGTGCTGTGACGTGATCATGACCCCCCATCTACCTACGGTCTGGCGGCATTCCTCACAGATTCCAGAAATCTTGCATCTCTTCTCCCCCCCCGAAAAAAAAAGGAAAAAAAAAAAAAAAAAAAAAAAATTTTCCCCCAAAGACGTTGATAGATCCCAACTACGCGAGAGCACATTGTTTAAGGTTGAGTTCCAAGGCTTGAACGAGCCGCTCCAGTAAAGCCAGTCATGTCTGTGCAATCATCTGCAGATCGCGGTGGCTATGTCCTTGTGAAGTCCTTCCCGGGGTCCGGTCGCGATGCATTGCGAGCAGTGATTCTGGCCATGCTCTATGCTGAAAAAAACGATCGAAAGGTCTCGTCGATTGGCATGATGGCACCTTCGGCCCTGAAAGGGGACAAATGTGTTCCAACTGCTGTTTCGCCTGAAGGGCCGCACGAGCCAGGCTGAAATTCTCTGCTGTCAAAACAGCACAATCAAGTGCTCCCGCGCGCTGGGATGGCAGTCTCCAGCCGAACAGATGCTCAGCCTGTGGGAATTGAGGAATAGGATGAGGATGGGATCGGCAAGGAAGCGCGGGATATCTATTCATTCGAATCAAAAAAACAGCAACCATGATGCTCAGTCTGTGTCAATGTGGACTTTGATGCCTAGCAAAGCTACAGTCTCTCTGACCAATCCAGCTGAAGTGCGCAAAATTCTGCGCCTCAACTGAATGAGCTGAGGCGCACGCGTTTAACTGCCGAAGCACTTTGGCTCGGCCATGCTGGGCGTACATATCCCGACAAGCCCAATTGAACAAGTAGTAACGAAGTCCGTCGCCTAGTAAATCTGCGATCTTGCACAGTCCGGCGAAGCTTAATACCGTCGTTACGATGGAGTGTTTCGTCTACGACCTCTGCCGACCGCCAGCCACTGGTTTCCTGAAGTCTTTCCTGGAAACCGTTTGTGAGGCAGAAGCCTTTTCTCCGATGATGAATTCGCCTCTCACTCACCGATCGGCCAACCCCGTCTCGAAGCAAACAGGGATGCACTCTGGACATGGTGTTGTTGTCGTATGCCACGCCAACATCCCATCTGGAAACCATCGTTCAGCCTCTCGCCATCTACCTGAGCGACCTTCCTGCCACATCTCTCATTGCGAGCAGCGAACCCGTTCGCGTGCTCAGCGCATACTCACTGGGCTCACCAGGCTCATCCGCTGAGAGGGCCTTGAGCGTGGCTGAGCCTGCCATCCTCGTTCCCGTCTATCAGCGTGAGGAAGGAGCCATTTCGAGCTGTCGCTCTGCGCAGTCAGGCCCACCAGGGCGTCGCAAGGCCTCGCTGACGCTTCAAATGTTTCGCGACGACGCTTCGAAAAGCAATGGATCCGAGCGATAAAAGCTCAGTACCTGTCCATTCCATCCCTGTATTTCTAAGATTTTCAATGCCGTGAATCTCGGCATGGGTCGGCGAAATATCCGTTTCCATGTTTCTTGAATCAAGGCTGCATTCTGTTTTCGATCTCACCAGACGACGACTGGCTTGAGCCAGGAAGCCATCGACCACCTGCTTCTCTGTGATCCGCGCCTCGAAAAAACGATCGTAGCCATTCAGTTTCAAGCAATTTTTTACCGCGCAATAACTCCTACACGGAATCAGGTTGCGCATGCTGCAACCATTGCCGCATGCAATCGGCCGATTGTGTTTCCCTCTGACCCGGTACCACGATGCCGCCTTGTCGGACAAGGGCTACCATCCTCACCGGCCTTGTTCTTTCGCACCAGATTTGGTTGACCCAGGAGTTCTGGGCGAGATTACGAAAAGCATGCTTCTTCCGATTCTCTTGCAAGCCTTCTTCACCCGAGGTAGTTGCATTATTTCGATAAGCTTTGGTCATCGCAACTGTTTTTAATCTAATGGCCACGGGAAGCCTGGGCGCGACGACCCAGGCTCAGCAGGAGCGGCTGTGCGGGATTTTCTTGCGGACATTTCCCTTGGTCACCGCTATGAAGCCCGTTGTCGACATGAAGGATCGCATCCTGCTGTGGCCGCCAAGCGAGTGCAAGCCTAATCGCAGACGCCTTGGTTGAAATGAAGGGCTGCGTCTGGCAAATGCGCCTTGCGATGGCAATACCGAAGGCCATTGTGGCTCGAGCTAGGTTCCTCATTCCTTCATGGTTTCCTGTACTTCTCCGTGAGAACCGTCTGGTCGCCCAGATCGTATGTCGTTCGCTTCCAATGAATCAGGGTCCTCGTCAGTACGATGTTCCGGTCTACAACCGCCCCACGGCTGCTTGCGAAGCGGTTCGTTCCCCGTGCTGCAGCACAACTTATCCCTCCATCGAGATCGTGAGTGGGACCGATGGATCCACTGACCGCTACTGCAGATTTGCCGATACGCTCTCGAGAGACATCATCCGCGTCCAAGGTGATTCGCCGAAGGTCAACAGTGGGTCGCCGCAGCCCGGCAGAGGGTCTGGATGAGGCACGGGGCGAATTCATTCATTCCTCGACAGCGAACGACCTGCTCTTGCCGCAAAAGTTTTCCGCCCAGGTGCTAACCTTGCAAGCGCCGGCCTGAGTGTGGCATCTGCTACGGACCCAGTCGAAGAGAAATCATGCTTCCAACCCACCAGGAACGCGACATTGTCCGATGAGGGCCACCCGGTGAACTCATCGATCACCTCTTCCCCAGGCGTTGACGGAACGGGTGGTGGACCCACCCGCTCCCCTCTGAACCGCCGTACCGCTGGATCAGATCGGCCAATGGCAGCCGTGGATCAACGAGGAAGACTGGGAATTGATGCCGCGCTGCGGTGCCACGCGCGACCAACGGCTGGCTTGGGATTGAGATCCCGTTCTGTACGGCCATAACCTCGCAAATGGACCCACCTCAGCAGGGGGCAGCGGGAATCCTCGCAAGTTATCGGATCGGAGCAATGGCACCCAATCGATCATATCAGCGCCCGCCAGGCAGGATGCCATTGGAGCACCCGGAGATTGCGACTCTTTGCCTCGCCTTCGACCTTCTGCTTTGCCGCCAGTGCGGCTTGGCAAGGGTTAGACAAAAGGAATCGATAACACTTTCTGAACTTGGCTAAGATGCCCGCGTCCACTCCCACAAAGCTCCCTCTGTACTACTTCTCTATGGTCTAAAGTTGGGCCCACTGTTTGCTGGAGACGAGGAGCAAAGTTGCCAAAAATTTTTCTCACACTCACCCATTCAACCACTTCGAGAGCTTCATTGATTGGGTTGTCGAATAATCACGTTCGCAAAAGATAATATGCGAACTAGCATAAATCCGCTTCAAAGCTTCCTCTTAGCCTACAAACATTGCAAGACCAGCAAACTAGCACCCCAGCAATCAATGCCTACCTTGACAATATTGAACTTTGTCTCCAAGTGGTCTTCACTTGTCACGCGAAGTAGGGCTTTGCCACCCTTCTTCGCCATCTCTGCAAACAACCTACAAATACGAACTATAGATCAATTCATTTGATTTCAATCTTCAAATGGATCAAGCCTGAAGACGCTACATCTCTTGATTTAGGCTGGTGGAGCAATTCCCAAGGAACCCATTAAAGTGCAAACAGTATTCGGGAAATTGATATTTTGTGCCCAAATATTCGAGCGTCATCTCGCAGCCTTATCCGTGAGCCAATCCTTTCCGCCATTCTCAGTTGTCCTAGTAACCGCATAGAATTTTTTTTGAAGCATGTACCCTTCGTTCTGTTTTTCCGAAAGTGGAAGACCGACATTCAAAACTTTTGAATGAATAGCTCGTCCCTGTTTCCAAAATGATTCCCAGCGTCAGCTGTATAATTGAACCCATGAGGTTTGTCGATACACTTGTCGAAACCTCGCGAGGTTTAATCAGCTCCGAGGAGTGGCCTGGTAGCTCATCGGGGTGTTTTAACGGCCTTGCCGCAAACGATATCAAGAGGCAGTTGCGGTCTGCGCAAGCAGCTTCCTGTATTCCGGCTTTGAAATAGCTAGAGAAGCCTGGACTCACCGGCCTGATCAAAGGGCTGCCTCTTTGGGGCGATAAGAAGAGCTATCGCCCGGGCCTCGATGTCGGCGATGTGATGACCCCTCACGGCTCGATCGCCAAAATTTCAAAGTGCTAAAACAGCATCCCCGGCTGCGTTTTTTGGTCAACCAGGATGTTTGAGGTTGCGGACCTTTTGGGGAACCCACTGCAAAGAAAATACGTTCCCCATTCCAATGCAGCAAGCCCCAGTGGGCCGACAACGCTGTCCTGCTGAGGCTGTCTGTCTATCGACATTTCCCCACCATGCTCTGTGATGGTCCCGCCGAAGTGCCTATGCATTAGTCGGGCTACCGCAATGAATTTTAACTACGGCAAGACTGGGATCTCTGGTACCGGCCTTGCCGAGCAAGGCAGCTTCTCAGATCC
>Ga0163217_1059278_pt1 | contig 15145 bp, 8 predicted proteins | sample SynspAceP_FD_185933 | JGI IMG/M metagenome (GOLD analysis project Ga0163217, IMG submission 185933) | Saline lake microbial communities from Ace Lake in Antarctica - Synechococcus sp. Ace-P (PacBio error correction) | ecosystem: Environmental > Aquatic > Non-marine Saline and Alkaline > Saline ...
GCCCCACAGGGACCAGAGAGAATAATGGAAAAAAAAGCTTTTTGAATGGTGGAAAATTTACCGTTTTTTTTCCATTGATCCTTTTGGGAATCGGAAAAAGTTTTGTTGCCCCCTCGCCTGTCCAAGTTACAACGTGCAACCGGACCATTCAATCCTTTGATATACCACATTGGGCAAAACCTTCCAAGGCTTCCCATTTCCCCAGATAAAAACCTTACCGATTATTTCTTGGGCTTGTTTGCGCAAGGAAAAGTTGGAAATAAGAAACAACAAGGAAGAAAAAGTAAGATCTAAAGCATAAGGGTATCCAAATTTTAAATTTAGATAACGACAAAAGTAAAAGGTTAGATTAATCTAAACAAAAACTGTTTTTTACTATTAATTTTTACATATTTGAATTTCAAAACAAGAAATGCATGCTTCACAAACCCGAAGAAAACTATGCTACCTCAAGCCCTTTTTAACTTGGGCCAACTCAGCTTGGAGAAAGGTGACATATTTTCCGATTAGCGACGCAGCTCATGTCAGTATGCCAACGGTGAATAGTAATGGTGCAACCCCTTCAAAAAAATGGCTGGTTGATTTACTCAGAAGTACAAACCCGCTCAATTGAACTCCTGAAGGACAAACACTGGCAGCAATGGTTTATAAAGACAACATCGCTTTGCCTGAGATGTTTTTGGTCAATAAAATGGGCCCTTTCGGCTGGGAGGAAGTTTCAATCCGGCGATCGCTGAGCAGGTGGCAGCAGCATTCGACATGCTCCCAAAGTTCTTTTTGAGCGAATGGCACGAACTCCTCAGGCTTGATCTACGATCGATCCTCATCGGCTCCCCTATTCAGATAACGGGACGAGTCAAGGAAAACTCAATTACGTAAGGCTTTGGCGGAATTGTAAAGCTGGGCAAAATGTGGTTTTTGGCAGCGCTAAACAAATTAGCTCCGCACCGATTTTAGAATTTCTAAATAGTCGAGATCTGAAGTTGGCGGAACCCAAATCATGTAAATTCATTCTCAAGAGGCTTAACCGATCAAAGTATGGGTCGTGAGCTATCTCTAAGTCATTCCAAAGAAACGTTTAAGCGAAGAAAGTCCTGCGAAAAGCCCTGTTGGTGAGAATTATACAGTGAATAATTATCTAAGGACAAATATTTTTGGGTTTTTTTAGAAATTCAGAAAACTATCTTTTGGATTAAATTTTTTCTTGTTTTACCTCACACTTATATTCCCTGATTAGTTCCCCTCAGAAAATGCTCATTTCACAAAATCATCTTTTAAGCCTTTTTTCTTCACTTTTGGCTTCAGCCTTGATTTTTTCTTTGTTTTTCATCTTGTGAGACCAAAAAGAGGAAATGTTGACCGAAACTTTGACGGCTGGCAAATTTTAAGGCGGAGCTGAATGGAATTTAATGAAGGTGAATTAATAGGCCACAGTAAGGACAGCGTCGGGGTTTGTCATGACTGAAGAATCGATACAGTGATTTCTATCCTCGAAACTTGAATTCAAACCAGACTAGCTCGCATCAATTTCAGGCATTTTATTCGTTGTAATACAAGAAATAAGCCTATACAGATTTTGCTACCGAAATTAATATCTGGGATCTACAAATCCAAATCAGTGACTTAGGACTGGGGCGCATTGTAATAGTGCTATTCCGCCTCACATTAGTGAGACAAATTGGTGAATTGGATACCTATGAAAATTCAAATTCAAGGGAGATCATCTTCAGAACTTGGATCAATGGAATAATCCTTCACCCGCAGACTTTAAAAGACAGCAGTCTTCCAGAAGGTTATATTGCCTTCAAGCTATGGGAATGGGGGGTTCGTTTTCGAATACGTAAAATCCAATTCTTTCAGCTAAAAATTGAAATAGTTATGCAAAAAGTCGCTTAGGTACTTTAGATTCAAAATTCCAAAAGGCCTTTTAAACTGACATGGTATGTCATCCTCTTTAAAACTTTACGCATGAAATCGGTTCCCTTATTTTTTCCTATTTCTCCCCTTCTCAGTTTAGCTCAGCGCCCGTTTTTGACTATGGCACCCAAATCTCGATGAAGGCCCGAAAAGCTAATCAAACAGGTTTGGAAAAGAAATTCCCTCGATCTAGGCGAAATGGACCAAGCAGAGGAATCATTTCGGAGAGCGGCAGCTTTAATCAGCACTTTAAGTTGGGCCTGGTTCACAGGTTCGGCAGAAATCAGCAATGATCCTGAGAGCGCGAGCGGTTCGAATTTATGCAAACGCTTAAAAATACGCTAAGTGGATTCAACTTGGGAATCCAAACTAACTTTGAAGTTTCCTAGGAGTTTGGCAATTAAAATAGATCTCGGAATCGAGGTCAGGCGATTCTAACCCGAACAGGTAAAGCAGTTTTTTAACGAGGTGTCGTATGACCAATTTCTTTCAAAACTTCCGGAATCATTTCCGAGAACCTATATCAATTGCCACGAATACATGGAAGTAATTATGGATCTATGGAGCAAAAGCGGCGTTGGACAGCATGGAGATTCATTGAAAAATTCCGGCAGCCAAAATCACTCCCAATTTTTTGCCAGCTATTCATCCCAATTAACTGGCTGAATTGAGGATTGTTTGATCAACAAATGAGTTTTTAACCATAAATTAAAGACTCAGCTTTTCTGATTCCAATCACCCATTATCTTCGGTTTACCGAGGGCTATTCTTTTTTTTGAAAGAGGGGAATTAATTCAATGCCGAAAAACTAGTCCAATCAAAGCACTTTTGGCAAGATCCAAAGCACACCCCTTGCGAACGTCTTGAAGAAGCGAATTGGAGAAAAGGCAAAATAGTGGAATTGGCATAGTGGAGCAATGAATCAAGACTTGATAATCAATACCTCAATTAATTAAGGGTCAATCTTACAATCAAATTTTTAACCGTAATTCTGCATTCTGACACTGATCTACTGCCTACTGATCTCTGCACTGCTCACTGAAAAACTGCCCAACGCTCTACTCTCTTTTCCCAGCCTCGATTAGCTTTTTCTCAGCAATTCACCTTTTTAGATTTTAGTCCTTCTCGATGGCACCTTTTTTTTTGGTTTTAGTAAGCTTTAAACGGACTTTTCTGCCTGCTCCAAAGCTTTTCGTAAGAATCGTGAATTTCTTATTGCGATTTTCTTTATTGAGCAATTGAGATCGCTTTTCTCTGAGCCGTAAAACTGGAAAGGATTCCCCTCTTTCAGTTATTTTATTATTTTAAGCTTTTCAAAAAATGTGTTTTTCTCGACTTCGGACAGATTTGGTGAGCGGGAATATCAAAATTGAGCTGAACCTTGGTCTCCAACTTTATTTACATTTTGGCCACCTGGACCTCCACTTCGCGAGGTCTGGAAGCTAAGTTTAGCTAGAAAACTCGATTTAATCCGTTTTAAAATTGAAATAGAAAATAGACAGTAATTGAAAAGCGTAAGAAAGAGTCTGATTAACTTTCTGTGAAATTGGACTAAAACTGGAATCAGACTCCTTGTAATGTTCCGAAAATTTAAAGCTTTACTTGCTAAATAAAGCCAATTTTAGGTGTTATCGGATAGCTTTTTACTTGGTAGCTTGAGTTCTCAGAAGATTGAGATGACTCCATTTTCTCCTCCCAATGCCCTGAGCCTACTGCGAAAAGAACTTGATTTTCCTTCATGTCTTCTCCATCCAAAGGGATCCAATTTCTATTTTCGATTATCCCAGCATAGCTCATTGAATTTCATCATCTCATTTGGCAATCAGAAGATATAGTTGGTCGAATATCTTCAGCAGTGTATGCACTGCCATTTGCTCAAACTCTTTGATAGAATCATCCGAGGTGACCATTTTTTGGAAATCTCTTTCAATAAAATCCTCTTCGGAATTTTACTCAAACAGTCCGCAATTTTATATTCGACAGATTCAAGACCTTCGACATTCCTGTGCTGAGTCCGTCGCCAGATTCGTGAAAAACAACTCAATAACTTCGACCTGCTCACAGGGAAGCTGCTTAACAATAATCATTGACATCAGCATAAACCGGCTTTTAGAATCCCATTGATCTAAATCCTGCCCTGCGCCGCTAGTTGGCAGTTCACGCAAAACTCAATTCAAGGATTAGCATCAGCATTCGCTAAACGGCAGACTTGAATGTTTTTCATCTCGGGTTTAGTGAGCTCTGTTGCATTTTTGCCATCATTTCCGGAATCATCCATATCCGCTTCCATAATCACTCATCTGCATCCCTCAAATGCTTTTTGATTCGAATCATTCCATGTAAGAATCAACTCCGACAAATCATGAATATAGTCCCAAAGAGGTAAGAATTTTGGTTCAATCCATTTCCTGAAATCTCCCAGAGTAAGGAATTATCAGAAATTGTCTGACTGCTAACAGTAGCTTATCACAGTCATACTCAATGACCAGAGCCCAAACCATATTTTTTAATCTCAATTATTTTCATTGCTTATGTGTTTTGTTTATGCCCGAAAGATCAGGATGCTTGATCATCAGCGAATAAAATTACAGCATTGCAAGAAATCACCAGTAGTGAAGAAATAAATTTTTTTTTAGAAAATAGTAAGCATTCCTATAGTTTAACCGCTCGTCTCCTAATAGGCCTACCTATCTAATTTTAAAATCACTTACAGTTGAAAAATAGTAAATTTGTATCTCTAAGAATTGAAACCGACAAACCCCTAAACTATGAAAACCAGAAAGAGATTTTCTGATTACAATCTCCTTTGGTGCTGCTGGACTTCTCAACTGCGCCTACTTGGCTGAAAGGAGCTCCGGCAATCCATCAAAAATTTCATAAACCCAAACCTCTAATCATGGTGTACAGATCGATCATCACTTATTCCTTCAGAAATCGATGCCTGACCAAAGTGCTTGAGCAACCTACCAGTTATGTGAAAGATAGTGGGCTTGAGTTGCCATTGAATGATGGGTGATTCCTGCTAGATCTTTGCAGGAATGCGATTCGCCGATAACGTTCTAAATGTACAATTAGGAGGGAAAGCACGAACGCGGGTGAAGAACTTCTGCAGATGAGCAGAAAAGAATTGGATGAAATGCGCCTGCAAGGTGAATCATTTCAGAAAGAAGTAGCACAATGGCCGAGCCAAATGGCGACTATGAAACAAGTTGAGCAGATGCGCAAAATGTACAAGATGCAGGAGTGAGTAATATATGCTTTTAAACCGAATATGCATTTGGAAAGAATAATACGGATGCCGAGATCGCTTATGGGATGAAAGCTGCCACCAAGCTCTGGGCGCTTCACATATCACTTTAGAGCACCCATCGGATGATGCCATACACTAAAGCTTGGCAAAATGGGTCAGCATATGGCATTGCTGTGGTTATCATGGACACGCAGCAGTGAAACTTTTGGCTTTTGGATACCAAGCCTTAGCTCAAAGCCTAAGACGGATTAAATCTGGATGCCGTCATTATATCGCTTTGCCGGGCAAACTGATCTATCCCTCTGATTGAAAAAACCATAGCAGAAAATTCTGAGGCATGCAATCTAAGGATCGTACTACCCCAGCGCATGGCAAGGAATGTAGCTTTGGGGAACCGGAGATTACTCCCTATTCCTGAGTTGCTTAATATGCACATGGAAATCCATAAATATAAAATTTCCACCGCTTACGATTGAGTTGGAATACGAAGTACCGACAATTCAGACGCAGTAAAGGAAGTACAGAAAATGGTGTGGAATTTTGCACAAAACGCACCTTCCTGATGGGTTTGGTCTTCTCATTTTTGGACCTACCTTATTTTCAAACAAGAAAACCGATAGTTAAATCCGCTTCGGTTTTTTTAATGGGCATCCAATGAATTTTTTCAGAAAATTCAGATCCTTCGTATTGTTTCATTTTTATGATAAATAAGGTCTTTCGATGATACTAGCTTTTTGAGCCGCTTTTGTGCGATTATAATTTCACTTCCTCTTTAGCACATTCCGGAGCCAGCTCAAGCTTCGGCTTCGCTGCTGCATCCTTTAAATCTTATCGATGTATTTTTTATTTTTACTTCAACTGAACTACTCGGTGAATCGCTAAAAATCAACTTTTTATGCATAGACTAATTCTGGTGGTAAAGCAAGAAAGTGTCATTCGATTTCCCATCGTCAGTAACAGTAGCCTTCTAATCACATTTCGCCATTTCCCGAAGGTTTTCCCCGCCAGTTTTATATTCCCCAGAAAACATCATGACTTGATCGTCAAAACCCAAAACACCTTTTCCCTAATTCTTTATTTGAATAGTTCTAGAAATAAGCCTGCAAACTGCCTCGATATCCTCCAGTCCCGCTCAACGACAGAGGCGGTACTCGTGATGCTAAATTCGTTGGACCTGAAATTAGAGATCTTCCCTAAATTTCCCCTGCTTGAACGGCTTTTCTACTCAAAATCCTCATTTAGATGCAACTAAAAATTCTCACGTCATAGATTGATCTTTGGCGCCTCCATTCTTCTTCAATTTTCGCATCCTGCAACTAGTCTGAAGCAAACCAATTTTGAATTTCATAGGAAAGAATTGGACAATCTCATCCAAAAAAAATAAGTACCTCCATTTGCCAATTCAAATTGACCAGGTTTATCTGAAAGTAGCACCTGTAAAAAGATCCTTTTTTTCCGTGTCCCCCAAAAGTATCCTTCCCTGCAAGCTCTTTGGTCATCGCACACAATAATCGCAACAAACGGCTTTCCTGCTCGGTCACTTTGATCATGAATCGTTTCGCTGCAATAATTTTCTTTCCTGCTCCACTTTCACCATATTAATTTACCGACAGTTTGGGTGGTGCTCTAGATCGATTTCACTTGTAAAGAGTTAGAATTCTTTCCGTTCCCTTTAGGTAAGTTGGAATTTACTACATTTTGGAACTTTGGAATTTTGAAGTAGGGATAATGACGCAAGCGAACTCCTCCAATTTTTTCTGCGCTGTTTTTTGTGGGGCTAACGCTCGCTCGATAAGTTTTTAAAATTTCATCTGGAAACAACGGTTTGGTAACATAATCAAAGCACCATTTTAATCAACTTCTACGGCTATTTTGACATCAGCATATTCCAGTAATAATGTGCAACTTGTTGTCTCAGGGGAATATTGCTGGACGCTTTTTCTGAGAATATTCCTACCCTCCATCATCTTTCGAAAGCTTGAAGGTTCACAAAAGATCAAATCATAAAAGTTCTTCGGATTAGATCAAGTCCATCTTTGCCAGAAAAATAGTGGTGGTAACATCGAAGCCATTCTTTTTTAAAAAACGATCTAAAAGTTGACAAATATCCAATATTATCATCGTTATCTAGAATTTTTAGCCATAGTTGAGTTGATTTTTTTATTCATTCTATTTTTGGAACTAACTCATTTTAATTTGAAACATTAAATGGCTTACTTAAAAAATCAAATAAGCCCCATTAATCATGGCTTCGTTCGAACCTCTTGATAATTATCTAAAGCACTCATAATGTAATTTTTTCTTACCCGGTGATATTTATCAATGACTTCAATTCTTTCAGCTATTTTCCATCCGGCAAATTAACATCTAAGACACGATCCCCGGTCTCTTTTTGTCTAAAATAAGAATCCCTCTTGAACGCGGTTCCTGCAGAAAGGAACCGTAAAGCCTTTCGGTTAAAATCTGCTATAGAATTCGGATTTTCAGTTTCAATACATCAACTATTAGAATTAAGTTTTCTTCAGTCACTTTAAATGCCTCCATATTAGTATGATGTTTATGTTTTGATAATGTTCGCTATTAAGTGTTAATAGACTACTGCTAGTATTGTATTATATGCAGTTTTAGCTAATTTTTTTTACATGATTCTACCGGAGCATGCTTAGCCAATGCTTTTGATGCCTCAAGTCTGGTTCTTGCCTACTTTAGAAGCCCTACGAGCTTAATTCTGATGCAGTTTTTTTAAGGTCAGGATAAGGCTTTTCATCTTTTTTGGCTGGGCGAGCAATTCCTTTTTGATTCCGATAGAGATACGCTCCCAATGATCACGCCCTGTTATCATCCAGTCACTCCACAAGGTTCGATTATATATTGCTTTTTATTTTTTTATCAGTTAAAATTTGTGTGGCCTTTTATTTAATTTTAATAGTTAATTTTTCGATTAGGTAGTTTTTTTTTTAAAGGATTAATTTTTGTCCACTACTGTCATAGAAATAAACTTTATAATCAATTCTATTCAATCATTTAAACATACTTTTCCCTGTCATCTCAATTAATCTTCACATTAAGATTGTAAAATTACATCGATGAAACATCAATTACTTAAATAAGTTTTTCACTCAGATCCCTACCAAGAAATGGCAATCTAAAGAAGTACGGCCAATTAAACAGCTAATAACCAACAGAACATGAATCGACCAGCAATGCGCTGTAAGCAAAAAACTCGATACAGCATCCTATAACAAGGATAATGGCAATGAAATAAAAGTATGAACTCATAATTTAGTAGATTTTATATTGGATAGATTATTTAATTAGTTAATACAATACCTTTGTGCCGACAAGTACTAATGGTAAAACCTGCTTTATGAAGTCCGAAGTGAATTTTATTGACTCGTCAACGGTTCGTATAAGATAAGATAATTATTTGAAAAATGAATAAAAATTCCCCTAAATGGGCAATATTGTGAAATTGAGAAAATTAAGGCGAGACGTTTCCGCCTAATGAAGACTCCACCTCATTTAATATCAAAATGAACATTGGAAGCTACTTTTTTCAACTTAATAAAAACGCTTTGATGAAATTAATGAAAGCTCAAAATTCAATAATAATGAAACCCTTCTAAAAAGTTTAGAAACGCTTTCAAATACTCCTACTTATATCTTAAGAACCTTGAAGCCTTTCTTTTCCACGAGAAAAGGAAAATAGTCTTGAGCAATTACAAAATTGGCTCTTACGAGAAAAATTTACTGTGATGACGTTAAGTTTTTGAAAATGTATAAAACTCTGGTAGATTAAGTAATAAAAAATATCCGGCCAAAACAAATAACTATACAAGAAACCCATTAAAGAACGAAATAGGACTTGGTGAAGATGGAGTCGAATTAATTCATACCTTACACTTGTCCTCTTTTTTGAAAAATTCTATTCTTGCCAAATCGTATATAAATCTTTAAGACTTGAAAGTAAATCAAAAACAAGAGCGCATAAACACTGAGAAAAGAATTAGAATTAATCAACAAAAAATAAAGTAAAATTTTTATCTAATTAAACTAGGGCCCTAACTTATAAATGATGAAGAAAGAGCAAAATTCGGTTTTGTATGTAGACTGATGATCCCCAGATGATTTTGATCTTGCTTGAGACCTAATTTGAGTAGAATCGAACGAAGCCCGAGTATAGAGCAAGAGCGTGCCTCCTACATTATGAGGAAGCGCTCGAGAAAATCATAAAGCAACAGTTTTGATGTCTACTTAGTGGATTACGCTTTAGGAACGTCAACGGATTTAGAGCTAATTAAAGAGATTACAATCCAACAGCCACCACGCAGCATGTAATCTTATTAACAGGCATGGCTGCTGGGATCTGGACAGGGAAGCGCTCAACATTGGTTGCCTATGATCTACTAACTTGGTGAAAGGTGAGTTTGATGGGCTTATCACATTAGACGCGGACCTCTCAGATATGCATAGAGATAGTCAGATTAAAGAAAAATTCTTGACTCAACGGAGAGAAGTTTTCGATCTATTTTTGGAACGAGCCACAGATCCATTTTTATTGATTGATGGTCGAAAGCTCATATTTTTTAGAAGTCACCCTAGCTCAATCTCCAAATTTGAATTTGAAGAGGGAATTTCCTCCCAATAAAACTCCCAAATTTCGCCAGCTTAATCCGAAGAGGAAAGGTCTTCGCAAACACTCCCTTAGAAAAACTTAAAAATAAAATTCGAAATCATTGATTTGAGGCAACACTAATCATAAAGCTGGGAATCATTCAAGGATTGGTCCAACATCGTAAAGGCAGGGATGAGACATATTTCATGTATTAATTAAAGATCTGTCTGCTATTAAAGCCAAAAGAAGAAAGAGATCTAACCTTAAAAACAGTTTTCTGCGACGGTAAGAATAGCTAGGGCTATTCTGGCTCATGAAGTCAAAAACCCTTTTTGCCCTACCATAGTGCTCTCCGCTGACCAACTTCAAATGAGCTTCCAGAGAAAGTTCTCAATGGACAAGCGGAGACTTGAATTGAAGTCATCCAGCGAAATGTGATCCGTAAATAAATCAACTGGTAACTCAACTATTAGAAAGCACACGGTTTCTGACTCATATCTCCTCTCATCCAATTATAACTTGTTAGATGAAGCTTTGGCAAAAGTAAAAGCTCGAATTGAAATGAAAGGAATCAAAATTAATTAAAAGATTATGAACTGAAACTCTGCACGATTGGGTGGATATCCGAACAAGTAACAATTGCTTTGATTAACTTATCGTCAATTAGTGTTGAAGCTATACAGCCATGAAAATGGATCAATAAAAACTTTCCACTGCCATAAAAGGAGAGTTTTTTGCGAAATTGAACATTGAGATAAGTGGGACGGGAATCTAATGAAAATTTGGAGCGACTGTTTGAAGGCCATTCTCTTACAAGTAAAAACTGTGGGTACTGGATTTTGGGCCTTATACTAATACTCAGAAAATAATCTGGAGCACGGCGGGTCCTATTCGAGTAAAAAAGTGACAATAGGAAAGGGGACAACTTTCATTATAAAGTTTTTACAGAGTCAATCCAAACTGCCAGAAAATAAATCTCCCTAAATTGGTGGTAAGTTGAATCTTTTCCCCTTTGCTTTTCAGGTTTGTACGAAGCATACCTGCCCAATCGAATCAGAAATCCAAATTCTGCAGTATTTCCCTGACGATTAATTTTTGGGGTATTGAAGAACGTTAAATCAATCTTTATGAAAAAAATCTTCCTCTCATTAATTTTCTATTCATTTTTTTTCAAACGGCAAGTTTTTAGGCCCAAATCAACCCCCATGAAGCTTCTAAAAGAAAATCCGCCTATTTTCGAATATAAGGGTTAAACCTCCTAGCTCTACCTAACCTCCGCTGAGCTACTATGGAGCGGGTGATCAATACAGATTTTTGATTTAAAACCTACCTCGAAGAGACAACTTACATCGGGAAGGAATGAATTACAACGAAATTTTGCAGGAAGCTATTTTGAAATTCGCCACGATTTTGGGATCAAACATTCAATACGCTTTGCTCCTGCTGGCAGAAAAGCATTTTGCCTTGGAATACTCTGTCAAAAACGGCGATACCATGTATTGATTGGAGTAATTATAATTTGGGAGTTATTTCAAGCGAACTCGCTGACTTCCATGAAGCTTTCGCTGCAAGCTTGGATATCATTGTTGAAGTGACTCTTTTCTTCCTCCATCTATAACGGATGAAACATTTGGGAAATGAATCCACAAACCAAGAATCGTATGGGCGCTGATCCCAGCTGATCGCAATTGTACATACCAAAGGAAAATGGCGCAAGCTTCTTTGACCTTCCAAAAAGCGTATGTTTTCGGGAAATAAGGTCAATGGCTGAATGGCTTGGATAATTTTTTTTCTTTGAGGTCCAAAACGAACCGTGGTCTGATCGAGGAAGGTCCGGTTTTAAAATCGCCAACAAATATCAAATCGAATGGTCCCAATTGGGATGGAAAAAAGTGGATTATGCAGATCAGCTTTCAATTAGACTGGGCAAGAGGAAATAGCCTGTCACCATCGTCAATGAGGAGAAAAATCTCGCTAAAAAACATCTTCATCGCACAGCATTACACTCAATTTCAAAGCTCCACTTTATGGCGTATCAGAACATGCTCTCTCGATTGTAAATTATTCAATTACAACTGGCCTGAATCTCCGAATGAACCTACACCTCAATCGTGTCATTGGCTTTGACGAATCGGGATTTGCAGGCTCCTCTGATGAGGTTATCGACGCCAAGCTTGGCTTTATGGCCTTTCCGGGCGGAGGACTTTACAACGGCTTGGATTATTCTTTTTTTGCAGTAAGGATGATGGCTCTGGCATAAATGAGCTCCTGGAGGCGGGAAGTTACTGCCCTTTTCGAAGCCAATTAAATATTATCCCGAGCTGATCCATTCGCCTGATTTGGAGAAAACTTCTCCTGCAAATGAGTCATTTATGCTTCACCGGGAATGCTTAGTCATTCTCTTCATTGAATGGTGGCAGGAAGGATATTTAATCTATTTGGTAGAGCAGGCCAAAGCTAATTCAATATATAAAAATGCGAATCGAACGCCGGAAGCTATTCAATCCACATGATTAGCCCCAATCACAGGAGAAAATCGGGATTGCCAGCTCAAGAAATTAGCGTTTCAGATTTCCTATGCCGCGTCAGTCCTGACTGAAGGCGAGCAAGCCATTCGGATTATAAAAAAACAGTCCATGCAGAATTTTGTTAAAGGAATTTTTGAGCAAGTTTGATTTCAAACCATTGGCAAGTTCATATTCCCTGTACCGGCTTGAATTACCTTCCTGAATTAATGGATGAAACCAATCGACGGGTTTTGGGTCTGGCTGGACAAACGGTCCCATATCACATGGCCTTGTTCAAAGCGAAACCTGTTTGGTAACATTTTGATCAATCAACAAATCCGCTAGATTGGAAGATCGAGGAAAGAAAATCAAAGTCCATATGTAAAATCGAACGCGATCACAAGCGATTTGGACATGAGGTTCCCGAGGAGTTACTGTGATGGCTGGATCAGGGAGGAAGCAAATAAAATTTTCTCCAACCTCACTCCAGGGAAGCAAAGAAGCCCTAATCTACTATCACGAAAGTAAAAACCCAGAAAGTCGAATGAAAATCTCTGCAATCATGCATCATTTGCGGCTGAGCAAGGGTAAAATCCGACGGAAAAGCAGCTGAATGAATTGATCAAATATTACAATAATCTTTAAAAGATATAGACAGGTAAAAACAACAGGTTAATATTTCTTAGCTTGCAGTGTAGCGAAGGAATACTTGAAGAAACCAAAACCCTTTATTATAAAGCGAACCTCAGATTCCCCTATAAGTAGTAAAGCTTTTACCTGATAAATCCGTATTTTTTTATTTTTCAAATGAGATCAAGCACAACCCCTAAAATAAATTGGTGGAACCGTGCTCGGAGAAGGAATTCCTAATGGCCAGGAATTTTTCCTTGGATTGACTGCCGCCAGCATCGCCTTGCGGAGGGCATTTTTGGAAGGATGAGGCAAGCATGCGCTTTTCAGTATTAAACTTGCAAAACCTAACGTGTAAATGTAGGCGCTCATCCCCTCTCCTATCCGGAAGGAGAATTTTGGACGAAAATCATTGCAGCTCGAATTTCGAACATTGGGTCTCTTCATTAAATGAGCAATTGATCGCTTTTCCAGCCTTGTATCTCGACCAACTGAAATGCCTACTGATTACACCATTAAAATTTTCATGGCGGCCGCTATACAAGTGATGCGATGGCAAATGCCTAAAGCGTTGGCTCAAACCTTTGCGAATCGGCTCTCGCTTCCAGTTTTAGCAAACCCAAATTTTTGTGTCACCAGGATCTAAATGCTATTTTGGGCTGAGCAGTTCGCGATTAAAAACCCGGCTGAATCTTGGAGATCGACCTATCAAGATAATTAACCAATTGGCTCCCGAAGAACTGAGGAATACCTCGGCTTTTCACGACGCTTGAGAAGTCATGAACATTTTTCGGTATATCGTCGATAGAAGCACCAAATCCTTACCAATTTAGAATAAAATTCCTGCCCCAAGCGGAGACGCTTTGCTTCCACGGGGACAATCCGCTTGATAATTTTCTTCCAATCTTCGAAATAAAATATTCGGAAATGAAGCCAAGTTTTAAGACAGATCGCGCCCCTCTCTGATTGAACTCTAATTGGGATGCAGAAGCCCACTGATTTTGCTCTTGCAGCATATCTTTAAGTTTGGGAATTGGGCTATCTCTCATCACAAGTGGGCAACAGAAGCTCTTAGAACTTAAGAAAAGCGATTCCAAACACTCACAACTGTCAATGCTCAGGCAGCGCATCTTCAATCCTGAGTTACAAGGACAATTTGCAAGCCATGCTACAAATCCAACATCAACGTTACCTTACCCTTCTGAAAAAATATGGAAATACCTGTTTGCTATGATCAAGCCGCTTTTGAAAGATCTGAATGGTGCTTTCGAAATCAAAGTACCATCAGCATCGATGAAATCATCAACCTTGCACACAATCCAAACTTATCGGCATTCATTTTTGGCCTTCCTTACCAGGTTTTCATGTATTTGAATGCCTAGATCAGGCTTACATTTATCCAAGAAAAAAGTGTCCCCAGATCGGAAAATAGAAGCCTGGAATCAGTAGCTATATGGAGGGCTCAAACGGGAATCTATCCAATGAAAGCCCCAGGAAGGTTGGCATGTGATCGAAAAACTCCAACTATCCTATTTGAACAAAAATGAGAATCTCCCCCGCCTTGGTTTTTTTTTTTGGGCCAACCCCCCTTGGAAAAAAAAAAAAGAACAAATCCAAGTTTTTATCCATCAGTCTTCGAGGAGTTTTCCATCACTTTCAATGATTAAAAAACATTAAAAAGCAATGATTTAAGACATCGGGTTTTTTTTAGAGAATTTGAAAACGAATCCCGGAACTAGTTTCCCGGACCAAGGTAAAGAAATTGGACTTGGGCATGGGGAGTTTCCCAATAGCTTGAGTGATGACCCAAGCGTTTTTCTAATGCGGTGGATTAATCACTTGCTCAAAGAACAAGCCATACTGCCGATTTTTAGAAATTTCTACAACTCCGGTTTAAGTGGTCGCCTTTGGATAGTATATCACTATCGATTTTGTCAGGAGCGAAAGCTGAAGATTCGGAAAAACGGTGGGAATTGGACTTCCTTCACTTAGCTGAAATCATGCGTTTCTGGGAGATGAGTTAGAAATCGGAAAATTCTACTGAAGCATTGTCTATCTGGAATAGCGCAAGGATTTCAGACAGAAAGCAATCTTATCTTCCAGAAGCACTATCCTAAAATCAACGATACAGGAATGCGCTCAAAAGGAGATAAAATCCATTTTTTACAACGCAATCACATGCTGAGCGAAGACTTTCGCTTCGGTAGAACTAAGAATGAATGGTTA
>Ga0163217_1024181_pt1 | contig 15144 bp, 22 predicted proteins | sample SynspAceP_FD_185933 | JGI IMG/M metagenome (GOLD analysis project Ga0163217, IMG submission 185933) | Saline lake microbial communities from Ace Lake in Antarctica - Synechococcus sp. Ace-P (PacBio error correction) | ecosystem: Environmental > Aquatic > Non-marine Saline and Alkaline > Saline ...
CAGACTTTCGCTGAAAAAGAAAAAAGAAATTTCCCATTTTTTCGAGCCAAAGTGGGGGCGGCAAAACCAAAAAGGCTTGCGACAAAAAACCAAACCCCGGCCCCCCTGAATGTTAAAAAAATTCTTTTGATCCGGGGACGGAGTTTCGTTCTGGAAGGCCTAAATTCGGGCGACGTGGTTCCTGGGAGGTGTAAATGGCGAAGCAGCCGGGCCCCGGCCTGAGGCCCCCGGATCCAGCTCCCCCCACCGTAACCGGCGCGCACTGGTTGGAATCGGGCCCCGAATGCCCCTGGTCTTGGGATCCACAAGGCGCAAGGAGGGCCCTCGCTTGGGGGCTCCAGTGGCTGATTCGCCGACTGGATGGGGATCGAATGGCTGCCTGGCCAGCCTGCCTCGTATGGCAGCGGGAGCCTAGCTCAATACCGAAGGCCCAGAAACCCTTCTGCTCGATTGTTCCGCTGGCCGCCCCAGCGCCGGAGCTGAGCCGCTCCTGCACGCTTCTCGCCCGACACCGGGCCCCTGCAGGCACGAGCCGTGACTGCAACCGGCAGCGCCTACTGCAGCTTAATGCCCTGATCCCAACAAAGCACTCCCAGCTCTGGTGGAGGAGCTGAGCGACGGGGAGGTTGAATGCTGAATCGCGCGTACCACTGGTGAAACCGGGCCCAAAGCTGTGCCGCCCTACATGGGTCAGATCGGCCCTGAGGCGCAAGGCCGCAAAGACGCGAGAAGGGTGGAGGCTGGTAAATCTTCCTTGGCGTGCCATGGGCGCGAACCCCGGTTGGCCGAGCTGCCCACAAAGGGTGCCCCTGAGAGAACTCCCGATGTGATGGAGGATCTGCTGGGAGCAACTTCGGTGCGCGCGGAAACTGCGGCGGCTGAGGCCGGCTGGCGAGGCTGCAGTCGATGAACCCATCACCTCGAGAGGCGGTGGCCTCACGCCTGAGACAAGCCTGTTCCGGCCGCCTTGCCGGCCCGGAGTTCGCGCAAGACGCTGCCCTGCTTCAGGGGCTGCGGCGCAGCCAGCGAGTCCCCTGGAGGCTGGTTGCCAGCATCGAAACGGAGCTGTTCCTCGATCGACCTGATCGCTCCTGCCACCGCGCTCGACGCCCCGCGGCGGCGCTTGCGGCTCTGACGGCTGTTGAAGGGCGGACTCCAGGGATCCGCGTCTGAGGTATCGGTCAGCACCGGCGGTTTCCGGCTGGCGGACCGTTCAAGAACTAATAGAGGCAGAGACCTCGAAACGAAAGAGAAAGCGCAACGGACATGCATGCCCAACCAAACTGCGACGATCACATCACTACAGCGATAAGCCGATTGGGAGTTGTTATCGAGCTGCTTCTGGACGCAGCCGTCGCTGCCGTCTGGCGGCCCTGAGGGGCTGGCTGTCGGACTCTCCAGCTGCCCCTCTGCCTGGGGCGCCTGTTTGCGCAGCTGGTACGGGTCTCAGCTTCCTGCGCCCTGCGCTGGATATGTGGCCCTTGCCCAGCCCAGGACGGGGCTCGGGCCTGGCCCGCAGCCCGCTGGAGCTCGTGCAACGGCGCCGGCACCGCGCTTCGCCTTGCCGCCCCAATCCATGCCGTGTGCATCGCCGCAGTGGTGGCTGATCCCGCCGAGCTGGAGGTCCTGCCGCCGAGTTTACATAAAGCCTGCTTGCTCGCCGTGCGCTCAGCTCTAACGGCGGCTGCCTGCCGTCCGAGGTCGCGAGCGGATGGCCAGCCCTGACTGATGCCACTGCTGCTGCTGCGGCAGTCACGTCTCCGGCGATGTCGGCGCTGGCCGCCCGATGGCGTAGCAGGGCACATTGTTCCGCTTGCCTTCTGGGGCCTGGCCTCTGCAGCAGGCCTTGCCGCCAGGAATGTGCGCCCTGTGCGCCAGCTAGCCATCCGCTGCGACGACGGGCCGTGCCTTGTCACGCTGCGGAATCACCACTTCGGAGTCTCCTGCCGGCGCTTCGATATGCCACATCGGCCTTTTGCGGCGCCACCATGCCTGCCATCGCCCTACAGCGCGCGGATTCCGATATGCAGGGCGCTCGCGTGGCTTGAAAGACCCTTCAGACGCCTCCGTTGTGACTGCCGTGTGCTGGCCAGCAATCGCCCTACTGAGCTTTGCCCGATGTGTGTCTGAGCCACTGCTGCAGGCCCCGCCGCGCGGTGCTGCTGGATTGCTTCTCCTCTAAGCCGCTCCTGCTCGGAGCAGATGACTAACATGGGGCTCTTACCGGAGCCGGGATCGTGGGTGGTTGGTAAACGAGTACAGCCAGGAAGAATCGCCCCTGTTAAATATTTGATGAGAGTCAAGTCCTTGCTGCTCTCATTTTCTTTTGGTCAATAAATGCGCGTGCAAACATTATGGGGGCAATCGCTCCTACGCCCGCAACATTGACTCACGGTGAAAACGCTTGGTATTGTGTCCTTTCTAGGCAGGGGGCCCCCAGCTTTTGTGCGTCAGTTGCTTTGCCACACGATTCATGATCGTTTGAATGATGCGTTGCTCTGGCATCTTGGGTGCTCAGGTCCTGCTGCCCACGTAATCACAGCGAATCTGTCCCAACTAATTTCTTTGCATTTGATTTTTAATGGCCCAATCTTCCACAACTTCTACCCGATGTCGCGGCTCCTCAATTGGTTCAGCAGTCAATACCCCGAAACGCAGCCTTCAAGCAACGGATGAATCCACAGCAGTTGATGAATGAATTAGACGATGTCTTCTCTTATGCGACTCAGCTCGAATCCCAGGCCTGATTCAATCTGATTACCGCTTCTGTCACACCCTTTTCAGGGCCTTTACCTCCTCCAATGGATTACGTCTTACGAAGAACTCGTCGACGGGCAGATTGGCCCGCCGAGGCAAGAAATCCACGTCCAAGTATTAAGAACTTATGTTGTGGCGGATTTAATTCCGGATCCGCCCCGCCTGGCTTGGTGCTGGCACTCAGATCAAGGTCAACGAGGATTCCCGGATGCTCGTCATTGCTTCCGTTCGAGTCGCCACACGTGCGTATTCGTATGGAGTTGGTGACGTAAAACTTTGCTCCTGCCGATGGCGTCTGGGAGGCGACGCACCTGGGAGCAAACCCTTCCGCAACATGGATTCTGGGTGTGGATTGGATTTCCTTGCACGGCTGGGAACTCTTTCCATCAGCCTCACCAGTGAGTGCACAGGCAGCCGGGGCCCACAGGTCCGGGAACTGGGTGGAGTCGCAACAAAATCATCGCCTGACAAGCCAAATGTGATTAACCAAATAATGAAGACTGGGCCTCTTGGCTTTTCTTGCTCTCGTGCTGATTGCAACGGTTGATTTGTCTGGTACCCTGGCGCTGTGAACAAGACGTTCCAGGCAAATATGTCTCTGCTACGATACACCGCTTCCAAGCCTGTATGGAGCACATTGTGTGAATATGTTTCCTGCACATTCACCGGCCTTTGCTGGGTTTCTGGCGTGCTTCGCCCAGATAGTCTCTGAGAATTATCTTCCCGCACTCTGGGCAACATTGTGGGCGGGCATGGTGTTCATCCGGCATTCTCTTCTACAGCACCACGTTCACCCACAGCAATGTGTTGCCGCTAAGCATATGATGAAAGCTTGGGAGCTGTGATTGCTGCCGGAGCTGGTGCCGCGATCAGCATCTCTCGATACAGTGGCTACTCTCGTGAGTGGCCGGAAAACACAGCTCTGGCTGGGTTTTTAATGGCGAAAGAACCGGGTCTGATCACCTGCGGGCGTATTACAACTATTTTGTAGGGAGGAACTTGCCACACATCTGACTTTTTTTTTGTTTCTGGACGCAAGCGCACGCCGGTCTCGGGGATTTTTCACATTGAGGATGAAGTTCGATGCGCTCATGATCATAGGAATTTCCTTGAATACATCTTGAAGCGAGCGTACCTGATGAATCTCGTAGAAGCGATAGATTCAAAGGGATAGTGGCACACCGATCCAGGAGCTTTGGTGGGTAGGCCTGCAGGCTCGCAATTCCCGCGAGAGATCCAAGCAGCCGCAGGTTCGTCCTCCGCGCTGAATCTCGGCTGGCCATAGAACAACCGAGGCAATCCAGACTCATACGAACCATGGCCGCTCAGGTCAGCAAGCTAGCCACTGGCTTTCTGGCGGCATCAGGTGCGTGAAGGCGGGGACTGGCGAAGCTGAGGCAAACGATGGGCCATAAAATGAGAGAGCGGCGTTAAGAAGGTATGAGGAACAAAAAGCCCCAAGAGTTTTTATGCGCTGAAGCAACCGCATTTAAGCGTGCCTTAATCAATGCTCTTCTAAACGCAATAAGCCCGTGCCGGTTGCTTACGAATAGCCCACTCCTGGATCATGCGCAAATAGCGGGGCTGGGTTCAACGAGCAACATCGGTATGTTCGCATGTGAGTCAATTCGGCCGTCGCGAACACATTGTAGTCCTGCGTCCACTCCACCTGGGACAGGCCTGTGTTGCTCATGTCTGCCTGCCGATATCGCGCATGTGCATCACCGGTAGCCAGGGCCGTTCAGCCAGTTGCGCGGACAGTCTGTCGAGGGCCCTGCTAAGAAGGTTAGGCAGCTGGGGCGAGTTGCTGCCCGTAGGCGGCAAACAGGCGCCATGCACGGGCGCCGGGTGGAATGAGCATATGGCAATACCATACCTGCGCCCAGACATGAGCCCCCGATCACAACTCTGGCTTGACCAAGAAGCCGGCTCAAGAGCACAAGATCGCCGTTTGCCACTTCCACCGAACCCCACTGGCTTTATCAGATTCCGTGAACAATCGCTGATGAGTGACCTGCGATAATAATCGCTTGAGGTGATTGTCGTGCCGGGCGCCGCGGGGAATTGCGCGGCTCTTCGGGAGATTGGCCGTTTGCACTTCATCTGTGGCCGCAGGAAGTGCGGGGTGATCACTTCACACACGAGGCCATGGCCTGGAATCGCTGCGATGATTCTGAAGCGCCGAGTCGTGGAGATGTTCAGCGGCGATCGTTTTCACGGGGAATGCGTATTCGGAAGGCACGTCTTCGGGGTTGGAAGATCCATGGTGCAACAACCACAACATGTCGAGTGTTCCTCGGCGTTTGCGGGTGTAGGGCGCGGGTGGTGAGCTGTCAGCAGTTGGCCGGCGCTACCGGAATGATCGGGGCGTTGCATGCCGCCGGCCCCCTCGTGTGAAAAGGTGGGATGTGCGACACCGCCGATTGCCGATCGTGTCTCACAAACCGCTCTAGGTGTCGGAGTGATCCAGACCTGAATATGACTGTCGCCACTAAACAGCAGTCGATGCGGCGGGGGGTGCCCCACATCGTGAGTTGAGGGGCAGGCGCCGGACTGACTGCTTCGATGGGCTTTCGGGTTCCTCTTGCCCTTGCGAGAAGCCCAGTTCACCGGCAAACTTCGGCGCTGCACATGCGGCCCATGTTGAAAGCCGGGTCAGGTGTGGCGTTTGCTGCCGTGCCGGGCCGGTGCGCCGCCCACAGGTGGTGACCGGAATGCAGGCGGTTTCCGATCGCCTGCGAGATGAAGTGTGAGGTGTCGAGGGCTCCGTCGGTGAAGGAATGTGACCTCGCCAGCGGACAGCTCGGTGCCGGCCGATACGATCATGACGCACGTGAGTCGGATGTGCCCCCTTGCCGATACGGCGCAAGCGCCGTCGCGCATGGCCGATGTCCCTTGACACTCCCACCAATCGAGGACAGGGCGTTGGATTCCAGTGAGGAAACCGCGGCCGGTGGTCTGTGATGGCCATCGCGCGGATACTTGCCGCGGCGAACTTCACTCCTTCGCCATAGGTGGTGAAATCTTCTCAACATTCAGGAATCAGCTCGGTATGCAGCCCAGCGTCGCCGGTGTGGATAGTTCGGCTAGGCGCGATCCATCGATTAGGGAGTCTTTTGGGGGAAAGTGTGCGAGAGTTAGGTGCTGAAAGGTTGGTCGAGCAGAATTCAGCGAGCGGGACGTTCACTCAGGCGTTGAAATGCCGAGACTGCGCGCGCCAGGGCACCAAAGACACTCCGTTCGCCCCGATCAACCGGATGCTGTGCGGGGGATGTCAGCGCGCCCGCGGGCGGCTCCCGACGAACTGCAAGGCGCTGTTGCCTATGAAGTGAAGTGGACCCACCGCACGCCGGTCACGCGGTTGGCACGCCAGGTGTACGGCGGCCTGCGTTGAGGGTGTTCGCCATGTCCGCTGAACAGCTCGCCGGAATCAGGGTGGTCAGCGGGGCGGGATGTTCAATACGGATACGGTCCGTGCAAGGACAGCTTGGGTGCGTCAGGAAGGTGGCTTCAATCTGCAACCTCGCTGATCAGCTCGGAGATCCCCTCACAAACTGCCGCGGCGCAGGCATTGTCCCTCACTCATCAGCTCACAGATTGCACCGGCGCCCCCTCAGCACGTGGAGCTCAGCCAGGCCACCGTTCTGGTAGTAGTGAGGCGCAGGCCCCGCAGCATAAGCGGACGCTCCCCAGCCAGGCGCCGGACGATCAGGAGTGGTCTTTCCTGAGTGAGATGCATGGAGAAACGACCAGAGACCACTCAGGCAGTTGGCAGGCGTCCGGAGTGCAGGAAATGTATAACGCGTGAGAGCCCATTGGCTAACGAAAAGAGGACGTGCGGAGTTCGCCACCCACATCAATGGTCTTATTGGAGATCAGTTGGAACTTCAAACTCGAAACATCGGAGGATGCTCATCCACGGCCTGTGATCTGAGCAAGCGACGTCACCAGAGGGTCTGGCCCAGGGAAGTGAGAAGCTGTGGATCGGCAGAGAGCACACCAAGCCGATCCATTTGGCCTGGAAGAGGACCCGATCAAAAGGACCCTGTGAGGCTGGGGTGCCCCTGACCTCAGCCGTGTCGCTGTGATCGCAGCACGAATCCACGGCTCAGCAGGCCTGCAGGTCACGATGAGCCTTCCATTCGGGCAGGCTTTGCCCGTGGATGCTGAGGTCAATTCGACAGAGGAGACCACCAAGATTCTGTCTGGGGTGCGACCAGCCGCCTGCACGCCTGGAAGAGAACCGTTTCAGATTCGAACGCACACAGAGCACACTTGCTGCCGACAGTAGCCGAGAATTCGTCCAGGCTGCAAACTCTTCAGCCTCCATGGGCTCCACAGGGGCTTGGGTTGCTCAGTGCTGTTGCGCAACGCCTGGAGCGTGCGGGGTGGGGCCGCCAAGCCCCATCTTGGGCAGGCTTTCATGCCGGCATATGGATGAATTTTACTTAGGGATGGACTTAGCAATCACAAGCCACCGAATCCGGGCCATTGCCCACCCCGCTTCAGGGGGCACCGGTCAGACAACATTGCTTTCAGATCTGAGCGCTGCATCGCCATGCCGAGACGTGGACTCTGCGCCTTGCTTAGCCCTGCGTCACCGACGGTGTCCTTACCATGGGGGGGGTAATTCCGGACGGATGCGGCGGCCTAATTCGGCTTACTTTTTATTTGTGTTCTATAGATAGCCCAGATCGCCGGGTGCCGGCCGTCTGGCGGGCTAGGCTGATGGTGGGCCGGCTCTGGGATCCATCAAGATCAAACTGATGGAGCTGTCTCACGATCGCAACACGATGCGCTCGGCGCCTTCCCTGGATCAATCTGAGCGCTGCCGTCGGTTGACATGGCGCTGATTGTGTGGTCCGCCCGGGTGTGAATGCTGCTTTCGGGGTTTGGTGTTGCTCAGTCGGTGGTGTCATGGGCCACCCGGGCGTGAACCTCCTATTGCCTTGCCACCGAGCTCACACGAACCAAATGCATCACACCGCTCAACGCGGCCCTTCACCGCTCGATTCTCACAGCTGGTGGGCCTGCTGCATTGGCGCCTGCTGTGGGCTACGGCCCCCGGCTATGGATGGGCGGCCGCCGAGGGTCGCTGTGGTCGGCAAGCGCCTCATCGCTGGGGCTGGCCCGCGGCCGTCGCGCCGCAATCGGGGCGAACCAGCCGATCACAGCATTGGGCGCAAGACCGCGCACTGCCCGCTTACTGCGCGTGGTGGTTTGATTGCTTCCTGGGACGCTGCAATTTGGGGATCACCGGTGTCGTTGCTTTATCTCTCTGAGGTGATGCAATCCCCAGTCTGGACAACTGGATCTGATTTCTTCAATGAGTGCCAATTGCCGGCCTGGATTTGTGGACCGGGTTTCGGCGCGGGGCGTGACGGGCTGTGGCCCTGCGCTGGGGCGTGAACTCGGATCCACATGGGTGTCTGGCATAGCTGCTGGTGCCGGCTCGGGAGCCACGCGGCACGTTTTGGTCTGTGCAACAGCCTCAGGTCGCGTTGGCGGGTGCTGTTGGAGCTGCTGCTCGGCCTGGGGGCCGGCACCGCTAACTCTGCCCTGGCGTGCTCCGATGGCGATCGATGCGGAATCCGACGCCCCCCGGCCTGGGTTCAAACCGCCTGGATGGTGATGAAAAAACCAGAACTGGGGGCAGGCATTCGTGTTTCTGCTAGGCAACACTGCTGAGCTGGGGAGGCGGGTATGGGCCCGGGCCGGCGAGGATAAAACCGCAGGGGGTCCGGTGCGATGATCCGCTCTGAATCGGGCCTTGATCCCAGCGTGGCTGGGGTGACCGCTGGGGCTGTGGTGATGCGGGCGGGCTGGGGGCCTCAGCACCATCGTTTGCACAACAAGCGCACAGCCGATGATATCCCGGCGGCGACTGCTGGGCATGGAGCGCTCACTCAAGGATGAAACTCAACGAAGCAAGGAATGAAGCCGCGTACGCACCGATACCTAGCGCTTCAGCGCGTTTCAAGTGGACGGCAAACGAATCGCGGGAAGCTGGCAGGAAGACGAGCACGCGGCGTATTCCGACCTCGATCGGAAAATTGATCTCTGCAGGGTGAACAGTAATGTTGGCTGTCGGAACGGGCGTTCCAGCCGTGGATCGGCCTGCTCCAGAAAACCGCCGCCACCAGCACCGGAGTGGCATGAGATCGAGCATGGCCGGCCGGTGTTCAAGCCGGGGAGAAATCGGCCAGGGCGGCCCAGTTTGCGTAGCAGGCCCGAATGGCCGATAGCCGTGGCCGGCATCGCGGCCTCAGTCGCGCCGAATCTTCCGGCAGGCAGATCTCGCTGCCACGAATCTAACGAGCGTCGATGATAGCGGTCCCGTGGTCCACTGTTGTAGAGCGACAATCGCTGGACCCCAGCGCTCGGCGAATTCGCATACGAGAGGGCCGGAACCCCCTGATCGCGTCTCCAGCGCAGCGCCACCGCTCCTACGGATACGTCGGGGGCGATCGCAATCGGGGAAGGGATCGCTTTCAGCCAGTCACCGTGCCAATCCGATCCAGTAAAGGCACAACTTAAGCGAAGCTTCGCTTACGTAAGTGAGCACGTGAATCGAATCCGGCCGCCAGACCACCATGCGGGCCACACCCAAACGTCACGGCTGCAGACGTCCTCGCTCCAACCGGTTGAAAGGAGCCCGCCATCGTACAAGACTCTTGACAGGGTTCGCGCACTCTCCGCCATGACCGGGCGACTGGCATCTGATCTTCAAGCTTTCGTGATTCGCTGTTTTCGGGGGCGCCCTACGAAGTTCCGAACCTCGCTTTGTGATGTCGCCGAACCGTCGAGCATTGGCAAGGGGTCGCCGATTTCAGGTCGGTCGACGCGGTTACGTGATCTCCTCGTGTGCGCTTGGCACTTGGCCGAGTACGCCGTCACCGAAGAACGCCCTGACCCAAGCCGCCACGTCTCTTTCGGAGGCGCCGACCACCGTGGCTGCCTCGGTTTGGCAACCCTGCAGGGCCCGCGCGACCAGGGCCAGTCCAGCGGAACAAAGCAACGTGTGATTTGGGGCCGGCCGTGGGGTGGGCTCGTCGCCGACAGATCCCAAGGCCTCGTGCTGAGGTCAACCGGGGGCTTGAGCAGCGCCACACAAGAGCATGGTGACCTCCATCGCGCTGACCACGTATACGATTGGCCGGCGTATTTCGCGCCGCAACCACCTTTATTACCTATCCTCGATACAGCGGCTAATGCACCCTCGCACAAGTTCTGCTGCACTTACTCCTGCGGCACTTACGTGCTGGTCGCTTGGCTCACGGCCCTTTTTTCCAGGTAGCTCTGGCAGGTCCCTTGAATCTCCGAACCAGCCCGTCGCCGGTCGCGTGTGGCTCGAACCCCAACCGGCACGATCTGAGACCCTTGGACGATTCTGTCGATCCGGCAGATCGTGCGTTCAAATTCGATCGCCGCGTGGCTCACAAGTCCGAGCATCCCACTGGCGCTTGAGCAGCGCCAGTCAAGGAGATGCACGGGGCGGGTGCCACCCAAGAGCAGAAAGGATCATCAGAACCGACTGGGAAGAGCCCTAGCATCAAGCAGGGCGCCTCCTGGAATGCCACACACGGGGCAGAACGGCCGGCAGCGCGCTCGGCCCGAAACCGGCCCAGATCTTGTAACCAAAAGCGCCCGCCTGGTGAAGGGCCCGTAAGCGGGCCAACCAGGCCGATCTATGCGGCGCAGACCAGCTCCCGTCCGCCCAGCCGGTCGGCGCGGAGAGCTCAGCACGGGGCTCGGGAACCGGACGCGGCCGCGGCCGACCAAACGCGACCCGGGCCTGCGAGCATGGCCGCCATACAGGCTGTGCCGCCCAGCTCGATCGGTCGGCCACACTCCAGCTCCCTACGGCGCCCTCCAACACCCATCAAGCCCGCTGCGAAGTTCGTCGCGTCGCGCGGGGGGGCGCCAGCCCAACTTTCATCCCCACCACTGGCGCGTCACTCCACCCGCACGACTGCTCGAACATCGCGGAAAACATCACATACTGCAGCCACTCCAGATCCGCGCCCGGTTGCACGCAAGCGCAGCTCCTGCCGCCCACGCCTCGGCGCCAACGCCGAACGCCCGACCGAGCCATAGACCTCGGCCGCACCTGTGAACAGGGGCGGCTGCCGGCGGCCAGCTCGCCTGATCGACACCATCGCCCACACCAGTCCCGCGGCGTGTGCACAGGGCAAATTCGCAACGGCGGGGCTCGCTGAGGGCAAAGCCTTTGAACTCATTGTGCGGTGTCCGCCCCTGATCTGGTAACGACCGGTTCGCCTCGCCGCGGCTCGAAGCTCAACGCGCCGACGCGCCAAGGGGGCGAGCTTGGTGTGGTGGTGCCAACCGGGGGGGGGAAGGCGGTCATACGGGGCGATCATAGCGCAGTTCGTGCGCGCCAATAAGCAACGGCACCAATTGGCCCCATAAGCGCGGTTAGTATGCTCAGACCTGAGCACTCCGTGTCAGCGACCCGTCGTGACGAGTCGCAGTCATCCATCGTGTTGATACAGGCGGCCTGGTCTGCGTAAGCCTGCTCAGCCCTTCCCAAAGCGCGGCCCGCGGCTTGCCGCTCACGCTACCCGCAGCAGCCTCGACACGCCGGCATGCCTGCGCCGCGACTTCGTCTCTTGCCTCCGCGGCGGGCCGCTAGCCCGCGAATACTGCCGGGAGCACTCGCTGCCTGGTGACGTGAGCGGCCCGGAGCCGCTGCCGGCAGTCCATCCCCATCCGTGCCCTGCAGCCGCCTATCAACTGGGCAACGTCCAGTAGGCACTGAGCTGCAGAGGGCCAAGTCATGCTTCAGGACCGGTCTCGGAAACTCTGCACCAGCGGGCCTGGTCGTCGATAGGATCACAGCAACTTTCAGCCGAATCGCCTAATGCAGCCGCAACAGCCTTCCCATCATTCATTCCCCATAGCTCTGGCCCCGGAGCTGAGCTGCTGCAGTGGTCCCGGCCTTGGCGGGTGGGGCTTAGCTATTCGAGGCCGATCTTGGTGCAAGCAACGATCCCAGCGATTTGGCGATCTGCGCGCTGGTTGGAGCCGATCTCGCGACGGTGCATCGCGGACGAGCCGGCGGCCGGGCCCGTCTGGCAGGTGGCCTTGGCGCGATGGCGGGACGGGGAGCGGGAGCAAGATCGGCTGTCAGCGGCGAGCGCCAAGCGGATCATCGATTCTCGATGCTGTCGCTGCCGCGCGAACGCCGGACTGCGGGCCCAGCAGCGCAGATGACGTGCTGCATGCAGTTGTCGCTGAACTGGGCTGAGCGCTACCCACTCACCCGCCCCACGGCTCGCCTGACGGCCGGCTGCGGGCTGCTGGTGCGTTGATCTGCAGCTTGAGTTCTTGGAGCCTAACATCTAAAGGGGGCCAACCAAGGACGCGGGGGCGCCTGATTCACTCGGACCACCCAGGCAGCCGCTTCACTCGCCCCTGGCCGCTCCACTGGCCGCCGGCGGCGAGCTGATCAGCGTTTATCGCGATGGCTGACGGGGGGGGCGTTGGATAAGGGTGCCCGCCGGCCCGCGACTCTACTCAGCTGTTCCGACGCTACGGTCTCTGGGTCGAAGTTGCAAACCCCGAATTTCAGTCCAAATCTACGCGGACCCAGGGCCCCGCACCAACAACCTAGAACCCCGTCAACCAGTTGAAGACCTCATGAAAATTGCGTGTCGAGTGGGGCGGGGGGCCGGCAAACGAGCTCTTGGTCAAGCGTCTGCCGGCGGCTGCGGCAGCGCTGCACGGCAGGGCAACAACGACATCTACACCAGAATGCCCATACCTCACCCGCGCTGGTCACTGGAGCCGAGCCGGATTCCGGGGTGAAACGGGCGGCTGCCCCACACGTCCATCCGAAGACTGCCTCGAACAACCGGCGGCGGTCGGGAAGAGCTGAACATCAAAATTTCAGATCTTGATCTGGTCTGGGTTGACGGGCGGCGACAACTGGCGGCCACTTCAGCCCCGAACTGTGATCTCATCTATTTGATCGATGTAGCCGCTGGAGACAAAACCGCGCAAGCGGTCGGCATTCCCGCTCCGAACTGTTCGGTGATCAACAATGATCTGCCTCCATGGTGGGCGCCAGACTGGGAGTATGCAACGCGACACCGAACGCATGCGCGGCGACCCTGTGCTTTCACCACCTTCGCATTTAGGAGGGCTTGAGCATGTCGAGGCTTTCTGTGCCCAACTACCAGAAATCATCCTCGATCAGACAACAAGTCGGGAACGGGGGATCTGCTTAGCGCGCCCTGTCCCCTCGATGTGGCTTTGACTACACCCTAAAAGCATGCTCTAGTTCCTCCCGAACATTGGGGGCGGCGTTTCCATATTTAAACAAGCCCAATGGTTTCCATTTCCCAACGACACTCTTCGCAGGATTGCCGGCAATGTTCGAGTTCACTCTCTGCCTGTGGGCGGGAACGGAAACGACCACAGAACTTAGGATATGAATCAAGGTTGGAATTCCACTCCCTGTGGAACGATGCAATGTTCTGAAACCACCCAAGGAAGTTGAGGAATGCCAATTAAAGAAAATCAATGAACGGTGGTGTACGCGCAAATAAGAATTACAAGATCGTCGTTATCCGGAAGATGTCTCAGACGCACTCGCCGAGAAATACAAAAACTGGATCGGATTCGGGGGACGGCTTAAAACTTGTTGGTGTGACTTCGGCAGCCGTAATGCGATGTTGCGGTATGAGCGAAACCATCCTCAACCCAGTCAATATAAAGGTCAGGAAATGTCGAAAAATAATTCTACACCAGCCGTATCGAACCACAGCTGAGCCTGCGTCAGTGGTGATGGACACCTACGTCGAGTACCCCGGGAAAAGGTCACCTGGTGTCCGACTCGTCCTAACCCAGAACAGCAACAATCCATCAAAGGGAAGCAGATGAAGCTCTGGGTGGTGGGAAGTTTTGTGAAGATATATCCCTCGCAACAAGAGGTCTCCATCATCGCAAGATCAAGAATCTTCCTGAGGCGCATCATCAAATCAACACCTTGAACGGGATCCAACGTTCCCTCTTCAAGCGTCAGGCGCGGCATTGACACTGAAAAGTACCGAGATATGTCCGTTCCGATCGCGAGAAAAATTCATCAATCGGGCCAATTCACAGCTGGGCACCGTACCGGCCTGGGAATTACTTATGACCTGACACCCCACCTCCAAGAAGTCGTCCGAAATTCAACGCTAGGGACGACCGTGTGGCGACCTGCGGATCGGCCTAAACAATGTTTACTCTAAAATGCCGTACGGAAAAGGCGGCACAATACGACGAATCTCGAACAAGTCCGCGAACCATGATGCATCACATCGATGCTCCAGGGGAAATTTAGATGTTCGACCATCACACTTCCGAACGTGATGAATCGGCAAAGCTGAAACCCAACCCAGTTTCAAGATCCCAGAACAGCGGCACGCATCGCGTCCTGGAATCTGGCCTAACCAAGGGCTACACTGTGATGGGACCAGGATGTCCGATGGCCGCAATTCGGATGATAAAGCCGGAGCTTACCAATGATTCAAGTGCATAGTAAACACAGTAGAGCATCAGTGATATACTATCCTTCTACGTAACGGATCATCAATCAATTACGGAATACGCCCAGTGGGGAACTCACTTTCCACATGTCCTAACAGCAGGTGACCATCATCGCGGCTGAAGAAAGCGACCCCAATTCACTTATCATCTCGGGGGTCGTGGAAACTTTCTTTCTCAAATTTAGATGCCATCAAGCATTGCCTCATTGCTTGGCTTATGGCCGCATGGTTGGCCATGTATTTGGCTGAAGGGTGTCACAATCTCGCCCACGTGAGCTGGGGATGAAGGTGCCTATTACTTTTGTGGTTCAAAATCTTTCAAGCACTGGCCGGCGATTTTCCGAACTGTTTTACCCGTGGCGTTATCTTCCTTCCATTAAAGGCCATGGTTGGCGGGTGTTGCCCTGAGCAGAAACCTGATCAGAAACTCTACGGCAGGCATCTTGAAAAATTGCGGGCACTGGGTGATCACTTGGTCGATTCATATTGACTTCGCAGCACTCAACGGTCATGCTGATGGCATCCTGGCGCGTGCAATGTTTGGGATGGGAAGAGTATGGCCAAAAAGATTGGGTGATAAAGCCTATTTACTATCCCAATGGTTTGATGTGGCTTTTTCTCTGGCATTGCTTGATGGTTCAATCCATGTCTTCCGGCGGGCAGCTCTGTCGCCCTGTTGGTCCCGAACGATGTCACCACGAAATGCTAAGGCAGTTGGGGCAAGAATGGTTACCGTTGAGTCCTGGTATATCGAGTTTCATTTTCTCTATCATCTTGGCTCATACGTTTTCTCTGTTCTCATAAGAGTGCAATGGGATTGGCGGATAGGCGGTCA
>Ga0163217_1078996_pt1 | contig 15143 bp, 15 predicted proteins | sample SynspAceP_FD_185933 | JGI IMG/M metagenome (GOLD analysis project Ga0163217, IMG submission 185933) | Saline lake microbial communities from Ace Lake in Antarctica - Synechococcus sp. Ace-P (PacBio error correction) | ecosystem: Environmental > Aquatic > Non-marine Saline and Alkaline > Saline ...
AAAGGAGAGATCCGCTAATCGCCAGCTGGCGGCCGGCCGGCTGGCTGCGGCCGTTGGATCAAGTTTCACTTGATCGCCTCGGCGGGCGGGTGAGATTCGAGGCGGGCCATTCCAAGGAAAGGCCCCGCTGGTCCTTTGAAAACTTCGCCCAGGCCCCGCCCGGGCGCGCCCCGGCCGGCCCAGCACCAGCTCCAGCCACCCGCTTCCACCACGATCAATTCCGCCCATGGCCCGTGTAACCTCGATCACGGTCTTCGCCCGCTGAAGCTGCGGTGGGGGCCTTCATCCAACAGCAGCAAGGGCCCTCCGTCCACCCGTTCCATCCCGTGGCTGGATCGCCAGATGTGGCCGGCTAGAGCCACCCGGTGGCTGTCCCAGGGTTTGCTTGCCTGGGCACGGAAGAGCAGACCGGCCGATCGTCTCAGCCTGCCCGGTCCCCGAAGATCCCTTACGAATTGCCAAACACTTCCCCTTGCCCCCGGGCCGCCACCGCCGTGGCGATCCGCCGCAATCGTGTCGTCGATCCCAACAGTCCTTCGCAAACGACCCGCTTCGCTGCAGTCTCGGCTGCGCGGCGGTGGCTGCTTTGGGCTCTGGCAGCAAGGAGGGCAGCCATGGCCAGCGGGCCCGTGGGCTGGCGGCCGGCATCTTCTGTGGCTGCTTTTCCCTTTTTCGGGGTTCAGACCCCTGCTTTCCTGGCAAATCGGCCTGGCCCAGCCCGCTGCTGCGTGGGCAATCACCTGCCTTGGCGGCCCGCCGGCACCTGGAATCAGCAACCCCAATGCACCTACGTGGCCGCTCCCTAACTGGTTTCAACTACCAGCTCGGGCGCCCCTGGCTGCTTCGGCCCCCGGCCGCGCTGGCCCAGCGCCGAGGTGCTGGCAGCGAGAAGGGTTCTTGGAGCTGGGCTGGTCCGTTTCTCGAGCCCGCTTGCTGCTGGCTCCGCCTTGTGGGCCTGGTTGGCGTCCAGCACCGTTTCCCCCTGGCTTAATTGGTATTGCTTGGAGGCGCGAAAGCACGCCCAGCCGCTGACACCCATTCCTGAGCCGGATCCTGTGCCCGGGATCAACCCTTGCCCGAATCCAAGGGCAGAGCATCAGGTCGAGTGGCCGCCAACTGGGCTGACGCCACTCCTCTGAACTCCCTCGGAGAGGGCCCCCGAATGTTCGCGCCGTTTGTTGCCCGGCCGTCCAACTGCGTGGAGCCGTTGATGGACCAGACTCGAGGGTGTCGTCATACAGCTTGGGCCGGCTTTTGTGGTTCGGAGAAAAGTCAATTCGGCAATGCATCAATTCGAGTCTTGTTGGGAAAGTCAAGACAGATTCAGCTTTTTGGGGCTGTAAGCGCAAAACCCCGGACTCCGCCCAGAATCCGGCAGACCAAATGATTCAAAACCACGTACGCGTCAAACAACTGAATCCGAGCCACTGAATGCAGGGGTTGCCAGGTCGTCCGCGTTGATGCGATCGCTTTCCAGAGGCGCTCCCACCTCAGCCGCGCACCCGGGGTGATCGGTAAGGTTCCAGCGCCGCCAGGGTGGCGCCGATCTGGGCGCTGCTTTATCGGTCCGGCAGGGCATGGCTCCAGGCCCACCAAGCCATCGCGCCAGGCCTGCCAGGGGCACTCGGGCGGTGGGCGGGGCACCCAAGGCCAAGGACAGGGCAGGAGGGCTTCGGCTTCTGGCACACCCGCGCTGCTGATCCGTGCCGCAGGCGGCGAAGAAGGAGCCGTAAGGCCAACCGGCCATTGGCGCCAGCAGCTGCAGGGTGAGCGGCACAAGGTCGGGGCAGCTTCAGCGGCCTGACCCCACCGGCTTGATCCGCCACCGTTTGGAATCAAACGCTGAGGTCGAAACCGAGCGCCGCCAGCAGGCGCAGGCGGTAGTGCTGGTCGTAGGCGGGGCCGAAGGCGCTCGAGGCGGCTCACCAGTTCAGGGCGGGGCAGCAAGCATCGCCAGGGCTCCTGCAGCCGGCGCAGGTTTGATGGCAAGATCAGCGGTGCTGGCCGTGGGTGGGACGTTCTGGTCGAAATGGCGGCAGGTGGAAGCCTGGATCCCAGGTTTTCCAGAAAGGCGAAGGGGCCGTAGTCGAAGCTCTCGCCGCAGCGAACATGTTGTCGGTGTTATGAAGCACCCCATGGGTTGAAGCCGGCCACCTCCATTCGGCCGCAGCCCGCGCCAGCCGCTCCACCAAGGCCGTGAGGCGCACTTGGGGCTCGACAGGCGGGGCCATCGGCCGGATGGGCTGCCGCGAATTGCGGGAGATAGATGGCCAACGCACCACTGGCGCAAACAGCCGCTCCAGTTGCTGGGGCTGGCCCAAGGTTGGGCCGCGCAGCCGCTCGCAGCTGCCGAAGCGCAGGTGGGTGCGCCGCCAGGACTCCGGCTGACGGCGTGGGGAGCTCATCGCCGCGCCGGGTCTCGCACGGTTTCCAACGCAGGCCCTGAAGGGTGCGGGCTGGTGGACACGCGCCGAAGGCGGTGGCAGCGCCCTCACTGGCGATCAGCTCTCGAACGCCCGCCCTTGAGGGTGAGGCGGCCGTCACCGCCACGGCTCCAGGGCGTGGTGCCGGAGCCCTTGCTGCCCAGGGTCCTTGGAGGGTGGCCGTGGCGATCGCGCAGCTGGCCGTTAAAGAAAAGCCGCGACCGTCCGCCGAAGCAAAGGGTTGTAAGTTGTCGAATTGGGATAGCCGTGGTAGCGCAGGGCCAGCAGCGGCGTGCGCGCCTCGAAGCGGTCCGTAGGCCGCCTCCAGATCTGCAACGCTCACCCGCCGATTCGTTCCCAGCTGGCGCAGCAGCTCGTCGTTGCGGAAAGCGCAGGCGGTCAGTGGGAAAGGCCGCCGCCTCCACCACAAATCCCAGTAGTCACCCCCGAGGGCCCCTCCGATGGCACAGGCTCGAAGGGCAGGGCTAGCAAGGGGGTTGGAGGGCAATCACTGGCTAAGGAAAGCCGCCGACGCCTTCAGACCCGATTGCCGGTGCGGCAAGAGGGTCGAGCACGTCGGCCATCGAGCGGATCTGGTCCGATGGTGGTGCGCAGTTGGCCGGGCACTCAGCAATTCCACTTGAAGGTGCGACCGCAGGCGGGTTTGCCGTAGGTGGTGCGGACGCGGGCGGTCCGCTGAACGTTGAATGCGGGCTGTCGGAGAGGCGGGTTGAGGAATGTCCTTGAGCACGCCCGACCCCGGTCCGAGCACTTCGATGCGCAACTGCACGGGGTAACGGCGGCGCTGGGGGTCGGTGTTGGGGTTCCAGTGCACCGGCAGGCGGCGCTCCACGGGATGCTGGTTGACGTTGGCGCAATCTTGGCGATGGATGGTGATGCCATGGTTGCGAGGGCCACGCGCCCCACGATCGCTTTCCGCCCGGCAGGGGACAACGCAACCGCCGAGGCGGTAGTCGAAGACCTCAAGGCAAAGGATCCGCGCTGCCGCTGGTGTCGGGGCTGGCCCAGTGGTTTCGGCCTGCTTGCCCCCGAGCGGGGCCAGATCCTCGTTGGAGAGCACCGGGGCGGCGGCTTCGCTGGCCAGCCGATCTCCTCGCGCAGGCGGTTGAGCACCTGATGGCAGGGTGACGCCGCCGAAAGCCCGAGTGAAGCGAGCAGGTCCTTCGGTGCCGCGCCGAGATTGCAGCGGCGCGCACAACCTTGGCGATCGCCTTCGCCATTGAGCAGGGCATCAAAGCCCGTTGCGGCCCAAGTTTCCCGCTCGAGCAGGTCGCGGGCCCCGCAGGAATGTTTTCGTGGCGATGGGCGCCGTTTGTACCACTGACGGAATGCGTTGCGCGCCGTACGGTGTGCCCCCCACGAAATTGGAGCCCAGTCAGGCTCGGGTGGCGTTCCTGGGTGGTGAATCAAACACTGCACGAAATCACCGTTCTGCAACGGTGTGGGCCAGGGGCAGAGCCCGTTCCGTTGATGCGCAACGCCCTGGCAGTGATTGGCCTCCACCTCCTGAGTGGATCGGTAGGCGAAAATCAACGCGGTGGAGCCGGTGCGCAGCCGCCACCACATCGCCGCTTGGGCGTGAACACATAGACCTCCTCATCTGAAGAGGTCTTCCTTGATCGAAGGCGGAGATTAGGTCCGCTGCTGTCCTTCACTGCCCGCCGTCCTGCTGCCAATCAACCAGCTGACGCAAGCCAGTTGAAGCAGTTCGGTGTCGCCGCCGCCGGTGGCCGAGTTGATCCTCCTTCCTTGTAATTCCAGTGGGCGGCGATGCGTATTCGCGCACCTGGTGCAATTTCGGTTGGTGCGGATCTGCACTTCCACCGGCCGTGGCGGCCGAATCACAGGCGGTGTGCAGCGACTGGAGCCCGTTAGGCTTGGGCAGGCCGATGTAGTCGCTTGAAGCGGCCCGGGATCGGCCGGAAGGTGTTCCGTGCACCACGGCCAGGGCCGGTAAGCAACAGCCTTCCACGTCCCTTCGGTGAGGATGCGCAGGGCCGGCCACGTCGTAGAAATCTCGTGGAAGGCCCTTCTTGCTGGTGCGCTCTTTGCTCCAGATGCCATAGAGGTGCTTGGGCCGCCCGCCTCACCGCTCGCAGTGGGCGCACTCCCGCGGCTGTCAGCCGATCCTTGAGCAGCCCGCCACCGTGACCGCCAGCCGGTCCTTCCCGGTCGCATGGCGCTTGCCTGGCCACCTCCTCCTTGGATCTCCCGGTACGACTCCGGGCTCCAGCACCTTGAAGGCCAAGGTCCCTTCGAGTTCCCACTTGAGGCGTCCGATGCCCAGCCGGTTTGGCGAGCGGGGGCATAGATCTCGCGGGTTTTTCGCGGCGATCCCGCTGTTTGTTTCTCCGCTTGAGCGCGCCGAGGGTGCGCATGTTGTGGAGGCCGGGTCGGCCCAAGCTTCACCAAGCACGACGCGGATGTCGCTGGCCATCGCCGGAAACATCCGCCGCAGGTTCTCGGCCTGGGCTTCGGTGTGGTTGGTGAGAAGTGAATACCAACCCCAAAGTTTGGTGACGCCTCGACCAGGGCCGCACTCGGGGCCCGAAGTGGGGCTTTCAGCGCTCGGAGCCACCTCGGTGTCCTCCACCACCATCGTGGAGGAAGCGCGGCGGCGATCACGCCAGGGGGCTCGCACCGATGTCGCGGAGCAGGTCGGCGACCGCGATCGGCATGGATGATGTAGGGCTCGCCAGTGGCCCTGAACTGGCCGTCGTGGAAGCTGGTAGCAAAAATGAAGGCCGAGGCGAGCAGGCGCTTCGCCACTGGTGGGATGGTGTGGGGCGGTTCGCCCGGAGAGCGCTTTTTCGATGCAGGCCTGCAGCCAGGCGCGGGGAGCTCCACGCCGGTAGTCGGCGAACGGAACGGAGTGTTTGGGCGGCGGCAAGCTCAGGGCTCACCAATCCGAACTCAGGGGTGGTGATGGCAAGTCGGCAGCCTCGATGCAGCGTAGGAGGCTGGCCCTCGTGGGAACGGGTGATCAGGGAGCCGGCGCGGCTTCAGTCATCAGAACGTTCTGAATCTTCCCATCGAGGCAAAATCAGATCAGGTGTTTCGTCATGGTGTGTTCCAGTCCCCGCCATGCTGGGCCGCCAGCGTTTGCCCCGTTGCCCAGCCCATGACCGCCTCCGCAGCGTCGGCCCGGTGCTGAAAGATCGACGGCCTGGTGTGCGCTAACCCGGAGCCTGAGGGGTCTGGCGTGGGGGCTGCGCGCGGGCCCTGCCGTGCTGGAGTGGCCTCGAATCTGACCCTGGAAGCCCGGCGACCGGCTCGCTTTGGTGGGTCCTCCGGTTGCGGCAAGCAGCACGGTGGCCCGTGCGGTGCTGCAGCTGCTCCCCGGCCGGAAGCTCCTGCAGCGGTGGCCCTGCTGCTTCGCCCGGTCAGGAATCCCCGCTTGCTGAAGCGCCAGCGCTGCGGCGGCCTTGCGGGGCGAAGGCGGTGGGACTGGTGTTCCAGGACCCGATGAACCCGGCTCAATCCCCCTGCTGGCGGGTGGGGGAAACACCTCACTGACACCCTGGCGGCCCACCGGCCGCGCTGGGCGCGCCAGCGGGTTCGCCACCGCGCCTCGACCTGCTCGAGCGGGTGGGGATCGCCCGGCGAGCGCTTCACAGCTACCCCCATGTAATCAGCGGTGGCATGCGCCAAGCGCCTGTCGATCGCGGCCATGGGCCCTGGGAACCAACCCCCTGGTGATCGCCCGATGAAAACCACCACCAGCCTGGATGTGGCGGTGGCGGCCCAGGTTGATGGCCGAGCTCAAACCGACCTCTGCCCGCGAAAGCGGCAAGCGCCTGCTGCGAATCAGGCCACGACCTGGCGTGGCCGCCACCTGGTGCGAGCAGATCGCCGTGCTCGATCAGGGGCGCCTGGTCGAGCAGGCCCCCCCTCGCAAGCGCCGCTCACCGAACCATGCGGCGCGCTGACAACGCGGCTGTGGCCGCGGCCCGGCTGCGTGGAGGGCAGTGGCTTCTTTCCTGAAACGAGCTACTCAAGCCGCCTGTTGCTTGAGCTCGATGGTCTGCGCTGCTGGCACCGCCTGCCCTCACCTGCCCTGGCAAAGCGTCGCTGGCCTCAAGGCCGTCCGATGGGGTTTCAGCCTGCGCCTGCAACGAGGGCGAACAACCGTCGGGGTTGTGGCTTCCGGCTGTGGCAAGAGCACCTCTGCGCGGGCCGTGGCCGCCTGGTGCCGGGCGCGGCGGTGCGGTGCGGCTGCAACGGCAAGAAACCTGCGCGCCCTTGCGTGGCCGGGAGCTTCAGGGGGCCCGGCGCCAGAATCCAGATGGTGTTCCCAGACCCACTCGCCTGCCTCAACCCCGCCATGGCCGTGGGCGAAAGCGGTGGCTGATCCCGTTGTTGATCCATGCCTGGCCGGCCCGCATGCGAGGCCCCGAGCCCTGGCGCCGCCAGGGGCTTGATGGCGGTGGGGCTGAGCCCCCGCTGAATCTCGAGAACGCCGCCTGCCCCGCCAGCTCTCCGCGACCAGCAGCAAGCGGTGGCGATCGCCCGCGCCCTGGTGGCTGGGAAGCCCGAAAAGGTGCTGGCTCTGTGACGGAGCGTCAGCATGCTGGAGTGCCGAAGGTTGCCAGGCCGAGGTGCTGCCTTGCTGCGCGACCCTGCAGGAGCGGCTGGGGCTGGGGATGATTCTTCACACCCCACGGACCTCTCGGTTGGCCAGCGGCTTTCTGCCAGCGGGGCTCGTGCTCGAAAACGGCCAGATAAGTTTGAGGAGGGGGTCGGCGAGCCGGCTGCTGGAGCATCCCCAGGCGGCGATCACCAAAAGCGTTGGTGGCGGCCTGCCCGCGCCTGCCCCAGCTGGCCTGAAGCCCATCGGGCAAAGCCTTTCCATCTGCTGCGCATCTTCCTGCTGGTCAAAAAAATTGCGAATCGGCATCGGCGTGGGGGTAGGGATCTGGATCTATGGGCCAGGAGATCGCCGCCGTCCACCGGTCTGCCGCCCTGCAGCTGGCCGCCGCGCTGCCTCGCTGGCTGGCCCTGCCCCTTGGTGGGCCTTGCTGGGGGAGGGCTCGCGCCGGTGGCCCTTGATCACGGCCCTGGAGCCTGCGGGGCGAAAGGCTCGGGAATCGTGCAGGTGTTGCTTATCTGCGGGGTTTCCCGCTGCCGAATGGGGCCTGGCGGTGGCCGTGGTGAAGTTGCTGGCCAGTGGCTTGGCCATCGGCAGCGGCATCCCGGTGGGGCCTGAGGGCCCTCGATTCAGATCGGTGCCTCGCTGGCCAAGGAATCGGCCGATCCCCTGCAGACCCGCGGCCTCCACCGGCCGCGTGCGGTGAGGCGATGCGGCAGCGGCGCCGGCCTTGCCGCCATTTTCCATCCCCCCTGGTGGCCTGGCTACATCCTCGAGGAGCTGCTCAAAGCGCCGACATCCGCAATCAAAATGCCGGCCGCCACCTTTGCCACGCTTCGCCACTGTGGCTGGACCGCGCTGCTGGCCGATGCCCGGAAGCGGCCGCCTTCTGGCCTGAGGGAAGCTGGGTCCGGTTGATCCAGTATCCCAGCCGTCTCGATGAGTTTCCCGCCTCCTCGATCTGCCCTTTCCTGCTGGCCCTTGGTGTGCTTGCCGGATTCCTGGCGATGCTTTATCCAATCAGGCGTGGATCCTTTCGATTGGCGCCTTGAGGTTTTCCTTTCTTCCGGCCTGCGGCTGCCCTCCTGGCAAGTTGCTGGCGCTGCTGGGCCCTGCTGATCGGGCTGGGCTGGTCGCTGCTGCTGCCCCCTTCCTTCCGACAACGTCGACAAACTCGGCTGATGGCCCGCTGGGCCTGACCACCCCGTTCAAGTCGTTGCTGGTGCTGCTGGTGCAGGCGGTGGGCACCGCAAGCGGCCGTCGCCTGCCGAAGCCGCCCGGCGGCATCTCGCCCCGGCCCTGGTGGTTGGGGCCTGCCTAGGAACCCTGGTGCAAGCAGCTGCTGCTTGGTGCTGTCATTACGGCCCCCACCACGCTGGTGTCCGCCGGTGGTGCCGGCCGCCCTCACGCCGCCCTGACCCGTACACCGCGCTCACGGCGATCACCTGCTGAGCCTTTGAACTGAGCAAAGGACTACTCCCTGCTTGCTGCCAATCGGTTTCGCGTGCTCACCGCCATCGCCGTGGCCGATCTTTTCGAGGCGCGAGACGAATCTTCGCCCTGCTGCGCCGAGAAGCGGAAGCAACAACATCGTTGCTGATTGAATCAGCCCCGGCCGCAGCTCCGCCAAGCAGCTTTTTCGAAGATCGGGCGGCAGGGGGGCCTCGAACCACGCAGCCCGCTTCGCCGCTGATCGGATGGTCGAGCCCCAGGCGCAAGCGCATGCAGGGCTTTTTGGCAGTGAGGGAGATCGGCACTTTGCGGCAGCGGGCCGTAGGTGGGCATCGCCCAGGATCGGGTGACCCCAAAGATGGGCCGCAGTGCCAACCCGGATCTGGTGGGTGCGGCCGGTGTCGAGCTTGAAGCGCATTAGGCGAGTAGTCGCCCCAGCCGTTCCACCAGCTGCCAGTGGGTGCGGGCCTGGCGGCCGCTTCTCGAGCTCTAACCACCGCATCATTTTTTGCGATCCAGCGGGTGGCGGCCCGATCGGTGCCTCGATCGTGCCGCTCTCCTTCCCTGGGTTACCCATGGATTACACGGCCAGGTAGTCCCCGAGTAAGCGATCCGCTTCTGGATCTGCACGCTGCAGTTTCACCCAGGGCTTCCTGGCTTTTGGCTACCACGATGCAGCCGGGTGGTGTCCTTGTCGAGCCGGTGCACGATCCCCGGCCGCCGCCTTCACCGCCGATCCCCGGCAGTCGGGCAGTGGTGCAGCAGTCCGTTCACCACGGTGCCGTCCGCGGTTGCCCCGGGCCTGGGTGCAACGTCAGCCCAGGCCGGCCTTGTTTGAGCACGATCAGGTGGGCGTCTTTCGTAAGAGCACATCCAGCCGGCAATCGGCCTCCGGCAGCAGGTAGGGGAGTGGCTCCGGTGGGGGCATCCAACAGCTGCAACCACCGCATCGCCGGGCCCGCAAGGCGTCTGGCACCGTCCTCGATCCCGTTGCCCGCACCAGCCGGCTTCCTCTAATGAATTTTCTGGATGCGGGCGCGGCTCTGCTCCGGCCGCTGGGCCACCAGCCAGCGGTCGGAGGCCCGCATTCGGAACGGGCTTTGGGGTACACCAGGCTTGAAACCAGCTCGCCCTCGCCATTGCCAAAGGTTTTCAAGCGCTGCAGAAGCCGGTCATGGCTGCTGTGGCTGGGGCGGTTGGCGGCAGTTTCCAGGGCGTAAAAAAAAAAAAAAAATTGGGCCCCCCGCGCCGAGCAGGGAGGCGGCGGAAGTCGTCGAGCAGGCGCTGGGCCATGGCGGGCCGTATAGCCGCTGGTGGGTGCCGTGCGGCCGCCGCCTGCAGCCAGGCCCCAGCCATCCACAACCGAGCGGGCCATCGCCGGGATCGAGCCGCACCGAGGGGACGCCCATAGCGGCTCTCCACCAGCCAGGGTTTTTTGAGGCCAGCTTCCGGGCTGCCCGTCAGGCTGTCGAGCAAGGCGCAGAAGGCGCCCGCAACGCCTCGCCGTCATAGGCCCGCCTGCCGATGTCCGTCGCAGAGGGCAGCAGCAGGGCGGAGCGCTGATCATCCAGCGTGGCGGCAGCCGCGCGGGGGCGTCGAGCAAGAATCGTGTCCTGGAGCCGACCTGACCCAGCGCAAGGGTGGCGGGTCACCCCGGCCCCCGCGGGCGCTGTCCACCATCCCTTCTGGGCGCACCAGCCCGGTTGATCAGGGCCGAACTTGGCCCAACGTTTTTTGGGACACCGCCAGCATCAGGGCCGCACCGGGCCCGCGGCCAGCATGCCGCGAACCGGCCGGCGGGCATATGAGCTGCCGGCCAGCCCGCACGGCTGCCTCCCCTGCAGTTGCTCACGCCGGTGCCGGCCCGGGCATCCGCAACCCACCAAGGGGTCCGCACCTGGCTGCGCAGCCAACGGTCCAGGCCGAAGCCCGGGCCGTTTCGTTGACCATGTCGCGGCGGTTGATCACCAGCAGCGCTGTTTGCCCTGGCATCCCAGCGCTTGCAGGCGGGGTGGCCGGTGGCGCGGGGAATGCGGGGCATCACGGCCACCTCGATCCACCAGGTCCACCTTGGGCCAGCTGCTTGTGGAGTGGCGCTCCGCCTTGGCGAATATGGCCCGGAATACCACCTGAATCGCCGGGGCCGAGACAACTGAGGCCAAAATGGCCCGCCGGGATCGGACCCGCCGGGTCGGGTTCGACGACCACGCTTCCATCAGGGCACCACCAGCAAAACCGGACAGGGGGCCAGCTGGAATCACGACCGCGAGGCGGTGCTCTCCCTCCGCCCCGGCTCGAGGCTGAGGCCGCGGGTGCCCATACGAATCACATTCGGCGTTGATCTCATCGGCCACAAATCGCCGATCACGAAGGCTGGTTTTGCCCCTGCCGTTCGATCACCTCGCAGGCCATGCCGCCTGCTCGAAGTGCACGCGGCCTGCTCCAGCAGGCCGGGCGACGGCGGCGGCAATCAATGCATCGCCCGCTTCCTCTTCTTCACCACCGAGAAGCACCACCAGCCGAACTGGAATGCTGTTGGGCAAGCTCCAGGGCCACCGCAAGCGGTGGTCCATAACGTCTGGCGGCTCTGATCGATGGAAACAGAACAAGTGCTGAACATCGTTCGAAAGTCCGGCCTGAAAAGGCGGGCGGTGGGATCTTGACTCTCCTTGTCCTAGCGCCCGCTGGCCCGGGGCCTAGCCTCCGCCCAATCTTTTCCCCAGACCATTCCCCATGGCGAACGTTCCCTGGCCAGCCTCAGCAAAAGCGATGCCCCAGGGCAAACGGTGCTGGTGCGGGTCGATTACCCCCCCTCAAAACGTTCCGCTGGCGGACTGCGGGGCGATCAGCGCATGACAACCAGGATCCGCGCCGCCGCTTCCCACTAAATCCACGCGCTCACTGCCAAAAGGGGCCCGCGTGATTCTTGGGCCGCCCATTTCGGCCGGCCCAGGTCAGGTGGAAATGAGGCGATGCGGCTGACCCCGGTGGGGCCCGCCCTTCAGTGAGCTGCCTGGGCAATGCCGGTGCTCAAAACCGACAGCTGCATCGCCCTGACGCCGAAGCCCAAAGGTGGCGGCCCTGGCGCGATGCGTTGTGCCTGCTGCCTGGAGAACGTGCCGCTTTCTTCGCTGAGGAAGAGAAGAACGATCCCGGCTTCGCCGCCAAGCTGCCGCCCTGGCCCGATGTCTATGGTGATGATCGCCCTTTGGCGCCCGGCCCACCGGCCCCAATGCCTCCACCGCCCGGCGTGACCGAAATACCTGAAGGCCCAGCGTGGCCCGGCTGCTGATGGAAAAGGAACTGCAGTATCTGCAGGGCGGCCATCGAGAGCCGAAGCGTCCGCTGGCGGCGATCGTTTGCCGGCTCCAAGGTGAGCAGGCAAGATCGGCCGTGCTCGAGTGTTGATCGACAAGTGCCGACAAGGTGCTGATCGGCGGCGGCAATGATCTTCACCTTCTAACAAGGCGCGCGGGCCTGGCGGTGGGGCAAAAGCCTGGTTGAAAGACGACAAGCTCGACTTGGCGCAAAGGAGCTCGAGGCCAGGCAAGGCCAAGGGCGTGCAAGCTGCTCCTGCCCACAGGATGTTCGTGCCTCGGCCGACGCCTTCCTCCCCCGCGCCAAACCACGCTCACCACCCCGCGGGGACGCGATCCCGACGGCTGATGGGCCCTCGACATCGGCCGCGATTCACTCCAGGGCAGCCCCTTGCCAGGAGGCCTTGGCCGACTCAAAACCGGTGCTCTGGAACGGGCCGATGGGCGTGTTGTCGAAGTTCGAAAAATTCGCCGCCGGCACCACGGTGTGGCCCACAACCCTCGCCGAGCTGAGCGGCACGGGCTGCTGCAGCGATCATCGGCGGTGGTGACTCCGTGGCGGCCGTCGAGAAGTGGGTGTGGGCGGAGAAATGAGCCCACATCTCCACCGGTGGCGGCGCCAGCCTGGAGGCCTGCCTGGAGGGCAAAGGTGCTCCCCGGCGTCGCCGCCCCTCGACGACCGCCCTGACTTCAAAAGGGGCTCCAAGCTTGGTCCGCTCAGGCTGTGGCGTGGGGTGCGCTGCCGCCTCGGCCCTTGACCGCCTGCCGCGCCTCTCGGCATGGAATCCCAAGCCGTTGGGCGGAGGGCACGGTTTTCGCCCTGCGCGGTGGTCTGCATCACCTCCGCAGCTCCTTGCGCTTGCTCGCGCGCGGCAGCGACGCAACGCTCGATGTCAGCGGCGGCCTTGAGGCAACGCTCCGTTGTCTTGAGGATGGCCAATCCTGGCGGCGGTTGTCCGCAGGGCCCAGCTGTGGGCCGACTTGAAGATCTCCTGCTTCTGGCTCTCGCTGAGCTGCAACCCGCTCGCCCAGCTGGGACTCGAACCGCAGGGTTGGGGTTGGTCTGGGCTTTTCCAGAATCGACCTGGAAGCAGCATGGGCCAGGCCAGCCAGCGACGGCGGCAAGAACAAGCGCTGCAGGGTGAGGGATTCGGGACATGGAATCTGGGGCGTTTGACACCCAACCATCGTGGCCCCTGGCCTTGCTGCATCTCCGAACTGAACTCCTACCCCGTTGGCGCCCGACCATGACCTGAAATCCTTTCCGCCCCCCGCTGGCGTTTCATCGGCCTGGGGGCCCTGGGAGCCCCGTGGCAGCCAATCTGCTGGCCCGCAGGCTTCGCGCTCAGCGTTCACAACCGGCACGTTCGCGGGAGGCTTCGCTGCTGGCTGCCGTGCGGCCGGCCGGCGCCACGCCGGCAGCAGCTGCAGCCGCCCGCCGACTGTGCTCTGCCTAATTGCCTCACCGATGGGGCCGCCCGCGGAGGCCGTGCTGTTCCCGGTGCCCGCCCAGCCGCCCGCTCTTGGATTGCGCCTCAGGGGCCACCCGTGATCCGACTTCTCGACGATCGATACCGGCCGTCAGCCGCTTCGCTGGCCGAGCGCCTGGGCCGTCAGGCGTGCCTATCTCGTGCCCCGTGCCGGTGGCACGGAAGGGGCCAAAAGCCGGCAGCCCTGTCGTTTGGTGGGCGGAAACGATGGCCGATCTGGAGCGGGCCCGCCCCCTGCTGGAGTGGTTCGCAGCCGCAATCAACCCAACCTCGGCCCGGTGGGCGGCTGCCGGGCAGCAGGCCAAGGCGGTCAACCAGGTGCTGGTGGCCCGGCAGCTACGCCGCCGTAGGCGACGGCGATGGCCCTGGCCAGCGGGCTGGGGGCTGCCGATGGCGGCGGTCTGTCAGGCCCTCGCCAGCGGGGCCGGCCGGGTCCTGGGCCCTGGAAGAACCGGGCTGGCCGGCATGTGGAGGGGTTCGTTCCCGCTGGGTTTCAAAAGCTGGGCGCTGCACCGCAAGGACCTGGCCATCGCTCTGGCCGCGGCATAGCCGCCACCGGGCTGGAGTTGCGATCGGCGAACGGGTGCCGGCGATCGAAGACCGCCCTGATCGAGGCCCGGCCACGGGGATGAGGACGTGTCGGCCCTGATCCGCTGGTTCAAGGGGTGAGCGCGGCCTTGTCAGCCACCACCCGCAAACCCGCTTGGTGTGCTGATGATGCCGTCGGATGGAACCAAAAGCACGGCCCAGGTCTGGCGCCTGGTTCGACGGCGCTGCAAGAATTCTTGAACAGGCCGCCACCGCGAGGGGCGGCGAAAGTCTTCCAGCTCCGGGTTCTGCGAAGCGCTGATCTGCGGGCGTGATCGGGGCCATTCCCGCCAGCCGACAACGCCCCGTTCAGTGGGCTTCGTCCGAACACCACGTTCAAACGTCGTAGCGCTGGCGCGGTGAAAGCTACGGCATCGGGGATCTGCAAGGCTGATCGGCAGCTCAACGGAACGCTGCCGCAGCAACCTGGTTTTCACGGATCAACTTCCTGCCGTTCAGCCTTGTCCGCCGCCCTCGCCTAAGGCCAGGAGTTTGTTCGGCCTCCAGCCCGGTAAGAGGTAGGCCCTTCGCTGCGGCTCGCCCACTGACCTTGATCTGGAAAACGCGTGCTGCGGCCATGCCCGGAGCGCCTTGCCCGGACTGACCTGCCAACGTGGGGGGCGGCATCGGGGAAGCGCTTGCGCAGGGCGTCATAACGCTCCCCACCCAGCTCGCTGAATTCGAGGCCCGCCCTTCGCTGAGCAGGCCGGAGAGGGAAGCCGGAGTTGCGCTGTGGAGGCTGGCTTCCAGGGTTCTGGAGGAGGGCCAGGGCTGGGGGCCGCGGCAAAGGCCGCGAGAGGAGCGAAGCACACGCCAGCCGCCCGCCAAGCAGTGCAGCAGGGACGGGCGGGGCCAAACGACATCGGGAGCGGCCAGGGAAAGTTCACATAAAGTTAGGCGGCGCTTTTCGCTTTTGCCAAACGCTTGGCGCGTTTGAAAAGGCCCATGACCTCGGCTTCCTGATCGCCGCCAGCGCACTGGTGGACATCTCTCCTGTCCCTGGCCGTGGGCCGAGGCGCTGCGCGAAGTTTTCTCGGTGCCGCAGTGGCTGGGAGGCCTGAATCGCCTGGAGCGGGAAGCTGGTGCCGGCTGCGCTACCCTTGCATACCGTTCGCCGCCGGGGGCTTACAGGGCCGGGGGGCTGCGCAAACTCTGCAACTGTTTTCCCAACTGCTGCCGACAGCCCCTGAAGGTGCGCCAGTTTGATCCGCCCCGTTGAAGGCATCGACGTGGTCTTCAGCACGGGGGGCCCTACATCGACCGC
>Ga0163217_1096580_pt1 | contig 15142 bp, 20 predicted proteins | sample SynspAceP_FD_185933 | JGI IMG/M metagenome (GOLD analysis project Ga0163217, IMG submission 185933) | Saline lake microbial communities from Ace Lake in Antarctica - Synechococcus sp. Ace-P (PacBio error correction) | ecosystem: Environmental > Aquatic > Non-marine Saline and Alkaline > Saline ...
GCACAGTTGGGGCGAAGCCGCGCTCGTGTGGGGAGCAAAGTAGCCCCAGCAATCGAAATCCTGAAAAAAATAGTACGCTAGCCTTTCGGTGCAATAGCGCCATTATTAACACGATTTGGTTACCAGTATTAAATAGGCTCCTCCGAGGCCAAAATAACAAGTCTTGGTGATGGCACATAACAACAGCGCGAAAACGCAAGCAGATGCCCCTTTAGGAACACCACAAAAAAATATCGATACGATGCATACCCAAATCGGGCTTGACCCTGACACTAGTGGGTCAGCTGCTAGACCTGTCTCCTCATTGGAATGAAAAAAATTCGCAGACAGAAGAACACCGGGATGAACCCAAAGTACCTTTGGCAAGATGGAAGGTCCGCGATTGTGACTGGCGGCAAGCTGTTTCAGGCTATGAGGAGCTAGCGACGCGCTCAGGGCTAGTCCCGAGGAGCCGCGAAGGTGCTGATGCCACCGGCGCGCAGGTGCCGAAAAAACTGGCGACCGCGGCGCGGACAGCAGATGCGAATTTGAAATGACTGGCATAGACAGTTCTGACGCCCGGATGCGCAAGCGCAATCGTTGAGGCGGCCGAACCAAGCCGGTGGGACGCTTGACCTTGGATGCGTCATAACGCGGCGCGCCGTCGAGGCGCGTTGCCGCCATGGCGATAGACAGCCATTCCATCCGCGAAATGTCTGCGGTGAATATCCGTTGGGCCTTCCTGCTTCTCCTTGTTAGTGAAGGCCCGGGCCACACCGCCCTAGCGAAAGCAAATGGGCCATCTGTGAATATCGAACCGGCTGTGTCCCCAGAATGCGGTACCGATTTGGCGCATTATCGCACCTTGCAACTAAGGCAGCGCTAGAGCATTTAACATATCTGGCATTGAGCTTGCCAGGCGACGGCATTCGATGGTGAACGCGATTGCCCCCGACCCGTCAAAAGCGCGGGCGCTGGACCGGAATGATGGGGCTCGGCACAAAGGAAAAATGGCGCCAACAAATCGAAGAACAAGAAGCGCTCAGGTTCCTCTTCGGGCGTGCGGCCTGGAACCGAAGATATTGTGCCTTGGATTTTGCGAATGGCGCAAAGCTCTGAAAACACATGGTGACGGCCCAAATCCTGACTTTGAACGGCGGTTTGTCCTCTACGAAATCTAAGGATACACATGCGGTGCGCCGGGATAACAGATCATGCCCCAGTTCTGCTTTCTTTGATTGAAGTGCTTGAAGCATTCACAGTATCTGTCAAGGGCAGCTGAAAAGGGATATAAGAAATGCAATCCAAAGAAGCTGCCCGAAAGGCTTGGGGTCACGGCAACGCAGTTGCGCCACTCCATGAAAACGAAGGCCTGAATGAGGTCGAACCTCGAATGCTCAACGGAATACCGTCATTATAACACGAACCTTGATCTGCGGTCCGCAGGTTCCTGGCATCCGTGACTTTTATTGCAACTGGTTTATTTCCACTCGAAGAAATCCGGGCGATGAGCGCCCTGCCTTGTCAGAAGACAAAGGTCAGGCCCTTGTGAAGGTGGCATTGAGAAATTGATTGGAAAAGCTGCCCGCATATGAACGCGCCGAGCTGACTTGGATTGGAGCGCCGTGAAAGCGGTTCATTCGGGTAGCCTGCACTAAAATCGAAGAAATAAGCCTTGTCAATTCCAATAAATCCGGCGAGCCGCTAGAACCCAGCCTGATCGTTAGATGCGCATCGTCCAGAGGACTCCTCCTGCCGACCTGTAACGTACGCGTGACACCAAAAATAAGTGCAAGCGACCATTTGCGCACGAGCCTTGCCGGTATCCCACTCATCACCGACGTTTTGAAGAGCGATCCGCTGAAGCTGACAACTTGATCAAGGCTGTGGTGTTGCAGTGCCGCCCTTCGCGCCAAATCCGTTTTACACTGTTACCATTGCGCAAAGGGCCAACGAGCCCCCTTTATTGCCTGATAGCCTACACCGCCACGACCCATGTTGAACATTTTCCCTTTACTGGTCCCGAAGAGTTATGGCTGGTTTCTGTAAGTCAGAAAGCATTCTCTGGATTTTTTCAAATCTGGCTGGCTGTTTCTGTCGCCGCCTCAACCGCACTTCTTTCTCATTCCGGGAAAACCGGACAGTCCTGCTTTCTCAAGCTATGGCAATTTGAGCCAATGAGAAACGCCGTTGACCTCGCCACAGTCGCAGGGGTCGCCTTGGGTGCCTGATGCGCTGATGTCTGCATCATTAAGCTGCTTGGGCATGTAGTTATAGCTCTGCAACGCTGCTTCACGTGCTTTGAAATGGTTGAGACGCTCGCTTATTCTCGTCTATCTTGGAATAAAGCTGTTTCGAAGTGCCAAATCCACGTGAAACTTCGCTTGGTGATCGAAAGATGTTGCGGCAGAACCAGTGCAAGCAAAATGGTTTTTGGTCATGCAACAAGCCGGACAGCTCTCAACCTAAATCAATTGTTATTTATATTGGGCCTTTGTTCCACAATTCATCGTTGTGGGTAGTCCGTCCTTTTCCCAGTTTTCGCTATTCTGATAGCCTACTTTTTGTGGGCCTAGCTTCGATTAACGCCTCGCTAGCCGCTTGCGGACAAGCTACGATGCGAAGATTGGCTGCGTCACCGTCCGTAATTAGCTTGGTTCTCCGTCGTTTTGGTGAACTGCGTTTGGTCGAAATGGGCGTGGCAACTGCACGTCAAGCGAGCACAAAATATGTAGATGGTTAAAGAACACTAATATTGGTAATCCTCCGTTAAAGTGGCGCTTGAGCCCATTTTATCCCAAACTGCTGCGTCATCCCCAAACGGCACTAATAAAAAATGTTCCTACATTGAGCGAATAGTGACTCGAAGTCTGGTGTTTGGCGGTTTTTGAAGGTTTGGCGGCGTATCTTAGAGGTTTGATTTGTTTGATGCAGCAGACAGCCAGCCCAACCAAAGGAGATACGGCACCATGGAAACGATAACATTAGTTGATGTTTTGCGCGTCGAGACGGGAATGACGGACACGCTGACGGATCTTATTGGAACGGAAGCCCAGCAATTGATCTCGACAGCAGTCCCGAGGGCAGAGCTTGCCAGTTATCTGCGCAATTTGCCGACTTGCGCAATGAGCAGTCCACGCAGCTGTGGTACGCAATGGGCCATCATCCGGCTCGACAAGTGCAGACTGGCATTGCCCCTGTGACGTAGCGCATTCCAAAGGTTCGGTCCGAAGAATTGCCGCACAGCCGTGACATTCCGTCTGCCTGGTGCCGCCATGTGCGCAGAACCAAGACGTTTGGAACGGCATTGGCACTGGCTCTCCTCAAGGGGATTTCCAGTGGCGAAATGGACGCACCGCCCTCAAGGTTCTTCCTGCCCTGATGCCGCTGGTGTTATCAGCAAATACGGTTCGCCTCGCGGCTTGAAGCGTGGATTGGGGCCAAGGAAACGACCGGTGGAGAGAAGCAGAGCTGGACGATGCTTTGTCTAGCCAGTCTGGGCCGACGGTGGTCCACAGCGCCTTCGAGCGAAAGATGACAAGCTGTGCGCCCTTGGTGAGCTTGTATGGGTCACACCCGTGGCAAGAAGCGGTTCTTAAGCCATTGAGGACGGTGTTGCGCGAGTCCGAGCCCAGAGCGTGCGAGAAAGTTCGTGCTCAGCCTCAAAGCCGGGAATGAATGCCCCAAAGATTGGCAATTGAAGACGGTGCCATGGGGTTCCTCGGGCGCGGCCATGGATGAAATAAATTATCCCACGGCCCGGCAGCAGACGGTGGCTGGGCAAACGAGCAAACGAAGGAGATGCGGCTCAATGCCTGCCACAGGGCTGCTCACAGCCAAAAGGCCGAAAGGCCCGCGATCCACCATATCTGCAGGCTGGAGACCAAGAGCCAAAGACGATGCCAACTAAGGCATTTCGAATTTGGTTCATGCAAGAAGCCTATGAGCCAAGTATCCCGAGGCACGCTGTTGCCTGCAAAAAAGATCGTGGGGAAGAGCTCACTGGCATTCTTTCGACTTCCCCGCCCACATTGCAGAGCATCCCACCAGCAACCCAATTGAATCCAGCCGGTTTGCCCACGTCCGCCAATCGCACCGAAGCCACGTTCAAAGGAGGGCATGCCTGACCGCAAGGCAGGCTGGCAACATGAAATTGTCAAAGCTGGGGCAATGCGCCGAGCAAAACTGGCGTATATATACTTAGCGTCGGCTATTTTGAATTACCTCGGCCAAAGTCATCACCGGCGCCACGTTAAAGAGCGGAATTGAGCCACAAAAGTCCCCGACCAAGTCGCCCGCAAGACCGACAAACTCAAGCACCGAATTTGACATAACTCCATGTGAGCTCAGCGCGCCGAGCATGGTAATCGGCGGAATGTCCAAATTCATTATCGCCAGCAAGCAAATTAAGCCGCGATGTTTCGCTCGCTGCATTAGTTTTCTTCGCGCGTTGTGCCATGATGCGTGCATGTACGGCTTGGCACTACCGTGATCGGCCATGTCCGATACTCTGCGGCGTGGACATGAAGTGCTTTGACAACATCAGGATCAAGCCGACGTTCGCACCGACAACAATGCTTCTCTGTTCTTCATTCTCTTGTAACTTGCATCTTGGGCATCCGTTGGCAAATAGAATATTCCAGTGTTGTGGATCTTTGATGAAAATCTGAGATCATCGCCAGACTACACCGAGAGATTCAACCATTCCAGTGAATGTGGCTAACCAGAACCGCCATGGGACATCTTCATCAGACGAGCCGTGTTGAACAGTCGGATACCGTTTGGCAAATCGTAACCTCACGGCTGATCGTTCAAGTTTTCGAACATGAATAGCAATTCTGCGCTTCATCTTGCGTGGCGGTAACCCACTTTGAGGCCGGGCTATTTTTTTATATCGTGCCCCATGCCGCCCGAGCTGTGCTGATTGTTGCCAAAGTTTGTTGTGCATAAAAGAATAGCATGCGGGTTTTGAATCGTGTCCGTTTGAATAAGTAGACGAGCCGATGCCCTGCTGCAACAGCCAAACAATTAGGAGCAAAACCCGGGTGGTTTATGATTTGTAATGTTCTTGGGAATTTCCTGCATTGCACTCAGCTGGCCTGCGGCCACTGGCCTTTAATTATGGGCACTTAGCCTGCGGTAAAGGACTGCGGTCTGCGGCGCTGTCCTGCGCCATTCCCGTTAAGATGGGATAGTCGCGAAGCAAACCCAATTATTGTTGAAGATGCCTTAGCTTACGAACTCAACCCTACCAACGCAAAATATCAAAAGCCGCCATTCGAGGTATCCACTGCGAATGACAGGTGAGCTCCGGCTGAGCAACGCATCAAGCCGAAATTGGTAACAGTGTTAAACGGCCTGTTGTGTAAGAGTCGCAAGACGGGCCGGTCAGCGCAGCGTAATACCAGAAAACAAACTGCTTAGGACAAGGTGCTCGCGCAAGGATTCAAGTTTTGAAGAGTAACGGCCTGTGGCGAAAGATTCGAAAGGCAACGGAAGCAGATATTGCTGTTTTGCTAGCAGCTGATAACGAAACGTTTGTCATCTAGGTGTATGGTCATCTATCGAGGCATCGCCCAAGCGAACTAATGATGAAACATGGTGTTGGTGATGATGCTTGGTTTGGCCATAGCAAAGTGGCAAGGTGGTTTGGTGTCGGTCTAGTCGTCGATGAAGGTCGTTGATGATGCTTTGGCTCTTGCCGGAAGCGAGGGGTGAAGAATTGGGGTCAGACGCTCCTGAGAATGAATGGGAAGATCGAGATGCGAAACGAGTTATAAAGAAGAAAGTTGCCGCGGTCTTTCGTCCTGAACATACGGCGCGGCGTTTTCTATGAAAGTCAGATGGATGGAAAAGAGATACCGCAGATCCCCCACTGTAGAAACTGGGATGGCAGTGATTGAATTTTGGTGAAGAACGTCAGAGCCGCGCGATAGCTCTATATGTGGGATCACAACCATGACTCGTCCCACTGGCCCATAAGCCCGTCAAAATCGCTCAGAAAAATGGCTCGCTTCGAGTGTACCTGGCAGATTCCTTCAGAATCCCCGTATCGCCCCAACAAAACGGCTGCAGAAAACGACGAAGGTCTGCCTCTCGATACAAATCCACCAAGCCGATTTCCCCAGCCCAAGTAGGTCCCATGAACTACTGGCCGAATTGTGCGGGGAAATCAGTCAAGTAAATTGCCGCCCGGTTACATAAGTGTAGAGCTATTTCTCACGGTTGAAACACCACGTCCGAGTTCGGCGGCAGTTGCGGGCGTGTAGATCATGGACAAAGCCTTCCCATGGCCTGCCCGCTGATTGACCAGGGGTGGCAGTTGCCACCTGCCTCGATTGCGGCCCCGGCTGTTTCTGGGCGCAAATAGATACCGTGGGCTATCCCGACCGGATGGACATATAGTGCAATTCCCCCGCCCGCTCAAAATGACTTCGGATGGCCAGCGTCACATCATCTGCTAATCGATAAACCCTATGGCACCTTATATGGAGACCGGCGTTTGGCCGATCCGACGCGGCGAAATGTTGCACACGCGGTTCACCGTCCTCCCTCGAAATTTGATAGCGTCCACGCAATCTGGACATGCGGCACCCACCATTGTTGCTTCGGGCGCGAGCCGATGTTCACGCAGGGGAGGTCTGTCATCTCTGTCCGAGGAGAACGATCATGGGTCCAATGACAGCGATGCCTGCGAAGTGCGAACAGCAAATTGGACAAGTTTCTCATTCTAGATATCCTTGTTTTTTGTTGAAACTGCCACACGCCAGACTTATTTTTGGTCTTTGGGCCCTCACAATTCCAAACGGCACAAATCTGGTGCGTGCGGATTGCTTTGGGTTCCCGACCTAACGCGGAAACCCACGATATTTGTCACGCGCAGATTGTCTATTCGGCCCGGAGCCCAGGCATAAGGGCCCCATCCAAGGTCCCGAGCAAACAGACGCTGGGCGTTCCAATTCCAACCAGTCCAGCATAACGTGAATTTCAATCGCGTATTGTGGCAGGTCGATTGCCTGGCTGGATGGGCGATGGGTGGCGTGCGCCTCTCTTATGAACATCTGCAAAGGATTGCATTTGCGAAGACACCAATATATCGCGTTCCTCGGTGACGTGCGCTTTGTACATACCGTTCCTCACTTCCATCGGCAGGATCATTATGTGAGCAGACAGCTATATCAAAGTCCAATGCTCAATTTCCCGCCCTACGAGCGTTTCCCACTCACCGATCGTTGCAAATCGGGAACAATCGAGAACTGACGCGGTTTGGGGTGACCCAAATCACCGACTAGAGGCACTCGGTAGTTCCGGATCACAAAGACCGTCCATGCCCAGACCGTGATTCAAAAACCCAGATATGGGCCTGGATCGTTATGTATTCACCGAGCGGGAATGTCATGCGCGGCGCCGTCAACAATGTCATGTCCGACTTCACGGCCCGGTTACGACTACCATCGTTGGCACTTCGCGTGCATGACCGGTTTTCCAAGCCCCTCTTCCTGCATCACCTTCCCCGCCGCTGGCGTGGTCCCAGTGAATTGTGAGTGTGGAGCGCAATATTTCACCGTTGATCCAGTAACCGGATTGTAATGGCCTCAGTCATAGGCACTGCAGTTTGAAACGTCCCGTTTCAAACGGCGGCTACGCCCTCATCGGTTGACAACAACATCGATGGTACGCGCCGCCAGAAATTCGAAGCTTAACACGCCCGGCGCAATTTCCGTGTGTTACTAGCGTTTTCCTTGACCTCGGCCGAGGCGAAAGCCAGCAACACCCACCAACGATGCTGTGGTCGCGGCAAGCCAATCTAAGAATTTTAAGCATTTTTATGATCTCCCCATTTGTTTGTTATGCTACGTCGATGCGCCCTTTGTTCGAACGAGGGCTGACTAGGAAGTGCATGATTGAGGGATATAAGGACAAATGATCGTTACGCAACAGAAATGTACTATAAGATAATAGTATATGACGACCATCTGAAGACCACCTGACTGCAACCGAGACCATGCTCTTTGATTCTGCTTTGGCATCCTGCTGGAACATGGCGTTTTGGCGGTTAACTAATGGGTCGGTCCAGTAGGCGACGGCAATCTCGCGAAGCAACGCTCTATCGCCATTGGCCAGAGATAGGCAATTGAGACACAACGCTTTCAAGCGTGCAGCTATTTCCGCCCACATCACGCCTATGACCAATGTCCGTTGCGCGAACGATCTACTTGGACAATGGGCTGCTCCTTGTGTCTGCCTTAACACACGCTTGGGGTCAGATAGCACCACAAGTGATAGCCGCGGCAGCACCGACAGAGATGCTCGAAATGGTCATAAAGAACTCATAGCAAAGAAGCGGAATTCGCTTGGGTTTGAATCCACTTTTTGCAGCGGCCGAAGCACGCGGAGAGGCTTCAAAATCAAAAATCCACCAAAGTGCGTAACTCGTGAGATGGCGATTGCACGTCCCCTATTTCCGAAAGTTCAATTGCAGGTCTGCCACTCAATCAGACTGGCTCGACATCCACTCGATTTCATGTGCCGTGCGCTGGAGATCCTGCGGCGACAAATAAGAAGTTGAACTTCCCGGCTTGGTTTCTTTGAAGCGGACATTGATTTGTCATAGACAACGGGTGGATTCGTCAAGCAGCGCCGCCACGCAGATTGACAAAGGCCATAAAATCGCGACTGCAACCATCCACCCAACGCCTCCCGGAAAGTCAAGTCTCAGCTTCAATCTGGCTGGGTCGCAACGGAAAGGACGTCTTCCCCAAGTTGGTCCCAGTGTGGTTTGGTCCGCGCGCAATATAACGCCTCGATAATCCAGTCCACTTGCATCGTCCATTGTAAACCCAAGCCGAGCGTCAAATGATCGGTGTCCGCGTGTTCGTTCCAAAACAGGACTGCCACACTTGCTACAAAAATGCCTTCGTCACTCAGAGTCATTGCTAGACATATACTTTCCTGAATTCATGTTGTAGCCCAACTCATACACAACCATACCGCCTATATACAGCGCGCTACGGTGTGACTGTTCCGCTGAACGACGGCATTCTTCGCAATGACATCGTGCGACGATGACATTTGGCGTTGCCAATCCACTAGCCACGTAGACATGACACTGCGCCACAAAGGGCAATTGTCCAGTGTACTTCTAAAAGCTTCATGACTTGGGCCCTCAAAAATTGAGTTGAAGTGCAACAGCCAACGAGCAACAGCAGGTTCAACGACAATGAAGTCTGTTTTGTATTCTTGGTGGCAAGAGCTTTCTGGAGGCCCTGGAGATATAATAGTCTGACAAAGAAGTGTGCATCTTAACATCTTTGCTAGTCACATACGGACCTCAGGCAGGGGGGGGGGGGGGGGGGGGGGGCGGGGGGGGGGTGGTTTTCGATATAAGATGCTGGCATGTAGCTCAAGGAGTAAATGCCAGAATGAAGCCTTTAATTCATTCAAACGCTTCTTAGCTGGCGCTCTTTTTTCTTCGGCTGGAATGGGCGTTATTGGGTTTCCCCAATACCGTGAACGATTGTACGGCCCCAGATCACTATAATTGGAACTCCAGCTCCAAATGTGCTTGGCATGTTCGGCGCACAGGCGTTCCCCTTGGCTGGGCTGGTTTATTTGGTTTTCAAGTCTCTTCAAACCATTCTAACGTTTCTGGTTTTTCCGGATCGCCGGGTCCTTGCCTTCTTTGTCGTTTAACTTCTATCTTCTCTCGTGGGTTGAGATGTTTCCGTGGATGATCTTGGATTTATCGCCCGCAAATCGGCGATCTTCGGATTATGCATGTTTGATACAAACAACTGAAATAATGAGCAAAGCCAAAGGACACAAGAAGGATACTAATCCTGCGGCGTTTGCGAAATTTCAAACCAACAATCTTTGGCAGCCTGGCCTCAATGCTGTCCTTTACACTCTTAGGTACAGTGTTAAATGGGCTTGGGCGAATAGCTTAATGCGGCATACGCGACTCTACGAAAAAATTTTACCCAGTGTAAAATAAGGCGATAAATTCCTGAGGTGACCAAATTGATTTGCAGTTGTGATTTGACATCATCGATATAAGAACGGCTGAGGCTCAGAAGGTGGCGGAACAAGCGATTTGTCTTGTCTCGTCCACTAATTATCTGGTCCAGAAATATGAAAAATTAGCGACATGGCACCCCGCCTTAGCCCATCCAAATTGAAAGCCATGGCTTCAAAAAACAATCGCCAGAAACGCCAGGAAAAGCCCCTCTTGAATGCGAGCTATTTGAGCTCAAGTCAGACGTACCGTGATCGGATATGTAAGCCTGTCCAAAAGATTGACAGAATAGAACCGGGTGATGTTGAACTTGGGTTCGCCTTTGGCCAAAGAGTATTGGCAATGCGGTAATGCCGCAATGAAGCTGCAACCGCAATGGTTTGGCTTGCCATCCAGGATGAAGACCGTTCAAGGATCGTCGGATGCGTAGATCCGAGCAATGTGACGTCTGTCCCGTTGGCTCAAACTTGGAATGACTTCCAGCATGAAACATTCGAGTTTAAAGGTTACGACCATCCGACCATTTGTACGCCATGGCAAACAACTCATAATGTCGACCTGTCAGGGCCACTTCCCAGCATGGGCACGAGGTCACTTTGGCCGTAGCTTACCCATTACGCTCTTACCAAGTGTGTAAACGGCAGCTTCGAACCCGGGCGTTACCGCCATTGGTTAACGCAGAATAGTTCGCCTATTTAACAAACCGAAAGCAGGCATGGAATTGTAAGCGAATAAACGTGCTTGAACGCTAACCGCAGTGAAATAATTGAATGGAAGCGAGCTACAAGACCAATCGTCCTTGGAAACAAAGCGAGAAGTATGGTGACCGGAAAAGCGACCATTGGGCACGGTACTATGGATTTGGGCATAAACCAGATGCGGAAAACAAGGTTGATACCAGGTACATTGTTAGAGCCGACGACTGACAAATATTATGCGATACGTTGCGGTTCGCAATGGAAGCTAACATGCGCCGTTGGAGATGATTGCTCCGCCATAACTGAGACACATGGCTGGATTTTGTGTGCAGCTATTAAATGGTATCCAAAAGGCTTGGGTTACCTGCAAGAAATCTGGAAACCGATTTAACCAACAGCCATCCGTCTCCATCGACGACACTTTATAGGCGCCGAGCGCACCTTTTTCCAAAATCTGAAAACCGTTTTGATAGACAACCGGTTTCGAATTCAAAACGAATGAACAGCTTCATGGAAAGTACACCTAGGATTTGCGCTTGCACGAAACCTCTAAAGGGTTTTCGCCTTGCGGGAACAATAAGCGAATTGAAATGCCACAGTTTAAAATCATACGCGCCAACGCTTGATCAGTATCGCTCAATAAGCAGCAGGCAATGCTCTGGGCCGTGAACAGTGAACACGAAGAAGGTTGGTGGCCGCGTTTTGGACTGGGTCATAGTAACGCAAGTTGACGCGACGCCACATGACTGCGGGGGCGGAATGATGTTTCAATATGCCACGAGCCAACGGTTGAGTTTGGCCGTGGAGAGCGTGCATTCCAGTTTTGTAAACGTGAAAGCAGCTTTCATCAATTGATTCGATGCCCTTACCCGCAAAGGCCCGAAGATAGGCAAACAACCGGTACATCAACCGCGGCATGCTGCGGCAGAAGGGCGTGTTGCCTCAAGCCGCAACTCTTTGAGAGCTGCATCGGGTCTTCAATCAGGTCCATTTATTCAGCGCAATCACACAAGCCGCGCCCTTCCGGGCGATCAATGCTGCAATCTGCGCAGATCCTGTTTTCAACGTTATTGTGCCTCCAGCATGAAACAACCACGATCTGGCAACTGGATGGCTCGCAAACTGCTGTCTGAACAGAACAATCTTCAAGTTTTCCCTGAACTTTTGCCTTGCGGCGCATGCCGGCGGTATCGAACAAGCGGATTGGGATTGTCAATCCCAAACCCAAATCAACGAAATTGTATCTCTGGTGATGCCAGCTTCCGGGCCGTCAACATACGGTCTTTCGCCAAGCGATGATTGATGAAGGTTGAATTTTCCGACATTCTTCGACCAACACAGCAAGTTGCATCGGCCCCCTTGGTTTTTCTTCAGAGTGCATCAGGATCCGAATGGTTCCTGTTCCTCAGCTTCGATAGCGTCCGGGGCAAATGCTTCGTCACCTTCCGCCTATCAGCTTCCGAGATGATCGGATCGCCTGATAAAGTCAGCCATCCTCGCCATGCTTCTGCAGAAATCGGCCACAGGCTCGCCAAAGCAAGCTGAAGCCTCGTAATAGCCGGCCCTCCGCCTTTTACCTTCTGCCTTGTTTGGAACAACGGGGATAATAGGTTTGTCACTCAGGCGCAGAAAATCTGCAATGCTCTCACCGGCGTTACACCACGCACGCGCAATCAATCAGAAACAGGCAGATGTCAGCTTCCAGAATAGCAAGCTTCAGTCTGGCGCCGCATGCGGCCTCCAGACTTTCTATACTTCGCTTTCTTCAAGCCAAGCCAGTAATCAATGACTATTAATAGAAATGTCGCCGATCTTTGCATCGCCGGAGCCGCCGAATCAGAAGTTAACGCCAGGCGTTCGTCAACCAAGGCCAGATCGTTTGCCAACCAAACGAATTGAACAGAGTGGACTTACCCACATTGGGGCGTCCTATGATAGAACAGTAAACATTTAGGGGTTCCCAGAGATGTGCCGACGCAACAAGCGCCGAACATCCTCTATTGTAGGCTATCAATCGTTCCATCCCCTTCACAAAAGAAGTTTGCCCACTGGCTGCAGAAGTGGTTTGGAGATAGATGTCGTTGTTCACCGTCTCGCGTCCCACAAATTACCGGTCCTGAGCGTCAACGGAAGCAATTGGCCGTCACTTGAAGCAGACCCACAAGCGCCCGCCACGCAGAACAGGGCCGGCCATGCAATCGTGAACGCTCCTTGCGGACCAACCGGCAAGTCAAGTAATGCCAGAAGGGCTTCTCCAGTAGCGCGATCCACAGCGCACCAATCCGTCCTGAAGGTCTGAATGAAAATACAGTGTTTCCGGAAACGAACTGGTGTTGGAAACCTGGAGCCAACACTCCGCTTCCCACAAGCGCTTCGCCCGTTTCTGCTCAGAATTGAACCGCATATGTCCGGCCGAACGCCTGTAGCCGTAACACCGTTCCCGTTAGCGATACCGGAGAGCCAGATACGTCTGTCAGGCCGGATACAGCAAGATTGCGTCCTGAGCGTACCACGCGCGTCACTCCATTTGGGGATCCGCTTTCAACGTCAAAAGCGATATTTCACCCCGAAGGAGTAAGGCACAACGACAGTTTGAGCCGGATATTGAGGGCTGGATGGCAGCCAGAAACCGCTGTTTCGGAATGCCAGAATATGTTCCCAAAGCAAAGAGCCATCGGCGGCAGACAAAGCAAATGACTTCATTACTGGAAGTCACTACAACACCCGTCCGCCTTGTAGGATGGGCGACCCCACTGCAGGTTCTTCAACGGTAGCGCCAAGACTTCCTGGCCCGAGGCGGCAATCAGGCCCAACCACTTCTCTAAATCCGGTCGCTGCATACACAAAGCCGCACCAGAACGATACGCCACGTGGTGCCTGGCTGTTTTTCGTCATCAGCGCTCAGGACACACGCCACAACGCGCACCAACCAGACAGTGATGAGGCTGTTACATTGCCTCTGATCGTAGACATAGATCCGACCCTCTTCGACCACGGGGCCGGAAGAGCCGCGAACATTGCGCGACCGGCGACGCCCTTGGCAACCTGTGCCGACCAATGCACGGTTACCAACCACCGCCCGGACAGAGAAACATTGCCCGGGTTGTTGGCGTCATTCCCCGAATGGATTTGTTCCATTGGACAAACGCGCCGCCGCAGGCGCGATGGAAGCATTCTGGTACCAGAAAAACACAATAATGGGTCTGAAAGGCAAGCCTCACGGCGGCGCCAGCAGCAACTGCTTCTTCTCGCGACGAATTAAATACTTTTTACACTACGGCAAGAACGTCGATGCGGCAACACCGTAAGGGACGCAGAACAGTTCCAAGCACTCCGATTTTGAACAAGGTGCCGCGGAGTCCAGTTGTTTTCGTACTGAATTGCTACGATTTTCGCGTAACTATTCAGTTCATAAATCAGCTCTTTGTCTGGCAGTGAACCCGGACTTACGCCGCGTTCGGCGCTTATATCTATTTCAGAATCTGCGCCCCGTGACCGAACACTTTTGGAGCGATTCCACATCTCCAAAAATCCAAATCCAATGTAGTTGTGGCGGTTTCAAGGTCACCAGCCGATAAGCTCCAGCGCTATGTTTCTCGCGCACTGTGTCGCCAGGCAACTACTTGGGGTTGCAGCACCGCAAGACGGCTTGAACATCTTCCAAAGTGCCCGTTATCCACCAATAAAGCCCTGCCCCGCAGCTGTGAGAGCGAGAAGGGATATTAAACACTTCGTCGCTGTTGGTGCGTCTCAGCAATTTGAATCGAACTCGCAAACCGCCGCTTCCACATTTGCCCATCATTGGCGCATTCCGCAGCAATGGCGGAACCGCGCCAAAGCACGCAATAGCCCTCGTGACCACCATCAAGCGATCTAGTCCCTGAATCCCTCATCAGACTTCGGCATCCTCGCCGCGTCTTCGGCACCACGTTTAGCAAAGCTTCTGAACGCATCGTACCAGCGCTTTGGCAGCCTGCTCCTGATAGGTAGCTCCAGCCGGCGAATAGCCAGCACGTTGCAGCTACAACAATCACAAAGCCCGTTGCAATAATGAAAACGCCAAAACGGTCCCATGTATTTTTAAGAAATTCACTGCGGAGATCTTCATCGACTCTCTAGCACATTGAATCAGGACATTACTGGCTTCTGCTAAAACGAAGTGACAGCCGAGTAGGTCGCAGCAATTCCGCCGGCTTGAGATTTGGCCCGTTCCAGTATCTGTTTGCCGCCCCCTGTCTTAAGGCAATCACGAAACGGAATTAATACATAAAACGAAGTGGTGCGACCACCAAACAACCATTCATGAGCATACAAGCCGAAAAACGGCCCAAACCCTGCCCCTATCGGACAATGGCGAGCAGATCATTAGCGCCACAGGCCCGCCAGAAAAGCAAGGCCTTCATCTGCCGAGGTCGCGCCGCAGCGCTGCAAACAGACCAGCACTGACCGT
>Ga0163217_1119780_pt1 | contig 15142 bp, 21 predicted proteins | sample SynspAceP_FD_185933 | JGI IMG/M metagenome (GOLD analysis project Ga0163217, IMG submission 185933) | Saline lake microbial communities from Ace Lake in Antarctica - Synechococcus sp. Ace-P (PacBio error correction) | ecosystem: Environmental > Aquatic > Non-marine Saline and Alkaline > Saline ...
CAGGAAAAAAAAAGAGGAAAGGATCAGCGGGCGCCCCGAAAAAGGATCATGGAAAAAAAGCGATTCAAACGTAACCTTTTCCTATTAAAATTTAACCCCAGCCCAAAAAAAGAAATCAACCCAAAGCCCAGCGATTTTGCCCCGGCGAATCAGCTCCTGAGCGACCTTGCCCCGCCAAAGTGAAGGCGCCCGGGAATTGCAATTTCCGCGAGTGGTGGCAACCGCGTGCCTACAAATGCCCATCCCGCCGCGGCCTAAGACATAAGTCGTGGTGGGCAGTTTCACTGGTGCTTGCAGCAACACCAGGGTCCCATACCACGGCGGATTTCAACATGAATCACCCGAGCAAATCTGCGCCGCGCCTGCCCCATATCTTTTTCCGAGCCCTTGGACAGCGGAATTACCAAGCTCAAGGGAAATACGATCGATCGCCGCTTCAATTGGCGGAGTTCCCAGCAGCTCGATGATCCAGTGGAAGCAGCAAACACGCTAACCGACCATCAAGCGCCTTGCGATGTAGCTGACGGGAAATATCAATGCCAGGGGAATCCAGCAACGATTTGGCCAGCCAGACCAACTGGCGGAATGCGCTTCAACCACGGTAAGCGGCCCTGAGGCCGTCGAGCGAATGCCAAAGCAACCATATCCGTTTGAATCCCGGTGACAACCCTTGTAACGGATTGTCATGCCATTACCTGAATTCCAGTGGCCGACTCGGTTCAGTTCCCATATGTTCAGTCCAGGGCGGCTGCGTTCTTGTACGCAACGCCCAGTCTTTACGGAAAATGGCCGTGACGTGTGGCCTGACCGTCGCTTCCGAAACGCTTGAGGTCAATAGCAATCTGCTGTTTCAACAAACCATCGCAAACCATGTCAGCACGCATAATTTGTTGCGGTGTAAGCTGGCCATTGAATTCACTGATGGTTTTTTTTTTCCAGCTCGGAAACATCAACCCCGGCGTTTGCGCGGCGTCCGCCAGCTAACGCCAACTTCCGCAACCTGCCGTACCGGCGCCCTGATGCCTTCTAGTGAGACGACTTGGGAGATGAAGCCACTGGCAAACCGAATCCCGCGCGCGCTGCACAACAGGCAGCTCTCTGGGCAGAAATCACCAATACCGGTATCTGCGGATACTGACCGCTGCAGCACACCAAGCCGAAAACGCGTAAGCGCCGGCATATCAGATCCAGCATACCAGATCCCAGTCGGTGCGGCGGTCGAGGCAGGCTTGCAGTTCGGCGAATTGCAAACCCGCTTCGGTCAAGGCCACCTGTGGCCTTCTGAACCACTGATAGTGCCTGACGCAGGGCACTGCGAATAGCGGGATGATCGTCTGCGATCAGAATGTCGTAGGAGAAACCCCATGCCTGGCGTCCAATTCAGATGTTATTGTTGTGGTGTGCCGAGCCAGTGCGAGAACTGCAATCTGGCTATTAACATCGAGTATAAGCAACTCGGCAAGACAGGCGCAACTGTTAAATCTGTTTTCTGTCTCGGGTGTAAGGCATTATACTGCGCCCGCTTCAGCTATAGCGCCCCTTTATCCCTGTGAATCGCGTATGAATCCAACGCTACCGCTTCGAGCCCTGATGTTGCTGACTGCCCTGATCTGGGGCTCGACTTTTTGTCGCGACAAAGCGTGGCAATGGCCCATGTCGGCCCTTTTTGTATACCGGGTTGCGCTTCACCCTCGCGCCTGGCGATATTGCCTACTGGTGCTGCTGCCAGCCCGCAGGGCCAAAAGCGCGAGCGGCCGCTTCACAGCCCCATGGCTGTTGGGTTCCTGTGCTTGGGGCTGATAGCTGACACTGGGCATTCTTCGCAAACAGGTCGGCCCTAATGTTTAACAGGTCACCAATGCCGGCTTATTACCGCTCTATGTGATTCTGGTACCGATTTTTGGTCTGTTATTGGCATGCGTACCGGGGCTGGAACCTGGGCGGCGCACTTCTGGCCCTGGTGGGCATGCTATTGCTTAGCGTTGAATGCCGACTAACAGTGTCGCCCCGGCGACGGCTGCAACTGACCCGGCGCCGCCTGCCTGGCAATTCACGTGTTGCTGGTGGGCGGTTGGCCAGCCGCTACCGATCCGGTCCGCGTGGCCTTTGGTGCAGTTCGTCGTGTGCGCGCCGTCAGCCTGTCGGCTCGGCGTTTGATATTTGAACCATCCGCTGGGCGGGCATCGTCCTGGCTGGGCCGGCGGATTTTATATGGCGCGCCTGCTGGGCGGTGGCGTCGGCTTTACCCTGCAGGTGGTCGCGCAAAAAACGCCAATTTGCCCTCACACGCCGCAGTCATTCTCAGCATGGAGCGGTATTCGCCCCCTCGCAGCTGGCTGTTTCTCTCGGAAACCTGAGACCTGCCGCTTTATTGCTGCTGCCTGATGCTGGCCGGCATGCTGTTGCGCCCGGCTGGTGCCTATTTATCTGGAGCGGCGTCGCCACATCCTGGCACGGTGCAAGCAGGAGCATGCGCCCACCAACCCTTGACCTCGGCGGACAACGCCCCAGGATGGCTTGCTAGACGCCCGCGAAGGCAGCCCCTGGGGGTCCGCTCTGCAGTTAACCCCGCGAACGCCAGATACCCGTCAGTGAACACGTCCAGTAGTCATTCACAGACTGGCTGAAGCCGTGGCCCCCGGCCAGCCCAGGCACGCGTGGGCCACTTCCACGGTACACAGAATGCTCCTCGCGTTGAGCGGCCGCAGTCGATAGCCGATAACTGCTCGTAAATTCAGGCTGAGTACCGGCAGACGTCCAGCCAGGGCTCTTGCGGCAACCATCTCTTGCGCCCTGGTCCAGGTCGCCATCCAGAATATCAACAGTGGCCGTTTACCCGGGCCTGGAGCATGCTACAACAACCGCTGGCCTTCCTGGGCATCATTCCGAAAGGGAACACGATGTAGGGCTGCCAACTTCGCGGATCGACCAGCAGAGCAAGCAGCTCTGGCGCGACGCTGGTACGCGCGACCACACAAAGGCATGTGTATTCAAAGTGATACAGTTCGGCAATCAACCGCCGGTATTGGGTGGGTTTCAGCGGCTCAAGCGAATGCTCGAATCAGGCAGAAATCCGAACCTGGCTATCGGCACCGTGCCGCAACTGCAAAGATACAGCCCAGCGCGGCCATAAGGGGCAAAAAAAACCCTTTTTTTTCCGGGGCCCCCCCCCCCCCCCCCCAAACGGGGTTTTGCCCCCCCCAAAAGCCCCGCGGCCCGGGGGGGGCCCAAACCCCTGGCTTTTGAAGGTCTGGTCGAGACCGATTTCAATTCGCCCGAAGGCGCTCTACGGCGTGGGTAATCTGGCTGACACGGGAAACCTTAGGGAATACGGGGTCATGATGACCACGAGGCATTTTGCCATACTATTCACGTTCTATTATCGACGCATCGCGAACCAGTCTGATGCGTCCATGGTCGAAGTTCGTGAGACCTTTCTGTGGAGAGAAATCCATGCGTTGGTTGTCCCTGATTGTCGTGTTATGTATCGCCCTGCCCGATCACGCCGCTTTCCTTGGCGAGTCGCGCCTGCAGACACCTTGAAGCAGGTTAGCCCGAGCAGAGCAGCGACCGGCACGCCTAGAACCGATTAAACGACGACATGCGGTCGATGAAGGCTTCAGCAGCGATGGCAATGAGTTGAAAATCATCATCTTCGTCAACGAGCGCTTAAAAATGGCCGAGCAATTGCAACGTGAATTCCGCTGATTGAAGCGCACCCAATTGCAGGCCCACGCGTCTGTGCCGACCAGCGTTTCGCGCCGCTTGAAAGGATATGGTGCGACCCTGACCTTCACTTTTCCATCACTGCTCGACCCGCCCGTACGAACCACAGCTTTGTGGCAAGCACGCCAGTCGCTCTAAGACTGATGAATAATAGAAAGTCCATTTGCTGCTGTCGCATAAATGACTTTTTCCATATTTCGCGCCTATCCAGCCCTGGTCCGCCTCCTTGATGTGTTCGACAAATTTTATACCGACTTCTGCTATCTGGTTTCCTGCTAATTCGATCAAGGCCAATGGCCGCAGGCGGAGCACGCAGGTATAATACCTGAATGGCGCAATGCAACCATGGCTTTCGCGACAGGGAACATGCTCATCAAAGGCATTGGTTCGAGGTGATCAATCGAAAGAGGAAAATCAGGAAAACCCGCGATACTGCATGAATCGCAACTGGCCTTTGCCACGCTCTTTTTGCAAATCACGGGCGGGGCTTCGGGGAAACGCTTGGCCAAGACCTGTTGCGCGTCCTCCATCCATCCGTTGCAACGCTGCGATAACCTGCTCGACCAGTTGCTCGCAACGCCGCGCTCACGTAATTCCTCGCGTAAGCGCTGGCCAGGCCTATACCGCGCTGACTACGGGCAGTGGATATAGCTCACAGAAGCGCTCATCACTGACAGCCCCATCTTCCTTCAAAGCTGATCCAGTGTCGCCTCACACACCGTGGGCGAAGCGCCGCGCTTGTTGCAACTTGCGCAGCATTTAGGCGGCTGTGCTCACGCCGCGCCGCAAACCAGCGCAGCCTGCGGCGGGCTTTCCTGCGGCGTTTCCAGCTGCGTGCGCCGAACATCCTGAACAACTTACTCGCAGCAGCGTCAAGCACTGGCTTTTCAGCTGCAGCGTTAGCCTGGGGTTGGCAGCTTGGGCAGCAATTTAATCGCGAAATGGCCTTTTCAATCTCGTCGGCAATCGCCTGGCTTCTCTTTCCTGTAATTTTAAGCGCGTTAGCCTTGGCCCTGCCGATCTTGCTGCCCTGTACGCTATACCAGGCACCGGCTTTTTTTTCAATCTCGCCGATCTGCACGCCCAAGTCAATGGATCTGCGCATTGTGGTGAGATACCCGAGCCGTAAGGATGCTGGAATTCACCTGGCGGAACGGCGGCGCCCACTTGTTTCTTTGACCAACTTTTGACCGGGTTCTCGCTGGCGACGACTTCAATCCGCCTTCCTTCACTGCACCGGTGCGACGAATGTCCAGGCGCCACCGAGGAGTAGAAACTTCAGCGCTTACACCGGTAGTGGTTTCGGGTTACCGAACATTCACACCGATCTTCATACGATCTGTTGATAAAGATCACCAGGCAGTTGCGTCTTGATGTTACCGGTGATCTTGCGCAGCGCCTGAGACATCAACGTGCCTGCACGCCAACGTGATGGTCACGCCATCTCGCCTTCCAAATTTCGGCTTGGGCACCAGCGCGGCGACCGAGTCGATAAATGGATCACGTCTACGGCTTGGGCGCACCACATGTCGTGATTCCAGCGCCTGCTCCGCACGGTGTCCGCTGGAAACGCAAGTCATCAAACATGACGCCCAAATTTTTCGCTGCGTACTCGGCGTCCAGCGCGTGCTCGGCATCAAACAAAGGCGCAGGTACACCCTGCTTCTGCGCCCTGGGCAATCACAGGACAAGGTCAGCGTGGGTTTTACCCGAAGACTCAGGGCCGTAAGAATCTCAACCACACGGCCCCGGGCAGACCGCCCAGAACCCCAGCGCGATAATCCCAGGCCCAGCGAGCCGGTGGAAATCGACGGGCTTGCCATGCGCTTCTGATCGCCGCAATGCGCATCACCGGCCCTTGCCCAAAACTGACGTTCAATCTGACTCAAACCGCAGTAAACGCCTTCTTCTTGTTGTCGTCCATTGTGCCATCCTCTTGGGTAAGCGGGCGCTGGGGCCGCTCAATCAACGATAAATTTCAATAACCTTCTGCAGTAGGCTGGGCGAGCGCTTCTAATTATACCGCCCGCACTCAAACTACTGTAAATATAGGTCAGTATATTCATAGACAGAAGTTGCTGCCCTACCCCTTGTTTGATTACCTGCGGACTGGCTTCACAGAGCGCCGCTCAACCACTTCAAGCAAACCCTCAAGCGCATGCAGTACAGTCTGGGCGGCGCATTCACGGCGGCTGCCCTGCAGCGCTTGCTGCCTGAAAGTTTCGCCCCCTACGTGCGTCCAGGGCAAACCAGACGGTACCAACGGTTTTTCGGCTGAGCCACCGTCCGGCCCGCGATTCCCGCTGACTGCCACGCCAGATCGGCCTCTGCCGGGCTTCAAGCGCGCCCAGCGCCATGGGCTCTGACCAACCGGTTCGCTTACCGCACACATGGGCCAGCCAGATCGGCCCTCGCTGAACTTCAGCCAGCGCGCCGTTGCTGTGGTTGGCGTAAGTCAGCAAAGCCGGTATTGAAACCAGCCCGGGGACTAACCGACTGACCCGCGTGATGGCTTTCACAATGCCGCCACCGGTGCAAGGATTCAGCGCGCTGACCAGCAACCCTTCACGACGCCAATACTTGCCACCGGGCTTGCCAGCCGAGTCGATCAGGGATCATATTGAGAACATGCTGTCCTAACCTCATCATTTTGCGCTTAAAGCTGGCCGCGCTTTTTGCGTAGACTAGGCGCCATTGTTTGTCCATCTAGTTTACCCGTTGCCCACCACAAACCAGGGAATTGCATGACCGCGCCGAGAAAATCCGCCCACCACACACCCATGAATGGCAACGCCAACAGCGTAACACCCCGCCACAAAACCTTTTAAATCGGCCTTTCAGGGCTTTTACATGCGTCCTTTATAAAAGCGTTGATTAGCTAGAATTGGCATTGTTTGGCGTACAGAATTGCCCAATTTCTGCCCCATTGGTCTGCACGTTTCTTTGATTTATACCCTGCCCTTAATACTGTCTATACAAACAGTATTAAGGTGAATAATCATGCCAGTCAGAATCATCGTCCTGCGGCGGTAGGCACTTCAATGACAAGCGCGCTGTCTACCGGGTGTGGATCACATACACACTGTACAGATCCAATAAAAAGAATTATCCAGGGCGACTGCCTACCGGGTGCGGAATCGCTGGGCTAGGGAGTGGCGCTGGAGTGTGGCCAGCTGATGACCAGGTGCCCGGTGGGCGGGACGAAGAACGGCAGGTCGATGCGGAGCAGAATCCGCACGCAGCAATGCTTGAGATGAAACACGAAGGGGTTTGTGGCCTTCCCTGGCCCAAGGGGAGTTACATGAATCTGATTGCGGGGGCTCGGCGCTGCGGGGGTGCCGTTATCAACCATACAAATAGAGGGAAAGGCCTATGTGCGAACGCTTCACTCAGTACAGGGCACAGATTCGTTACTTGAAACGGCCTCAACTGGAAACACCCATTGCCTTTTAACTCCCACGACGAGCCGATAGAGCGCTACAACATTGCGCCCACTACCACGTTGCACTGCTGCACCTGATGAAGAACGGCCTGCCCATGAGCGCCGGTGCCTTGGGGCTATGCCCCACTGGGCGGGGGCAAAGGCAGAGGCCGCCTGCGATCAACGCCGAGATTGGAAACGGCCGTCACAGCATACTGGGTCGAACCCTCTGAAGAATGGCCGCTGCCTGGGTACCGGCAGACGGCTTGTATGAATGGTCAAGGATCCGACGACTCAAAGCGAAGACAGCCCTACTACATCAAGCTTGATCAGACAGCCATGTCTACTACGCCGCCTCGGCCATTTCCACCGCGGGCAGGATGGGCAAGGCAAGCGACAAGATGGCTTTTGCGATCGTCACTACAGCAAAGCCGTAAAGGGCAATGGTCGACATTCACGACCGGCAACCGTGGTGCTGGCGCCAGATGTGGCCAGGGAATGGCTGGAAAGTGGAAATTGGCAACCGGACGCGCCGAGGATATGGCCAGGCACCATGCCGAGCCTACAAATCGTTGAATGGTACGAGGTGGGCAAGGATTTCGGAAATGTTAGAACAAAGGAACCCAGCCTCATTGACGCCATCTAATCAATTTGCTTTCAGCCGAGATGCCTAATTTCCAACCTCCAGCCCATAGCAAATATTTAGCGAACCGCTTGCCGATGTCTGCAACAAAAAGTGTCATTCGTCGGGTAGAATATTGCAAAGCAATTAATTCTTAATGAGTTTGCGCTCAAAGGGCAAGTCCGTCAGCATTCGAGCCCCGTTTAGTGATCAATGCTGCAAATACCACAACATGTATGTGTTTTAACGGTTGCGAGGGCGATGTATTTTTTCTAAGGAGGGCACGAAAACCAAAGGCCCCCTTGAGATGTAGAGAGCGGGCTGGTTAAACGGGATAAACAGGCAAAAAAAGCCCAAACGCTTGCACTGCGCTCAGGCTTGTATGAGGCCGTGCCAGCTTTCAACCGACACCCAGTCCACGTAGGTCACATTAAGTTTTGTAAAGTCGGCTGGTCAATCTGCATATAACTAGGCCCACCACGCATGGGGATCATTTCTATGCAATCGTTATGGTTTATCAGCTGGCTATCGAGCTGCTCGTATTGCGCACACAAGTTGCTTGAAATCGTACCGATCTACCTCTAACCAGGTAGTCTACTCTCAGGGGCAGGGACTGCCGTGAAATACACCTTAACCTGGAGGGGCAAGACTCAACGCCGCCTCCACATCATGCCAACGCCAACCGCCAATCCTCAGTCACGTAGCGGCCCCGGCCCGGCAGGTAGCACAGCCAACAGGTCGCACTCATTAACCGGCGCGGTAGGCGCAGGGTCGGTGGTGTCGGGGCGTGCGTAGCACGCCCCGACATCAGCAAGGCACATGGCAAAGCTAAAGTAATCCAGGATGGTTGGATCATTACGCTTTAACTCCTCAATGGCCCGGTTCCTGCCGTCTTGTTGTGTAATCTCTGCTGCAGCCGGCTTGATGCCCTCGGGTCGATATTCCCGCAGCGCGGTACAATCTCCCGCGTTGGCCTTCCAGCAACCAGAGCTGCATCTTCGTCATGCTCCTGTTCCTTGGCCAGATCCTTCTCGCCCGCTCGTCAGGCGCTGCACCCTGCAGCTCAAATGCGTGGGGGAGACGATCCACCAGGCGATGCAACCGCACCGCCAACACCGCCACGCCGCCGTCCAACTGCATCAACAGCTTGTATTTATCGGCAACGCATCAACCTCTCCGCCAGAAAATTGGCCAGCACCTCCGGCCAGTGCAGCTTCCCAGCGCTGGTAAAATACTGTCCCACGTCGCGCTGGTTGCTGAGAGAACAGCTCCACGATCGTCCCGCCCCCGCTATCACAAACGCCAGCCGGCTGTGCTGCCCGCTGGCCCTCACCCTTTCGCCGCGGTTAGCGATCCAGTGTTCGCTGATGCCTTGCAATGCGCAGCCCCACTCATCTGGGCCGGCAGCTCAACGTCTCAACCCCGTAGCCGTCGGAAGTGGAAAAGCATTGCAAATGAAACTCCAGGGCATATCGTGCTGCGCGCCATCCGCCAGGGGGGGGGGGGGGGCCCTTCGCCAGTGGCGGTTCTGCCCACGCTCCCCGTCCTTGTGAACGCCACGCCCCGAGCCGCGCAACAGCCCCGGCCAGCAAGGTCCCGAATTCCAGCACGATGGTGGCCTCGTAAATAACGTTGCCACAGCGCCGGGGGTAGCATCGAATGTCCGCGGCTGATAACAGTGTTTTTGCTTGCATTGGGTTGCCTCCTGAATGCAGGTCATAAAAAAAAAACCCGCCCAGAAGGCGGTTTGGTGAAAAGGTTCGCAGACCAGGCGGAAATCAGCCGGCATCATCGTTAATTTTGGAAGGGACTTCTTATGCTCATAACTTCGCGCGAGATCGTCGCGAAGCCATCACCATCGCGACGACATCACATCAGTACTCACAGGCGAAGGGCGCCCAAGCGCAAGCTCGGCTTGATGCGCCCGAGCATGTCACGGTTCAGCGTGAAGGAGATTGCTGGCGCCGCCGATGGACGAAACTCAGAACTAGCCGCTTCCGGATCATCCCTACAAACCCAAACGCCCAGTAATCGCAACTTGCAGCCCATCTATAATCAGCAAATGGGCGAGGCATGAGCCAGCCAGCTATGCCACTACTGGCCTAATCCTGTTCCAGTCAATTTCGCCGGTGGCGTATTCAGCTGCAAGGCGCTTAGGCTGCGCTTGATTCGGCCAATAGAATCTTTGCCGGCAAGGCGGCGGTGAGTTGCCCATATGCGGGTACCGAAGAACATTCCCAGGCCCTCGGCCATGTGGTGCCGACGGAAATATCTTGTTGTCTTGGCTTGTGGTTTTAAGGTGCAGTTGGTCTGCAGCCAGCTTCAATTTCAGCCTCAAGGTGTGCAGTATTGCTTGTCGTGGGATGAATCACGAAGTCAATCCATGTAGCGCACGTAGGCGCAAATTTCAGGCCGGTGCTTTACGTGCTTGGTCAGCGCATCACCAGGTAATACATTGGCGACAGTTGGCTGTGAGGTTGCCCCAGCGGTAATGCCGTAGGGCCTTGCAATCATCAGGGCTTGGCTGTTGAATCAATAACGCCGTCGATCAGATTCCAGCGTCGGGCTTTTGCAAGGTGATCTTGCGGCGTATCAAGCCGCTTCAGTACAACCGGTGATCAATGCTCCTAATATTTGCCTGATGTCGCCTTCAGCGCATAAGCCTGCCCGTGCTGCCGCTGTACGCGGCGGATGAGTGCCTGGGCGTAGTCCGCGCCTCTATGGTGCCCTTGCCCAGCGCGGGCAGGCGTAGCTGTGATCTATCCAGCTGGGCCGCAAAAGCAGGGCTCAAATGATGGCCACAAGGCCGTGGTGCAATCACTCGATCGCGGAATGGGCAGCGCGGCCTTCAACGGTACACGGCTCATGCAGCGTGAAGTGGCCGGTATTCGCCTGTTTGCCCAGGTGCCCCACACCAAGTGGTTTCCTTTGCATTCTATCAGATCTCTTCAAGTGGTAGCCGTACCGCATTAACTTGCGGCGCGCCCCGCTTGCCCTGTGCTGCTCGCAAAGCCAGGCACGGTACACGATTCCTCAAAGTCGTATATTTGTTCAATCAAATTGAGTAAGTTTTCATGCTTCCTGCTTTGGGTCGACAGGGACGAACGTCGCGGCTACTGAACGGCCTGTTCCCTGTTTATATTCCGGCTTGCGCGAGGAATGGGCGTCCTTTTGAAGTGTGCTGTCGGCGAGCCCTTAGGCTTACCGCTCTGACGATCTCAAGAGCGGGCGGGCACCGATGTTCGTGTTCGCGTTCGAGCGGGTGTTGTTCAGGTTCCACGTAACACGCCAGCGGCCGAGCCATTCGTCCAATTGCCGCACGGATCGCACGCGCGGCTAACCGCCCACCCTTTACTACCCTCTTTGCTCGCGTGCTCGCAGCCTTGTTCATCCAGCTGGCCGATCATGCGGCCAATCTCAATCAATCTGGCGTTGCCATCGCTCGTATTTATCAAGCTCAATACTTCAGCTTAATGGCCGTGCGCACAATAACTGCGCACATATCAATCTCAACGCCAGTTGCTCGAGCGTGGTTTTCCTTTGTGTAACGCCGGCCGCAGATCGTACTAACCTCAGCAGCTGCCAAGAGACTGGCGTATTTCCAGCGCCGCAGCACATGCCACCGCTCAACTTGGGGAATTGCCGCAGCGCCACATAGGCCGTGGCGATCATATCCTTTCACATTTGGCCGACTCCAGCGCGTGCTGGCCCGCTTCGGTAATCCTTGCAACTCGGTCATGCGCCGATCCTTACAGCCCGGCTATCGCCGGCTCAACAGAGTGAAAGATGCAAGGTATCAGGCCGCAAAGCGGGGCGGGCACCCGACGTTCGCGACCGGGTGAGCGGTGAAGTTCAGGCGCAGCGCACCACCCAGCGGCCGCGCCATTCGCCCAATTGCCGCCCACGGACCGCCGCGCTCGCTGTTAGCGTGAATGTAAAAGGCATCACCGCTCAGCCCGCTAGATTGCGCGGAACAGGCCGTGCCGCTCAGTATGTTCAGTGCAACGGCGCTTTACAGGCTGCCTCCGGGGTGGTTCATACCCTCCAAAGTGCCCCCCGCTATTACGCACCAGCGTGTAAATGCTGAGCCCGACATCGGCGTAATGCCTGTGCCTGCCGATCCAGGGCTGACCAGCGCGCCCGTTTGCGCCATCTATAGCGCGCCACGCCTGCTGGCTGCAGACCCAGATCCAGCGCGGTTAAAGCTGCGTCGTTGCCGGGCACTATCTGGATCTCGCCGGCCACGATGCGCATGCCCGGCGACCATTCCACACATCTGCCGTTCCAGTCGGCTATCCCAGGGCGTGTGTCGTGGCGCACGTTGTGGGTCCGAGCCGGTCTGGTTCTCGCGTTGGCCGGAGTACTGCCGAGGCAAGCCCGCGCCACGCACGGCCCTGCTCAGCCGGCCCACGTCCGAGCTGCGGCCTAGCTGGTGTTGCCGTTGGGCTTGGAACCGTTTTTGCAGGCACAGGTTGCCCAGTGCCTCGCAGTCCCTGCATTGGTCCATTCAATCCCCGCCATTGCCCGTGCGCGGGCAGTGCTGAGAAAGTTGTCGAAAGTTGACGCTGTTTTTCGCGGATTCTTCACGCCGGCAGGCTTCAACAGCTCACCGCTGCGGATCACGCGGGAATACATGCCAATAAAGCGCTGGGCTTGTTTCACACCGCCCACCACAACATGGGGTGCACGCGTCAGCATCGCTAAATACTGCGGCACCACGTGGCATAGTACCAGGGTTGGCCCTTAGTGGTGTACAGCACGGTATTGGCCGCCGCTGCCGCTTCGACGCTGCGGCTTCAAAGCACGTCAGTCACTGATATGGTCAAGGCCATGCCAGAATGGCTCCTCTCCGGCGGTGCTTTGCAATCGCGTCGCCTGTTCTGCTGCGTACAGGTAGGCGCTGGTAACATCATGGCGGTGGGTTAGAATCGATGGGGAATGTAATCGCCGGTCGGCAGGCCCTGTGCGGGGGTCCCTCATGGGTATGCATGCCAGGCTCATAGCGCAGCGCTCAGCGGTGCCGGCCTTCCGCTCTCGCGCAAGTGCGGCGTCGCTCAGCGCCCGTCAGGCGCTCCTCCACAACTCCACCAGCGGGGCTTGCTGTAGCTGTTGGCTACTTCACTTCACGGGCGCAAAAGCAGCGCGTCCGCTGTCACGGTTACCGCAGATTCCATGTAGTTCATCGGTCACTCAATGTTGTTAAGGGGGTGCGCTTCCAGGTGTTAGGTCGCTACGGACAGGTAAAGTTAATCGGCATCCCAGCAGCACTCGCCGGCCCCTGCTGCTGCGTCGTGCCGCAGCGAGGGGTGGGCGGGTTGAGCGCAGGCGCAGGGTTGTCTGGCATTGAATCCAGTGCGGTCAGCTCAGGCTTTCAAAGGCCATCGTGTCAGCCGTGGAGTAGCCGTACAGCTGGCCGAACTAGATCCGCGTTGTAAACCGCTGGCCTAGTAACTGCTCCAACCGCACGCTGGTGCCAATCACATCAGTAACGGCGCGTTGCGGCTGGCGCCCATGTCGGTGTTGTAACGATCGCGCCCAGCAGCGGTGCACTATTGCTCCAGGGTTGCTGAGGCGTTGACGTTGTATGCCCGCAATCAAGGCCAGTGCTATTTGGTTACATACACATCAAACCCCGGTAGCCGGCGCGCACGTAATAAAGGCTGTTTGCCTCCAACGGAGCCGGCAGCGCAGCCACTACCTGTGGTTGGCGAATCACACTCATCGCTGTCCACCAGTTGTTGGGTTTTGCCTCGGTGGTGATGGCTGCGCCTTTGTAGTTCAGGCGGCCTGCGTTATCGGTCAGGTCATCCCAGCACCGGCTTTGTTGCTGTGGCTGTGCCGCCTGGCTCACGCTGCTGTCCCGATCTGCGCGGGGCTGGAGCTGGGCCGGCCCTGAATCGCCGACCATTGAATGACAATGTCCTCGACTCGTATTCAGCCACCTGGTCCAGTTGGTGTAGCCAGGTTGTAAGGCATACAGCGCAGAGCCTGCGTCCACCGTGGCATCTCGCTGGCGTCAATCACCAGCACCAGAGCATTGCCGGGTCAAGCCCATGGGGGGGCGTCACGTGGCGGCTTTCCGCCACGATCTCAGGGCGTGTAGTCCGGCCAAGGCGTCGGTAATGGCTGCAAAATCAATCGCGGCGTTTGATCATCGCGGAGTTTGCCTACACCCCGTGGCCACGCCCGGCTTATTGGTAATGAGCCTTTCCGGCTAGCTGCCGTTTCAACGTAATAAACGCGTCTGGCTCCAAGCGAGCAGTAGGGGACGCCCTTTGTAAAAATTTCCACCAATGCATGTGCTCAACCATTTCAGTTGTTTGCAATTGCGCAGAGCCCACCTCTGACATGAACCTGCTCCAAAAGGTGCGCCGGGGTTGCGCTCAAGCATGCAGCGGAAGGCGCCCGGCCCGGCGCACCCAGGTGGCGCCCGTGCTCCCTGCCGTCCACCAGCAGCCACTCAGGCTCAATCATCCACCGTCACCGCGTGCTCGGCACATCACTGCAGCGCCGCGCCTTGCTCCTCAGGCACCGGTACGCAACCGGCCCTGGTCCCCTGCTCGCACACGGCGCCTCTAGCCGTGTAACAGCCGTCCATCACGCATTCCCCCAGGGTCACGCTCCCCGCCAGTAGCGGTGCTCTGTGCCGTCTGGGTAGCGCACCTCTACCCAGTACCAGCCGCTGTCGGGGGTATACCCCGGTCGCTGATTCACCGCTCCATCGTGCCCGGGCCCCACAATTTCTAGGCCGTCTCCCAAACTCAGCTTCCCAGCAAGCACCTGCCCCGCCGGCCTTGTCGAACACCGCATCACCACCTCAACCCCGGCCAGATCCACCGGGGCTGATACACAGCTCACCGCCGGCGGGCTGCGCCCGTGGCGCTGATCGCGGTTAGATCTCCAGCGTGTCGTCATCCACCACCGTTAAGCCCGGTGCGGTAGTTGCCGCAAGCGGCTCGCGTTTCGCTCTGGCATCTGCTGCACCCGCGTCAGCCAGCAAATGCCAGCTTCTCAGCCGGCAAAGGCCATGCCCGGGCCCGCAAGCGCACCGGGGCAAACTGGCGGCTATAGCCGTCAACCGGCCGGTATTCAAACTGCGCTCATCACACCGCCAGCACGCTGCCGATGGGTAGTGCCGGGAATCCAGGCACAGGGGTACGTTCGCCGGCTTGCATAAGCGGCTGCTACCAAAAGGGTAAATTAATTGGCTAAGAGAGGGAAAATACCTAGGACTGCTGAGCTTCTTCTTGCGTAATTGTAACGTGAATCTCGGTGGCCTTTCCGGCCAGGCGACGGGCTCCGTGCCAAGCTCATGTAAAAGGACCAGGCGAAACCATTGCTAGCGCTCTGAGAATATCTGCACCGTTATAAAC
>Ga0163217_1111546_pt1 | contig 15141 bp, 9 predicted proteins | sample SynspAceP_FD_185933 | JGI IMG/M metagenome (GOLD analysis project Ga0163217, IMG submission 185933) | Saline lake microbial communities from Ace Lake in Antarctica - Synechococcus sp. Ace-P (PacBio error correction) | ecosystem: Environmental > Aquatic > Non-marine Saline and Alkaline > Saline ...
CAAAAAAAAAGGGTATGGGAGAAGAGATATAGAAGTAAACTCTCTATGTGAGGAAGTGGCGCAGCCACAGGTAACACTGAGCCGAGAAGAATAAGCACCTCTTCAGAGCATTCTTATTTTTGCGACACTCTTCTGAGAGACGCTTTGTCTTGTTCACCACATCCACACTGCGCAGATTCCAGGCTGTGCCACAGCCACTACAGTGTCTTCGTCTCTAGGATTGTAAGATACACATTTCTATGCGGAATTCTCAGCCAGAGACGAATTGTCAAATTTTTGAGGTCAATATATGTGGGTTTGGATCAATGGGCTTTGCACTTGCCGTTCGTCGCGCGAATCAGGAGACGAGACGGGTGACTCACCATACGTACGACTTACCAGTCCTGTGGTGGGATTTATCGGTACATCCTTGATATTCGGCCGACCCCGCAACCCTTCCAAGGCGCTTGATGGATATAGGCTTTCGCCAAGCTTTGTCCCGACCTGGGCCTGCGCTCGGGAGCAGCAAGGGGGTCGAGAAATCTCAGCGTCCACCCTGGGGATCCAGGCCCCAGAAATCCAGCGTGGCCCCGGGGACGTCACTCGCAAAGGGCAGGTTCAGCGCCCAAAACTCTCGGAAAGTTGCGTCCAGCATACGTACCTTCCAAAGTGTCGCCCAGCGTGCCCCTCCAATCTCTCCTTTGAATATAGATCAGTCTTGTACATGTTTTCACGGCGCCCTGCGGGAGACGGCTACTGACTAGTCTTTCTTGGCCGGACCTTTCCCAACCTCGATATCTTCTGCCTCGCGCGCCAACCGCAACGCTTGTGCAGGCAATCCTTGGGGTTTACAGTCCGAGCTGCCTGCGGTATCGCACCGGGCCCCGACATAGCTAGATCAGGGCGCAGAACCCAAGCGCTAACTGTTGGGCTCGATGAATTACGCCTAGCGAGCCTAATGGCGCGTTAAACCAATTTTGTTCAACCCCAACCGTAATTGCAAGGTGATGGTGCCGCGCCAATGTACGTCTGCACCCACATGCACTCCACCACGTAAGACAGGTGGTTTTGATCTTGGAGCCGCGCCAATATCGTGGCCTTCTTGCTCGACAAAATTGCCCTATCTGGCCCCGCATGCATACGGGGTCCTGGGCGCAAAGGGCGGCGCGTAAGCGAGTATCGCAGTTTTCGTTTTCCCCGACTTCGGCACCGTCGATGTGGCTATACGCCCTTGAATCACGTGAGTGCCGGCAGCGATATTGGCTGTGGTATTAGCACGAATGGCGGGCTCGATCTCGACGTTTTCGGCAATGCCTCACATCACCCTCGATGCACCACATTGATTCCATAAAGATATCCCTTGCGACTCCAGAGTGCCCCGCAAACGTCAAGCCGAGCCGCCGGTCAGCCAGCGTGACGCACCCTCGCCATCAGCGGAACACAATATCATCGTTGCCCTGCCAGCGCGCTTTAAAGGCACCGAGAAGTCTGCTCTGCCGGTTGTTTCGCTGCCCATATCGAGTTCTATCCAAGCTGGTCGCGCTAGCATCCAGACAGGACGCGCGCTATGGCTCACCAGCCAGGCCAACCTGACAATACAGAGGTTCCAGGTATATTCGAAACTTTTCCCTTGCGGTGCGGTTATCATCCCGGGACACAGGAACTCGCAAAACCACCTTCTCCGCCCTATTGCCTGGCGCGCCATGAATTCCGGTATTGCCTTCAGTTATCAGCAAATGCTCAGCACTGGCGTCCTTCTGCTTCGACAATCGCCTGCACAGCACCGTTAGGGCTGCGTACGAACGTCCATTCCGGTTGGATACCCCATGGGTGACCTGTTCAGCAAGGCCGAGTGCTTCGGAAGCGCCTGCCTGCGCGCTATTTCATGGCCGTTGTGCAAACGCATCATCGGCACGCAGCAAGGCACATCACCGTAAACAGAACCAAAATATCTATGATCCGGTCGTCGGAGTGATATATACCGCGACACGCCTAAGGCAGACGTGCAGGCACGGAGATGACCTGTGAGGTTGTTCGCAGAATCGTGGACCAGCTACCAGCGAGATCATCTTGGGTCGGTGCGAGAGCGCCTCGCGATATTCTGGTCTGCACCAATGACCTATCACCACATGTACATTCGCACCGCTGTGAGTCCATAATGCCTCGGAGGCGCAACAATTAACATGGTGCCCAAGCTCATAAGCTTACCTGCCAGCCATGGGGTGGAGCAACCTTGGGTAATAGCACCGGAGCGGCGATACGCGGGTGCTCCTGACCGGGCGGCGAGGAATGACGATATCCAAATCATAGTGTGAACCATGTAGTTGGTGCGGATGAGTGGGTGAAAGATGCAGAGCGCGAAAGCCGATACCAAGGACGAGCTAAATAAAAAATAGATGAGCAAGCACGAAGCGCTGACCTATTTTTATTGCCCAAACTGAAACTCAGCGGATTGGATGAATGCCGGTAACCGATAATTTCTTTGCGCAGTTCCTGCAAACGGTACGTAGCTTGGGCTGCAAGCTCGAGAGAGAGCGACAGAAGCGTGAACCGTAATCCAAACTCGCGGACCCCTTCTTACGCTCAAGCTCCAGCGGCCCTTTTTCCGTCCTCAAAACTAGACATGACGCCTTCGTCGATGTCCCAGCAAACGGACTAGCCGTGTCCGGCAAGCGAGCTTGACCACTGCACAGCTGGATACATCCAGCGAAGCGCGCCCTAGAGAAATGATAACGCACTTCACGCGTCTGTTCCTTTCATAATCCTGCCTTGATCAACAGCACGAACGGGACCTGAGGGCGCTCTTCGAGAAAGTCGGTAAAGCAACGGGTGTGGCCCTGGCCAGAATGACCACAAGATCACCGCATGTTGCCGTGTGACGACGAAAACCACTCTTGAGACCAGTCTGAAAACAGCTTAATTCTTATCCGAGGCCAGATGCACAGCTATCTGCAGTGAGCACTGTCATACTGTGTCCTGGTCATATATTATTGGCCTCGGGAGATTGCTGCGCGGTTCGCTCATGAGTTAGTTGTTAGGCTCGGTGGTGCGGCTCAGTCATGGTCTTGAGCGAGGTTTGTTTGCTGATTGTATCTCAGTGGGTTCTCGATTGGTCGCCGACCATTGTTAGAGCGACGCCTAGCCTGCGGGGCGTAAATCTGTTTGAGTGCGAGTAACTTTCACGTCCATGCGCACAGAATTGGCTCTCGTTGTGAGAAGGACTAGGTAGTTCAGTGTCTATCTTCTCTTCTAGCAGGCAGTGCTAGGAAGAGCGGGTATCTTTGCATTAGGATGGAGAGCTCCGGTGTGATGTTAATAGTATAATCGAGCGGTACGTAGATCCGAGTATATGATGGGCTCAGTGTTCGTGTTCTGTACACGATGTATGGCGTTTTTCGTCGCAGCCTGGATCGTTGGTTAGTGGGGTATGAGCGGAGCGTGTGGCTTTGCTATGTGCAGGAGTGGCGTGCGATATTAGATGTGCGAGTTCTGCGTGTTCTGTGCGTCTGTACAGTCGAGGCAGTGGTTCGCTTTGTGTCCTGCAGTCGCTCGCCGCGAGAATCGCGATGTAGTGGTTCTGTTGGTGCGCATGGTACTCTCTTTGTAGCGCTGGCCATGAACGATGAAGCTGTACGCCACGGGCGGGATCGGTATCTCTACCTGACCAATCCACCTGGGTGGTGTCACACGCGTGACCGGGGAAAGTGGACGTCCAGTCGTCCTGACTCTGACGGCGTACGCGACGTGGAGCAGAGTTGCCACAACGGAATATGTGTCTAGAGCGTATGTGGTACGGAAGCGAAGGATCATATGGGTGTACGGTCGCGTCCAAGGCTGGTGAGAAGTAGGTGCTGAGCAGAGGGGGTCGGTATCAAGTCATCGCTGGTACGTGATACGCCCTGAATCGAGAGATGAGAACCCTGCTGTAGAGGTAATCACGCTCCTGCAAGAGAACGACCATCTCCTCGGCCAGTGTTGGCTGGTAACCTACGACCGCTGAAGGTGTGCAACGGCGCCCGCAACCAGTGGCGGATAACTTTACTTCGTAAACCCGGCCCAGGGTGGTAGACGGTAGATGTTGTCGATGAACAACAGTACGTCACGATGTTACCCTTCCTCGTACACGGAATTCTCCTCAGCTCATGGCATACGCTTCTGGGTCAGATTTTTCGCTACGCGCAGACACGTTGCCCGGAAGGCTCGTATTCAATATCTGATCCCGTAAACTAGCGCTACCGGGATTGTCCCAGTTCACGCGTTGGAATCCCTGCTCACTCCCGTGATAGAAGTCGTTAATCGAATCACGAGTCCGCTCACGCAGAGCACGCCTCGGGCAAAACTACGGGAGATATCTCTGCTTGTGTCAGAGTGGCGAGATGTGATTACTGGATCAGTTCCCAAGTCATGTTTAGGAGCCGTTGTGTCTTTTGCCCCACAGACCGTAGCACCTTAAACCGTAGGAGACAGACCCAACTTTACCGGCCCCCATGCGGAACGGGCAAGATGAGGAGTCGTACATAAATCCCTATGATGGCCGGTGATTCTTCCAGCAGTGACGGTTCGTGACGGAATAGCCTGTTCGCCAACGTTAGGACAGGGCCTAGTGACGGTGAATGGCACCATATGCGCTCGTCTAATGCGCTCAATTACGCAGGCTCGGCTTCGTAGGAGTGAGGGTTCTTGCGCAACGAAGAGGACGCACTTGTCACAGAGACTGATCCGGCCCATCAGGGTCATATAGTACACCGCGATGGCCATGCACTGGAACGGTAATTGGGCTGCCAGGCCGGTGCTGTCTGTACCGGTGCCTAGGGTGAACTAGGAGAGAGAGTTGGTTGGGTGGATTTCGAGCGCTTTGGACACCTCGGATTCGGTTGGTACCCATGGCTGATGGTCTCTCTCTTAACATGCCCATCTACCGCGCAGTTGCTGGCTGGAACTTCAAGGTTCAGAACGCTTTTTCCGTCCGGATCATGGACACGCGTCATACACACCTTCTCGGACAACGCCCTGAGTACAAGTATGGGAGTCAGTCGAAGTGACGGCAACGATGATTTGAACAGATACGTTCCGCCTACTCATGTTTCGGTTTCCTGCTAACAGTGGTATGGAAAACCGTTTATCGTCCGTCCGCAGCCTCAAAGACACAGCGTGCAGCGAGGCGTCCGCGCCGACGATTCGAAATTTCCTGGGTGGAAGTCGCAGGACTGACGAGCTTTGGTTAAAAAATAAGCTGGCAGGCGTCGATAATATCCCCTGCGTTGTCCGGTCCGCGTTTTTTTCTATTTGCGATCATCCGTACCGCCTGTTTTTCGCTGCAGTTTGTCTCTCTGTTGTATCACTGGCCTGATCTACACCTGCGACCTCGATATAACGAGTCAGCAAGCCATCCCAGCGCTTCGTTGGCATTAACGGATCGTAATACATATGTCCAATGCCCCTTTGAGCTCGGCTTTGTCAGCCGGCGAACCCGAAAGGAATCAATTGTCTACCAACCTTGCGGGCGTGGCACCTAGTGATTCACAAAGGCATTGGAGACCAGGTAACAAAACGGTCGATACGACCCTTCCTGATAACCGATCGAGCATCGTACTTGACGCTGCCGGGAATCAGGAGTCATGCAACGAGAGGCTGTTCACCCAGGTAGACTGATCGCTGCGTCAACTCGTTACCAGAGCCATAACTGCGAAAAAAATCGGCGGCTGCCCTTGCGCTGCAATACGCACAGTCTCCTCGGTCTCTCACGTTTAACGAGTCACCGCCACGTCTTTCATGGTTTTGTCTAACCCAGTGCCTGGAGAGCAGGTGGTGTTTCAAACCCACGCGCAAAAGACCCCGTTCCGTTCCGGGTACGTAACCACGGTATTATAGTCGACCCGCTCTTGAACGAGGCTCTTGCATGAACCGGGTAGTGACGAATATTCCGTAGGATGCATTGCGGCCAGATGGCCAATGACTGAACGGATACGGTTCCAGCGTAGGGACGAACTGAGGCCATGCGTGTATGTGCTCTGCGCGATTTTGCTGACCGCCACCTCCTCCATGGGCGCCTGGTGATGCTTCTGAGTACTCTTTTGATACTCGAATTTTTACCCCGCGTATCTCTTTTGCTGCCTGCCCCATGTCCTCCACGCTTTCAAAGGTTAGCCGCGAGGCCAGAAATCGCACGATTTTGCGGGACCATGAACTGAGTCCCATGCCCCGCGCTCGCTTTACCAGCCTCTGGGTTAGCCTTGAATTTTCTTCCGATGCCAGACTTGATACCGCTTTCGATCTCGTCCGTTTTAGTCGCCCTTTCCGTTTTGATCTTTGGCCAATCAGATCGTGCCTGTGGCGTTCACGTTTTTTGTAAGTAGTAGAGCGGAGCAGAGTGCCTGTCTCGAATGCGCCGATCATTGAGTTTCAAGGCTCGACCATCGACCGAGGAAGCCCTTCCTCGGGCAGCGTACAGCTCATGGCCATTGTCACGCGATGCGACAACTAGGCCGCATACTGGTGCTGCGTTCATTCTAGCTCGGTAACCGCTTGACCGTGGCTCCAGCTGCTTTGGCGGGTAGCCCTTCATCGAGTCCGGAGAGGCACTAATGAGGGCCGAGAGGCCGCCAGTTTCACCGATACCGGGATCCAGCGCGGAGTACAGAAAATACCAACCTGACAGCACTTTCTTTGATGATCTTGGTCTGAGCTGCACCACCAACACGGGAGACCCGAAAAAGCACGACCACAGGCGTTAAACCTGTGCCCGGTGCGGATACCTGCCGTTAGAACGGTTTGGACCTCTCAGGAAGATCGTGGCCGGTGTTCGGGATGATATCGAGTGAGAGAATCAACGTTTTGGTACGGTAGAGTTAATAGCATGAATACGTCACCGGCGAGGTTTCGATGATTTCTGGCAGATGTCAGTACAGAGAACCGTACTTGCCCCGTCAATATATCACCACCATGGTGAATCTTCGAAACTTCTCTTTCGGAGACGGCGCGAATAGTCACGCGTGACCAGCAAGACTACGTTGGAGATCAAGAAAACCACGGTTCGCTCATGGTATAAGCTTCAACGACCCGGCCGGATCGACGCAGCGAGCAGGGAGATCTGGCGATTTAGTCAGAACCCACTAAAGCTATCTGCTTGGACAGATCAATTCATAAATGGACTAAGCAGATGCATGCTTTCAACCGCTCGGTCACGGTAAGTATTCACCCATGTGCATATCCGCGCGGCGAGTAGGGGACAGCCAAGGACTGCAGAGCAGGCTCGGATCGGAAGCCGCGATGCCCTGGCGGACCCAACCATGGTGTTGCTCATCGCGCCGTTGCTCTCTAATAGCCTGGCGGTACGACGATTGGGCGAGTGGAGACGAACTCGCTTTCTGAAGATAGCACGTGGAGCACACTTGATGCCGGAATCTTTCTGGTTGATGATCGCGTCGATCGCGATGGCCCGTCTTACCTGTCGTGACAGGATCCACAGCGATTCGAGCCAAGCTCTCGCTGACAGCACCGCCCGATCGAGAGGGATCATTCGAGACAATCGTGGACTTGTAAACGGAGTCTCTGCATCCTGCGGCTGTATCTATCCCGACTTCGCCAGAATCAAGCCAGGCGCAACGCCCTTCTTTCTAACCGCCGTCAGTCAGTTTGGCATCGATTACGCCTTGGCCCGTTCAATCGGAGTTACCCACCAGCGCGTCAAACACGCGACAATCAACTCGGGCCCGACCGGTACTTCCCAGAATAGCGAGGAGGTACACTCTATGGCAGTCATGCCTTCGGTGCAGACCCCATGGTTATATTCCCCCTAATTACCACACGAGAACACAACGAGTCCTTGCCTCCAGGTTCAGTGGGCCATAAGTAGAATGCCGGTTATATCAACCGCGCGGTGGAATCTCGATCAATTTCCCCGTACATCAACATCAGCAAGGCCGTGAATGCGCACAGAATACCGTGTCCGGAAAACGCTGACGATGGTGCGAGTTGCAGAAGCCTGCCGAAGAGCACATCGAGTTTCTCGATGCGCTGAATGCGAGAGTAATTTCGCGCCTAATTTCGGAAGGATTCAACTTGCTTGCATGCCATGTCGCCGAGTCAATGCAGGAATTGAAACGCCTCGTCCGCTTATCATCTCTCGCCGTCGGACCGAACCAGATCGATGACCAAGAGTTCACCCAGCACGAATCAAACACATTGCTCACGACCGGATCAAGGCCGGGTTGATGGTCACAGTGAAGGAGTTACTGTCGCGGTCAACCGCTTGGAAAGAGCGGTTGCCAGCGATTTGTCCAGCCACGAAACGGCTTTACCAATAATAAATGTCAGGCCCCACACGTTACTTCGTTCGCCACTCTATAGTCGCTATCTACGGGACGAGTTGACTTGTCGGTTCGAGGGCGGCCCCGTGGTTCCATGAAATCTTCGAGCGTCTATGAAGAGCCACTCGAGGGATAATCGAAATGAAATATGTTTCGCAGAGACACGCTCTCGCGCTCCACATCCGTACCACCATTTCTATTTATTCTCCGATCATCTGCCTTTATCACACTCACGATGAAGTTACTGATGTCCGCCTTGAGGAGATTAGCTATTTGATGCTGGGGATGCCATTCAGATGATCTCATGAATTTTGCACCTCTTTGCCGGGCCGTATGTTGAGGAACATCAGTATAAAAAGTAAAACGCTCACCAATCTCGAAATTAATAGTGACGAGAAGCTTTGGAGGTAGAAGAAAAAGATCAATGCGAAATTTCAACCTCTGCAATTTTCGGGCGAGAGGCTCAAGTGAAGAGCAAGTATTATAGACGTCAACAACTCTCGAGCCTTTTCAAAATTGTAAGGTGAAGATCAAAAAGAGAAATTAAAAGAAGCTAGTCACTGTGGAGGCCGCAGTCATCACATTACAGTGATCGTACACACCCAATTGAGCGGGGCCTAATAGGTATGAGGCCACTGGAAATGAATGTTTCAATCGCCAAAAAAGAAGGGGTTGACCCCCGTAAATAAACCGCTAAGAAAACAATCAAATAAAAACTACACTAAAAAATGAAGCACGTTTTATTGGCCCTCTGCTGATTTCCTCGTGATTTGCGCTTAATACATCTTTTCGCCAAACCAACGATTCGGTTTTGCCCCAAAATTAGATCCCAAATACTAAGCGGGTATTATATCAAGATCAATCAGCTTATCATTGGCGTTGCGGTATAATGGACTTTTATCAGGCGCAAAAAGACAAGTTGTTCAGCCTTAATAATCAGAAACCCAGAAGATCTTTTCCGCTATCCAGAATTACTTGGGAGTCTATACTTTGAAAAAATGAGATGGCAACCTCACAGCTTTTAGTTGCTTTGGGACATTTACTTCAAGTGATGAAATAAAAGTATTTGAGTTCTTTTGAGAAATTGCAGCATTTTCTTTGGAGCAATTAAGGCGCTCTAGGAAATCGAGCTTTACCCGTCACTTTGAACGAACTGTACTATTGAACTGGAGATAATTTCAGTTTAACAGTCTGCATTTTTTAATTCAATATAACCTCAAGAAAGTACCAAAGAGGCTTTGAATTCGGTAAACATGCTTTCTAAAAATACCAAAGCCAGATGATAAAATTGGGATTCCCAGTTTTCTCAGACCTGAGACAACAAGAAGTTGGAATGAAAGCGGCGGCCTTGAAACCTAAAAGGGAGATCTATTTTGGATTCAAGGCTCTAAAGCAGAAAAGCAAAGTTGGCTTTTGAGGAAAGGCGATCACAGCTTGAACCAAACTTTAATTCTTGGCAAAAGAAAATTTGAAAAAGGGCGATGTAATCCTTTATTCGTATAAGTTCCTAACGAGCCGGTGTTTTTAAAACATGCGGTTTTTTTTATGCAGCTAAAGAAAAAAATAAAATATGCTGGGCAGTGGTAGTTAATCAAGGAAAGTAGCAGGCTGAGCAGGATGATCTTAGAGTAATTAGTTACCCATTGTCCTTTTTCCCCTAGTTTATCCCGGCTTGTTACAAGTGTTTTATTTTGGTCGAATGACCTCCTGAAACAAGAAAGCTAAACTTCCTAAAAATAGAATGAAAAGAATAAAATAAAAGGCCAACGATCTCGAGCACTAGCTTCGTATTTTTATCAAGGTAAGCCCTTACAGAAAAGAATTAAAGAACTGATCTGAAAAAAGATAACAGATTCATGATAACAATTAAATAGGTAGTAGTGCTATCCATGAGATAACGTTGTTTGGTGGAAAATATAGCCAACAAGCTTCATTTGGATTAACTGGATAAATATTCACCACAGAACCCTAAACTATTTTTACAAGGAAGAAAATCAAAAAATATAGATCGTTTTAATTTTTGGACTTGGGAATAACTAAGTTGATGAATTGATGGGTTCAATCAATTCCTTCCAGCAGCGAATTTTTTCGATCCAAAGAAGCTGCCTAGGTCGCTTCGCTCTGATTTCAGGATTCTCCCAGATGGGGGTGCCCGTGATTTAGGCTATCGCTTTGCGAAGCAATTGTTTCAATTTATATCACGCCAGCGGTAACAAGGAGTTTCAGCTGATTCCAAAGCCTCCACATTTGGTTTGGAATCCAAGTGGTATAGCGGAATTGATCTAAGCTGTTGAAACTTTGGGTAACGATCGAAAAGAAATCCCGTATTTATTTTCCGGATTAGCCTCATCTTCAAAATGGAATTGAACCTACCGTTTTTTTCCCGTTGTAGTATTCCAATTAAGAAAACTCCGTAAAAGGTTTTTAAGGCCATTAACGATCAGCTCAGAAAGCTGAAGGCCGTCCGATTAGAGGTCAAGAATATAGATTCTATTTCGGAAGCGTAGTTCCTAAAAATTCTCGTTTTTTGCCAAAAAGTAGTCTTTAACATCGCGTAGTTTCCTGGAATCTGATCCATGATAAAATGAATTGTATTTTGTTTTTGAAAATACATTTGTATTTTAACTCCTGGAGCAATTAGCACTGGCTAAGTTGACTGCCGAAGAAACAAATCGCCCCTCCATTATACCTAAAAATCCACTATCAGGTTTTGTTTTTACAACCTGCAGCTTTTGAATTTGGCAAATATAGCATCAGTTTTCATTATCAAATGTTTGCTGCCATTTCCTGGTCACTAGGTGAGAAGAAGTGGTACCACTACGTATCCAATCTTTTCATTATTGTGGTAATGAATAGTATCCGCAAAAATTTGGGTTCTCTGATAGTTGAAACTGGGTAAGACTTATACTTCAGGTTTTTGCAGTGTATTGATTATCGGCTATTGTACCTGCTATAATTGTGAGTTATGGGTCCGACCTCAGTCAATCCTAATACTTCTCTAAATTATTTGACTGGTGAATTCCCGTTATTTATTGCGGTGATTCGGTCTCCCCGCTTCAAATCAACGGCTGCATGCCTGGACTATTTTTTTTTGATGTAGGATACTTCTGCAAAAACCTTTATCACTAGTCGACTTTCTCGGTATAAGAATAAATTCAATAAGCCTGCATCTAATGAAATTCCATTTAAAGTGAATTGATCAATTCCTTGGTAAATCAGGATAGATGACAGAAAAAACGATCTGTAGGCCTAAACAACCAATGCCTCGAAATAATCTTCAGGACTTGAATCTTCAAAACTTATTGGAGTTCCTAGATTTTCCTAGCCAATAATAAGCCTGCATCCATAATGTCTAAAATCCACCTATTTACCGCAGCAATTGCTCTTTGGTCTACAGATGGTATCTCTTCATCCTTATTCAAGAGAAGAGTAAACCTGTGAAATAATACTGCTAGTAGGATTTAGAATTGAGGCGTCCTTCATAAAGCTAGTTTATTTGAATAAGCAAAGACGAATTTCTGCAGGATCCATGTTTGATTTTGGAGATTAATTTAGAAGGAAGTAACCGAAGGAAACATCGTGAGTTACTATCCAATGTTTCTCCGTTCCTTCACAATTTTAGTAACTCGATATGGATATTTTTCGGAGCAAAATCATGATTGTGAGTGGCCATCAAAATTGGCAGTCCCTTTTTTATTGAATTTCTTGGGAAAAGTTTGAAAATCCCATCGGCCACGTCTGGGTCTAAGTTGGCCGGTAGGCCTCATGCAAGCGCCAGTAGGATTGAGGGTTCATTCCAAAGTGCTCTGGCAATAACCACAGCGCTTGCTGCTCACACGCCGGAAAAGTTGGTGCCGGCAAATTTTACTAAGGCAATCATTCCAAATCCACTAGCATCAGTAACTTCAGCCATTCTTGACTTGATTTTCAAAGCTTGTCGTCCATAACTGTTAAGCCTTCATTACGAAGGACAAAGTTTTTCAGCTACAGTCGATCGTTTGAAAAGTTGAAAATCTTGAAAAATGATTCCGATTTTCCGTCTGAAGAAATAGGGAGGGAATTTCATTGGAAGACTTTATTTTTCCTAGATCGAAACTGCCACTTTCCACATTTCCACTTTTCAGTTCCAAAATCGCATAGAGTGTCTTGAGAAAGTGAACTTTTACCACTTCCTGTTCGACCAATGAGAACACAAACATCGTGTTGCTCCACTGAGAAATTGACATTATTAAGTACGGGTTTAACTCCCTGAAAAAATAGTGGCTTGAATGAACTCTGTTAAAACAGGCTGTATGAGAAAGTTCCTGTAATTAAAGCTCTAATTTTTTTGCAATTTTCCGAAAGAAAGTCTTTGATCCAACGGCTTTTCCAATTCTTCTTCCTTGCCCTCCAAGACCAAAATTTCTCCCATATTTTTTTCAAAGGGCGATCTGCTCGGGAAATAGGCAATTAAAACAGTTTTCCATCTTCGAATCTGATATAATCTGGGATTTTTTGCTTTGCCTTTAACTTTGATGATATACATTAGTGAAATGTAAAAGGCTGGCAGGAGCCAAGCCTGATCAATTTTATTTTGCCTGCAGCTTTTTTGCGGTGATCGGCTAGGAAAGTAGCAAAGGCCAAGAATCCTTTCAAAGGGTGTTTTCAACAAATCCTGTGAATTACTTTAAGTGGGCAAAGTGACCACATCTTGCAACGCAACTTCTGGCACACTTCAACAAGTGGCATTGAGTGGCGAAACGACGCCTGCCAATACGCTCTGTTTTTCGTAAAATTGTAATTTTGATAAATGTGAACAATCTGCGCGATCAAATTCCATTTCCGTCCAGTACGAGAATATCATCCAACGACCAATAAAAGGGAAACATAAGTGCTCCAGCTTGCAGCTAAAGTGATTGACCTGCAGAGAAAATCAAATGTGCAATTAAGTACGATATACCTTCCACTTTGAAAATACTTTTAGTTGCTTTTTTAGCCGCATCCCTGAATTATGGGGATTTTCCACCACGATTTTAATCGTCCGATTTTGGCAAGCTCAAGTCCCTCCTTCCATTCCTTCAAAAATCTGTAGGCGATCACTTTCGAGGCAGCTTAACTTTGTCATCTACGATATCGCAAATAGCCTTATAATGAGCCTTAACTTTTCATCGCCACTGATAGCTTCTTTGGCCATTCAAGAGGGTTTTGGTGGTCACTACCGATCTAGAAATAACGCTAGGTCATAGGCTTCCGCGGATTTCATCAAGATTTGCCGGTTGGTCGATAGAAATTTCCATGTCTTTTGGAATTTTAATTTAAAGGTTAAAGGATTCTGTAGAGCAGTAAATCTGCCTAAATGGCTTTCTGATTAAACGCTCATTCTAATAGGTTTTAGGTTTGATTTAGTAAAAACAGAAGTTAGAAAAGATTAATCAGGAAAAATCGAAACCGAGTAGAAGCTGCCTTCAAAAAAAAATTAAAGGCAAAAAAGAGCGGCATCGCACCCGCCTCAACTACCTACCCTTGCTTCCTTCCGGAACCTGGGGGATTCAAGCAGGGCTGGTCGTGCCGCTAAGTCACAAGGTACAATCAAAATTTTATTGAATCCAATCCTAGTCAAAGGATTTTAAGCTACTGAAGATTCGTATGGCTGTAATCAAGGCCGGATTAATTTGAATTAATGCCATTTTAGAGATAGCTAGTATGAAAAAGCAATAGGGAACTCGACCGAATCATTTTGCTTTGGAAAGCTTGCAATCTGGAAATTCCAAGGCAGGGCAATGGATTAAAACTCATCTGCAGGCAAATCTCGAAATTTCTTCATCAAAAATTTATTTCTGTTTTTTTCAATTTTACCCAATCTGGATGCACGATCATTCTAACACCAGTTAATAATCACTAAGGATTCCACTTGAACGCAAACTTTGGTAGTCTTCAAAAATTTCGGCTTGAAATATTTGGAAATTCTTTTGCCATAAACAATCTTAATATTTCACAAAGATTAAAAAGTAATGGATCGCAATTTGATTAGATGCGGTATAGATTATTACCGACATCCTGAGGAGGATTTTGAGTGATTCCGTATCCCATTCAAAAAAGAAAAAAAGCTTGAGCGAGAAAATCTTTCTCTCCATAACCCAGTTTTTGACCTTTGCCAATCGCTTTGATTTTCTACTTTAAATAACTCTCCATAAGGGCCGATGATCGTGTAAACTGCGTTTAGGAATTGTTTTTGCGCTTTAGCCTGATAAATTCTCCATCTAATAAATTGCGATTCGACTACTTCCCAAAAATAAGCCAGCCTCTACCTCTGGCTATTCCAATCCTGATTTCTGATCTACAATGTCTGATATTTTTATTTTTAATAATGTTCCGATGGTAAACAATCGATAGTCCCCCTCTTCTATCATGGCTGAGATTGGCATATCGAAAACCCCGGATCTACGCCCAAAAACTGACTCTTCCCCGTGTTTGTGAGCCACAAAGCTTCCAACTTCGTTTAAAAAAAAAAATTGTGGCTTCCATCCGGTTTCAGTTTGAGCAATTGAAACTGTTATAAAATCCAAGAATACAGTAAGAAAAGTAAGTGATAAGTTTCATAGGGTATTTCGAATTGGGACAAATCTATTACGACGGATATTGATGACTTCTAAGGTTGACGGTAGCAGAGAAAATAAGCTAGACAGAATTTCTTGCTGCAGCCAAGTTTTTTCAGAAAATCAGAATATGCTTTGTAGTTAGTGATCCTTTCTTAAATTTGTCCTCATACTTATGAAGACTAGCAGCAAATTTTGGTGGTGGCATTCTTTTTCTTTTCCAATGGATAAGCTCAGAAAGCTCTTGTCTAAAAATTGTGAATGAACACTATAATAGG
>Ga0163217_1003190_pt1 | contig 15140 bp, 18 predicted proteins | sample SynspAceP_FD_185933 | JGI IMG/M metagenome (GOLD analysis project Ga0163217, IMG submission 185933) | Saline lake microbial communities from Ace Lake in Antarctica - Synechococcus sp. Ace-P (PacBio error correction) | ecosystem: Environmental > Aquatic > Non-marine Saline and Alkaline > Saline ...
AGCCGAAAGAACCAATCTCGATTCTTTGTACATTCTGGAGCTCATTCCCAGGATATTGACTAAAAACCAAACACGTCAACAAACCATTAATGACCGACAACACCCAAAACCCATATGCTAAAAGCGATTTTAACTTTAAATTAGTACGTTGCTCCTATCAAACACCTTTTCAGGGTAATTCAACGCCAAAAATAGACAGAGAATCACCAACCCCTTCCGGATCCCATCCTCATTATGTAGTTTCCATTCATTACGTATGTAATTCATAAACGGAATGCATTCGGTTGAATATTTGCCCTCCATTTTTCAGAACAACCAAACACTCTTATGATTATATTATCAGGCGCCCATCGCACTAAACATGGGTCAATAACTGCAAGCTGAGCATAGGAGCGACTCTAAATTCACGAATCAATCCAAGAGAGCCAGAAGCCAATACCAAAAAAGATTATCCAGGTTAGACCATAGCTTATGGTATTACCATCAACCCTATCTACCAAACCCGTTTTATATCAGCGCCCATTATAACCCACAACCAAACCGAAACTAGCCCAATGACCTCAACAAAACCCTTAAAATTCTATCCCTAATGTTTATAGCGTATAGCTTTTCACTATTTACCACCGATTACGCTACCGATAAAAGTACCAAAATCTTCAAATGACAATTTCAAATTATGCAAATTTTCAATACACACATACTCGATATTGCAAACCTTACACCACCACACAACTCCCCGATATAAGGAATTAATAACTTAAAACAAATTTATTGATCATACGCTGACTATACCCCCGAAATGATAGCTATAATGCAACCAAAAAGTAAAAATCAAGAGACCAAAAACTATTTCAAAGATAAAACCAAAAAAGCCAAACATCTTGTAAAAGAATATCCAGAATATGAAACCCGCGATACGTAACACCTACTTGAGAAACTTGGATAAATACATAAACACCGCAAAAGCACAACACACAAAACAACACCGAATAACACAAACAATACAACTTATAATTGCAAAGCACTTACCATACCCAAGACAATAAACAACCAAAACTCGAACAGCACTATATATAAACAATCAGAACCTATTGAAATACGAAGTTGAAATTATAGCGAGAAAGATTGCTAAGCGCTATAGAAAACAAAAAGCCGTCTTTAACTACAAATCAAACACACACACAAGAGAGAGCCCCTTTGTAGGTAACAATACGGATACTAACAGACAAAACATCATAGAGAAGAGAGATAAATAACCAAAACAATCCAAAGCAAAAATACAAAAATCTCCTAACATTTAATTAAATGTGTACTACATAAATATACCAAACACCACCTTTACCAAAAGACCAAAACCTATAACAAACGGATTTCAGAAACTATTCGCAGAAAATTCACAGCAATACAGATAGATAGAATCCGAAGACACACACATAAAAAGAACGAAAAGGAGAGAAAACGAATCAAAAAATCCCATTAGTAACGAAAATACAGCTAATCAAAGAAATACAATATTAAATCACAAACCACACTAAAAATAGTATAGACAAAGCCAAAAACAAAAATTTCACAGAGACAGACACACGAAAAAATATATAAAAGGTAAATAACTAAAAATAAGCGCCTAACCATAAAAACGCTGTGAACGAACACAAACAAAACTCACCAAGCCCCAAATGAAAAGTCTCGATCGCTATACATACCGTAAAAAAAATAAAAAATCTTCAAAAAGCTAAGTCATTACAACCGACAAAATATCACCCAGAGATAAAACCTACTTTAATTGCCACACCAAAAATACTCCCACAAGCAACTCTAACCCATTGACAAACAAACACCACTCCTCTCTCGTCCTATATAGTCCCTCAGCACTCTTCCACCGCAAAAAACATTTTATCTTCATAAATCCTCTATTTAACACCATTGAGTTGAGCGCGCGACATTCTATTTCTAAATCGTCATCAAAAATCTATAAAGTGTAACAAACCATTACTCATACCACAAATTATATATAACACGAATACCCCACCATAGCACCCGCTTCCAACACTCAAACCTCACTCCCAACTCATGCCCTCAACATAACATAGAAAACAACCATCTCACATTTCAAGGACCTTCAAATCTCAGTCAACAGTCTCCAATGGAGCAAAAAGAGAGACATAAAACTAGCAAAACTCCAAACACAACCCAAAAAAATTAGAGACATTTTAACACCCACCCACAGCACAACACCTAATACCTCAAAAACACCATTAGCAAAAAAAGACTCATGAAAGAATTCAATAATTATAAATCGAACACACGCAAACAATATGTCACCCAACACACTTTCAAGCGTTGGACAACCATACAAGAAACCATAAACATCACACAACCACCTCATAAAAATCCAATAACATTCCCTCAAAACACAAAACTCCCAACAAACCATCACCAAAACTATCTTAACTCAGATTCCCTCACCTGAAATTGTAAGACCTAATCTGGATACGGAATATTAACATCAAAATACTTAATTTAGAGACCTAACTCACTAATAAATATCCCGCGAGGCAATATAAAAAAAGACACATTCCACTGAACATTATTACAATTCAAATCGAATAAAATACTATCTCATTCCAAAACCCTAACATATCCACAAACTTTACTTATTCTCTATAAATTAGTACTATATATTCAATATCCGATAAAAGCCATTAAAAAGGCATAAAATTTAACCCGTAATTTTCTAAACTTCTATTATTACTAAAACTATAGAACATAAACTAACACAGGTAATTTCAGCATAAAATCTTGCTCTTATTCACTAATAATCTAAACATCCGCATATACAAATATACCCCACACCGCAACTAAAGAGCCACTAAAAACTGTAAAAAATGTCACAACTCCGTTATAATAATATAAATAATCACCACATCAATACCCAACATGAATCATGCCTTCACTCAAAGCAAACGCACACCAGCACAACCTGACAAATACCTAGAAAATAAAGAACAATTAACAAAAAGACACAAGTAGCAATAAAAAACCACACGCAAATCCAAAAAAGACAAAGCCAATAACAAACTTACAGACAAAGAAACAAACTGACCAAACACCACAATTAAAAAATCGACACAAAAACAAACACAACCACTAATCTAGAATAAGAGAAAGTAAAGGGAACATGAGCGAACAACACATATTGATGAGCCCAACAATTCCAATCCCTATAGAGACAACAAACCAAATACCCCCATAAAATCACCCCCGAGCTAAATAACAAAACACCAAACAAACCCTGAGCTAAAGAACCAACACAACCAAAAGAACAGTAAACACCAGAAAAAGAATATACATAATCACCTAACCACACGAGAAAAACCAAAAATTAACCTAAACAAAAACCAACAACCACCCACCCACAACAAAACCGAACGCCAACTCGAACACAGAAACAAATCACTAATTCCACAGTAGAAAAAATCCTAGAAATTACACACATCTAACCAAAACCAAAAAAAAACCAGCCACCAAAACATACCATATTAACCATTAAAAGTAAAAACAATCGTTTCAACTCTTATAACAATAGACGAAACATGACCTAAACAGTCCCCTGAATACTTCCGAACAAACCCCCATTACGAAGACCGGTGTCGGTGATCACATACCATTAATTGTTCCCTAAAAATAAATACCAAGTAATGCAAAAAAACCACACATTATTCACTCACCGATTGTCCTACACACTAAAAAGAGAGCCTAAGAGCAAAAAAAAACTGTAAGCTCTTCTGAAAAGCTTATAACCAAAACATACATCTCCTTTTAAACCCCACTCCACAAAACACAACGAATATTCATTGATTTGACTAACCCTTTAAAACCTCCTAAATCACTTAAACTCCAAAAAAACAGAATAACAAAAAACTCTTGCAGAAAACTATTCAATTTTAACACTCTACCAAAAATGAGAAACGTGGTACCAACTTACGAGGCACAGATAGCCATTGAGCGTAATATAACATCAAAAAATAAATAAAAACCAAAAGTCACAAAACAAAAATGGATGATATAGTACGCAAACAACAGAAGAACAAAAGCAAAAAATACACAACTACCAAAAGAGAGAGAAACCCAGAAACCAACTAAAAGAATCAATATAAGCTAAAACCGAGAAGCACAATACCCAAAATAACCAAAAGAGCCGCACTCTCAAACGCAGCGACGCAGCCAGAACCCCATCACTACAACACCAATTTGGTGGTAGCATGGAACGCCAAATTACATATTCCCTCCCTTATATGCCACACTGGACCTAAGCCGATAAGGAAAAAGCAAAAATTGCCACGAATCAGGCAGCGCCCTTACCTCCGCCTACCAAAGCAAAGCCCAACCAAAGTGCAGCACCAATAAAACCAAACCCCCTTTAACCATTAGTTACAAATCCAACAAAAATTCCAAACCAAACGAAAAAATATCGCACCCCCCAAAACCAAAACATTAAAAAAGGTCCAAAGGTACCAAACAGCCAAAATTCCCGTTCAATTCCACAAACACTCAAACAATTAACCAAAACCTATTAAAAAAAAACACACCTCACTGATCAAAATACAATACTCAAAACACTAAAACAGTCATTTACCTAAATTGAAAACACTAAGCATACCGATCAATTCAAAGTAAGACCAAAAAGGAATCATTTTTACATAGAACACCCTAATTCTACCGCTAACGCACCCTACCGCTACACCTGCAGCCTCCCCTGTCAAACTACTTTGGATACGAAAACAAAATAGAACTTTTTTCAGCAAAAAACGGAAGTAAGATCATTGTGCCCAATGGTATAAGACAATAGGAACAACTTTTAACCACGACAACAAATCATACAGGTAGCCCTATCCACAAAATAAGTAAATTCTTAACACACATAAAAATGAAGTTTATAGACGATACAAAAATAAAGCGATAAGCCGAGCGAACATTATCCATAAAACTGGGTAACCTAGAAAAAGTCCAACCTACCAAAGGAAAAACCCGTTAACCGTAAAAAAATCAAAAACCCAAACGTAATATAAAACATACATCAATACCATTAGGAACAGCATGGACCTGAAAAAACCTAGAAAAAAAAACACCATAAGACCCCTATTTGCCGTTTATAACACAACCAGAAAACAATCTAAACTGAACAAACAATACTATACACCACAAGAATAGATAACACAATACAAGTTAGTTAATTTAATACCGCTTATCCCCCCCTAAACTAAAGTAAAGGAATACCCAGTTACCATGCGTCGTACCAGAACCAACGATAAAAATTGACCACACTTTACTGTCAACAAAATATGCCCCACAACGCAACAAAGCTAATAAAAAATGGATAAAAAAAACAACCAAAACAACACACAAAAAACAAAGAACGAGAGCCTACCATGTACCCATTTTTACACCAACCAACACTAACAAACCAAAACCATAACAAATAAAACGCAAGACAAACCAAATTAAAAATGCCTCCTTGATAAAAACAATCCACCGCCCACCTATAAAGTAAAATGAAAATAATCGGTACCAAGCAGGCCAACCCAACACAATACAGCAATCAAACCCTATAACTAAAAACAACGCAAACACACCACCACCAAATCGAAAAAATCCCCATAGCTAAGCGAAAACCCAAAAGCTATCCCAAACCAACAACTACCAAACCACCAACTCACTTAAGCTGCACGAGAAAAAAGTCCCCCAACCCTAAAAACACAGCAAACCTATAAAGAAAACAGAGCCCTATTTGACTTAATTGCCAACCGCGCGCCGAAAGCACAAAAGTACAAACCATCGCACCAAAATCACCAAACACATAACGTTACTGCTATCTTCCAACCTCAAAAATCAAAAAGTAAAGATATCGAAACAAATATAAACGACACATTTCGGCAAAAAACAATTGTCAAACCAAATCTACCTTATACTCACAGACCAACATGAATAATGAAAAAACCCAACAAGAAAAACTGGTACGTTAATCACAAAAAACTAAAAAACTACAACGTCAAACTTAGATACAAAACCGACCACTCAGTAAGAACACAACACAAATTTCACCAGTACCCAACCAGACACACAAATACAAACACCAAAACGAACCAGCATCAAACCCAAAAACTCCACCCGATACCGACAAAACCGAACCAAAAAGTAATCATATCAACGACAATTTCTTATACCACCGACGTGCCACCAAATTACCGAAAAAATAAAATCAATCACCAATACCAAAACCAAAGAACAAAATACAAAATGATAACAAAACATCAAAACCGAATAAAAAAAAAGTATACCCTTACCTAACCGAAAAAACCAACAACATGCCAATTATAAATAAAACAACAAACGCCAAAATATCCAGAACAAGAACAAACAATGCCGTTTCAGATGAAAACAATGACACATAATCAGCGAGTCCAAGAAACGTCAAACCACCTCCTCTACCTAAGAACATACCGCAATCAAAAAAAGATAATAAAAACAATATATCGACATAAACTAAGAAAAAGAACCTCACAAAAAATTACCGTGTACTTTTACAGACACAAATCAACAAACACAAACTCATAATAGCAAGATATTGATTAAAAAAAACCCTCGAGAATAGAACCGTCCTGGAAACCCAAAAATCGCGCAATCGAATACTACCTTCTAGCCCAATTAACGTGAAAACAATACAACGAAAACTACCTAAAACATCAACACGAAATAGAAACGAACTAAACATTTAAAAACAGACAGAAAGCACGTCAAAATACCAATAACACAATAAAATTAGCGAAACAAATCGACCCGTGAGGTTTAACCCACCAAACTCGAATCAAAACACTACCAAAAACAAAACAACAACTACACGATGCATACCGCCACCCACGGTAAAGATATGAATTTATAAAAACCAAACAACGGAACAAATAAACCTTTTACATCATTTTATTTGGAGATACAGACATATATCTAATAAATTCAAGATCTCCTCAAACAACAACAACAGAAGTAAAAAAAACTCGGAAAAAAAAACCATCAATACCACAAAACAAAAACGATCGATAGTTCTTTCGTATTCAAACCCCACATCACAAAAAATCTTACCACTGCGTACCACACGCACCGTATGCCTTTTTAATTGGAGTTTCTTGGAACAAAGCCGCCTATCACCAAAAACCCACGGAAATTAAGTTTCCAAATCATAATTATGTATGTCTCAAAAACAACAATATAACACCAAATACTATCTAAAAATAAATTCGTCTAAACTTACCATCTACGGTACTCTTCCGTTCAGACAATTCACTCTCCATTGAGAGGTATCATCAAAAATGGAAATCTAATTCCCAAGAATTCAACTACACAAGTATCCAATACAAACTCCAAACTCACACCTCATTAAGTTACCCCCAAACTACCTGTCAAAAAAACTCACCTAAAAATCTCATCTTCATCATAAAAGATCCACTTCCGAAAAAAAAATGGCCCTACTTCATACCTAATCTCGACGCTAACTATCCTAAAAATGTAATACCCGACCAAACACCATCCATAAGAACCCCAATTACCACCATCATAATCACAAATAAAACCCAGCATTAAGGTTACGTTCCGCATACACACTAGCTTGTGTAAAAAAAACCAACCTGCTTGATCTATCACGTCTATACCCACACGTCCAAATACCCCAACTCCTTACCTAAATATCACCACAACCACATCCCTAAAACCTGCTGAATCTAATAATCAAAAACTTCGAAAACTTGCCACAGTAGTCGTCAACAAAAAAAACTCCGTACTAAAACCTATCAACCCTTGCCCTAAGAATAACCGCAGTACCCACCGAAACACCTAAGCCTTTAACACTCCCACTCCACTCTATTTTAAAGACCATTAAACCACCGTACGGTTATGTAAAGATACAATCCGCTGAAACACCCGAGTCTCAAACACTCAAGCACGGGTTTAAATCAAACCTTACCATTTAAGGCTTAAAGTTGGTACCATAAAAGAAAAAACAAAAACCTCTATCGATTGCTCAATCAAACAACCAGTTCTGACAATAATAAGACATCCAACTTATCCCTCGAAAAATATCGCGCCAAAAACTTTATCAAATCAAACTACTTAGATAAGTCGACTGCAAAAAAAATAAAAAACATAACCATGACAAAGGGATGCAGCAATTATACTAAATTGGGAAACCCACGCCAAAAAAAAAGAATCAAAAAAGCAACACCTCTTACATTAACTATATCACTATCTTGTAACTTATCCAAACCAAACCACTAAAAACAGCCATACCATTACGAATCAGCATCAGCTTGTGGTTCCTCAAACCATCCAACAACTTAGACTAACTTTCCCCGGGCAAAAAATAGAAGATAAACTCCGGAAAATCAAATCCACGCCCACTGTTTTCCAATAAACGCATAGCTCAACAACGCGAAAAACAGCAAAAACAAATTCGAGCGCAATTGCCGACAAACCAACATACAATACCTTAACCAACTTATCAAAGCAGCAAATTCATTTACTCCTTTGAACTGCACACCATACCTAACAACCTGTCAATCGCTTAAAAAAAATACTTTCAACCGAAATAAAAACAAGACATCGGGAAAACCCACGCTCGATTTGGTAATAAATATGGTCAACCTACCAAATCCCATTTTACACAAAATACAACCCCCATCTCGAAGCCAAAAAAATTTAACCCCTCAAACCACGCCACCCATAATTACGAAACACACATCAAATCAAAAACACCGAACGCATCACCGAGAAACCCAAGTCCTTCACCTACTTACCGAATACCACGGATCTACCCAAAAACCAAACCAAAACAATATCAAACTACTCGACCCCCTACACATAACAATTACTCCTCCCACAAGCATTATAAACGAACCCTTCCCCCTACAACCCAAACCTAGGCAACCATCTTTTCCCTTCCCCAGAACTTTACCAAGGCAACCAACAAATCGCCTTGCCACACCACTGTACTGCAATGAAGTAACCCCACCCAACGCAAAAAGTCACACATCCGCCTCTTTGCCATATCTCTTATAACCTCTTAAAAAACTTTTAACTTACGAAGAGTTCCACATCTTCATCCAACGGTTACCCCATTCTCTACATCGGACAAAAATATCCACCCCATCAACTCCAATTCACCCCTTTCTATCGATTCTACTTCAAAACCACATCACTACTCAAACCCCTCAATCACAAAACCAACACCGCCCAAAACTCCAATGGACACACGTAACCCACTAACAACAATCAACAAACCCTCTACTTAATAATCTAAAAAATGATCCCTACAACTTCCACAACACAATACACCATACTCAATTTGCAAAATACCTAAATATTATAAAGTCCCATCAAAATCCAATTCGAAGGAAAGCGCAGTAAAGCGTAAGCTTAACGGTTACCGTAACAAATTAAAAAAAGACTAGAATACCCTAAGTAAGAAAAAAATACTGACAAAAAATGACATGAAACCGTACAAACACCAATCCATAAGACCTCGTCGAAATCCTAACGTCCAAATAACCTGTTTTACGCTTAAAACCCCACGGCCTCCATTCTTGACAAAAAATGAACCATTATAAAATTAAACAGAACCAAACATTCCTGCCCACCACAATGCAATTAAGATGTAAACGGACAAGGAAACAAAAAGCAAATAGGCTGTGGCCCTAACCCCACCTTAGAAGCCTTTATGCCCATTACGACATATCGGCTGGCATTTTACCTACCTATACACTTGAAAACCCAGGGAATCAATAGCACTTTAGCGCTGTTTCGCCCACCTTAACGGAAAGAATAAAAAAACCCAAAATCAAACTCAGATTATGATGCAAAAAAACCCCATAAAACCCAAAGAGGAAAATGGCTGGCTAGTTATTGTCGGTTGGTATTTGATATCCACCTCTAGACATCACATTGATCTACACACGCTTGATACTTTAAAAACGATGTTTAAATTATTTCCTCCTTCACGGTCAAACCCCATGACCACTATCAATAATTCTAAACACCCTAAAAAAAACATAAAACACAACAACATAATCCGCACAATCCCAAATTTGGCTCAAAAACAGTCAAGAACGTTGTAAGTTCTTTTACAATAAATAAAAATAATAGGAGCTAAAAAGCGAAAAATAACTCAATGTATTTACATTAATCCTCAAGCTATGTACTCACTTCAGCGGTCTTTAAATAATCTTAAGTTATTAGGCAAGGCTGAACAACATCCCTTTGCTTGTATTCCTAGTATTTAACCGAATCCCCATAAACTGATAATCCAAAACAGTACACCGGACTTGCTTGCCCTCAATACCCCTAACGACTTACGGCCAAGCCCATTACCCCTAAAAAGCCGAAAACCTCTACCTTACCAAACAACTAGCCTTAAAAGGCAACAATACAAATTTAGACACACAACTTCAACGACTACTAAAAACACCTTAAACGGAATACCCTGTGACATAATAAGATTCTGATTAAATTAAAGCCAACAACCCTTTAAACCAGTGGTAAATAAAGCGTAAATCACCAAAAACTAAATTCACCACTACAACCCGCCGCAACACATTCCCATACAAACGCCCAAACTCCCTAACGTTTACGAATCTGAAGTTTTGGATCTTCCGGCCAATATCTGATCGTATACTACACCATACTACACTAAGCCAAAGTAATAAGTTTCTCTTTACCAGTTAACGCTTACTTCATTTCGACTAACAAAGTTTGGTACTCCGTAAACTGCCCCTATACCGCGCCCAGTCGGCTGGATCTTTTTGCCCATTTTTATTGCGCCGCTATTGCCCCAATCTTTTCTACGTTAAACTCTGATTTAACTGAGCTTATCACGCCAGATGCGCTGGTGATCTTACCATCGCACAATCGCACATTTTCTTGAAATGTCCTTTAAATCTTCCTAGTACTTCTCCAAACCATGGCCCATTGCCTACCAGGACAAACATAGCTTGTATGGCCCCTGGCCATCTCTCTCCACCACCATCCAAAGACATGGAAACTCCTCAAATACCTTCATATAGTGACGTCGACAATGTACTATGCAAACTCTCAGTCAACAATACAAGAAAAAAAATCCAAACCAAGAAAATTCCACACTTACATCACTATAAATCCAGAAACCTACACAAATTTAAAAAAAAACAAAAGCAATACTTCTGGAACCACTTCCCAAAAACACTGTAATATAAAGAACTACAAAACACTTAACCCTATAAATAAATAATCAGACTCTACGTAACTTGATGAGAAATAACTTTTCTTAAATTTACTGCAATACTAAAGTACAAAAATCCCCTATTTAACACCAATTGCCAACAGCACAACATTTAAAACATATACATAAAAAAATAAAAACGCAATCAACCTATCACATTTAATGAACCTTTCCGTCATCGGCCAACTAAGCTACTATATAAATAAAAGAGAAAACTGAAAACCTCATATTATTTGACGTTGCATACTACCTATAAAAATTTCTTAAAAAAAATTAAAAACGCAATCTAAGATTTTATTAAGATTTTAATACGGATATCCATAAGCAAACCGGAAATGATTAATACAATCTTATGCGGTGAGATTCCTACAAAACACATACCCGAAATACAAAATTTAACGAATATTACGCTAAATAAGTGTGGAAGCCGCATTAAACAAAATGAAAACCTTTATTATTCTCCACTGCTAGATATAGCCATTAGACAAATATGCCTAGTTTCAAAAAAACATTGTACAAAATGCAGCGACAAATAAAAAAAAGATCAAAAGCTTGGAAACGTGCTTTCAAATGCTATTCGATTAACAACCCTATGAAGACAAGTAACCAGTATGAGATGTTCAAGAAATAAGGGTATCGGGGTAAATCGAAAAACATGACGTACAAAACACAAATATTGACTTATGGTACACTCTTAACGAATTCCTTGAAAAATAACAAACCTTTAAAAAAAATCTGACGAAGCGTAAACAACGGTGATTCTCAAATAGCATATTATCAAAAGAAAAAACTGTTTTTACCCGTTCCATAGCGAAAGAAGGTATTAGCTTTCACAAACACAGTATACGTACTCCTGTGGATAAATTCATCTTGGACAAATAAAAACACCCTAGAAAGACTTTCTACTTTTTTCGTTAAAGCAGACCTTTTTCCCAATACCAATTAATTCATTTTTCTACCTCAAACTCCTAGCAACCATTCCCCCTTTTTGAGGCGGCTTCAGCCTTGGTTTACCCAACGTTAACTTGCTAACTTCTTCCCCTTTTATCACTTACATACAATCTATATGCATCTTCGAAAAAACTTTTTCTAAGGTCTCCCGGCTTCACGCCTACTCTTTTAGCCCTTTACTATAAATGATCCCCTTTTAAATCGCGGCCCACCATAATAATCGCACCATCCATGGACTTATCATCTTCAAAAAAACCTCTTCCGGTATAAATTTCTACGCAATCGAATTTCTTACTGGGTACTTCGTAGAATTTTCGACAATAGTTTCCATTGACAAAAAAATCTCGTGCTTAACGTAATTGTCTTTGGATAAAATGCGTGATTCTGTAATAATTCATAAACGCCAAAAACACCTTAAATTAAAATCATAAGCAGAATAAATATTCTGGCTGGCAAATCTCTGCATAGTACTTGTTCTTCTATATTTTTTGCTCTGTAAGTATCGGACTTATCAACAACAAAAAACGGAATACTGTTTCAATTTATCAAAAAAAAAACGGTCTCTTTCAAAGCTTCTCCCTATTCACCTATAAAATTCAACAATACCGCACTCAAGGGCCGATTTTTACGAATCCACATCACATTGGTATTCAACAGGCTGGTTTAATGATCCCGGCGATCGGAAAAATCATTAAAATCACACCGTACGAACCTAAAATTCGTCGTCGGGTTTGTGCTTAGTGAAATCATAATTGTTCACCCACGTAGGGCCATTCTCAAAGTAGATTACCCCGTTGTTTCCTTACTAATATTTACAAAACCTGCTTAGCTTTAATCATTTACTTAAAAATACCTTTCAGGCCTTTAAACCTTGTCCAAATACAATACCGCCTATCATATTCATCACCATCACCGGCAAATGACAAATCAATAAATATCACTAAATGCTACCGAGCTACCGTGGCGCAAAGGTAAGACTATCCCTAAAGAAATTAATAAAACTTCCAATTTTCGCATTCGAATAAATGAAAGACAGGTACCATAACAATGGGGTCGGGCCGGGGGTTGGGGGGGAGGGGGTTGGGGTGCGGGGATGTCAATAAAGGTCGAAAGCAAAAGCACTCACCACCACCACACAATAAAACACCACCATAGAATAGAACTTGTTAAAGGCATTAAGGTCAAGGCAAATTCCGTTGCTCGGTACTAAATGTGCGCCACTGAAATAATCATTGCCGTAAGCGAACAAACGATGATGTACAAGAAACGCCCAAATGGCCACCAAACCTCCTGAATAGCCTTGTTTTTGGATCTCCGTGAAACATAGTGCTTACCTACCAAGATTCATTTGAAAAAACAGCTTCACGATGCCGGGATAAAATCAATCCCATAAACCGCCATCACCACCGTTTTTTAAGATAAAAACTTCTGAAAAAAAAGCCAAAAAAGCAAATATTCGATGCATTCGACAAATATACACCACAAACCAATAAATACACCACACCAACTAACAACAAATGCGCGGCAACTTTCGCTATTTTTTGATCCTCCGAAAAATCCCACCAAAAGTAGATACGAAGCACCACACCGGGGAACTAATCCCAAGTTAAAATCGCCCAAAACCCTAAAGCTTCATCGTTTATCACGTCATTAAGTTTGGGTAAACTGGTGGAAAATCGGAAGCCAACGGCCAAACAAACCGGCGATACAAAAAAATACCCAAAGGTTTTGCTTTTTCCCCATAAACTTGTTAATAAACATAGGTCCGGCCTGGGCAAGCACCGGTCCAGAATCTTCACCGCGACATGATAGACCAAACTACAAGAATAAATTATATACACATCCCGAATAGCGGTCCACCCAAATCCAAAAACAACACCCCCACCTAAATAAATACTATGCCCCCTCACAAATTCCCCATCCCCAACGTAGCTGCACCGCCGAAAAAGTGCCTGCAACTACTACTCGCAGATCATTTGACGTTACTACGCTTAAATAGCCAAGCAATGTTTTAAAGTACATAAGAATATTTAGATAAAAGACCTAAAAAGCCCGGCCACCGAAAAAAAAGCATAACCCACCGGTATAAGGAGACCCCAACAAAAATATGAAATCCATTATGGACTAAAAACAATTTGGACGGGAATTAAATTTAAATAACTTTAAAAATATATCCAAATTAAGTTTGAATATAAAAAAAAGCCGTATATTGCCAGTCCAAATACATTCAAGTCCCCTAAGAACGAAAGCTAAAAGCTATTGTTGCTTTGAAACCCATATCGCGGGATAGGCATTACCCTTCGACTACCTCAATGATAAAGTACCTACTTTAATCAAATTTAAAGAAATAGTGCTTTTAAACGCATGGAAACAACGCGGGATAAGCAGAGTAGCCGTCGGCCTCAAAACCCGAAGTCATGGTTCGATCCAGTCCCGACAAGAAAGCCGATTGCTATCAATCTTTTTGTTTCCTAAAGCGTAAAATTATCTTAACCATTTAGAAAAACAAAAAAAAGTTACCGTTGAAACGCGATAGGTCTTTTTTATAAGCCCCCCACAACGCCTTCCTCGAAAGCAACAAGGAAAAATCCATCCGCCTAAGCAAAGCTTCGGAACACTGGGAAACTTTTTACGAGTGTGCGACAAGTTTACTGCCTAGCAATACAACATAAAAAAATAGCTAGCTTTAGCCTGGTCACTTTTTAGTAAAGCCCCCCAAGCCTCCAAGCAACGTAAGGAAAAATCATTTCCGCACTAAAAACCTTTCAAAACTGAAAGGCTTTTTATAGTTGCGGGACAATTACTTGCCTAAGCAATCTAAAATAAAAAAATACAAGGCTTACCTTGTAGGCCTTCATTAGTAAAGCCACCCCTACTCCTGTCAACACGA
>Ga0163217_1017070_pt1 | contig 15140 bp, 16 predicted proteins | sample SynspAceP_FD_185933 | JGI IMG/M metagenome (GOLD analysis project Ga0163217, IMG submission 185933) | Saline lake microbial communities from Ace Lake in Antarctica - Synechococcus sp. Ace-P (PacBio error correction) | ecosystem: Environmental > Aquatic > Non-marine Saline and Alkaline > Saline ...
GAGAGAGATTGTACGGACCGCTGTTTCAAACACCTGACCCAACAACGCCCCGTTGCATCCATAAACAGGCTGTCAACGTAAAAGCTCCAGAAGAAAAAAACCCTTTGTCTAATCATTAGTTTATGAACTGTAAAGCATTCGAATCAAAAGCCCTATTTCAACTTCCTGCCCATGACCCAATTTTTTTCCGTCCAACTCGCTTCTGTGGCATCCCGCCTTTTTCACGTAAACGAACGTTTTCAGCTTGAAAGGGGAATCCAGGTCCTCTGCTTGTCGACTGCGCAAAAGCATATCTCAAGACCTGGCGAAAGGACTTTGGTTTTCACTTACTAACCCCTCTCTGCTGGCAAGCAAATGGTTTCACCAAGCCCAATTTAAAGCACTGTTCTGACGGGGTGTTTCACCTACGACTTTGGTAATGGGAGTCACAAGCCAGGGTCAAATAAGGCCTCACCTGCGAAAAAGGTAGAATAAAACGAAACATCAGCAACAATCACACTAATATGCACAAAATAACCAGCACACAAACGCGCGTGCTAGAAACTTTGCACTAAAATGAAGCTCGAATTAATTAATGGTGCGCTCCTAAAGCTTTCTTCACTTATTGCCAGTAAAAGCTCAGATGCCGTGTTTAATCCTCAACTCTAACGCCATACCCCGCCTCGAAGCAAACACAGGTCACGGATCATCAGCATAATGACAGGCAACGCCCGTTTCTTCACTGACAGGCGATTCGATTTCACGCACGCCGCCGCAGTTTAAGTACCAATCCAGTCTCGCCTATATCTGCCAGCCATTCTGGGGCGACTGGTTCAAGAACACCTTTAATAGCTTGAAAAACGATTTGAGCAAGCGGTTCTTGCAAGCGCTTCTAGGATTTCAGTAAGCTGCTCAAAACGAAAGAACGTGGAATACCTTCAGCTAAATTACGACCAACGAACATCGATCTGTAATTCTCACCTGTATGGTAAGCCATTGACGATTCCGTCTAATACGTTCCGCGGTAGACCCCACACCATCAAACTGCCGTATTGACGACGAACATAGGTCGTAATGGCTTCATCAAAACGGTTCACCCACCAACACGATCGATTCTGATGTTTAACGATACGCATTTAACGAAATGATAGCGATCTCGGATTGTACCACACCAAATATCAATACCTTGAACCTGACGCCTTCAGCAACAGGAAGACCAGCGCCAATGCGCCGCCCATTGGCTTCTTCATGATATAAACTTCACGTTGCACCCGCACCCCAAACGCAGCTCTTTAATAGCACGACGTTTTCGACTTGGGTAGACTTACAGGGAACACAAACCAAAACTCGTGGGCTTTGTTTCGCTGTTCTCGTGTACTTTTGCAATAAAGTACTGCAGCATTTTTCTGTAACATGAAAATCAGCTCGGCCGTCTTTCTCGGTCGAATCGGCCGCGTAATATTAGCCTGGCGTATCGGCCCTAACATACGCTTCGCATCAGTACCGAACTGACAGCTACTGTTTTCTGATTCCCATTATGACGAATGGTCTAACTACAGACGCTCAATCCAACACGATTCGCGGCCACGAACGTAAATAAGGGTATTTGCCGTCCCTAGGTCAATAGACAAATCGCTTGAAAACTTCCCGCTGATTTCTTAAACATGGAATTTCTAACACACCCTGATAATACGATACGAACAGCGTCAAAATGTAACAATTCGCTCGCCCAGGGCAAGTTGATTCCGCGTAAATCCTTAAAAAAACTCCCCATGATTTCATTGTTCGCCTAAAAAACCAAATAAACTAAAAATAAGCCAGTTTTTTCCACATCAGTTGGCTTTAATAGCGCAATACGGCTACGGGATACATAAAAGCCATTTACGCACAATAAAAATCAAGGTGGAACTGTCCATAGACAAACAAGACGTGCAAAAAATTGCACACTTGGCTCGACTCGCCCTCAACAGAGGAAGACGCGCGATCAATATCAAAACATTCGGCCTAATACCAGCGTAATTATCGCTTTTTGAAACAAATGCAATCTGTTAATACGAATGGCAATTGATCACTTTCGAATCCCGCTTGAAATGACTCAAAGCTATAGAGAAACAAAGTCACAGAAGAAAACCGCCGTGACGCATTCCTAGCGAACGCACCTCAAGACGAGCCGGTCTTTTCACTGTACCGAAAGTGGATCGATTAAGAGAACAAGCATGTTTGAACAAAGCAATTTCGACATTAAGCGCAAAAATTACGCAACAAAAGAATTATTTCAAAGCGTCGAGCTCCTCGCCTATTTTCCTAGCGCGCATGCCAAACCTTGACCCACAACTATAACAGCTTCATTACCGTGAGCGAGCAGCAGCACTAGTACAAGCCGCCGCCGCGGATGCCTTCTTCTCGGAGGGGCACCATTTTGACAGGCATCCTGTCGCACACAAAGAATCTATTCTGCACAGAAGGTACTCTGCACTAACATTGCGGTTTCTAAAATGTGCATAATTTCATTCCGCCTTATGAGTCAACCGTGACGCAGCCTGTATACAACAGCTGGCGCCGTCATGTTGGGTAAAACAAACATGGACCGAATTTGCCATGGGCTCCCTCTAACGAAACAGCTTTTACGGTGCGGTTAAAAAACCCCTGAACTTAGAATATGGTTCCTGGCGGCTCTTCTGTGGCTCTGCGCAGCTGTTTGCGGCAGCCTTGTAGTGGCTACTAACCGGAACCGGACACGGGTGGGATTCCATTCGCCAAACCCGCCTCTTTCTGGCGGGTATCCACAGGACTCAAGCCCACTTATGGTCGTTTTCTTTCGTTCGGAAATGTCGCTTACGCTTTCCAGCTCCTTGACCAAATCCGGCCCAAATGGCAAAAAGGCGCCCGAAGACTGTGCCACATTTAATGCAGGCCATGAGCGGCTTTTGACGAAAAAGATTCAACGTCTTCTGAAATACTACAGACGACTATTTAGTCATAAATGCACCCATTAAACAGGCTTAAAAATAGGTTTACAAAAGAATATTTCGGAGAAGGTCCTCCGACTCTAAAGTCGCTGATACCAATTATGGTCGCAGTGAAAGAATTTCGAAAAACTGGGCGCAACAATAAAAGAAAATTTCATTGCCAAACTTACACTCAGCATACAATCTTTACTAATGGGTAATCGGCGCACCTTGGCTCATCCAACCTTTCGTTTTGTGGCGTCGATTGGCCACCGCTGTGACGAACCCGAAAGACTACTGGATATGTACACCGCTCGCGTGCGGAAGGTTTCGGCACTGAATAGTTCCCAAAGCGTATCCAATGGTCGGCACTTACGCCTTAATCAAGAAGGTTACTAAACGACGCCTATACTTAAAAGCGCAAAAAATACGCCGGCCTTATCAAAGAGATTTCCGTTAAAGCACCTAACGAAGTCGTGTCTCTGGGCCCTGTCGCGCCAACAACCGCATTTGGACTTGCAGCAAAACCAACGATCCAGTCGCCATGTACCTGAAGACCATTTCCCTGTCCGTTAACCTTTGCCGGTTCCCAGCTATGTCCTATAATACCAGCAGGCTTTGTGAATGGGCATGCCCGTCGCGCCTTCCAAGTAATGGGCACTACTTCGCCAAGCCAACAGTTGCTTAAATATAGCGGCAATTACAGTACGCAGCCAAAACTGACTGGGCACCTTTAAAACACCGACCATGGCAAAAGGAGCATAAGCATGATTGGGAAGTTGTTGATTGGCCTTGAGATTCTACTCCAGCTCCCAACAAAATTCAAAATTATTCCTCTGGCGGCCGCGGTTGGTTTTGGCGCTGAGCCGAACACTCAAGACAACACGGTTTTGATTTAAGGCATCTGGTGCTATTGCCCGTCTAACAAGGAAGCTTCGATGGCCGTTATGTTTCGGGGCCATGCGTTATGGAGTAGGATGCATCGTTTTTGCGCGTAAAAAACCTATTTTTACCCAGATCTTCCAAAAGGTTTATCAACCAGCCAAATGGCCACCCTATCGTTTGGGCATGGCCACCTTTGATGTATATTGGAAGACGGAACCACTTCTCCGTATCACGGTATTACGCGAGCTCACCTTGAAGAAGACGCCGGGAAATCCGCTTCACGAAGACTTTCAGGATGACAGGGATCGACCTAAAAATCGCTCCAGCAAACGCCCTTTGCTTGAATATTGTCCTGCGAAGCCTGACATTCGAATCAGCTAAAGAAGCCGTCGCTATGTCAAAAATGATCCACTCTATTGTGACTTATCTTGGTTTTGTGTGGCCCACATGGCCGGAAGGCTCAATGGTTGCGATGTCAATATATCATTTGCGACCTAAAAGGGACAAACTGAGTTACGGCACACCGCACTGAATGCAAAAACGTCAACTCATTCCGTTTTATTGAAAAAGCCATTCACGCTGAGGTCGAGCGGTCCAGGCAGACATTTTAGAAGATGGTGGTGAATTATTCGGAAACTCGCACTGTAACGATCCAGAGAAAACGAAAACCTCGTAGCCAATGAGATCTAAAGGAAGACGCTAACGACTATCGCTACTGTCCATGCCCAGATTTATTTGCCTGTATTGACGCAAATTTATGTGGATGAAATAAGAGCAAGCTTACCTTGGAATTGCCCAGCCAAAAAGCGGCGCGATTCAAAGCGAACACAAGTTGAGCGAGTTACGACGCGCATGTTCCGCTTTCGTCTTCACGCGCTATGGCCGATTAACTTTGAAAATTGCAATAATGATGCCGTCGTGCAAGACCCGAAAATTGACCGACACTGGGTCTGGCGACTAAAGCTTCTCCGCACATTAGAATATAGCATAACTCCCCTGTCAGCGCTCCATCCTTTGGCGGCTACTTTCGCATCAAAAGACAACCAACAACGGCAAAACAGGCAAAAGTTTTCCAGCTATGTGGGGAAGGCGAAGGATCAGCCGACGCTTATTATCGAAGGCAAAAGGTCTAGAAGGCAAAGTCAAGACACCGGCGCCATCCGAAACCATGATCCAAACAATTCTGGATGCAAATACAGCTCAGTAGAGACAAATAATCGTGGCAGCAAGAACGAAGACAAAGAAAAAAAAAAAACCAAAAAGAAATGATCGGCCTTCTTTTGTTGGACAAGTCCATGAAAGCGTCACAAGGCAAAGCTAATCCTGGCCTTTTGGTTAAACACCCATTCTCGCAAAAAATGCTGAAAGGCTAATTTTGATCTGAAAATCTAGACAAAAAAATACCCGGCCATATGGATAGGCGCGGTATTTTTTTTTGTCATTAATAACCGTATCTACAAGTAGTGATCCGACACTAATCCGATTCTCGCCTAAGCGCTTAAGCCTCGTATAAATTATGTCGCCACACGAATTAACTCTTCGAATGAATCCTTAGGCGACAACACAATACCCACACTGCAGGTCATACAATTTTTAGCGGTCTGTAAATTCCTTTTGAACGCAAAACCCAATCCAAAAGCCCTCCAACATATTATGTAAATGCAAACCACCCGCATTGCCCCTCTTCGCCTCCAAAACGACAAGCCAAGACATTCTGGAAAGGCGTTACGAATATTCTTGCCCGCTCGCTTTCAAGCAATTCATCAACCCAATAAATAATGACCATAGGTTCATTGATCTTTTGTGATCAGTCCAGCAATTGCCAAGACATTTCAAGACGGAATTATTAACTGAAAAGCTGCTCACCTCAATCAAAACAAACAACGTCTATTTTTTTTTAACTTTGTGAGGTGGGTCAAATATTTTGGCCAAGTCACGTATTGTCTCTTAGCATCTCTTGCGCTTTCAAGACTATGAACGACCACGAACAGTGGAACTGCTTCATGGGTAAAAGGGTTTTTTAAAGAAATAATCTTAGCAACCCCGCTTTTATGAACTTAGCAGAATAAAGCGTTATCTCCTCGCAGACAACCAATAATCAACCAAAATCCTGAAACCGAGCGTTATACCCTAAGCATACGGAACCATTCGTAAAACCATTTACCAACGGCATATTATAATCCGGTTATCAACATCCTAATATGCGAGTCTTCTTCCAACTTAGCCAATGCCTCTTGACCATTTTTTCCGCCTCAATAACATTGAAGCGCGGTACTGCTCGAGAGAATACGAATAAAAGTCGAACTAGTAGACAGAGTCCTCAGCAACCAACCTTAATTCCTTGGTTTTTAACTCAAGCGTTCAACGCTTTATACTGATTCTGAGTATGCGACTGGTCTTGGTAATGTAATCCAAAACACCTTTATTTATCAAAAAGACTAAGACGCAATGTGATCATCAAATTAATAAACGCCGTCAAAATCCACACAGGGTAATTTTATGAGCAAGCACGGGTCTACGATTTCACCGTTTTTCAGCATTCAGGTAAATTAAGAATCTACAATAGCGTGCGCAAAATACGTTTTCCTCAGTATCACTTACTTACTATTTGCTTTCTTTTCGGTCACCGGTGTGAAAATAGGGGTTTCGAGACAGTAGATGATGAAAGACCTCAGCACACAGACTGTTTCAACTACCAATTATTTTTTCGCTCTACTATCATTCGCACAATCCGTATTGAAAAGCAGCAAAATCGGCGCTTTTTGGAGTATAATTTTTTTCATTATCCTATGGATTCTGATACTCTAAAATTGGTATCACCCGTGTCATTTATGTATGAACAGTACATTTTTTCTGGATTTTATTTCACTAGCGGCCTTCAGAATAGGGTCGTTTACTATGCAATGTCGATTTGGCTGTGGTGCTTGCTGCACAGCAACCCTCCATTACCTCTCCGATTCCAGGAATGCCCAACACGGAAAAATGGCAGGAAGCCTTGTTATACAACTTTTAGACGACTAACCGGTGCGCTTAATTTTTGGGACGCATCGACCTAAGGTTTGCCAGATTTTAACCGCGAAGAATACGCCTGCGGCAAACCAATAGAGAAGAAGCCATTACTATTTTTGGACGCTCATGGAAGCGATACGAGCCCAATACACACTAGCTTATTAAAAAGGAAAGACCAATGACACAAGCAAAAAAACTACTCCCTTTACTTTGTGTCAGTTCTTATTACTTAGCCGCCCTGCTCCACATCTAAATTCAACAAGCAGTTTATTGTTATAACTTCCGCCACAGTGAATCGCAGATAGAAAGCAGTGTAAAAGACCAAGTGGTCTTTAAACATTAAACGCATTTACTCTGTTGCAGGTCAAGCACTTCCCAACCAAGCGTCCTTGAGGTCTACAAGGCACGCGTTTTATGACCCGATATGGATACAAGACAAAAAAATTAAAACATGTCGATATAACAAATTAGTCGACATACTTGAGCATCTACAACTCAGGTCTTAATCCCAATCCATTAACCACACCGCCATCATCAAGAATAACTTAGAAACTAAAGGCAACCAACACCTCGCAACTGGCCGAGATGGATGTCATTACACCATTGCTTAGCCAGCCTTACGCTCATGCTTAAGTATGGCCGCCTATGAACCTCAGCTGATTGACCCTAATTGGCAAATGGATGCCCCAATAACAACTGGGAAAGATCTTCTGTACTTTGATTCTGCAACAGATATGGTCAACTCTCATCTCTACTTGCACTCGAAGCCCGCAGTATCAAGTTTCTGCAAAACATGGCTAGTGTATTACCAATGATTTGGGCGCAAAAGAAAAAGATATTTTGTTAATGCTGGCGTTCCTTTATCCGCAGGTGAACGAAGGACCTCGTGTCGCACAACTACGAGCTCGACTGGTCCAGCTTGGTGACATCGCGCTTTTCAACTCGAAAGTAAAATGAAGAGCAATTTGATTTACGCCTGAAAGAAGCCCCTATTCGCTTTCAACGCGCCATCACATTCTGGCGGAATGGCGCAGCAGGCTCAAAAACGATCGAAATGCTTAACACGCCTTTGAAAGTAAGAGCAAACAAATTGCCTTACAGACCTAGAAAGAATGGCGCTGGCTACCTAAGTGAAAATAGAAGCCATGATATATGAGATAGACCTTAACGCAACTAACACTGGTGGATCATGCACCTAAACGGTGAACTCACTCATGAAAGCGGTTTATAGGTACCTGACAGAAAAACACCTGTGTTCAAGGTTTGATGACTTATATGGGTCACCAATCCTACATGGGCGCGTCCGCACCGCATCGCCAGGAGCACTTACTAAACCTAAGTTACAAGCAGACGCCTAACTATCTTTGTCAAACATGGCTATAAGTGTATTCAAGCTGGAGCATTGGAGCTAAAGAAACTAGATTCAACCAAAGTAAACTGCAAGACATCAAGCGAAGAAAATTGGCCTTTCGTTTGAACAAGAACCAGATGAAGGGAACGCTCTAGGCCCAATACAAATTCATGTTTCCAAAACAAAAACGAAATTTTATCTCCATATACGGCGTCAAAACATCTATTCCGCGAAGAGATCGAGCGTTTAGTTCCAGGTTGCCCGTACGACTAGAAGAAAATCCAGCTGAAATTTGCAAGAGAAGATCCACCAAAGGCAGCAAACAATTTAATGAAATGACCAAGCGCTTGAAAAACGAAAGTAACACCGTTATTTCTCTACTAAGCCTACATTTCGGTTTAATTGGTTTTATTTCCCGTGGTACCCAAATGCTAACGGCCATGCTGAGAATTCCGCAATGATATGCTATGAAAGGAGACGCACTTATGGAAGAAGCATGGAATAACGCTGCGGTTCCGCGCTAGAGATTCAATTTAACACGCTTGTTGCCCTATCCAAATCACACAAAAAACCTATAAACGCATCAAACGCTTATAGGTTTTTTTATTAGAACTATTCCCCTAGAACAGTTAAACTGAAGACCATACCTAACCATAAATACAAACAGTTTACTTCTTCGCGTCATGATCACAAATGCTTTAAACTTGATACTTATAAACGCCACCCGCTTTCTTAAGCACCCTTCCATGGTTGCATGCACAGAGTCCTTCTTGAATAGCGCTTTTTCATCGGTAATTTTAAGTTGAAAATAAGCCCTTCTTGTCCCACCCATTTTGCTAGCACATTTAGCCATCACACTTCCGCAACCTTTATTGGGCGTTCGACCATTAATCGCAAGACCAACCAATCAACCGTAATAGGGTGGCCTCATACTTAAACCATCCGCCTTCTCGTGCTCCACCAGTCCGGTAGACATGAGTTCTTTTTGCATCGGAACCATTACAATGGCAATAACATGAATGCCTTTTTTAACAACTGATAAAGGTTTCCCAACCAACCAGGCGCCGCAACTCCAAATCAACCGCCGTCATACCTTCAATCAGATTCCTCTTCAAGCGTTTTGCGCTCTGGAATGAATTGAGGAACGCCTCTTTCTAATTTAAGTAGTAGCGAACTTGGGCCTGCGGCTTGGAAAACGTACCGTAAACGAATTCCCCTAGGAAACTCACTACGACACGCCGCCTAAGAACACACCTAGAATTAAAGCTGCTTCACCATCCGCATAAAGACAACATGATGTCGTACACCACGTTTGCTATTACGCAACACACCAGATTTCTTCCAACCTTCCGCAAAAAGGCTATAATCTAATTTTTAAATCAAACTAGACAGTGCTTTCGCTTCATTTAGTAATCGGCCGTTTTCACATCCAAATTTCTTCAGCAAGAAGGCAACTGACGAGCCGGCTTCTAACAAAAGACTCAACTCGCTCTTCCTTGCTCAACTCAATCACATCAATTTACCGCAATGATTGGGCGTGCAAAATAAGTCGATTAAAATCTAATTGCTGATCAGCGGTCTTCCCCGCATCTTCCTGATCAAAAGTTATACACAATGTAACCCGCCATCCTGCACCACTTTAGCGTAACCAATAAAAACGCTTTGCTACTAGCAACTTCCGACAGTTGTGCGCACAGTCCTTTCTCAAAACCTTGACGACAATAAACCAAAACATTTTTCATTAAAATTCCCTTCTCAACCAGATTCAACGCTCTGCTGGTCATGTAAATTACTTTTCTAGAGGGCCACTTCCAATAAAGATTCATACAAATTGGAAGTTACAACAAAATCAGATAACTCAGACGAAAAGCGCCTCCCCAAACATAGGAAGACAAACATAAGCTTAATTTCACGCCTGCAATCACTGCACATACGTAAGGCGTGTAAATAACCTCTGTCTGCCTCCTCTCCACCATACCTAAAATCGCCTAAAATAGGCGATCCTAAAACTCTACAATGCAACCGAATCTGATGCGTCTTACCCGTTAAAGGCCTGACTATAAACAGCCGATAGCCTTGAAAAGAAGCCGGAAAAAAACTGCGTAGTTGCCGCAAATCTCACTAATCTTGAGAAAGCTCCACTGCCCCCTCCTAACTTGGCTTTGCATTCCACCAGAAACGGTCCGCTTGTTTCTTTTTTTGGCTTACGTGCAGACAACGCCAAGTAAACGCTTTTCCACTTCAATGGGCTTTTCAAACATTTTGCCAAATACAGCGGCCGCCTTAGCCATGACAAGCAACAATCAATAATCCAGAAAGTGAATTTTAAATCCAGACGATGTACGGGGGAAAAAAAGTATGAATCTGATAAGCGTCGCCAGGACTGCATGACGCCCAACCCCTCTGAACTCTGCATGGAAACTCATCCCGGCAGCTTATCAAAATCCAATGTCATTAGTACGAAAATAGTAATTTGCAAGAACTTGCTCACCACGTAATAAATAAAGAAAAATAGATTAGCCAACAAGGTTATCCACAAAGAAAAGTGGACAACTCAATATGTCAAATATAGAGAAAGTAAATATATTCTAATTCTGATAATTAAGTTGTAAGAAAATTTCCCGATTACGCCCGTTTCGCTTCGCAACATAATAAACTCTTATCTGCTTGAGCTATATTTCTTTCAATATACGAGAAACGTTTGCGCCTAGAGCCAACCTGCACTAATAGTAACGGGGATAACAATACCTAGCTCGTTTCTATCAACATATTCTCGACAGATGGCACCGTAAAACGCTCCATAACAGCTTCGGCCTGCTTTAAGTTAGTATTGCGCATAATAACAATGAACTCCTTCACCAACATAGCGAACCAATCTCATCTTGAAAAGGTCGAATGACCTGACGCCATCATCGCGCCACTTGCCGCCAACACCCAAGTCACCAGCTTCGTGCGAAGGTAAAGATCAATTAATTTCTTAAAGTGATCTAAATCGACAATGGAGAAACACACAAGACCTCTCGATTGCATTAACGGAATCCGCAAAAATATTAACAGCGCATCTGCTTAACACTTTTCCGTCGATTCCCGATAACCCTGTTAAATTCATCTCTTTCGGCCAAAGTTTACGCAATGGCTGTTTTACTTTGCCTTTTCAACCGACTCATCACAAGATTATAACAACAGCAAAGTAAAAACATACACAGAGGAATAACATGCAGTCCAAATAACAATACTTTGATCTGGCGATGTCAAATACAAGCCCCTTTAGTGTTCAAAAATTCGCACACTAAACAACAGCAACACAGAAACCCGCTACAACACCAATATTTAATGAAAACGCTGGTCTGCTCTAAACACGATAAAGAATAGGTCAATAAACATGACAAAAAAGCCAATGAAAGGCCGCTAGCGGAACCCAAAGAAAACAACTAAGAAATGGTTATTTTGCCCGATTTTAAACTAATCGGCATCAAGAGTTGGGCGCGAGAGAAGCCCAATATAGTTTATAAACGCAAGCCCACTAGACCAACGACCAGACCCATAAATGGCAAAAAAGGCGAATAGAAGGCATTTGGCCGATAAAAAAAACATAACAACTCATAGACAAACAGCTTAGCGCAGAACATTAAGGTAAGAAAAATTTCCACATGCTTCTGATCAAGGTCATTCCAAACTCATCGATAAAACCGAGGTTTAGGAGCTTTTTTGTCATTTTTTTATTGAAAAAAACACAAGTATTCCGCACTTATTGTACCTGTATTAAAAGTATCAAGCTTGAATCGCTATATTTCGCACTACAATATGACTACTAAAAGTGAAAATCACCTGCCACATTCTACAGAAAGCGATCCTTTTTTATTAATTCAAACATGAAAGCCGCTTTACTACAAAGATTGAAAACAACTTAATACAATCATATAAAAAATAATGTTTTTAAAGACAAGTACATGAATTTCCCGTATCCTATCCACTGTTTCAAAAACACTTCTGGCATGGATATTGATTAAACATTCCGTAAGCCTCAAGTAAAAAGCCATTAAAAAAATACCGGACCAACCGGTCAAAAAAATGAATTGGAAACCAGCTAGCTGCGCACCGACAAAAAGGGCGAAAGAGCCATAAACAGTGCAAGACATAAGTCTAGCCCTAATCTGGGAATTTGGCTTGAGTCAAGACGAAGCAGACGTGGACAACATCACATCGTCCTTATAAAATTTTTAATGAATGCGAAAAAGGTCTGGAACATTGAAAATACACGACTCGGTTATCACGCCTTGAGCCTTGTAAACATCGACGAAAAACAATACCCAGGTTGCCTTGCTAAATGACAACATCAGTTATCAACCCTGATGCCAGGTGAAATTCATGCACTATTAGGAGAGAACGGTGCAAGGAACAAAGCACGTTGGTAAAAAACCATTTATGGTGTCGTGGCCACCGGGACAAAGGTGAATCAATATGGGATGGCAAGAGTCAGTTCAAATCCCCTCTGTTTGCTCGCGATTTAGGCATTGGAATGTATTTTCAACACTTCTCTTATTGTTGAAAACACTGACCGTCAGCCCAAAATATAGAATTGTGCTTAGCCAAGTCCCAAATTGAGTAAAATAGGTGATTTAGCCGGTAGAATTACTCTCAGCTCTCTAAAGATAATGGCTTAAATGTTAAATCCAAGCCGATATGTTCTTCACTTTCCATGTGAGAGACAACGAGTTGAAATCATGCGTTGCCTGTCCAGTCGGTAAAAATTGCTTATTTTTAGATGAACCTACTTCTTGTGCTAACAAACCACAAGAAGTGGCAGGGCTAAATTTGACTTCTACGAACACTGTCCAAGGAAGGCTGCAGCAATTTTATTCATTAGTCATAAATTGCACGAGTGACAGAAGTTTGCCATAGAGCCACATTTCTTCTGGAGGAAAAGTCGTCGACACTGCGTTCCCAAATGAAGAAACTCCCCGCCTCTAATTGCAAAAATGATGGTTGGCGATCGGCCGAACAAGACTGCTGGCTACGCCAAAAAAAAGAAGGCAAAGAAGCCTTCTTCAGGTCAACAACTTGTCTTTACCATCCAAACAACCTTTTTGGCACAGCACTAAAAAATATCATTTCGAATTGAAATCCGGTGAAATATTGGGCATTTGCAGGAGTTGCTGGTAATGGTCACGGAACGAAACCATGGGCGATTATCAGGCGGTGAAGATAAACCGCATGTTTAAGCGCGCACTTTCGCTTTGCGAACAAGATATTGGCCATTTACATGCTGGAAGAACGCCGCAAGCTTGGTATGGCTTATGTAACCTGAAGAACGCTTAAGGCCGAGCGCTGTCCTGACATGAGTTTAACTGAAAATACACTCTGACTCACAGTGAAGGCTTTATAAAAAAACGGGCTAGTCGAGTGGCAAAGCATTAACGACCTACACACCGCACTCATTGCTAAAATATAAAAGATCAATGTCACGGTGGAATTTTCAGAAGCCAAAAGCTAGTGGGTGCAACTTACAAAAAATTCATCATGGGAACGCGAAAATCGCCCAAAAATCCCAAAGTCCTTAATTTTGTGCACACCCAACATGGGGCGTCGATGTGGTGCAGCTCTCCGCCATCCATCAGGCGCTATTAGAACTTCGTGTCAAGGCGCAGCCATTTCTTGCCTTGTTTTCCCGAAGACAATAGACGAACTGATTTCCTTTTTTTTTTTTTTAAAGCAGATCGAATGTCTGCTGTTTGCGATGGTCATTTGTCCTCCCGTGTAAAAAAACACAGAACACCACATAGACCAGATAGGCCAATGGATGGCCGGCACTTTTTATCAAAGTAAAACGGAATCAAAAACATCAGAGGCCAAGGTATGATTCCGCATTCAAAGCTCGCAACCGAGCCAAGTTCTTTGATGAAAGTTGTCTCCCCACTACTGTGCATCGCAAATTAACCTTAATTTTTGGCTGCATTTTATTTCAGCCATTGGTAAGTCGCCTTCTCAAGCCTTAATGTCTCTTTAATTTGCACCTTTGGCAAGACAGTTACAATTATTGGTGCGATTGTTCGTGAAAATGTGCACAACTACTACTTTGTCCGTTAGGCTTATCACTATGCTACCGAGCCTAATATGTGGAACATCGGCGCAGAAGACAATTACTCGCTGGTGCGTTAGGCGGTTCTGTAGTGGCGGCTTTACTTTATCGATTCTGATCTTCCTTTTGCACTTCCTAATCAACTCTAATTGGCTGGCATTGCATGCCCGCATGAATTTGGGCCGCGATTTCCGACTTTCTAAAGTTTGCGTTTATAAATCGAACCTTTTTTAACCAACCATTATGTTCACTACATCGCCCTATACCTTCTTATTTGGGCCGTTCACTGGGACCACTAAGAGACCCTGAAAGGCTTTGGTTTCCCCAGAATCCGCCTATTTTCTGAGCGCCACCTTAACTGCCCACACTGTTTGAAAGGCAGCCGAACACACCTCGGTATCCGTTTTTGCTGTTTTATTGCCGGTGTTGTCGGTTTGGTTTATTTAAGTAAAAACCCATCTGGGTTTTGCAAAAACGCGTTTTTTGGTGCAGACGAAGCGGCCCACTCGCCGCAAGGATTTAGTAGCAAAAAAATAATTTGGTTTGTCATGTTTATTTGCTGGTGCTTTTAGCAGGACTCCGCCGGTGTCCAGCGAACTACTGGGCCGATCCGGACAATTTAGTTACCTAATGTATCTCCTGGCTATGGCTACTCAAGCATCATTGTCGCTCTATCTAGGAAGTTGCATCCTATCGGCGCCATTCTCGCAGCCGCTTTCCATGGCGGTACTTTATATGGCGGCGATCCTAGCACAAATAGATGGGCATTCCCGTTGCCGTCGTCAGTATGTTTCAGGGCGTTTTTATTATTCTTTCTCTTGGCATGTGATTTTTCAATCAACAATCGTCCTCGCCTTTTCTAACCAAGCGACAAACTAGGAGCAACACG